>OLWO01000031.1_pt1 | contig 135090 bp, 128 predicted proteins | sample 1673751 | NCBI WGS metagenome assembly OLWO01 (sample SAMEA103958125, study PRJEB25191) | human gut metagenome
TACACCGAGGGTGGATAAACTGTACACCGAGGGTGGATAAACTGTACACCGAGGGGTGGATAAGTTGTACACCGAGGGGTGGATAAGTTGTACACCGAGGGGTGGATAAACTGTACACCGAGGGGTGGATAAGTTGTACACCGAAGGTATGATTTTGAGTTATAAATCAAAAGCCAGATAAGATTTTTTGCTTATCTGACTTCATTAAAAAATATGTATTAAATTTACTTATAAATTACAAGCGTAGTCTAAAACCTCGAAATTTGGCTTGTATGCGATTTTGTGTCTTAAACTTAAAACTATATTAATTAGACGCAAAAACACAACACAGCTAAAATACATTGATGTATGAGTGTTCTTGCTTTGCTATTTATTGTCTATAATATTTATAAGACTATGTAAGAAAATACAACTCCATATGCTGGCTGTTGAAACTGTTGCTATTGCTTCAAAGATTTCTTTATATTTTTTCGATACTCTAAAGCGAATCCCCATAGTAAAATCATAAATAACTAAGATTATATTAATAAATAATGATAAAATGAAAATAAAAAGAATTATATTTTGTATAATCAACATTATATTAAAAAATTCAGAATCTGATTTAGTTAATATTTCATCTGGAGTAATTGCTATATGAGGCATTGCCAATGCAAATAAATATATGGGTAAAATGGAAATCGTAATATAAATCGAAAATTTAGTTGCTTCAATTAATTTTTTTTGAATACTATAATTTTTGGTTTTTTTGTATTCGGAAATACTCATTTTCAGACTCCTATTATCAATAATTAAGATTATAAATATAGTTAAGATCGGTTTTGTCGTTGATTCCATCAACTCGTCCATACCAGTCATATTGGTGTATGTCAACGAAATAAGGAAGTTTATTGTATGATTCATTAGGTGCGGCAAGCCAAATAAGGTAGTTTGAAGAAATCTCATCTGGATAAGCACTATCCATTAGCATTGATTTTGCACTATACAAACCACTGTCAAAACCGTTATCTCTCATACCATTGCAGAATGTTTTGATAATATCTGTAAGAGTCCTTTTTGGCAAAATTGCTTGCCTATATTCTTCTACATCAAGAAAAACAGGAAGGTCAAATTCCTTACCGCCAATGGTTTTCATACAGTTTTTAACCTCTGCTTTAGCTGCGTCAACCGATGTAGCGTAGCTATACCAGTACGCACCCACATTCAGTCCTGCGGCTTTTGCTTGCTTATAATATTTCTGAAATTCATTGTCCTCTTGGTTTGGATCTTTTCCGTAGCCTGCCCGAAGAATTACACAAGTAACACCCGATTTCTTTACCTTGTTAAAATCAATACTTCCATTCCACTCGGAAAGGTCAATACATTTCGCTTTTTCAACGCTAAACCTTACCGAAACGCTCTGAGAACATTGCTTTGCAGTTACGGTAGCAGAACCTACTTTATTGACTTTAACCTTGACGGTATTACTGTCTGTTGAAACGATTTTGGCAACCGAACTGTCTGATGATGAGTATGTAATGTCGCTTATAGCGTTATTGGTTGTTATTGAAAATGTAACTGTATCACCGACATTTTTCTTATACTCATTTGTTGTCACAGATAGTTTTGTGTTCGCCTCAATGTTTTTAATATCGTTGTTTGAAATTTCTATTTGCAAAGTAGAAATATCGTTTACATCGACTCTGCCGTCATTGTTTAAATCATAGTCTGTTTTATCATTGAAATTAGATATTTCATTCTGCAAGAATGTAACATCATTTACATTAACGCTATCATCGTTATTCACATCAAAGCCAGCAGCAAAGGCTGCGGTGGTGCTGTAACAGATGACCGACAATATTGCTGTTGCTGTAATCAGGATTTTTTTAAGCATATTCAATTTCTGTTCCTCTTTCTTTTCTCTAACTTAATCGTCAGTAAAAAATATTATAATTGCGGTTATGAACCATAAACCTGCATAAATCAGTGTAGGTGACAAAGCATACCACCAGCTCCAATTAATTACATTAATCAGCTTTAATCCAATAAATACAATTTGCACTAATACTACAATAAGTGTTATACAGCCGTTTTTTGGAGATGAATTATCGCTCATTTTTTCACTTCCGATCGTTTATTATTTGTATTAATTTGGGGTTTGAAGGTCATAGCAGAGCAAGGTATTGAAGTCAACAGAAAAGTATCTTGCAAGCATTAGTATAGTTACATATGTCATTGTAGAAGTTCCCATTTCGTAGTTAGTATAGGTACTTCTATCGACTCCCAAATAGTCTGCAACTACTTTCTGAGAAACACCTTTTTGATTTCGCAACTGTTTTAGTCTTTGTCCTATTTGCCCGTAAATAAAGCGTGATTTAATTCTATATCCCATAAGTAATATCTCTCCTATTGGTTATTTGAAATCTTAATTTTATAGCCTGCAAGAAAAATTTATCCCACTCTGAATAGCCGAAGATGTTATATATTTATTTTTTGTGTTTGTTCTTAGTATTGTTTATTCCATATCAATCGAAAAATCCGTTGTAATTGAACCTTCGGGAATATAAATTTTATACTTCTCTCCTGCTGTTGAAATTCTCAGTGACAAATTAGGCATTAAAGTAAGCCAATTTTCTGTTGCTTTTTCGTCAGCCGTTTTTACGATAGTATCAATGTGCGGAGTACCTTTAGTATAGATTATTTCGCAATCATCAACATTAATCTTGTTGACTTTGTAACTATCGCTATCAGTTTTATAGTAGTAATAATAGTATTGTTTGGCATTAATTTCGCCACACCCGATAAAAAATCCACCTTCGGTATCACGATTGTTTTTAATATTAACAATGTTTTGACTGCTTTTAACTTCGTCTGAAAGTTTAATTTCATTTGTGTACTTAACAGATAAGATAATTGTTGATATACATACTATAATTAATAAAAATGATATTAATGATGTTAAGGTAATTGCAAGTTTAGCAAAACTACGGTTTGGATTTATAAATGATTTTGCAAATAAATATGCGAACAAAGACGCAGTTGCAAGTATAAAAGTAATTATAAATAACATTTCTGTCACTCCTTAGTAAATATTAAAAAAACTCCAAAAGTATTGATGATTGTCATATTTGAAATCTTAATTTTATAGCCTGTAAGAAAAATTTATCCCACTCCGAATATCCGAAAATGTTATAGACATTATTCTTTTCTTGATGTTCTTCTGTGGGATAACCATTCCACAGTACAAACGCAAGCCTAATGGCTCTAACAGAACCACTTGTTTGCCAAGGCTGATTAAAATTTTCAGGGCAGATACAATTTGATTCAAAATTAAACATTTGACTTGCTTGAGCTTCGTTATAACAAGCAAGTGCAAGCAGATACATCACAGATATTGTATCAGCTCTTACTCGCTTGCATTTCTTAATCAGCTTGTGAAATAACTCTTCGTGCCTTTTGCTGTCAAAAATAATTTCCATTTTTCTCTCCCTCCTAATCCTCATTATTTAAAACTCGTTCTCCTCTGACACACAGCCTGTGAGTGTTTACACCTATCGGTGTACAGGTAACAAGAGTACATTGGTCCTTATCAAGCTCGCAGTTGTAATACACATCTTCAGGAAGTATTATCTCAATCGTTGTCACCTTGTAAACAAGCTTTTCATCAAGCGTGTGCAAGGTGAATGTATCGCCAACCTCAAGCTTATCAAGGTCTGTGAACAGTTTGTTTGTCGTAAGTCCTGAATGACCTGTAAGAACACAATGCGTACCTTTGCCCCCTACTGGGAGAGATGTCCTTTCAAGGTGTCCTATTGCTACTGATAGTGTTTTCTCGCTTGTATCGTTGTATATAGGCAGATACACATTGATTTTCGGTATTTCTATGTATGATATTATTTCGCCCAAATTAAGAGCGTTATAGTAATTGCTGTCACCTGTTTGATTATACTTTTCAGCATTTTGTTCCATATTGTTTTTATCGTCATCGGTAAGTTCAGATACAGCTTTGTTGTAGCTGTCAATTTCATCGTTCGACTTCTGACGGTTTACAAAACTTGATACAGTCGGGAAAAGCAAAAGAGATATACCGATTACAATTACCAATATCCATAGAAATTTTTTGTACTTTTTTAGTTTTGACTTCAAATATTCATCACCTCACTGAAATAAGAATAACATAAAAAAAGTAAGCGTGTAAAAAAGTCAGGTTTTGATTTATAGCTTTACATCAACAGCGTTTTTTCATATACAGTAGCGTTACTGATGTAAGGCTACTTTTAGTTTCATTTCTTCTTTTTTAATGACTTTACCTTTTGTATTAATCTATAACAGCAGCCTGTTATAAACGGTCTAAGCATTTTTTTGCATACACCGAACATAAACAAATACATTAAGCCGAGTATAAAATAATATCCGTTAGAATTATCAACAGATGTATCAGCAAAAAACCAATTAAAAAATTTCTCTATCTCAGTGCTAAAAAGCAAACAGGATATTCCCATAAGAATTGCAGTAACAACTATATTTAACAGAGTGTTTATGAGTATAGTTTTTTTATTTTCTCTTGTTACACACATTACCGTAAAATTTAAAGTTATTGCCAAAACATTAATTACAGTGAAAATTTCTAAATAAATCAGCATTTATTTTTTTAAACTCCTTCAAAAAAATAAAAGCAGCTTTGAATTTTGAATGATAAACCAAAAAGCAAAGCTGCTTTTTTGATAAACAGAAAAGTTAAGATACAAGAGTTAAGATAATAAAATTACTCTTTTGTCTTATTTCTTGTAGTAAGAATAAACATAGCTCCGCCTGCAAGAGCAATCACAATGCCGAGTAACCAAAGAGCAGACTGTACTGCACCAGTTTTAGGCATATCAGGAACAAGGCTGTTTACGATTTCCACATTGTTGCTTGCAATATGAGATGTCTTGTTTACCTTGATTTCAATAGGCTCTGCGTGGAGAGCGTAACCTGCTGGAGCTTGTGTTTCAACGAGCCAGTAGGTTGTTTCACCGTTCTCAACACCGCCCTGTGCCTTTTCATCTTCTGTTTTTGAGAACGAACCGTATGCAAGACCTGAGAATGTTACAACACCGTTTTCATCAGACTGCTGAGTAGCTATCGGAGAAATTCCGTTAGCATTGTCATCTTTATTCTTATACAAAGCAAATGTAGCACCCTGTAAGCCTCTGCGACTTTCATCAACCTTGTAGAACGAATAACCGCCTGTATGAACAGTAGGTGTTTCAGATGTAACTTTATATGTACTTTCTGTACCAATGTTATTTGTATAGGTAAGCTTTGATGTGTTCGGAATATCAACCGCAAGCTCTGCCTCTGAGGTAAGCTCTGTATTGAAATATAACTCTACTTCGGAGTAGCTTGTGAGTTTTTTAGTATCAATCGCAAATGATACATTCAAACCGTCCTCAGATACAGTATAGTCTGTACCCTCTGTAAGCTTAGTCTTGTTATCAAGATAAAGCTCTGCACCTGTATATTTAAGACCCTTGCTCATTGTATCGGTGATTGTATATGTAGTCATATCGCCGATTTCATAAGGAATCGAAGTATTAATTTCCCAATATACCGTATCGCCGATATTTGCGGTGTTATCAATACCCTTTGTACCCTTTTCACCGTCAAGTATATATTTGTGGATTAAAGGATAATCATTCTCCACTTTTACTGTGCTGTCAGCAACTACTGAATCATCACGGACCATATTGCCTGCTGCGTCAATATAAAACTCATAATACTTAGTGCTGTCAACAATATACTTTTCGTCTGGAGCTTCTGTTTCAACGAAACGGTAATAGCATTGAGAAGGAAGATTGTCGATAGTAGCAGTACCGTCTGAGCCTGTAACTATATCAGGCATAAAGGTAGTAAAGTTTGTGTTATCAACTGAATATTGAAGGTCAAACTTAGCACCGTCAATAGTCTTGTTATCAACTGAGTCAACCTTCTGAAGAATCGCAGAACCGTATGATGTTTGATTCTTAGGATAACTATATACATCATACAGCCACTTTGTACCGTCACTGTTTGTGAGAGGCAAAGTGAGTACAAACGGAGCAATCTTCTTAACTACCTGTGAAGGAGATTTTGTTTCCTGCACATAGTAGATTCCAAGAGGTAAGTTTTCAAGCCTTGCAACGCCTGTTGTATCTGTTGTGGCTGTATAAATCTCTGTTGATGTCGGTGCTGCCTTCTCGGCTTCCTCAAGTGACGGAATAGCAAGCTTGCCGTTATCAATGCAATCTTTAAGTTCTGCTACTTTGGTTACTGTAAAGGTAACATCAGCAAGTGGGGTAGCTCCTTCTGGGATTTTGTCTGTCTGCTCTCCGTTTGAGCCTTCAGTAGCTTTGGATACATCGGACATTTCATATTTGTAGAGAGTAAGAGAGGCTGTTTTTGAATAATCAATGAGGTATGGAGATGTTTGCTGTTCCTGAGCCTGAGTGCTTGACACCGCACTTGCAGAAGGAATAGCTGCGGCAGTTACACTTGCAAGAATAGCTGCTGACATAATCGCAGCTAAAATACGCTTTGTATTAGCTTTCTTCATTGCTTTTCTTCACCCTTTCAATTTTGTTATTGTTCTTATTTTTCTTGTGTTTTATTACGGTTGAAATAATTAAAAACGCAGCAAACACAACAGTAATTATAATTACAATTAAAAAAGTAATATCTATATGAGGCATTTGCAGATTTACTTTCTGAACAGTTTCTTCGTCATAAGTTGCTTCATCAGATAGTTTTACTCTTTCACCAGTAACTACAAGACGATGTGTGTTTATTGCGTAAGGAGTACAGGTGACAAGGCTTACTATTTCCTTGCCTTCCTGTATTCCAAATAGTGATGTATCGTCAGGTTCAATGACATTAATTTCAGATACTTTGTACGCATAAGTATCATCAAGTATTTTTATGTAAAATATATCGCCTTCTTTAAGTTCTGTGAGCCTGTCGAAAAATACTTGAGTAAGATATGCGGTGTGTGCTGAAATAATTGAGTGAGTGCTTTTGCCCCCTACTGGGAATGAGGAGTTCGGCAAATGTGCAGCACCTTTTGACAATACACTCTCATCAGTTCCGTGATAGATTGGTAAATCTACATCTATGCTCGGAATTACTATACTTCCGATTAAGCCATCACCAAAATTTAATGTTTCGGTATAGTCACTATCCGTGTAAAGGGACTCGAAGGACTGAGAATTTAACAGCTTGTTGTTATACTCATATGCTTTCTCCAAATAGTTTTGCTTTTCTTCATCAGTAAGGACCTTGACATTGTTGTCGTAGTTCTTGAGCTGACTGCGGTTGTTAAGTGAATTTACATAGTTTGCTACCGTTGGATAGAAAAAAGTAATAATTGCAGCAACAAGCAAAACTATACCCAAAATTAACGAGAATTTTGAATTGGAAGCAGCTCCTTTAATTTCTGTTTTTCCTTTATCATTGTTATTTTTCTTAGTCACTTCTAAGCCCCCTTTTTTAATTTAATAATTGAATCTCAGATAGTTATAATCTTTGATTCTAAAGTTTGAAGTCAATTATTTAGCTGCTTTTCTCTTTTTGATTGTTCTTACAGCAAATACTGAAATAGCTGCAAGGAGAAGAACCGAGCCTGCAACATAAACGATTGTTCTGCCTGTACCACCTGTGTTTGGAAGAATTACTTTGTAATCTTCAACGGCAAATGTTGCTGTACCGTCAGCAGGGCAGTTTGTTACATATGTACCGTTTGTAAGAACTGTGCCGTACTCGGCATTTACTTCAACCTTAATGATTTGACCGTTGAGGTTGTAGCCCTGTGGAGCTTTAGTTTCTACAAAGTAGTAAGTACCGCTTGCAAATCTCATTACTTCGCCTTTAGCGTTCTTATATACTACTTTACCTTTGCTGTCAGACACACCAACTGCAATAGAGTTTGTATTAGCCTTAGCGTCTGCTTCACTTGTATAGCCTGTAAACTCGGCATCGGAAAGTGCCTTGCCTGCCTCATCAGTCTTTGTAGATGTAATTGCATATGTGTAAACATATACTGTATTACCCTCAATCTTCAGTGTGTTAGATGAGTTACCGTACTGAAGGTTAGTTGTATTAGGGTTGCCCTGTGTGCCGATTACAGCGTATTTGTTAAGTGTTGCGTTAAATGTAACTACTACATTAGCAGCAGAATAGAAGCTTGCATTTTTGAGATAACTTTTGCTCAAAGCTACATTGAAGAGTGTTTCCTTACCCTCTTCTTTTGATGTAACATTTACATCGTAGTCAGTACCCTTTGTGAGAGTAGCAAGTGTATCGCCGTTAGCATTTACTGTTTTAACGCTGAATGAATTTGTATCAAGAGTAAGACCCTTGCTCATAGTATCATTTACAACATACTTAGTGAGCTGAACGCTTGCTGAACCTGCAACGCCCGAAGTAATCGAGTATGTAACTGTATCGCCAAGTGATACATCAGAATAGTTTACATTCTGCTTTGTTGAGTTCTCAATCTTCTTTGTAATTGACGGTGTTTCGTCCTTAACCTTTGTTGCGAGGTTAATTGAACCACCGTAGATCCAACTCGCAGTTGCCTCGTTGTAATAAGGAAGTGCGATAACGCTGTTTCTTACCTGAGTAGTACCTGCTGGGTACTTTGTAACTCTCACATAATATACGCCCTGTGCAAGACCTGTAAGTTTCTTGCTTGTTGTGGCAGCACTTGATACAAATGTATCTACTGCATTAGGAGTAAGTGCTGAAAGGCTTACTGCGTCAAGCTTTGTGAGTAATGCTGCATTGTTGCCTTTGTTAAGTGCTTCGTCAATGCCGTATGCTGCATTTGTTGATGTGTACTTAGTGGCACTTGCGTTAGAGCCAAGAGTTGCTACCTTATAAACTGAGAAAGTGTAGCCTGCCTTGTTGCAGTTAAGTGTGAGAGATACTTTCTTTGATGTATCAAGGAGTTTGTTTTCGTTTGTCGCTGCACTTGCAGGCAATACACAAACGAGAAGTGTGAGTACAGCAATAAATGCTGCAAAGATTTTTCTTGCGTTTTTCATTGAGCATTTTCCTTTCTGAAAAATAAAATATTTATATATGAAAAAAGCAGCCTTGAAAATATAAATAATTTTAAGACTGCTTTAATCAACGGTTGTTGCTATTAAATTTTGATTTAGACTTAGTTTTGCGTAAGTAATATACATATGCTGTGCCTGCTATGCAAACAGCACTGAACAAAGGTAAAGCAAGTACCAACATACCTGTACCGCCTGTGTTCATAAGAATTATTTTGTCATTCTGAACCGATACAGAAACATTAGTGAGGCTTTCTCTCAGAACATCAATAGTGAACTCAATCTTCTTGCCGTATGGAGCAAAGCCCGAAAGCGGTTTGGTTTCAATAAAGTAATACTTTCCGCTATCCATCTTCTCAACTTTGATTTTGCCTTCTGCATTTGTTGTCAAGACGGTAACTGCGGTATTTGCATTGTTATAGCCTTTTTCCATATAGTATTCGCCTGTGTCATTTGTATAGACTGTACGGAGATTGTTGTTACTGTCATACAGTTCAAAACCGACACCTGACTGAATATTGCCTTCATAATCTGTCTTAGTAAGTGTTACCGAACCTTTCTTGATTTCGTTAATTGCAGTAACAGATGTTTCGGTTGCGTTTTCTGTAATTCTGAAATAGATTGGTTCGTCACTAAAAACATATCCATCTAATCCCTTTGTTTCTTTGAAGTAGTAATTGCCATACGGTAAGTTACACACATAAAGCTCACCGTTATCATCAGTCTTAAGTTCTGTTTTAGATACTGGCAACTGATATGAGCTTATCTGAGCATAACTATAATCGCCGTCACCGCCATTGTAGCTGTAAAGCTGAACAAGTGAATTATCTTGTGAAGAATACAAGGCAAATTTTACTCCTGCAAGAGCATTACCTTTATCGTCCTTTTTAGTGAGCAATACCTGACCGTCAACGAGTGTGTTGCTAAAGCTAACTACCTTTACAGTAGTTAGGCTGTCACCGAGAGTTACAGTATAATCAGATGGTATGTTATAACGATTAGGGATTAAGTATGAACCGTTGGAATCTTTGAATCCAAGTTCCTTAACGGTATATTCAACAAGACTGTTATCCGAATTGTATATCGGCAATTCGGTCCAAGGCTCTGTAAGTCCTTTACTGTCTGTTGCCTTAATGCCATAGTTATTACCGTTACTGTCTGTGAGTTCAAAGTAAATACCTTCTATTACATCGTCCTGCGAATATTTTGATACCTTGAGTGATGTTTTCTTCAATGTATTTGTAAACTCAACTGTAACGGTTTTGCTTTTTTCAAGGGTAATTACTTTTGGCTCTGGTATGTTATATCTTTCTGGTACAGTGTATGTACCGTCAGAATTTTTAAAGCCAAGCTCTGTTACGGTGTATTCGATAAGGTTATCACTACTGTCATATACATTGAGGTTTTCAAGTGAATTATAACCGTTACTGTCTGTGCAGATAGTTTCGTTTACTTTGCCGTCTGAGCTTTTGATATTGAAGTAAAAGTCTTTAACTATGTTATCCTCAGATAGTTTCTGAACGGCAAGACTGCCATATTCAAGAGTATTTTTAACTGTAACTGTCTGACGGTAATATGTAGTCATATATTCAGACTTGTCATAGCCCAAAACAAATGATGTAGGTGCAAGTTCTTTGTATCGCTTAGGAAGTGAGTATGTACCGTCTGCATTTTTTATGCCAAGCTCAGTAACGGTGTAGATAATCTTGTTGTGATTTGCGTCATATACCTGTAAATCGCCAAAATTAATACGACCTTTTGAAGATGTAGCTTTATCTTCATATGTGTTGCCTTGATTATCTGTTAATCTAAAATAGATACCGCTGATAACCTTATCATCAGACTCTTTCTTAAGTCTAAGTCTGATTGGCTGAAGTTTGTTATAGAAGCTATACTCAACAGGATTATCGACACTTGAACCTACAAGTGTTTTAGTAACAGGACTGTTTTTGACATAGTAAACAGGTAAGCCGTATCCTGTATTTGTTTTGATACCAAGTTCTGTTATGGTGTAATTAATAGGTGTACCGTTGTTATATACCTGTAAGCCCGATAAGGTGTATGTGCCTGTTTCCGCAGAGGTACATACAATCTGCTCCCAACTGCTGTCTGCGTCAGAAGTGATTTTGAAGTAGAAATCCTTTTTGCCGTCCTCTGAAGTTTTCTTGATTGAGAGTGAGCCTGTTTCTACACCCTCAAGCACTTCAACAACTACTGCTTTATCAACTGTCGGATTGCTTGCAGTTACCTGTACGGTATATACAGTCGGATCAAGAGTAAAGCCAACTGGATTTATAATTTCCTTTACATAGTATGTGCCAAACTCAACACCTTTTGTAAACACACCGTTACCGTTACTGTCTGTAACGGTTCTCTGCAAAATAGTTTTGCAGTTCTTATCAGAATACAAGCCGTAGGTTGCACCGCCAACTTCTACAAGTCCTGTAACTGTTTGTGCTTGCTTATGAATTTTGATATATCCGACATCTGGTGTTTCGGGAACTATAAGCTCGTTTTCGAGGTCAACATCACCAGTCGTTTCATTCTGCTTAATTTGTCTGATGAAGATTTTAGGGTTTACCTTAAAACCGTCTGGTGCTTTTGTTTCTTGGATACTTAGTGTGCCGAGTGGGAGTGTAGGAACACCTACGCTATTGAGGTAAAAATCCTCGCCAAAGTCGTTATCTGGTGAACGGTAATTGTCATTCAAGTGTGTATAGCCGTCAACATCAGTTCTTAACACCCACTTGCGTTCAGGCTCAAGTCCAGCAAAATCATCTGCCGAATCATAAAAGCCTTTATAAAATTTAAGGGTAAATTCAGCACCGCCCATATCAACCGTTTGTCCTGTAACGGCATTTTTCTTCTGAATCTGAATACCGATTGGATCGTTTTTAGGAATGTTTGCGATTGTTACACCTAAGAGTGCGTAGCCACCATAGGTTTCATTTTCTAAGAGTTCAAGCTTAACTGGTCTTTTGTATTTTTCAAAACCTTTGCCAGCCTTAGTTTCAACGGCATATAGCTTATCACTATATGTGATTTTATATAAATCAGACTTAGCGTTGGTATCCCAATTTATGCCGTCTTTAGAAATAGCCTTTGTATTGCCTAAGCTATCTGTTTGAAAGTACCTTATGATTTTGTCTGTTTTTGAATTATCTGAATAGTATTCAAATGCACTTTCTCGATTAGGAAAAATTGCAATTTCAGTACCATCTAAATCATAGCAATCGTTATTCTCTGTAAGGGAAGGTTCACTGCTTATTTTTTTGATGTTGAGTCGTACAATTTCCGTATCGGTTACATTAAGAACATCAAGTGTTTTTTCAGCAATACAGTCCTCTAATGTAACTGTGATAGGATACTCAGTTGTATCAAGTGTAAAATATTTTCCGCTGTTTGGTGCTTTGGTTTCCTTGAGATAATATTCGCCTGCTTCAAGTTCAAAGTATGATTTGCTTATCCACTCTTTGTTAGAGTAGGAATACAGAATCTTTGAAATCGTACCTTCTCTGCTAAGCTGAGCAACCGCAACAACAGAATTATCTGATTTTTTGTAGAGAGTGTATTCTGCACCCTCAAAGTTTAAATAGTCCTTGTCTTGAGTAGCTTCGGTTAAATTTTTGATGGTATCATTCGTACCTGCTTTTTGAAGTGATAACTTAGCTTTCTTTGGAATCTCAACAATGAGGTGCTGATATGTACCGTCTTTTGGTGTCTTTGGCTTAGGGTGAGCAATATAGATGTTAGTTGTACTTGCGTAACTTGCAATCTTGCTGTAATTACCGCTATGCTGTGATACACGCTGACACACATCAACAGTCATATTTACCATTTCAGAGATGTCACTATATCCACTCCAAGTTTTCCAAGAGGTACTTTTATCCTCAATCATAGTATGATATAGCTGTGATAAAGCAAAGTGGCTTAAAATGTATAATGCGTCATCATCACTTATCTTTGCAGCAGAAAAGAAAGAACTGTATTTATACGCTGCTTTCGGACCTATGAACTTATCATACATATATTGCTTCATAGTCTTTCCTTCAACAACAATTTCTTTACTGTCAAAGAAGTGCTTTGCATAAAGGAGTTCTTCTCCTGCAATAAGTGCTTTTTCGGCTGCGTTGCTTGAACTCGGATTGAGCTTGATGATTTCCTTACCAGTTTCACCATAGAACTCTGTAAATTCTATGGTTTCACCCTTCGTGGTTTGGGCGTAGGACTGTGGATCAATGCAGTATCCTATTTCACCGTTGAATTTAAACTTATATGCGTCCAAACGACCGCCACTGCCATTGTTGACAAGAACGATAGGCTTCTCTGATGATTCAATTAGCACCTTGCCGCCAATCTCATCAACACCGCACGCAATACCGTATGAGGCAGCACTTGCTGTGATACCAGAGATAGGGAACATAGTAAGAATTGTCATTAAGGAAATGAAGCTTGCTGTAATGCGTTTGAAAATTTTGTTCATATTAATCTTCACTTCTCCTTTCAATGAGATGTTATTTTAAAGATTACAATTTGTGGGGGACTTCTCTTGCTAATGATTATTACATATAGTTTTCTCCTTTCTGATTTTTAGTGTGTGAATAAATAAAGAAGATATATATACAAAAAAGCAGCTAAGATTATTATAAAAAATACTTAACTGCTTTTTGCTTATGATGTGTTATTTAATTGTAGTTTGTATTGTATTGATGATTAATACCAACCTGCTGCTCTTACGAGAGTTGTTTTTGTTTCCCAATGACCTTCTTCTGGTTCTTCGACAGTTTCATAGCCGACAATTTCATCTATTGTTTCACAACGATAACTGCCGTTTTCGCCTTTCTGCATATGTTCTTTCATATGCTCACCATAACAATCTGTTATTTCAGCACCGCAGGTGTTGCATATTGCAACATCACGACTTTCAATAATAGGACACTGCCAAGTATGAGCAGGAACATCAACTACCCACACTTTTTCGGTCTTATACTCAGCTTCGTGCCAAGTCTTACCCTCGTGTGGATCTTGTGTTGCAGGCTGTGGAGTCGGCTCAGGCTTGCTTGATGAAGAAGATGATGAACCAGAACCGCTTGACGGCTTGCTCTGACTTGAGCTACTTGAGCTTGAACCGCCTGACGGTTTATTCTGACTTGATGAACTGTTTGAGCCTGAATCGCTTGCAGGCTTATTTGAGCTGCCTGATGAGCTGTTGCTCTTGCTTGTCTGACCGTTGCCGCCATTGTTATTATTGTTGTTATTCTGATTGCTGTTGCCGTTGCTCTGACCGCCGTTGTTCTGCTTGTTGTCGTTCTTTGCCACATTCTGTGCATTAACTTCCGTAGCTTTTTCCGACTTCTCCACAGGCTGTGTCTGCTTAACCTCAACAACCTTAGTTGCTTCTTCTATATGAGTGTTACCCTGTGAATCGGTAACTACCTGTGTAACTGTCTGAACAGATGTACCGATTACCTCATCAGCCGTTGCAGTAGGCTGTTTATCATTACAAGCTGAGAGGCAAAGCATTGAAATAATTACTGCTGCGACTGTTACAGTTGCTCCGACTATAAGTCCAACTGTCTTTTTATTTGTACGCTTTACTGTGTTCTTTTCGCTCTCGGTTGTTTCATTCGTGTTTGTTGTGTTCTTTGTTTCTTTTGTAGTCATAGCTTTGACTCCTTCCTTTGATTTGTTACTATTATTTAGGGGATTAAAGGAAATTGTTACCTTTTGTCCCTCTTTATTTGTATTATAATTTAACTATCTGAGAATTACAAGTCCCCTTTTAAAAAATATTTTAAAACTATTCGTGAAAAAATATTTTTAACTATTTGAGATAATCAAAATCAAGTTTTGGATATATTACATTTCCTTTTGCTTGTTCAATATTGTAAATGAGTTGATTATCTTTAAAAGTAACTATCATTGATTGTGGTTTATCTTTTATGTCAAACACTAATGAGATTCCATTATTATTTACAAGTGAAATTTCTTTGTTAGGTAAAAAAGATATTTCTCCATATCTCTCATAGAGTAATGAATGAATTTGAGCAGTACAGTCGCTATTATTCGTTAAAGTTACTATGTATTTTGAAGATAAATCAACTTGTAATTTGTCAACTTTATTGATACTTAACTTTGCACTCTCTTTAAATTCTTCATCTGCTTTAACATTTAAAATTACTTCATAAAGAGAATAATCGTCTGAATATTTATCAGCATTAAAGATATACATTTCAGGACTGTCCTTTTCGATAAATCTACTTGACCTTTCTCGTTTAATCATCAAAAGAAACATCTGTTTTTCTGCATTATCGCAAATGTGCCTTTGATAAGCTCTGTAAAGTAAAAATAACATAATCACATTTGCTATTATCGAAATAATTAAAACTGTGTAAAAAACTATCATATCATTTCAACTCCATTTTATAATTAAAAATTTTTTATATTAAATATCTTCATACATATACATAATTTTATTGCCGATTATGAAAAGTTTAAAATCTAAACTTAGCAGTTCATCATAACTTGGAGAAAATTCAATCGAACCAGTTATCATTGTCATAGGTATTCTATAATTTTCAGATGATACAAAAGCACCTTCTATATATTCAAAAATATTATAGGTAGCTTTGTCTATCGTTTCTTTACGATAACCATTCTGATAATTATTCTTTAAATATTCATTTAAAATCTCACAGATAGTATTGTGATATTCATAAAGCATAGTATGACTCCTTATTAAAAACTATATTATAAAAATCGCTTAAACTGGGACGGTAACTTTAAGCAGATAATTTTGCATATCAGACTTAAAGTTACTTTAGGGTATAAATTTATACCCCGAACACTTGTTTGAAGTGAGTTGCGGTTGCTGAACAGGGTACAAATTAGTACCTTGATTTCAATGTATCAGTCATTCCATATAGTTAAAAAAGAATGTGCAGCCGATAGAGATACGAAAGAAAGCAATGAATAGAATAACGCTTCATCAACACCTATCGAAGAAAAATAAATCACATATGTGACAAGAACAAACAGTAGCGTAACACAACCCAAATCTTCAACTTTTGAAAACTTGAAATAGTTATACAGCATATGTATCACCGTAAAAAATATATCCAAATTTGTAATAAACAAAAACGCTGTTGATGTTTTCTGCATTACATAACCGATAAATTCTTTTTGCAGTTCTGCATTGGCAAGAATTACATTCATTAAATTTCACCTCTACTTTAAATTTATACCCCGAACATCTGTTCAAGGTACAAACTCAGGGTACAAATTTATACCCTAATTGGGACGGTAACTTTAAGCAGATAGTTTTGGTATCAGACTTAAAGCTACTTTAGGGTATAAATTTATACCCCGAACATCTGTTCAAGGTGCAAACTCAGGGTACAAATTTATACCCTAATGGGGAAGGCAACTTCAAGCAGATAGTTTTGCGTATCAAACTTAAAGCTACTTTAGGGTATAAATTTATACCCTGCTTGCCTATGATTGATTTATGTTGTAATTTATATAAAGCTTTTTTAGGTAGCCTTTTTGAACTTCGTCTTTACAATGACATATATCGTTATATAAAACCCCCAATGTTGCAACATAGTCACTTATGTTACCTGTATCTCGTTGAGTTCTTAATGCAGTTATGTACAGGCTTGAATTGTTAATGCGTAATTTTTGATTAATTTCAGACAAACAAATCTTATTGTTTAACAGCAGTCTTACAAGTAATTGTGTGCGAGCAACTTCTATCTGTTCTTTTCTCTTAGTGTTTTTTAATCGAACTATTGCTTTCATTTTTCCACCTCAATGATTTGCTGAGGGTATAAATTTGTACCCTCAGCACTTGTTTGTAATGAGTTGTGTTTGCTGAGCAGGGTATAAATTTATACCCTCATACCACACCACAACAGTTCCGCACAGACTGCTGTGGTGCTTTTGAGTAAGGGTTAAATTTAAGCGAGTCATTTTTGAAAAATAATAAATAAAAGGAGAGTTAGCTTATGAGTAAGTGCGGAGTTGTTTGAGAAATAATATTTAATATTTAGTGCTGCTTTTTCTGAAATTGAAAGTCATTGAAATATCTATCTGAGTTATTTTTAATAGACAGCGTTTCGTAATATCTATCAACTGCAATTTTGCAGATATTAATATTTTCATATTCAGCTTTACCTAAATATTTTTCACAGATAGTTTTTCTTAAAATTGATTCACCTTCCATTATTGGAATTTCACCAAGAAAAGCTTTGTTTGAAAGTGTATCAGCTTCATCATAGATAACACCAAGTGAACCTCTTGCATTTTCAATTTCTTTTTCAAATTCCGTTTGTGCTAAATAGTTAGCTGTAATTGGTATTAAACTCATAATTAAAACAATCCATTTCTGTTGTTACTATTTGACGAGCGAGTTGTAGCAAATGGTGTGAGGTCACACTTGATTGCTCTAAACACTCTGTTCTCAGATATATTTTTAATTTTAGCTTTTATTTCGTCACCGATATTTGGTCGTCTGCGAAGTGTGTTAATATCATCATAAGCATATCCACGACAGCCATTTGGTAATCTGAGAATAAAAGCAAATTTTCTCTGCTGAAGTTCTCTGTATCCGATTACTTCTGCAATTACGATTGTACCTGTTCTGTACTGGTTATAAAGTGATTCGCAAGAGGAACTATGACCTGCTGCACCGATAAGAGATATTTTTGAAAAATCATCGTTTATGTCAGAAACGACAGCTTCAAATCTTTTTCCTACGCTGTATTCTTCAAGATTGATAGCGAGAAGTGAAATCTGATAAGGAGTCATTCTAACTTCATATCCAGAAAACTCTACTTCAATAAATGTTGATTTACTTCTGATGATTCGAGCAACGCCTCTTGAACCGACACGCATTTCTGGAAGTCTTTTATATCGTGTAGGGAGAAAAGCTTTTCTTCTCGTTTGCATTGCTGCTATTCTGTTGCCGATAATTGCACCGTCAACATAGTCAACTGCAACGAACTCTATATAAGCACCAATCATTTCATTGAGTCGCTTGATTTTCCAACGCTGCATAATCTTTTCTCTCTGAGCATTGTTTACCTCTACACGATCATTCTTGGCAACAACACGATTAAAGTTTGCAAGTGCTTTTGATTCGATATTTTCAACAAGGTTTGAATCAGCAATTTTAACAGGAATTGTACCGAGCCTTGTTCTTAAAGTGCAGTTAGCAAAATAACCGTGTTTACTTTTTTCGATACCGTCAATTCTTGCTTTGATGATTTGTTTGTTAAAAATAAGACTCTGAACACCTTGCTCAATAAGACGATCAGTGATTTCTGGATTATTGTTTTCTCTTGCAAGTTGTTCCTCAATTTTCGCAATGTTTTCTCTGCGTTTCTGCCACTTTGCTTTCTCTTGCTCTTTAGCATTATCATCTTTATCTTTGACAAGAATTTCATCTTCGATTTCGTCCTCGTCATTGCTAAAAATAGCGTCCAGTTCTTCTTCCTTAGATAGTTTTTTCTCTGTTTTTTCTTGAGTTTCAAGTTCTGCAACAAGTTCAGTTTTTATAACTGGTTCACTTTCCTTTTCAACAGAAGTTTCAAGCTTGAGTCCCTCTTTGATTTCTTCCGTGGCTTCGCTTGATTTTTCCGTTGTGTTTTCAGGGGATTTACTTAGCTTTGCTTTCTCAGCGTCAAATAATTCTGATATAGCTGACATAATGATTCTCCTTTTTTATAATTTTATTTCGGATAGTTCCTTATCGGATAAAGTTATCCAAAGAAATTTTCCTGAATATTCTTTTGTTATTTCATTAACTATTTGAGATTGTTCTTCGTGGTATATATACACGCACATTCTTTTGCTTTTGATATTCTCAAATAGTTTACAAACTTCCTTGCCGTCAAGATTGAAAAGCACAGGAATATTTTGATTTTTGTATCTGTACCAATACTCATTTTTCTCTTTAGTTATCTCACATAGTTTCACAGCAGATAACTTAAAGCGTTCTATCTGAGTAATATCGAAAATCTCGTTTAAGTAGTTTCTTTGATTGATGATATACAGAAAATTATGGTAGAAATGGCTGTTTTCATAAGCACTTCTGGTTGATGGTATGATTCCTAAATTATCACTTCTGCTTTTCTCAAATGATTTAACTGCTTCGTTGACAGTAGGGTAGAAGTATAGGGCAGAGAGTTGGTCCTCTGCGTTGTACCACTTGCAACTATATGTAACTCCCTTTAATGCGTAAAACAGGCTTTCTTCATTCTGCTTTCTTAGCTTTGTTTCACAGTCAGGCATATAGCAGGCTATGATTTGATTGCTTGTTACAATGCAGCCAAAACAGCGAGTTCCTATACAGGTATCAAATTTTTGTGAGGTGCTTTTGAGTTCCCTCATCGTGATGAAGTAAGGTTCAGAAGTAGGTTTCTCTAAAGTCCCTTCAACTATTTGTCTGAAATTCTCGATGTGCGTTTCACAGCTAACTCCGATTCTTCTCATCTCATATAGTAATTTTGCTAATTTAACTCTACGCTGCTTATTACTATCTGAGTAAGCGGTTGTGAGGCTGCTTTTGAATACATCATAGTTGTACTCGTTAGGGCATTTGGACTTGATGTAGTTGTATCCGCTTTCGGTGAGCATATATGTATATCGCTTATGACTGCCCTCACGAGTTATGTATCCTGCTTGTGTGCATTTGTGTATAGTGGTTATCTTAATAGCATTATCACCATATTGTTTTTTGAATAATGCCACTAACTGCTCATCAATCTCGCCACCAAGCAAGAGTGTCGAAAGAAATCTCTGCTTGTAATCGGATATTGCTTGTCGATTATTCGCTATAATTATCACCTCTTAAATCAATTTTGTTCGCACAGCAAAAGTCGAAGCAAGATTGATAGTAAAATTAGTATCGGACTCGTATCTCCCTCGGTTCGTTACCCCTTAAAACATCAGTAATTATCAGAGTAAAATGCTTGTTTTATGGGATTACGAACACTGTCGGGAACAAGTATCATTCGTTACCTCTTAAATCGTGCTTTTATGGGGTTACGAATATAAAAATAAAGCCATTTTTCAACGGCTTTTAAGACAAATAGTAACTATTGAATTTATTTACAAAATTTGCTGAAATCAAGCATATTGATTATGTAAACCTCAGTCATATCGCAGTCACTCTTTGTGCCATCGCAGACAATGTTCATATGCTCACAATCATCAGAGGTACTCATTATATATTTATTAATGAGGTTTATGATGTCGTGAATATCTGAGTTATCACAGTCCCTTGCAGCAAGCTCATTGTAGTATGAACGGATTATTACTGTTGCCTCGGATAGCTTATTGATTTCAGCTTCGTTGCTTTCAAGCAATGTTTCCGTTACTTTGTAAATGTATCGCTTGCGTGGGGAATAGGTTGGTTGCGAAGTTGCTCTCCTGCTTATAAGCGGTGGTATAGTAAGCTTGTATCCATTACTAAGGCTCTCAAACTTGTATTCGCACTTGCGGTATATGTTCATAATTCTATTGAGTGCGGCTTGAGCTTGTGGTGATTGAGATACTTCATTACTTTCTTTAGCCTTATAGGTGCTGTAAATTTTAGGAGCTTTTTTAAAAATATCAGCAAGTAAACATTCTGTTTCTTCAAGCAATAATAAAAGCTGATCGGGATTATTCTCGGTCAGCTCATTAGCTAAATCTGATATTTTATTTGCTCTTTTTTTAATTCTATACATTGTGTCACCGCCTAACCTGTATGTAACTCAAATTCTGAAATATACTCATCAGGGCTATAATATTCAACATCTTTTGCGGTTCTACCAACTCTAATAAGACTTTTAATGTTAGCAATTCTTTTTAGTATTGCTTCAATTTTATCCTTATTAAAATTGCCATCAATAATAACATATCTTATTGTATCAAGATTTTCATTTTCAATATGAAAAAAGACTCTGCTGAGATTATCAGGTGTACAATAGATAATTTCAATATGTTTTTCTTCAGTATTTTGCAACACGCTTGCTCTGATAGTTGTAGGAAAGTAAGCAGGAGTATGTATTATATCTGGGTAGTAGCGTTTTAAACTTGCTATTACTTTCAAAGATTTGTTGATACTCTCAAAAGTATTTCCATTAATAGAACTAATAAAATTTCTATTAATCCCTGAACTCTTTGCAATATAGCAGACAGATTTTTTACTTTTGCTGTTAGCCGAGATGTTACATTTACTTTTTGATATTCTGCCATTTGAAATCAAATCATATAGCAACACAGCAATTTGTTCTTTATCTTTTTCTGAGAAGTATTCATAAATAAAACTTTCGGATACAACTATATATCTTTCTGTTAGCTGTTGAATATCATTTTTAAGTTTTAAATTATCTTTCAATATGCTTAACTCCTTTCTTAAAATCTAAAAAATTTGGGGTATAAATTTACACCCTGATAGCACAATGATACAAATTTATACCTCAATAATATATAAATATTAAAATGTTATAATAAATCAATGAATTTTTAAATTAAAAAAATGTTACAAATTGACATAATCATTACAATAATGTTATAATCTACTAAAATATTTTAACAAGGAGAAGAAATATGGCGAAAATATTAAAATTACCTTTATCTGACAATAATAATTATAATTATGATAATAAAACTTTTCATAGCAACTGTAATTATTATAAAAAAAACTACCTACATACTAATGAATCATTAATGAATATTACTCTTGAAGAAGCATATGATTTATATATTAGTAGTAAGTCTGCAATTTTATCACCATCAACTATTTATAATTATGAAAAATATAAGAGAAATTATTTTCAAGATATAATAAATATGCCGTTATATCAAATAAATAATTATATTGTTCAAAATTCAGTTAATGAGTTTTGTAAGAATTATTCACCAAAGACTGTAAGAAATGCTTTTGGTCTTTTGCACGCAGTGCTTTTTAATTACTATCCAGAATTGAATTTAACAATTACTTTACCCCAAAAAATAAAACCTGTTTATACAATTCCAGTAACAAGCGAAATTAAAACTTTAATTCGATTTGCAGATGAAAGAATTAAGCTTCCGATTCTTCTTGCAAGCCAAGGGGGATTAAGAAGAAGTGAAATATCCGCATTAAAAATTACTGATTTTACAAATAAGGGCGTTTATATTAATAAAGCTGTTGTTTCTGATGGAAATAGAAATTATATTGTAAAATCTACAAAGACATTAGCAGGTACAAGATTTGTTCCTTTGACTCAATCTGTTATTGCCGAAGCTAAAGATTATGAATATTTTGGAATATCACCAGCTCAAATTAGTAAAGCATATCGTAAGTTATTTGTAAAAGTCGATTTAGAACATTATTTTAGCTTTCATAAATTAAGACATTACTTTGCTTCCCAGCTACACGCAAAGGGATTAAAAGATAAATATATTGCAGAGATAGGTGGGTGGTCATCAGTTGCAATAATGCAAAATATTTATGAACATACTTTACGAGATGAACTTTCAAGGGCAGAAAAAGAAATAACTGAAATATTTGATGAAATCTTCAACTGAAATCAAAAAAATGATTTATTATTGCAATTATTTATAATATATAAACTATATGGATATGATTAATAAAAATTAATGGTTGCAGTTTAATAATATACACAGTGCGGACCGAGGGTTCAAATCCCTTGTCCTCCGCCAAAGGATAGTCTGAGGTTTTATACTTCAGACTATCCTTTTTATTAACTAATAATTGTTTTTTGGCGTTCAGGAAAAACTTTCCTCGACAATGAACAGGTGTAGGTGAATAACGCTTTCATACTCTACAGTCTATGTCACACTATCTCCCAACAGGGTGATTGTTCTATTGGCGGTTTTATGCGAACTTTCACAAGTTGGCTCGAATAGAGTCTTTTTATCTCTATTCCTTCACACTTTTGACAGGCTCACATTATTTTGTATTGTATCACACTTTTAGACTTTATGTAGAAAAGTCGGGTTTTAATTATTATCATAGTATTAAAGGCTGTTACAAATTTTGTAGCAGCCTTTTCTTAGTTGAATTTTTGATTTTAAGTTGTAATTTTTGCTAATTAATTGGAATTTGCTTTAAACAATATTCCTTATACCAACTATTATCCGCTGATATTAATCTACTGTTCTATGACTTATAAGTTTCCAAAACTTGCAAATGAAAATAGGAAATAATACGGTGCGGTTGTAATAGTTAAAATAAAAACCGAATAGAATTTTTTTGGCTTGCTTAATTCGGATTTTCTGAACACGAAAAAGTAATACATAATACAGCTTGCTATGAGAGAAACCGCAATCAAGGCAAGAATAATGTAAAAGCTCTCAGCAAATGCTTGATTGTCATCGCCCAAGTATGAATATTGAGGATAAATGGCATAGATGAACAGACAGAAGTAATACTGCAGAAATGTTATACCATCAATTTGAATTACAGAGATATTTGTAGTATTGCTTAAAATTATTAAAACTAAAGAAACAATGCCAATCGCTGCTAAGTCAGCCACAATGCCAAATATATAGGTATCTCTCTTCATCTGAGAAGTTATGTATTCATCGCCAAACTTAACCGAAAGGAGGTATGTAACATAGCCGGAAATTATAAGCTTGCCTAAAAATATTAATCCAAAGAAAAATAAAAATACTGTTACTACCATAAATGTAATATTCATTAAATCACCTACTTAATTTGATTTTAGCTTTTCGTAAACATAATTAGGAATAAATTCATTTTTATTTTCATTAAGTATATTTCTTAGATGTTCATAGTAGCTATAAAAATTCCCCCTCAATAAAGTTTGCATTGATACTTGTACGCAATTATAATCAAAAAGGTCATAATCAAGACATTATGGAATCGGTATCTGAGTAAGTTCATAGCCTACAGTTAAATCTTTTACATACAGAATAGACTTAGGAATGAAATAATTAATCTTATAACAATAAACATAATTATCAGTCACTAAAATATCATCAAACTCGCATTTTTCTGATAATTTTTTTGTTTCACCCGTTTCTAAATTTTCAATATACAAACCATTATCCTGACTTCTTATTGTCTTGTCATAAATAACAGTTTCTTTGCTATTTCTCAAGCTGTAAGCAACATATTTTCCTTGAAAACAGCTATGGTCTACACTCCGGTCTACACTCCGAATGGTATTATTAAAATAATAATTAAAATATTCATTCTGATATTTTTCACCATTAAAAGTATAAAAAAGCACTTCAGTATTCTCTCCCGGGCCCGGATAAACAATTATTTGCTCTTTGATTAAATCTATATAAACATCATCAAAATCATGAAAATCTAAAGAGTCGGAATGTAGTTTAAAATCTGATATTAATTTATTATTTTCATCATAAATATTTATTTTCCGAAAATGATTATCATTATAATACACTAATAAATATTTATCGGCAAAAACTAATGAATTTATATCTTCATACGGAACATCGTTTATTATACAAGTATCTTCATTTAAAATATTATAGCAATAAATCTGATTATTCTTAGTATAATAAACGCAATTATTTCCTAATTCTGATATATCATAATTATTAGCTATCAGATGTTCACTTTTCTTTCCGTTATCGTATATTGTTAGTCCTTGATCATCATAAATAACATAATTACCTTTTGCTTCAGCTGCATATTTAGAAATATCAGAAAGTTCTTTGCATTTATAACTATGCTTGCTCTCACCTAATTTATATATATCAAATTCGTAATTGTTTGGATTTTTTATAGTGATCATTCCGTCAGAATAAACCATATATTCGGATTTATAAAAGCTATGATCTGAATCCGGTTTAAAATTATCACCTGAATTATAAAAAGTTAGCAATAAAATTACTATTATAAGAGATAATATAACCGAAATCAACAATAATTTCTTTTTGTGCTTTTTCATAAAATCACCCACCTATATTTATCACCACAAATGATTTCTAAAGCTTTATCTATCTTGCACTGAATTTGTTTTCCGGTTTTTATATATACTGCTAATTCACTAAAGATTATATTGGCACCATTCCCAAAGGTTCAACCTTTCATCAATACCATTTTTTGGAAGCATTCATTAGTGTAAATATATCTTCTTCATCATAACCTTGTTTTCCTCTGCTCTTAGTAAGATAATTATGTTCAACTATTCGTGAAAAACCTCCGGTTATCAAATTGTATTTATAAAAAGGATTTTATTATATATATCAATTATAAAATAAAGTAGGAGAAATCAGGAAATAGTATGGAGCAGTCATTAACACAAAAATCAGCAAAGTACAGATTTTTTGCTTTTTTGTTAGATCCGGATTTCTGAAAATTGTAAAATAATCAAAAAACAAGCTGATAAGTGCGGATATTGCAATTGTCACCAGAATAAAAATAAATGAAATGAAAAATGAATTCTGTTGGGAATAATCAGGCGCATACATAAACGAGAAAAGACTCATACTAAAATACACAACATAATTTTCAAAACCTGAAAAATAACTCGGCAAATCACTCAAATTCTTAATAAAACTTATCACAATCATACTAAAAGATGCTATTAGATCAGCAAACACTCCATTGCGGTAAAGTTTTCTCCTGATTTCTTTATCAATTATTTTTTCTCTAAACAAAGCGTTATCCACGCATTTCGCCAACAGTACCATAAAATATTTTGGCAAAAGCAAAACTATGAGAAAAACCGGTAATATATATAAAATTATATCCATAGTAAAATCACCTTCACTTTTAAAGTCCTTTTAATTCGTAATTGAAGTATCAAATAATCTAACCGCATTACCGAATTGTACCCAATAAGCGTCTGTACCCTCAGGGTCTCTTTGATTTACAGGGTTATTGTTGCAGTATGCAAACATATTTGTTCCAAAGATATTTGATTGAGTGTCACAATACATATCTGCATTTAAAAATCTGCCTGTAACCGGATCATAGTAACGGCTCTTGAGATAATACAAACCGGTTTCACTGTCATACACATATCCTCGATAACGGAACGGATTTATATTTGCAAGATCACAGTCCGAGGTATGTGCTTTAGTCATATCAGAGTCAATAATTTAAAGTTTTTACACGCTATATAATATCATAATAATAAAATTCAAAATATTTCCGAATGGAATTAACAAAAAATATGGAGCCGACATAATTGCAATAAGTAATGAATATCGTTTCTTTTTTTCTAATAAATCAAGATTTTTAAATATAAAAAATCTGCAAAGTAAGAATATTATTACAGATGATAAAAATATGGTCGAAATAGTAAATAATATACTCTGTAAATTTGAATAGTTAGTTCCTGTTGTTATCATATATATAAGTAGTATAACGGAATTTTGTACTGCATATTTAATGGATTCACCTAAAATTACAGGAAATAATATCGAAAGAATAACCATTGAAATCGATTCTGCTAAAAAGCAACAGCCTAAAATTTTCCAAATTGTATTATTGTATTCACTACTTAGAAGTGGCTTTGGTAATTTGGAATTAATTATATATACAGATACGCAATTTGCTAAAATTGTTTCCAAAAATGCTATAACGATTATAAAAAACAGTGTAATAATCGGAGTGTATATGTGATGCATCATATTTAACACCTCTAAACTTTTAACAATCAATTAATTTGTTGTAAACTTTATTGGGATAAAAATCAAGCTTAAATACATTACCATATATACTTTTGATTTTATCCTTGTATTTTTTACTTTCACTACTAAAGGTTCCTTGAAGTAATATATCCATTGAAGATTAAACACAATTATAACTATCTAAATCATATCCTCTATTTAATTCGTAATTAGTGGTATGTAAATCATTAAGCCATTCATTGCCAGTCCTATAATCACGGGCTATTTGACAAACATCATAAATTACTATGCGTTTACCGTTTTCGTAGCAAGTGAATTTTAAATTATTGGCATTTGACCAAGAATACCTTTTTGTTAACTTTTTATAATCACATTTACAATATTAAATTTTTGCTAATGGATCAACTAATGGTCCGAATGAAATCATAAAATAATACGGAGCTGTAGTAATAGCCAATATACCCAAAGAACATATTTTTTGCATTTTGCTTAAATTAGATTTTTTAAATATAAACAAGTAATTAATTAGTAATCCTATCAAAGCCGAAAGAATAATTAAGTATAATAGAGGCTGAACAGAATAAATATACCAATCAACATCAGAAGCAATGGTTGAGTAATCAGGATATACTGCAATATAAAAAATATAAAAAATACAATTATATATGGTTATATCGTCAAATTTCAAAAAACTATCATACTCCAACAGATTTTGAATAATCAAAATAAGTGGTAGAATAACAACAGATAATAAGTCAGATATAAAGCCACAAATTATAGTCTTCTTTTTCATTTCTTTTGTAAAGTTGCTTTTACACAAAGTATTTGAAAGTATTTCTGAAGTTATAAAACAAGTTACACATTTAATAGCAATAGAAATGACTAAAAATAAAAAGCAAATCATAACAAACATAAAAACATAATTCATTAAAAACACCTCTTAACATTAGCTTGTTTTTTTAATTCGTTGTAGATATAATTAGGTACACAAGCCTTTTTTTAGTTAAATTTTGATTTTAAGTTGTAATTTTTGCTAATTAATTGGAATTTGCTTTAAAATATATCCCTTATACCGAGCGTTATCCATTCCTCGTGGCAGTAAATAGTCTGTTCTGTAGCAATAAAGATAATTTTCTGTTGCAAGCAAATCGTCAAATACACATTCATCAGAAAGCTTCTTTTTAGTTCCGGTTTCTATATCGACCTCCCACAAACCGTTATTTTCATCCTCAACGGTTGTTCTTACTATATTCCACTCTGACTTTTCAGCCGAAAAATAAATTTTATTATTATTGTAAGTAACTGATTGAACATAATTATGTAAGGCTGCTCGTGATATTTCTCCGGTTTTTAAATTGTATTTTAAGAAAGTACATTCTTCAGAAGTGTTTATCAGATCTTTGCAGCAATATAAAAAGTAATCATTAATAATAGCCGGCTCGTCCAAGTTACTCAATGTACTATGTTCGAAGTGTGATTTCTGCAAATATGTATCCACATCATATTGAAAAATTTCATATTTGTATTCATCTTTTGTAATAACATTAAGTGTATTACTGTTTATAGAAATATAGAATATTTCACCGATATAATCTATTTCTTTCCTGTCGTTTATATTCTTAGCATCAACAATTACAAGTTTCTTTTTGTCAACTGAATATAAAACCCTGTCGCCATCAAAGAAAAGGATTTGGCTTTGTTCATCTAATTTTTGCTTTTCTTGTGTTGCGTGATTTTCCATATACAAACTGCCGTCATCGCAATAAACTTCAATATTCTCTATTCTTTGCGAAGTAATTGAAGTTGAAACATTTTCTTTTCTGTCAGAATAATAAATATCAGCCCTAAAATACATAGGGTCTTTTACATATAAATTGCCGTCCTTATATACCATATAATCATCTGACATAGGAAACCTTTTACCGTTATAAATACGCATACTGTTACAACCGTATTCATAGCTGTTATAATACGAAGTATCGCTATCCGGTTTAAGGTCAACTTTTTCTTTGGTCAGAACAAAAAAAGCAATAATCAAAAGCAAAGCAGATAATATAATTAAACATATGAGTAACGGTGACAATTTCTTTTTTACTTTCATAATATCACTTTCTCCTTAGAAATTTACAAATACAGTAATCATTATGTATTAATTACTCTGAAACTTTTAATATATCAAATTCATAACATCTACAATTTAATTTATACTGCAAAAACACAGATAAGGCTGTATTCGTAATAATTTGTTTATTAACGGTTCCGTGAAATTTACCAGTAACATTTCCATATTTAACCTCAGCATAATTCTACCATACAAAAGATAAATAAGCAACGACAATTAATCAATTTGCATAAATTCATCTAATTGCACTATGTATTATTGTTTTAATTGTGCAATATTTTAGGCTGCTACAAATTTTGTAACAGCCTTTTAAAATCTTATTTTATCTTTCACAATTTCATTTATCTTTTTTACTGTTTTCTTATCTTGAAACTGAAAAAACAGATGATCATAGCTTACATCTAATTTTTTCACAAGCCTTTTTATATTATCAATGCTATGCAAAATCTTTTGAATTTCATATTAATCCGTCCTTTCATTTATATATACCAAATAGTTATTAGTTTACTGTAATCTCGGCTTTGTAGGTTTTACCATCTATTTCTGCTCTGCACTTCGTTTGAAAATGTACGGAGAGTAAAATAAGAATACAAACAGACAAGAAATAACTACCACGAGAAACTTGCGGCGTGAACCGAATTTTTTGTCCGATTCAAATAAAAAATAAATTTATTTACTAAGCTTGTTTCTTGCGTATATAATAAAGCGTTTCTTTGTTATAATAACTAAAAATACTGCGGTTAATTTGTTAAAATAAAACATATATTTTTGTGGAGTATTTTGGTATAATTAAAAGGAAATCAAATAATTGGAAAGGACGGATTTCGTTTATGAGTAAACTTAAAAAGCTGACAAGCATTGTGCTTGCGGCAACTATCGTTTCTTCTGCATCTGCAATGGCATTGACCGCATCCGCAGCTGAAAATGATAATGCGGTTTCCGCAGCGGACAATAATCTGCAAAGAAATGTTCAGGACGGCGTAATTTTACACGCTTTTAACTGGTCATACAAAACAATTAAGGAAAACCTGCCTGCAATTGCAGCAGCCGGTTATTCTACAGTTCAGACTTCACCTGTTCAGCAGCCGAAAGACTACTCAACATCAAGAGATGTTACAGGTCAGTGGTGGAAACTTTATCAGCCTGTAAGCCTTTCTGTAGCTAAAAACGCATGGTTCGGTACAAAAGACGAACTCAAAGACCTTTGTACAGAGGCTGAAAAGTACGGTGTAAAAATTATTTGCGACATTGTTTCTAACCATATGGGCAATGAAAGCGAAGATACACCTAATGTTGTAAGCTCACAGGTTAAAACATATGATCCTGAAATTTACGACAATGCAAGTGCTTTCTTCCGTAACAACGATATTGTTGCATCAGACAGCAGTGTAAAAAATGTAGTTCAGGGACATGTTACTTCCTGCCCTGACCTCAACACAAACAGCAAAGTTGTTCAGGATAAGGTTATCTCACTCCTTAAGGAATGTATCGACTGCGGTGTTGACGGTTTCCGTTTTGATGCGGCAAAACACATTGAAACTCCCGATGACGGTGACTATGCTTCTGATTATTGGAAGAACATTACAGAGTCTGCAGGCTCATATTACAAAGCAAAAACAGGCGACAATCTTTATATTTACGGTGAGATTCTTAACAACTGCGGTTCCGGCAGAAGTTACAGTTCTTACACAAAGTACATTAATGTAACAGATAACAAAACAGGTGACTCTGTACTCGCAAATGTGGTAAAAGGCAAGGCATCAAATGCCGCAAGCTCAAGCTACAAGTCAGGCGTTGCCGCTTCCGATGTAGTTCTTTGGGCAGAGTCGCACGATACATACGAGGGCGATTCGGGTGCAGGCGGTATCAGCAATACCTCTAAAGTATCTGACGAAAACATCACTAAAGCATGGGCTATTATAGCCGCAAGAAAAGACGCTACTTCTCTTTACTTTGCCCGTCCGGGTGCATCGTTAATGGGTGAGGCAGCAGGCGATATAACTTATAAGAGCACAGCTGTTTCTGAAATTAATAAGTTCCATAACCTCTTTGTAGGTCAGAGTGAAAAACTCGGTGCCGTTGACAATGTAGCTTATGTTGCAAGAGGCACAAGCGGTGTAGTTCTTGCTAACTGCGACGGCAACGAAAAATCTGTAAGTATTTCAGGCACAGGCCTTGCAAACGGTACTTACACAGATACAGTTTCAGGCGCTAAATTCACTGTAGCTAACGGTGTTCTTACAGGTAATATCGGTTCAACAGGTGTAGCTGTTGTTTACAACGGCACAACAACTCCGAGAAATACTTGTTCTGTAGAGAGCGGTGATTTCAAGGGTGATACACTTACACTCAACCTCGGTCTTGACAACGCAGCATCAGGTACATACTGCATTGACAATTCTAAGCCTGTAACTTACACAGGTGACATTGCAATCAGAGTAGGTTCAGACTACGCTTACGGCGAAACAATCAACCTTACTCTTACAGCAACAGACGGCAAAAATACAACAACCACTACTTACAAATATACCAAGCAGAAATCTGCAAGTTCAGGTGTGTATGTATTCTTTGCTTCTGAAAAAAGAGAAACAAGCTCAAAATGGAAAGCTCCTTACTATGTTTACATCTATGACGAGGAATCTTCAAAGGAAGAAACTTATAAGGCATCAAACTGGCCGGGTACAAAGATGAACTATGATAAGGCAACAGGTTATTACTATGCAGAAATTCCTACAACCTGTATTGCAACAGATGCAGATGAAAACGAGTCTGAGTCAAATTTTGACCTTGCACACTCTGCAAACACAAGAGTTATCTTCTGCGACAGCTCAAATGTAAACTCTGCTCCTCGTCAGTATCCGTCGGAAAAAGGCCTTAAATTAAAAGGAACTTCTAAAATTTTCGGTCTTACAAAGACAACTTCATGGGAAGAAACAACACTTGTACCTACTGTTGAATCACAGCCTGCAACCGAAGTTACAAGAGGCGACAAAACATATAAATACGGCGATGTAAACACAGACGGAAAATTTAATGTTCAGGATGTAACCTCACTCCAGTTTATTGTTGCAGAGTCCGTAAAGCCTTCACAGCTTATATATGCATTGAGCGATGTTACAGCTGACGGTGTTGTAGATATCAGAGATGTAACAATGATCCAGAGATATATTTCCGGTATAAGAGAGGACACAGGCAAAACAGGCGAAGTTTATAAGGCTGAACAACCTACACAGCCTACACAGCCTGCAAAACCTACAGAGGCAACCAAGCCTTCTACACAGCCGACAACTGCTCCCGCACCTTCTACTTACACACTTTACTTAAAGACACAGCTTCCTTGGATGACATCAATGGGTACAAATCTCTATGCTTTTGATAACGATACAAAGAAGTCTTATCTGCTTGAGCAGGATACCGACGATTATCCGAATGTATTTAAGGCAGAGGTAGCAAACACACTTACAAATGTTACTTTCTACAGAGCATTAGATATGGTTGACGAAATGACAAAGGCGTCAAGTTCAGGCCCTGTATACAACGCTTGGGCAGCAACTGTAAGCAGTACAAACAATTGCTACAACCTTGAAAGCGTTGATGAAGCAACAGACAAAGCAACTGCAACAGTCGGTCCGTATGTAAAAGAAGAGGCTCCCGAATGGACACTTGATGTAGTATATTTTGATAATTCAAAAACAAAGTGGGGAGAAGTTTATATTTACGGTTGGGGCAACGGTCTTTACGAAGAGGCATATAAAATGACTCAAATTGAGGGCACAGACATCTGGAAATACGAACTTCCCGAACCTATTTATCCGGGTACAGAAAGTTTCCTTTTTAAGAATACAGAAAGCACTTGGGTTAAAAAGACTAAGAATGTAAAGGTTGTAGAAGGTAAAAATCTTTATGACGGAAAAGCACAGGCTTGGTCAGGCACTTACGAAGAGTGATTTTAAAGTTTAAATTCTAATTTTGCGGGCATACCAAAAGTATGCTCGCATTTTTATGTAAAAATTTTGGTTTTTATCAAAAGTTGTGGGAAATTATTGTTTGGCTGATTGCTTTATCAAGCAATTATAAAAGTTTGGTCGACCTTTTCAAAGGTCGTGGGTGTGGGCAAAGCCCACAAATACTTTCCGCTTACGCAAGCTGACGATAGCCAAACAGCTTGCTGTTTGGCGGCTTGAACGCAACGGCATTAGCCTTTAAAAATGCGATAGCAACAAGAAAGCTATTAATAAACAATAAATAAGCAAATTTTTTTCTAAAAGGCTACCGCCTGTTTTTTTAAACTCGGTGCAAGCACGCAACCAGCGTGGCTGTTTGCGACTGATAAATTGTTATATCGGAAGATTTTTATGGGTGCTGCCCAAACCCGCAATTTTTGAAAAAATTGAGTAAACTTTTTTGCTTTTGGAGGATAATTTAGCGTTAACTAAATTTCAATCCCCGACCTACACTCCGCTAAACCATAATTTTCCAATATTAAAAAACTGAACCAAAAATTTTTATTTTTCTCTTGACTTAAAGTCAGCTTTAAGTATTATAATACTGATAAAGAAGTGATAATTTTATATCACTGTAAAATAATACTTTTTATTTTAAACTTGGAGGTATGATTATGTCTGTAAAACAAACCGCAGGCAGAGATTCGCTCGGAAAATTTGCACCTAAATTTGCAGAACTTAATGACGATGTACTTTTCGGTGAAGTATGGTCAAGAGAAGATAAACTTTCACTTCGTGACCGCTCACTCGTAACAGTAACCGCACTTATGGCACAGGGATTAACCGACTCATCCTTTAAATATCACCTTATGTCAGCAAAAAAGAACGGTATTACAAAAACGGAAATTGCAGAAATTCTCACACACGCCGCATTCTATGCCGGCTGGCCAAAGGCTTGGGCAGCATTCAGAATGGCTACCGAAGTATGGGCTGATGATGCGGAAGATTTGAGCGAAAAGGAAAAATATCAGCAGTCAATTCTTTTCCCGATTGGCGCACCTAATGACGCATTTGCAAAATATTTTATCGGTCAGAGCTATCTTGCACCGTTGTCTACAGCACAGGTCGGTATTTATAATGTAACTTTCGAGCCGAAGTGCCGTAATAATTGGCATATTCATAATGCTGAAAATGGCGGCGGACAGATACTTGTTTGCGTAGGCGGCAGAGGATATTATCAGGAATGGGGCAAAGAGGCTGTTGAGTTAAACCCGGGTGATGTAATAAATATTCCTACGGGCATTAAGCATTGGCACGGTGCGGCGCCCGACAGTTGGTTCTCACACCTTGCAGTAGAAGTTCCGGGTACAAATACATCAAACGAATGGCTTGAACCTGTAAGTGATGAATATTATTCTAAATTAAAATAATTATTATTGAATTATGGTTTAGCAAACTGCTTTATCAAGTAATTAAAACCGTTTTACTAAAGAATCTAAAAAACCGATAAGCTGAAAATTGCTTATCGGTTTTGCTTTTGTTATTATATTTTCCAAATAAAACTATCTCAACCGCTTGAAAAAACTTTTGAGAAGTTCGGCGCACTCTTCCTGCATAATACCGCCTTTACAATTTGGTTTGAAATTATACGGCATTTCAAAAAGATTTGTTATAGTACCGCAAGAACCGTTTTTGAAATCGTACGCACCGAAATACACATTCGGAATATGAGCGTTTATAATTGCGCCTGCACACATCGGACAAGGTTCAAGGGTTACATATATATCGCAGTTCCAAAGCCGCCAACCGCCGAGCACCTTACAGGCATTGTTAATTGCGTCGGTTTCTGCGTGTAAAAGTGCGTTCTTTTCTTTTTCTCGTCTGTTCCTGCCTGTAGCAACGATTTCACCATTACGCACAATCACCGCACCGACAGGCACTTCGTCATCCAGAAAAGCCTCTCTTGCAAGCTCAAGCGCCTTTTCCATATACTTTATATTAAATTCACTCATAGCGCTACAGAAGCAATGATAGTTTCAAGAATCAAGATAACAACTATTGTAGCTGTACCTGCACTTGTAAAGAAACATTTTATCTTTTCTTTAAGTGAGAGAGAAACAACATTCGAGGTATCGCTTATGCTAAGGAAATTTTTATCCTTTTTCATTATATAAAGGAAAGCCAAAACGCCAAACACAAGCATTGCGGTAAATATTGAATAGTATATTATATAGAAAGAACGGGTGGTAACAATGTTCTGACTTTGCAAAATATCCATAATTACCGAGTAGAAGTTATTTATAAAGTGAATAATTATTGACGGAATAATTGAGTTTGCCTTGCAGTCAATATAAGCAAAAATAAGTCCGAGTATAAACGCAAACGGAATCTGAATAATATTTCCGTGCATTGCGCCGAACATAACGGCAGATACAATTATTGCAAATGAATTTCCGTATTTTCTAAGCGAACCCATTAAAATACCTCGAAAAGCAAATTCCTCGGCAAATGCAGGGGTAACGGCTATGGCAACAACATATAAAATATTTTCAAATACAGACCTTGATGACATATCCATATTCAGACTGTATTCAATGCCGATTAACGAAAAGTTGGAACTTACAAGGTCGGCGGCAACATTTGAAACCATTGAAACGCCCATACCCATAAGTACGAGGGCGATAAGCATAGCGGGTTTTACGGATTTAACCGACAGGCAGTCTGAAATATGCGTTTTGCTTAGTTTTAAATATATCAGTCCGGTGATTGTCGCCGAGGCGGCTGCTGCGAAAATCTGCATATAATAAAAAACAGGACCGGAAGTCAATTTGCTCATTATATACTGCGTTAAAGTTTCGGTATCGAAATTAGAAATATCCATATTCAGCATCGTAGACACGGTTAATAAAAATGTTATACCGACTACAATGATATTCATTGATAAAAAATAGGTAAGAATATAAAAGCCCAATCCGCTTGATTTTTTTTGCAAAGTCTTTAAATCGTGCGCTTTTTTGATTTCCTGCGGACTTTGCATATGATTTTGATAATAAGGATAGGGCTGATAATTTGCGTATTGCATTTTCATCACTCCAATGGTATAATTTTAGCATAGTAACACATATATTTCAAGAAATATTTTCCGATAATGAAAAAATAATGAAAAATCCCTTGACTTTTCAGGTAATCGGTTATATAATGTGTAAGTACAATAAAGCAAAGCAGAAATGCTTTCACCTGTGGGGTGTCGTCTGCACGGGTCAATACCTTAAACATAATAGTTTATTTGTATTGCAATGCGGACGGTGTATTTCTGTCCGCATTATTTTTTGAAAAGGTACTTTGGAGGTGCTTAACCATCAGCAAGAAAGATATTCAGATTAACGAGGAAATCCGTGATAAAGAGCTTAGAGTAATCAGCTCGGACGGAAAGCAGCTCGGTATTATGTCATCAAAGGAAGCTCTCGCACTTGCAGAACAAAAAAATCTTGACCTTGTTAAGATTGCTCCGCAGAGCGTTCCGCCTGTATGTAAAATTATGGACTACGGCAAATACCGTTTTGAGCAGGCTAAAAGGGAAAAGGAAGCAAGAAAAAATCAGCATGTTGTTGATATTAAGGAAGTTAGACTCTCTTTAAACATTGATACACACGACTTCAACACCAAGCTTAACAACGCTGTTAAGTTTATTAAGCACGGCGATAAAGTTAAGGTATCTATCCGTTTTAGAGGAAGAGAAATGGGACATCCTGAAATCGGTCTTGAAACTATGAACCGTTTTGCTGAAGCTTGTGCAGAGTTTGCCTCGGTAGAAAAGCCTGCAAAGCTTGAAGGTCGCAATATGCTTATGTTTCTTGCACCAAAGTCCAATAAGTAATCACAGCTAAGGAGGATATTTATTATGCCTAAAATTAAAACTCACAGTGGTGCTAAAAAGCGTTTTAAACTTTCTAAGAACGGTAATGTAATCCGTGCACACGCAAACAAGAGCCACATTCTTAACAAGAAAACAACAAAGCGTAAGAGAGGTTTACGCCAGACTGCTGTTACAGATAAGACAAATGTAGCTCAGATCAAGCGTTTAATTCCTTATAAATAATTTATCGCTTGTACTGCTTTTTATTTAAATAATAATCGGAGGTAATATATAATGGCACGTGTAAAGGGTGCGATGATGACTCGCAAAAGAAGAAAAAAGGTATTAAAGCTTGCCAAGGGCTACTGGGGTTCTAAATCAAGACATTTCAAAATGGCTAAACAGGCTGTTATGAAGTCCGGCAACTATGCATATATCGGCCGTAAGCAGAGAAAGAGAGATTTCCGTCGTCTTTGGATTACTCGTATTTCTGCAGCTTGCAAGGCAAACGGCACAAACTATTCAACATTTATGAATGGTCTTAAAAAGGCCGGCATTACATTGAACCGTAAGATGCTTTCAGAGATTGCTATTGCTGATCCTAAGGCTTTTACAGCTCTTGTTGAGCAGGCTAAAAACGCTTAATTTAAACTGTAATTGCGTTTGGGTAACACCAAACGCAATTGGCATTTTAGGAGAAAAAAGATGCTGTTTGTTACAAGCAAAGACAATTCTAATGTAAAAAAAGCCGTAAAACTCAAGTCAAGTGCAAAAGAACGCCGCAAGAGCGGTCTTTTTTTAGCGGAGGGGCTAAGAATCTGTATGGACGCAGTTTTCAGCGGTGCTGAAATTCAGACATTATTTGTAACCGAAAAAGCTATGCAAAAGCACGGTGAGGACTTTGCTTTACTTGAAGAAAAAGCAAAGAATGTAATCTGTGTAAATGAAAACATTTTTTCCCTTATGAGTGATACTCAATCGCCACAGGGCTTTCTTTCGGTTATAAAAACACTTGACAAAACCAATGAGTTTGATACAATAAAGGGTGACAGTAAATATTTGGCGCTTGATAATGTGCAGGATCCAAGCAATCTCGGCACTGTTTTGCGCTCGGCAGAGGCATTTAATGTCAGCGGAGTTATACTTTCCTGTGACTGTTGCGATATTTACAATCCAAAGGTTGTAAGAGGCAGTATGGGCGCTGTGTTCAGAATACCTTTTATAATCAAAAGTTCAATTAAGGATTTCCTTAACGAAAATCCGCAGATTAATTCGTATGCTGCCGTTGTAAACAGCGACGCTGTCAGTCTTACGGATGTAAAATTTCAAACTCCGTGCGCAATCGTTGTAGGCAACGAGGGCAACGGAATAAAAGCAGAAACAGAAAAAGCCTGCCAAAACAAAATCACCATACATATGGAGGGCAAGGCAGAATCACTCAACGCATCTGTGGCTGCTGCAATACTGATGTGGGAAATGATGAAATGATTTCTGAAAATGCTCGTTACTGGATATGGATTTCAAAAGCACTCGGTTATAACAATATAAAGGTAAAGAGAATTTTTAAACTTTACAATGACATTGCCGAGTTTGTTCACGGCGGAGAAAAAGAGTGGAAACACTGCGGTATCTTTACGCCGAACGAAATGCGAAAACTTAACAGCACTAAGGTTTCGGTTGCGGATGAGATATTAAGCAAATGCAACGAACTGAAATATTCGGTAATTGCGATTGACGACGAGCATTACCCGCAAAAATTAATTAATATTGATACTCCGCCTGCCGTTCTTTATGTGAACGGACAACTTCCGGAACTTGACAACCGCCTAAGCGTTTCAATTGTTGGCACAAGGCGGGCAACAAGATACGGTACGGATAATTCATACAAATTTGCATATGCTCTTGCTAAGTACAGCGTTGTTATTATAAGCGGAGGTGCGCTCGGTGTTGACTGTGCGTCGCACCGAGGAGCACTTTCTGCAAACGGAATTACCGTATGCGTGCTTGGCTGCGGTATCAACTATAAATATCTTACCGAAAACGAGGGTATGAGAAATGCAATTGCGCAAAACGGTGCGGTTATATCCGAATATCCGCCCGATGAACCGCCGCTAAGATATAATTTTCCCGCTCGCAACAGAATCATATCCGCTCTTTCGGACGGTCTTGTTGTAATGGAGGCGGGAATAAAAAGCGGTTCGCTGATTACCGCAAGAATGGCAATCGACCAGGGCAAAGAAGTTTTTGCTCTGCTCGGAAACAACAGTCCGCAGAACGAGGGCTCGAATACTCTTATAAAAAACGGGCTTGCCTGCCCTGTAACTGATTTTATGGATGTTTTGAGCGAGTTTAACTCAAACAGAGGGTTATATGTTGATGACGAAAAACTTGATTTTGATAATATAAGTTTTACCGACCTTGAGGCAGTGCCTGTAAAAGGCAAAAAGACTGCAAAATCAAAAAACAGCACAAATAAAAAAGATAAGGCAAAGCCTGAAAAGATTAATGCAAATGTATCTTCCGATAAAGCCTTAAAGCCCGAAAAGGCTGTAAAAGAAACTAAAAATGTCGCACGCAAAAGCAGCAGCGTTTCCGCTGATGTTAATAATAAAGAAAATGCAGATGTGCGGAAAAGTATTTCAGATTTGAAAGCATTGGGTTTGTCCGATGCAGCCGTAACAGTTTACGGTACTATCGGCAACAAGCCTGTTCATATAGATAAAATAGTAAGCGAACTCGGTATCCCTGTATTTAAAGTGCTTACGGCCCTTACTCAACTTGAAATGAAAGGTTTGGTAACGGCGATGCAGGGCAGAATGTATGTATTAAAATAAACGGAGGCAGTAAATGTCAGATTTAGTAATTGTTGAGTCACCTGCTAAGGCTAAAACAATCAAAAAATACCTCGGCGGAAATTACGAAGTAATTGCGTCTATGGGACATGTAAGAGATTTGCCTAAAGCCAGACTCAGCGTTGATATAAAGAAAAAATTTGCACCAAAATACGAAATCATCAAAGGTAAAGAAAAACTTGTAGAAGAACTTAAAGAGCTCGCAGAAAAAAGCGACAAGATTTACCTCGCAACCGACCCTGATAGAGAGGGAGAGGCAATTTCTTGGCACCTTGCGTATATTCTCGGCTTGCCGCTTGATGACAACAACAGAGTTGAATTTAACGAGATTACCAAAAACGGCGTAACAAACGGTATGGCTCATCCTCGTTCTATAAATATTGACCTTGTAAATGCTCAACAGGCAAGGCGTATTCTCGACAGACTTGTAGGTTATAAGTTAAGTCCTTTCATTTCTCAAAAAATCAGAAGAGGACTTTCAGCCGGCAGAGTACAGTCTGTTGCGGTAAGAATTATTGTTGACAGAGAAGAAGAAATCAGAAAATTCAAGCCCGAAGAATATTGGACTATTGACGCTAAGTTTATTCCTAAGGGCAGCAGAAAGTCGTTTTCGGCTTCTCTTTATTCCGATGCCAACGGCAAGATAAAAATTGAAAATCAAGAACAGGCAGAAAAGATTGAACAGGATCTTGCAGATGCCGAATATATGATTACAAAAGTAAAGCACGGCACAAGAAGAAAAACCCCCGCACCGCCTTTCATCACATCAACATTACAGCAGGAGGCGTCAAGAAAACTCGGCTTCCAGTCAAGAAGAACAATGAAAGTTGCCCAGGAGCTGTACGAAGGTGTTGACATTGAGGGAATGGGTGCAACGGGTCTTATCACATATATGAGAACCGACTCTTTAAGAATTTCAGATGTGGCAAAGGAAGAGGCGGCACAGTATATTTTAAACAGATTCGGTGAAAAATTCCTGCCGGCAAAACCGAGAGTATTTAAAACCAAGAGCAATGCACAGGACGGACACGAGGCTATAAGACCTTCAATGCCAAGCCTTTCTCCGGAAGATGTAAAGGCAAGCCTTACATCCGACCAGTTTAAGCTGTACAATCTTATTTGGAACAGATTTATGGCGTCACAGATGTCTGATTGTATTCAGAAAACCACGCAGGCTGAAATTTCGGCTAAAGAATACATTTTCAAGGCATCGGGGTACTATGTTGACTTTGAGGGCTTTACAACCTTGTATGTAGAAAGCAAAGATACGGAAGAAGAAAAATCCACACAGCTCCCTCCGCTTGAAAAAGATATGCCTGTAAAGTGCAAGGAGCTTAAAAAGAATCAGCACTTCACACAGCCGCCCGCAAGATACACCGAGGCATCGTTAATTAAGGCGCTTGAGGAATACGGTATCGGCAGACCGTCAACTTATGCGGCAACAATTACAACAATTACAAGCCGTGAGTATGTAAAGCGTGAGGCAAAAACTTTATATCCGACAGAGCTTGGCGAGGTTATGACAAACCTTTTAAAAGAGCGCTTTCCGAAGATTGTAAACTATAAATTCACCGCACAAATGGAAGAAAACCTTGACGAGGTTGAGCACGGTCAGGAAGAATGGGTGGAATTGCTTGACGAATTCTACTCCGATTTTGACAAAACTCTCAAGAAAGCCAAAGAAGAGATGGAGGGTGTGAAACTCCAGCTTAAAGAAGATCAGACAGACATTATCTGCGACAAATGCGGCAGACAGATGGTTGTTAAGGTTGGCAGATACGGCAAATTTATTGCCTGCCCGGGTTACCCCGAATGTAAGAATGTTCTTAAGTTTGTTGAAAAGACAGGCGTTAAATGCCCTAAATGCAACGGTGATGTTATTGTTAAGCATACAAAGAAAAAGCGTGTGTTCTACGGCTGTTCAAATTATCCGGAATGTGATTTTGTAAGCTGGAACGAGCCCGTAAACGAAAGATGTCCGCAGTGCGGCGGCATACTCTTTAAGAAAAAGGGTAAAAAGCCGAAACTTTATTGTGCAACAGAGGGCTGCGGATTTGAAAAAGAATTCGTTGAGAAAGACGGAGAATAATTAATACGACTGAAAAGGAAAGGTGAACTTTTTGGAAAAAGGTTATATCAATGTAATAGGTGCAGGTCTTGCAGGTTGTGAGGCGGCAAAGCAGATTTCTGCGCAGGGAATAAAAGTTCACCTTTACGAAATGAAACCGAAGAAAAAAACGCCTGCTCATCATTCCGATTTATTCGGCGAGCTTGTGTGCTCAAATTCATTAAAGGCAATGCGAACAGAAAGCGCCGCAGGACTTTTAAAGGAAGAAATGCGCAGACTTGATTCTTTTCTTATGAAATGCGCAGACAAATGCCAAGTGCCTGCCGGAGGTGCTCTTGCGGTTGACAGAGATATTTTTTCAAGACTTGTAACCGATGGAATAAGAGCCGATGAAAACATAACCGTTTTTGAAGAAGAAATCACAGAAATTCCCGATGATGCAATTACAATTATTGCTACGGGTCCGCTTACTTCGGACGCTCTTGCCGAAAAAATAATAGAGCGCTTCGGTACTTCGCTTTCTTTCTTTGATGCCGCCGCTCCGATTGTGAGTGCCGAAAGCATTGATATGGATTATGCTTTCTATGCATCAAGATACGATAAAGGCAGTGGCGACGATTATATAAATTGCCCGATGAATAAAGAAGAGTACGAAAGTTTTTATCAGGCACTTGTAACCGCCGAAAGAGCACCTTTGCACAGCTTTGATGTAAACAATCCTAAGGTGTACGAGGGCTGTATGCCTGTTGAAGTTATGGCACAGCGTGGTGAAAACACCTTGCGATTCGGGCCGATGAAACCTGTCGGTCTTGTAAATCCAAAAACGGGACACAGACCGTGGGCTGTACTGCAGTTAAGGAAAGAAAATTGCGGGGGCACAATGTATAACCTCGTCGGATTTCAGACAAATCTGAAATTTGGTGAACAGAAAAGGGTATTTTCACTGATTCCTGCATTGCACAAAGCGGAATTTTACCGCTACGGAGTAATGCACAGGAACACATTTATTAATTCACCTAAACTGCTCAATGCCGATTTTTCTTTGAGAGAAAATGAAAACTTGTTCTTTGCAGGTCAGCTTACAGGTGTTGAGGGCTATATGGAATCGGCGGCTTCGGGAATACTTGCGGGCATAAACGCAGTGCGAAGATTAAACCGTCAAGAACCTGTGATTTTACCGACTGACACAATGCTCGGCGCTCTTGCGGGCTATATATCCGACAAATATGTGGAGAAATTCCAGCCTATGGGCGCAAATTTCGGTGTACTTCCTGCTCTCGAAAATCGTCCCCGTGACAAGCAGGAGCGAGGAAAAGCATATTCGGACAGAGCGCTTAAAAGCCTTGAGGCTTATCTTACACATATGAATTTAGAGGTGTAAAAATGAAAATTATAGTAGATGCCTTCGGCGGAGATAACGCACCGCTTGAAATAATCAAGGGTTGTGCGGAGGCTGTTGCGGAATTTGACGATTTATCAATTATTCTCACAGGCGACGAGGGTAAAATTCTTAAGGTTGCACATGACAATAATATATCTCTTGACAGAATAGAAATTCATCACTGCACAGAAGTTATTACTATGGACGACCATGCCGATGCGGTTCTTAAATCAAAGAAAGACAGCTCAATGGCTGTAGGATTTAATTTGCTTAAAAACGGCGAGGGTGACGCTTTTGTCTCCGCAGGCAACAGCGGTGCTCTTTGTATGGGTGCAACTCTTGCGGTTAAGAGAATTAAAGGAATTAAACGACCTGCATTCTCTCCCGTTATGCCGTCCGCAAACGGTTTCTTTATGCTTGTTGACGGCGGTGCAAATGTAGACTGTCGCCCCGAAATGCTTGTTCAGTTTGCTGTTATGGGCTCAATTTATATGAACAGAGTTATGAAGATTGATAACCCAAGGGTAGGCCTTGCAAATGTCGGCACCGAAGATCACAAGGGAACAGAGCTTTATCAAACTACATATCAGCTTTTGAAAGAAAGCAACTTAAACTTTGTCGGCAATGTTGAGGGCAGAGATATTCCGCAGGGAATTTGCGATGTTGTGGTATGCGACGGCTTTACAGGCAATCTTATTTTAAAAACCTATGAGGGTGTTGCAATGGTTGTTATGAACGAGATCAAGAGCTTGTTTACAGGCAGTCTTAAAGGCAAACTTTCGGCTTCGCTCGTGCTCGGCGATATAAAAAAACTTAAGAAAAAACTTGACCACAACACATACGGCGGTGCGCCTGTTTTGGGTGCATCAAAACCTGTGTTCAAGGCGCACGGCAGTGCAAAAGCCGTCACCGTTAAAAACGCAATCAGACTTTCAAGAGATTATGTGCTTGCTGATGCGATCGGTGAAATTTCAAAGGTTATTAATTCGGAGGACTGATTTAAGTGCAGGAACTTGAAAATAAAATCGGCTATAAATTTAAAGATATAAGTTTGCTCGAAGAGGCACTCACACATTCTTCTTATGCAAACGAACACAAATCAAAACATATCAAATATAACGAAAGACTTGAATTCTTAGGTGATGCGGTTCTTTCAATTGTAGTTTCTGACTACATTTTCAAAAACTGCCCCGAGCTTCCGGAGGGCGAGCTTACAAAACTAAGAGCCTCGCTGGTATGTGAAAAGAGCCTTTTCGTATTTGCAAAACAACTCGGACTGGGTAAGTATCTTATTTTGAGCAAAGGCGAGCGCCACAACGGCGGCGCAGAACGCCCGTCAATACTTTCGGATGCATTTGAGGCGCTGATTGCGGCTATTTATATTGACGGCGGAATCGAGCCTGCCTCTAAGCATATTCTTAACTTTGTAATCCCTGCGATTAAGGCATCAAAGAAAAGACCCGTAAACGATTACAAAACCACTTTGCAGGAGATTATTCAGAAAAATCCCGGGGAATTGCTCGAATATGTACTCGTTGACGAATCGGGCCCCGACCACAACAAGCACTTTGTCGTAGAGGTTCACCTTAACAGCAATGTTATAGGCAAAGGCGGCGGAAAAAGCAAAAAAGAGGCTGAACAGCAGGCGGCAAGAGAAGCACTGGAGTTGATGGGTTATTAAACATTCTAATGTGGCGCTTTTTATACCGCACAACGGATGCCCTCACAAATGCACTTTCTGTAATCAAAGAAACATTGTGGGGCAAGCGTATCAGCCAAATGCCGATGATGTGACAAATGCCGTAAAAATCGCCGTAGATTCTTTAAAAGAAAATACCAAAGAGGCTGAGATTGCATTTTTCGGCGGTAGTTTTACAGCAATTGACAGAGAATATATGCTCGAACTTTTAGATGCGACCAAGCCGTTTATCAACAGCTTTAAAGGTATTCGGTTATCTACCCGTCCCGACTGCATTGACGATGAAATTGTAAGTCTTTTGAAAAGCTATAAAGTAACTTCAATTGAACTCGGCGCTCAATCTATGGATGATGAAGTGCTTAAACTCAATGAAAGAGGACATACGGCGGATGATGTAAGAAATGCCTGCCGCATTATAAAAAATTACGACATATCACTCGGACTGCAGATGATGACGGGACTGTACGGTTCTGATTTTTATAAAGACATTTATACTGCCGATGAATTTATAAAGCTCAGACCGGATACTGTAAGGATATATCCGACTGTTATTATGCAGGATACCGAACTTGCAAATCTTTATAACAGTAAAAAGTTTATTCCTTACACACTTGAGCAATCGGTTGAACTTTGCTCAAAGCTCATTTTAAAATTTAAAAGCGAAAACATCCGTATTATAAGGCTCGGACTTCATTATTCCGAAAGTCTTGAAAATAACAGCCTCGGCAATAATTATCACCCTGCATTTAAAGAACTTTGCGAAAACAAAATCTTTTTTGATAAAATAACTAAACTGATTAAAAATTATCCCGACAAAGAGGTTGACTTTTTTGAGGCATATGTAAATCCTCATTCGGTTTCAAAACTTGCGGGACAGAATAAATCAAACATAATCAGACTTAACAATATGGGTTACAAGCTGAAAATCAAGACAGACCAAAGTCTTGAAGAATACGAAATCTACATAAAACAGAGGTAATAAATGCGATTAAAATCACTTGAAATTCAAGGCTTTAAAACCTTTCCTGATAAAACTAAATTATCTTTTGAGCAGGGCATTACCGCTGTTGTAGGTCCGAACGGCTCAGGCAAAAGCAACATCAGTGACGCTATCCGTTGGGTGCTCGGCGAACAATCTCCAAAGAGTTTGCGCTGTTCAAAGATGGAAGATGTTGTTTTTAACGGAACCGACAAAAGAAAAAAACTCGGCTATGCCGAAGTTTCGCTTAACATAGAAAACAAAGACAGAGTGCTGGCATACGACGGCGACGAAATTTCAATTACTCGCCGTTATTATCGAAGTGGTGAGAGCGAATATCTCATTAACAAAGCACAGGTAAGACTAAAAGACATTAACGAGCTTTTTATGGATACAGGTCTTGGCCGTGACGGTTACTCTATGATAGGACAGGGTAAAATCGACAGCATTGTATCTTCAAAAGGCGAGGACAGACGAGAAATTTTTGAAGAGGCGGCAGGTATTTCACGCTATCGCTACAGAAAAACAGATGCGGAGCGAAAACTGAAAAGCACGGAGGAAAACCTTTTAAGACTGCGTGACATCGTGACAGAACTCGAAGAGCGTGTCGGTCCTCTTAAAAGGCAATCGGAAAAAGCACAGGAATTTTTAAAATACTCCGAAGAAAAGCGTGGACTTGAAATAGCGCTTTGGTTGCTTACCCTTGACAAAAGTCAGGCGGCGCTTAAAACACAGGACGAAAAAATCGCCATTGCTCACGCACAATATGATGATGCCGAAAAAATGCTCGAGCAGATTCAAAAAGAGTCGGAAGAAATATATCTGAAAAACGGACAGATTGCCGTAAAATCCGACGAAGTAAGACATCTTATTTCAGAGCTTGATGCACTCATTTCCGATATGCGTTCACAGCTTTCGGTTTCAAAGAACGATATTCTTCATAACGAAGAAAACATAAAGCGTGTTGAAAACGAAATCCAAAACGCACAGCAAAATTCACAGCTTATTTCTACTCAAATTGCGGAAAAGAACGAGAAAATCGCTGAACTTGACACAAAAATAATTGAAAAGCAGAAAGAATATACCGCACTTTCCGAAAAGCTGAATGTTATCAACCTTGATACGGGCAAGAGCGGCGACAAACTGCAACAGCTTACTTCCGAACTTTCTACGCTTACAACGAAGTCTGCCGATGCAAGGGTAATTGATATGACGGCGGAGAGCTCGATTTCCGACCTTGAAGAAAGAATCGAAAGCCTTACAACCGCAAACAAAGACGGAATTGCAAGAGTACACGAGCTTGAAGAAATTTCCGAAGAATACACAACAAATCTTACAAATCTGCGGGAAGAAATTACATCAATTACAAATTCAATTCAGGGACTTGAACTTAAATTGCAGTCAAAAGCACACAAGCGTGACAGCTACAAGGCTGAAAGCGACAGACTTTTGCTTGACAGCAAGGAACATATAAGAAAAATCAACTTCCTTGAAAATCTCGAACGCAACCTCGAAGGCTTTTCAAAAAGCGTTAAAGTTGTGGTAAACGCATCTAAAAGCGGAAGATTAAAAGGTGTGTGCGGCCCTGTTTCCCGAGTAATTTCCGTACCGCAAAAGTACGGCGTTGCAATTGAAACCGCACTCGGAGCGGCAATGCAAAACATTGTTACGGAAACCGAAAGCGATGCTAAATCGGCTATTGCTTATCTTAAATCATCGGACGGCGGACGAGCAACTTTTCTGCCTCTTAATACAATCAAGGCAAGAGAACTTAGAGAAAACGGACTTGAAGCAAACTATGGCTTTATCGGTGTTGCAAGCGACCTTTGCAGCTGCGATAACAAATTCAAAAATATTTTATCATCTTTGCTCGGCAAAATTGTAATTGCAGACAATCTTAATTCCGCAGTCGAGATTGCCAAAAAATATTCGTACCGTTTTAAAATCGTTACACTTGACGGACAGGTTGTAAATGCGGGCGGTTCGCTCACAGGCGGTTCGCTCAACAGAAATACAGGTTTGCTAAGCCGTGCAAGTGAAATTAAAGATTTGAAAGAACAGACAAAAGCCATTGAAGAAAAGTCTGCGCAGGCACAGAGATTGTGCAGTGAGGCGGCGCAGGATTATGCCGCCGTTGAGGCTGAATTACTCGGTACAAGAGCAGACCTTTCAAACAAGAAACAAAGCCTTGCAAGAATGGAGGCAGAAAGCAAAGCGTGTGAAAACGAGCTTTCAAACTCAAAACTTGCTTTAAAGAATTTTGATAAACAGATTGAAGAATATACAAATAAAATAAATGTTCTTACTGAAGATAGAAAAATTGCAGGTGACCAGCTTGCACAGCTTAACCGCAGAATTTCCGAGGCAGAAGAAAAGGTAAACAGCATTACGGGCAGTCGTGCCAAAATGATTGAGGAGCGAGAAGAAATTGCATCTCAATTACAGAATGTGCGACTTGAAATTGTAACCGCTCAAAAGGATATTGACGCACTCAATTCCGAAATCCTTTTTGCGGAAAATTCATCAAATAACTTTGGAGAAAAACAGAGAGAACTCAATGCACAAATTGAGGACTATAAAAGCAAAAATGCTTTGATTCAGAAAAACATCGACGAACTTGAGGCTCAAATAAAAGACAAGTCAGAGAGAATTGCAGAGCACAACGCAAGGATTTCAAGTATTAATTGTAAAAAAGATACTTACGAAATGAGAAGTGTTGAATTAAGAACGCTTGAGCGTGACAAAACCTCCGAAAGAGAAGTGTCGGGCAGAGAGCTTTCAAGACTTGAGGAAAGAAAAATCAACTTGCAAAATCAGTACGATAATATAATTTCCAAGCTTTGGGAAGAATATGAGTTGACCAAGCGTGAAGCGGAAGAACAGGCGATAGAAATTCCCGATTCAAATGCGGCTCAAAAACGACTTAACGAGCTAAAGCAAAAAATTAAAAATCTCGGAAATGTAAATGTATCCGCAATTGAAGAATACAAAGAGGTTTCCGAACGCTTTGAATTTATGAGCACACAGGTAAACGATGTGGAAAAGTCAAAACGAGAAATTGAGCGACTTATCACCGACCTTACCAAACAGATGAAAGAAGTGTTTGTAGAGAGTTTTGAAGAAATCAATAAAAACTTCACTTTCACATTCAAAGAACTGTTCGGCGGCGGTACCGCATCGCTTTCGCTTTCAGAGCCGGAGGATATTCTCAACAGCGGCATCGACATTATTGTACATCCGCCCGGAAAAATCGTTGTTCATCTTGACGCACTGTCGGGCGGTGAAAAAGCACTTGTAGCCATAGCGCTTTACTTTGCAATTATGAAAGTCAGACCCGCACCTTTCTGCGTTATGGACGAAATTGAGGCGGCGCTTGATGATGTAAATGTTGACCGCTTTGCAAACTATATGAGAAATTTAACCCATACAACGCAGTTTATCTGTATTACTCACAGACGAGGCACAATGGAAGAAGCAGATGTACTGTACGGTGTTACTATGCAGGACGAGGGTGTATCCAAACTGCTTGAACTGCGTTCTACCGAGATTGCCGAAAAACTCGGCATTAAGGCTAACTAATGAAGGGATGATTTTATGGGCTTTTTTAATAAAATTAAAGAAGGTTTAAAAAAGACAAGAGATGCGGTTATCGGTCAGATTGACTCAATGCTCAAATCTTTTACCAAGATTGACGATGAACTTTTTGAAGAACTCGAAGAGTTGCTTGTAATGGGCGATGTAGGCGTACCGACTGCCGAAAAAATATGTGAAGAGCTTAAAAAGAGAGTTAAAAAAGAGGGTATTAAAAATCCTAATGAAATTCACAGACTTCTTGAAGAAACGGTTTCCGATATGTTGAGAGGCGGAGAAGAACTCGACCTTTCAACCACACCGTCTATTATCCTTGTCATAGGTGTAAACGGTGTAGGTAAAACAACCACAATCGGAAAACTTGCAAATCACCTTACAAAACAGGGCAAAAAAGTTATCCTTGCCGCAGGCGATACATTCAGAGCCGCAGCTATCGAGCAGCTTGAAATTTGGGCAGACAGAAGTCACTGTGAAATAATAAAGCAGAACGAGGGCAGCGACCCTGCCGCTGTAATTTATGACGCCATTTCAGCCGCTAAGGCAAGACACGCAGATGTTATTATCTGCGATACGGCGGGCAGACTTCACAATAAAAAACACCTTATGGACGAGCTTGCAAAAATCAACAGAATTATAGACAGAGAACTGCCGGACGCATCGAAAGAAAAGTTACTTGTACTTGATGCAACCACAGGACAGAATGCCGTTAATCAGGCTGAGCAGTTCAGCCTTGCAACAGGCATTACGGGTATTGTTCTTACAAAACTTGACGGTACAGCCAAGGGCGGTGTTGTACTTGCAATCAAAGAGGGACTCGGTATTCCTGTTAAATACATCGGCGTAGGTGAGCAGATAGACGATTTACAGCCGTTTGATGCAGAGGACTTTGCAAAGGCTCTCTTTGCGCAGAATTAAGAGGTGCGGTATGAAATTTATCATTGCAACCAATAACGCAAAAAAATTAAAAGAACTTGAAAGAATTTTAAAGCCCCTCGGTATAGATGCGGTTTCCGCAAAAGAGGCAGGTGTAAACCTCGGCGAAGTTGAAGAAACAGGTACAACCTTTGCCGAAAACGCTTTTATAAAAGCAAATGCCGCTTTCAAAGCAACGGGTATGCCTGCCATAGCCGACGATTCAGGGTTATCGGTTGACGCACTTGACGGCAGACCGGGTGTGTATTCCGCAAGATACTGCGGAGAAAATGCCACTGACGAAGAAAAGTACACTAAATTGCTTGAAGAAATGCAGGGTGTACCCGATGAAAAGAGAACAGCGCATTTTACATCAGCAATCTGCTGTATTTTATCCGACAAAGAAAAAATTGAAGTTGACGGCATATGCAACGGTACAATTTCTCATACTCCGAACGGCAACGGCGGTTTTGGATATGACCCGATTTTTGACTGCAACGGAAAAAGCTTTGCCAAACTTACAGCCGAAGAAAAAGACAAAATCAGCCACAGAGGAATTGCTTTACGCAAGTTACAGGCTGAACTGAAAAACAGATTTGACAAATAATTTATATAAATTTCAGAAAGGAGCAGTTAAATGCTCACAAGTAAACAGCGTGCATACCTTCGTGGTCTTGCAAATCCTATTGAAACTATCCTTATGATCGGTAAGGGTGAAATCACAGATAACATTGTAAAGCAGGCAGACGACGCACTCAAGGCAAGAGAGCTTATAAAGGGCAAAGTGCTTGAGAACAGCGGTTATTCTTCAAGAGAAGCTGCCGAACTTATCGCCGAAAAATGCGGTGCGGAAGTTGTACAGGTTATCGGTTCAAAATTTGTTCTCTATAAAAAGAATGAGGACGAGCCTAAAATTGTTCTCCCTAAGAACAGAAGAAAATGAGCAGAATAGGAATACTCGGCGGTACTTTTAACCCAATACACAACGGTCACATTCAAATGGCAAAGTACAGCCACGATGCCGCAAAACTCGATAAGGTTATTCTTATGCCTACTTTTGTGCCGCCGCATAAAGAAAGCGCAAACCTTGTTTCGTGCGAGCACAGAATTAATATGTGCCGCCTTGCAAGTGCCGAACTTCCGTATGCGGAAGTATCCGATTTTGAAATAAAATTAGAGGGCAAAAGTTACACTTACCGTACATTGCAGCTTTTAAAAAGTCAAAACGAAAACGATGATTTTTATTTTATCGTCGGCGCAGATATGTTTTTATCTATGCAAAATTGGAAAAATCCTGAAATAATTTTCAGGCTTGCTACCGTAATCGCCATTCCGAGAGATGATGACAGCGTATCCGAACTTAAAGAACATTACGATAATGTTCTCAAAAAAATGGGTGCAAAGGCAATTATACTTAATCATTCGGTTTTAACGGTTTCGTCAACCTATGTGCGTGACAACATCGACAACGGCGCGGCATTGGAAAATCTGATTGACAGCAGGGTTTTTAATTATATTAAGGAAAATAATTTATACAGGGTGTGATTTTATGAATTCAGACGAATATAAGAAACTTATAAAATCAAGAATGAGCGATTACCGCTATACGCACAGCGTAAATGTTTCTAAAGAGGCTGTAAGACTTGCCAAAAAATACGGTGCGGATACCGAAAAAGCAGCCGTTGCAGGCATACTGCACGACATTACCAAAGAAACACCTAAAGAAGAACAGTTGCAAATTATGACAGATGGTGGTATAATTTTAGATAATGTGCAGGAAAAATCGACAAAGCTGTGGCACGGTATAAGCGGAAGTGTGTATATTCGTGATATTCTTAAAATTACAGACGAAGATATTTTAAACGCAGTAAGATACCACACCACAGGCAGAGCAGGTATGTCTTTGCTTGAAAAGATAATTTTTATAGCGGATTTTACTTCTGCCGAAAGAGATTATAACGGCATAAAAACAATGCGCAAAAAGGCAGGCAAATCTCTTGAAAACGCAATGCTGTACGGATTGCAGTTCACTTTAAAAGACTTGTCTAAAAGGGCAATGATAATTCACCCCGACGCCCTTGCCTGTTACAACGAAATTGTAATAAATAATTCAACGAAAGGAACAGCCAAATGAATTCTTACGAGCAATCAATTCTGACAGCTAAGGCTATAAGCAGCAAAAAAGGTCTTAACATCAAGTTAATCGAAATTGGCGATATTTCTTCGCTTGCAGACTATATGGTAATTGCGACAGGTACAAGCTCAACCCATGTAAAAGCTATTGCGGACGAGGTTGAGTATCAGCTTGACGAGGCAGGCATTTCTGTAAGTCATATCGAGGGCTACCGTTCAAATTCATGGATATTGCTTGACTATGTCGATGTTATCGTTCATATTTTTTCAGACGAGGCAAGAGAGTTTTACGACCTTGAAAGACTCTGGCAGGACGGTAAGGAAATTGACATTTCCGATATTGTTGACTAATAAATCTTGAGGAGGACTCAATTTTGAAATATAATCATAAGCCCATTGAGGGCAAATGGCAAAAAATTTGGGAAGATAAGGGTGTTTTCCACGCAGAGGACAACTCTGAAAAAGAAAAATTCTATGCTCTTATTGAGTTTCCTTATCCGTCGGGACAGGGACTTCATGTAGGCCATCCAAGACCTTATACGGCACTTGACACCGTAGCAAGAAAGCGCAGACTTCAGGGCTACAATGTACTTTATCCGATCGGCTGGGACGCATTCGGTCTTCCTACCGAAAACTACGCAATCAAAAACCATATTCATCCCGAAATCGTTACAAAGCAAAATATTGCCCGCTTTAAAAAGCAGATTCAATCACTCGGTATCTCTTTTGACTGGAGCCGTGAGATTAACACAACCGACCCTGACTACTACAAGTGGACACAGTGGATTTTCATTCAGCTTTTCAAAAAAGGTCTTGCTTACAAAAAGGAAATGAATGTAAACTGGTGTACTTCGTGTAAGTGCGTTCTTGCAAACGAAGAGGTTGTAAACGGCGTTTGCGAGCGCTGCGGCAGTGAGGTCGTTCATAAGGTAAAGTCACAGTGGATGCTTAAGATTACAGCTTATGCAGACAGACTTATCAATGACCTTGACCTTGTAAATTATCCTGAAAGAGTTAAAGCACAGCAGAAAAACTGGATTGGCAGAAGTACGGGCGCAGAGGTTGATTTCAAGACAACCACAGGCGACACGCTTACAATTTACACCACAAGAGCAGATACTCTTTACGGTGCAACATATATGGTAATTTCTCCGGAACACCCTCTCATTGAAAAGTGGGCAGACAAGCTATCTAATATTGACGCTATCCGTGAATATCAGGCAGCTGCGGCAAGAAAGTCCGACTTTGAAAGAACAGAGGTTGCCAAGGACAAAACAGGTGTTCTTGTTGAGGGCGTTAAGGCTATTAACCCTGTGAACAACAAGGAAATTCCTATCTTTATTTCCGACTATGTACTTGTGTCTTACGGTACGGGCGCTATTATGGCTGTTCCTGCTCACGATACCCGTGACTGGGAATTTGCAAAGAAATTCGACCTTCCTATCATTGAGGTTGTTAAGGGCGGCAATGTGCAGGAAGAGGCTTATACAGACTGTGCAACAGGTATTATGGTTAATTCGGGTATGCTTGACGGTCTTACTGTTGACGAGGCTAAGAAAAAGATTATCTCTTGGCTTGAGTCGGAGGGTAAAGGTCACTCAAAGGTAAACTACAAACTCCGTGACTGGGTATTCTCTCGTCAGCGTTATTGGGGCGAGCCAATCCCGATTGTTCACTGCGACAAGTGCGGATATGTTCCGATTGACGAAAGTGAACTCCCACTCAGACTTCCTATGGTAGAATCATATGAGCCGACAGATAACGGCGAATCACCTCTTGCTAAGATGACAGACTGGCTTGAAACAACTTGCCCGTGCTGCGGCGGCAAGGCAATGCGTGAAACCGATACAATGCCACAGTGGGCAGGTTCGTCATGGTATTTCTTAAGATATATGGACCCGCACAATGACAAAGCACTTGCGTCAAAAGAGGCTATCAAGTATTGGTCACCTGTTGACTGGTACAACGGCGGTATGGAGCACACTACACTCCACTTGCTTTACAGCCGTTTCTGGCATAAATTCCTCTACGACATCGGCGTTGTAAATACTCCGGAGCCATATGCAAAGAGAACATCACACGGTATGATTCTCGGCGAAAACGGCGAGAAGATGAGTAAGTCAAGAGGCAATGTAGTAAATCCTGACGAAATCGTAGACGAATACGGTGCAGATACACTCCGTCTTTACGAAATGTTTATCGGCGACTTTGAAAAGGCCGCTCCTTGGAGCCAGTCAAGCATCAGAGGCTGCCGCAGATTCGTTGAGCGTTATTACAACCTCCAGACAATTCTTAACGATGCAGACGGCATCCGTCCGGAACTTGAATCATCATTCCACAAGGCTATCAAAAAAGTCGGCGATGACATTGAGAACATTAAGTTCAACACCGCAATCGCAACACTTATGGCACTTATCAATGATATTACTGCTACAGGCGCAATCACTAAGGAGGAACTTAGAATCTTCACAATTCTCCTTAACCCGTTTGCACCGCATGTTACAGAAGAAGTATTTGAAATGTGCAAACTCGGCGACGGTATAGTAGCAGAGCAAAAATGGCCTGAGTACGATGAGGCTAAGTGCAAAGACGAAACAATAGAAATCGTTGTACAGGTAAACGGTAAAATTAAGACAAAGCTTAACATTCCTGTTGAGTCAGAAAAGAACGCAGTTCTTGATATGGCAAAGGCAGACGCAAATGTGGCTAAAGCTATAGAGAATATGAATATCATCAAAGAAATTTATGTTCCTAATAAGCTTGTAAACCTTGTAGTTAAGCCATAATTTTTATTTTATTTATAAATTTACTTAATTTTCCCTAAATTTCTACATTTCTATTGACAATAAGAATTGTTTATTGTATAATATCAAATGCAACATATGCAAATTACCCATGCCAAATGGCAGATGGGAGGGAAGATAGATGGCAGAAATCAGACTTAAGGATAACGAATCTCTTGAGAGTGCTTTAAGAAGATTCAAAAAGCAGTGTGCAAGAGCTGGCGTTATTGCTGAGGTGCGCAAGAGAGAAGCTTATGAAAAGCCTTCTGTAAAGCGTAAAAAGAAGTCCGAAGCAGCTCGTAAGAGAAAATTCAGGTAATCAAAATAAGCGGACAGTTTTTACTGTCCGCTTTTGTCATTTTATCAGGAAATTTGGTGAATAAAAATGAAAAAAATTCTTGTTATTTTAGGGCCTAACCTTAATATGGTAGGAGTAAGAGAAAAAGGCATTTACGGAGAGGAAACCGCTCAAAGCATTTCCGAGCAGATTAAGGCATTTGCAAATGAGCAGGGCTTTTCTGTTGAGATTTATCAGTCAAATCACGAGGGCGACCTTATTGATAAAATTCATGCCGCAAGAGAAAACTTTGACGGTGCGGTAATAAATGCGGGCGCTCTTACACATTATAGCTATGCATTAAGAGATGCTATTGCTTGTGTAAAGATTCCGTTTGTTGAGGTGCATATGTCAAATATCCACGCAAGGGAAGAATTCAGACACACATCTGTAATTGCACCTGTATGCGCAGGACAGATTGCAGGCTTTGGCAAAAACAGCTACTTCCTTGCAATTACAGCTTTAAAGGACTTGATGAAGTAATGAACAGCTTGAGAACAGAAAAGTTAAGAGCTTTTATAAAATCACCCGACACCGCAGTTTTAATAAAAAATGAAATCAATGTCGGATATTTCAGCGGCTTTCATCACAGCGAGGGTGTATTTTTACTGACAAGCGACAAAGCATATTTGCTTGTGGATTTCAGATACTTTGAGGCGGCACAGAAATTCGCAGTCGGCTGTGAAGTAATCTGCTTTAAAAAGCTGATTGCTGATATAAGCGAAATTCTTAAAAAAGAATGTGTCACAAAAATTGTTGCAGAGGCAGATACATTTACCGTTGCGGAAAATGATTTGTACAAAGAGCATTTTGCCGAAAAGGGAATTGAATTTTACTGTGACAGTGCGCTCGATAAGGCTGTTTCAAACATCAGAATTATTAAAGATAAATCGGAGTTTGACAAAATTTTAAAGGCTCAACAGATTGCCGAAAAGGCATATAATGAAATTTTAAATTACATCAAACCCGGTGTCAGCGAGCGAAAAATCGCAGTTGAATTTGAATATCTGATGAAGCAGTACGGTGCGGAAAGAGTTTCTTTTGATTTAATAACAATCACAGGCAGTAAAACTTCGTTGCCACACGGCGTACCGAGTGACGATGTTGTTAAATCGGGAGATTTGTTTACTATGGATTTCGGGGCTGTATATGACGGCTATCACTCCGACACAACAAGAACCGTTGCGGTTAATTTTGCTACCGATGAGCAAAAAGAGATTTACAATATTGTATTAAAGGCTCAACTTGCCGTGTTAGATGAAGTAAAGGCAGGCAAGACTTGCTCGGAAATTGATAAAATTGCAAGAGATATTATAACAGAGGCAGGCTACGGAGAGTGTTTCGGTCATTCGACGGGTCACGGCGTAGGACTTGAAATTCACGAGCTGCCAAATGTTTCTCCGAGGGGAGAAATAATCCTTGAAGAGGGTATGGTAATTACCGACGAACCCGGAATTTACCTGCCAAAGAAGTTCGGCGTAAGAATTGAAGATATGCTTTATGTCACCGAAAAAGGATATAATAACTTTGTATCTTTGCCAAAAGAACTAATAATTCTTTAAAATGCTTGCAATTTGTTTATTTTTTATGTATAATAGCATATGACACATAATGGCAAGGATTATTTTGCTGTAATTATGTATATTTTAGGAGGTATTACTTATGATATCAGCAGGTGATTTCAGAAACGGCGTTACATTTGAAATGGATGGTCAGGTTGTATCAATCATCGAATTCCAGCATGTAAAGCCAGGTAAGGGTGCCGCTTTCGTAAGAACAAAGATCAGAAATGTTATTACAGGTGCGGTTGTTGAAAAGACTTTTAACCCTAACGATAAATATCCTACTGCATTTATTGACAGAAAGGATATGGAGTACAGCTATTCAGACGGTGATCTTTATTACTTTATGGATACAGAAACATGGGAGCAGATCCCGATTAACAAGAGCGTTCTCGGCGACAACTTCAAGTTCGTTAAAGAGAATATGGTTTGTAAGGTTCTTTCTTACAAGGGCAGCGTATTCGGTATAGAGCCGCCTAACTTTGTAGAGCTTAAGGTTACAAAGACTGACCCCGGCTTTAAGGGTGATACAGCTACCAACGCTACAAAGCCTGCTACTCTTGAAACAGGTGCTGAGATTAAGGTTCCTCTCTTTATTGACGAGGGCGAAACAATCCAGATCGACACAAGAACCGGTGAGTATATGGGCAGAGCTTAATCGCTTTGCGGAGGAATTATTATGAATTTAACAGAAAAAATTGCTTATATTCGCGGACTTTGCGAAGGCTTAAACCTTGATGAATCAAAACCGGAAATTAAGGTTATGAACGCAATTATCGATCTTCTTGACGATATGTCATATTCTGTAACAGATATGGAAGACCTCTATGATGAGCTTTCGGCTCAGGTTGATGAGATTGACCAGGATCTTGCAGAGGCTGAAACAGAGCTTTACGGCGAAGATGATGACTTTGACTATGATGACGATGAAGATGACGAAGAAAACGAAGACGATGTTTTTTATGAAGTGACTTGCGATGCATGCGGTCAGAAGCTTAATGTATCCGAGGATGTTCTCCTTGAGGGCGAAATTGAGTGTCCTAACTGCGGTGAACTTCTTGAGTTTGACTTCTCTGACATCTTTGACGGCGAAGAGTGTGACCCGGCTGACTGCGAGGGTTGCGGCAGCAATTGTAATTCTTCGGAAGAATAATATTAACAAAATTTACACCTCTCGTATAGAATATCGAGGGGTGTTTTTTTGCTTTTTTACAAGAGAAAGAAGATAAAATTTAAAAGGCTTAAATGTGTTCTTTTGTCGATAGTTTTAGTGCTCGTTTTAATTATAGTTTTCTGTGAACAACAGCTTGCGGAATTTAAATGCGAATACATCAGAATACAGGCGGAAATTATCTCCGTAAACTCTGTTTGCGAGGCTGTAAACAGCAGTATAAGAAGTTTTAATTATAACTATGACGATTTAGCAAAAATACAATATTCCAAAGACGGCAAAGTGCAGGCAATAACAACCGATTCGTTTAAAATCAATGAGCTTAAGGCTGATATAATGCTAAGCGTACAGCAGGAAATTGCAAAAATATACGATGTGGAAATCGACATACCGCTCGGTTCTTTCACTGATATTACCGTGCTTTCAAACTACGGGCCGATGGTAAATGTATCGTTTAACCTTACGGGCAGTTTTTCCTCTGAAATCGTAAGCACCTTTGAATCGGCGGGAATTAATCAGACAATTCACCATATCCGTCTTATTCTTACATCAAAAATTATGACAACATCTCTTGACTACTCGGGAAATATGACATTTTCCACCGATTTTGAAATAGCACAAAACATAATCGTCGGCGCCACTCCCGAATACAACGGCAATTGGTACAAATCTGTATAATACTTGTATAAATATTAAAAACTTAAGAAAAATATTGAAAATTGCCGTAATTTGTGATACAATATTTTAGTTAATAAAATGGATTAGGAGTGCATTGTTTTGCCTGAAAACACAATACTTGGTAATGTTACCTCTGATGTTATTTCAGACCAACAGTTTGAATATATGAGATTGATTTCTCAGATTATGCAGGATAGAAAGCGTGGCGATAAGCCTGTGGCTTATATACGCACCTACGGCTGTCAGCAGAATGTTGCTGACAGTGAGAGAATTAAAGGTATGCTTGAAATAGCGGGCTTTGAATTTTCCGAAACCGTGGACGACGCCGATTTTATTCTTTTTAATACCTGCGCAATCAGAGAACACGCCGAGGACAGAGTTTTTGGAAATGTCGGTGCGTTAAAGTCTTTAAAGAGAAAACATCCGCAGATTGTCATTGCTTTGTGCGGCTGTATGATGGAGCAGGAGCATATTGCAAACAAGATGTATAAGAGTTTTCCGTTTGTAAGTCTTGTTTTCGGTACTCATTCTCTGCACCGTTTTCCACAGCTTTTGTATCATACACTTGCAGACGGCAAGCGTGTATATGAGCGTGACAATGATGACAAAAAGGTTTATGAGGGTATACCTGTCAAGCGTGACGGCACTTTCAAGGGCTGGCTTTCAATTATGTACGGCTGCAACAATTTCTGCACATACTGCATTGTGCCTTATGTAAGAGGCAGAGAACGCAGTCGTGAAAAGTCGCTTATCCTTGATGAAGCAAGGCAGATGATTTCAGCAGGCTACAAAGATATTACTTTGCTTGGCCAGAATGTAAACTCTTACGGCAAAACTCTTGCCGATAAGCCTACTTTCGCTCAGCTTTTGCACGAAATTGATTCTATTGACGGCGACTATTGGCTTAGATTTATGACATCGCATCCAAAGGATTGTTCAAAAGAACTTATTGATACAATTGCTGACGGCACACATATCAGTAAACATCTGCATTTGCCTTTCCAGAGCGGTTCTGACAGAATTTTAAAAGCGATGAACAGGCATTATGACAGAAAAAAATACCTTGATATTGTAAATTATGCCAAAGAAAAAATTGACGGAGTATCGCTCACAAGCGATATTATAGTAGGTTTCCCGGGTGAAACCTATGAGGATTTCAAAGAAACACTTTCACTTATTCGTGAAGTGGAATTTACATCTTTGTTCACTTTCATTTATTCACCGAGAGTGGGCACACCTGCCGCTAAGATGGATGACCCGATTTCAGCAGAGGAAAAATCAAAATGGTTCAGAGAACTGCTTGATGTTCAGGAAGAAATCGCAGCAAAAAGATGTGCGTCTATGGTTAATAACACCGAAAAGGTACTTATTGAATCGGAAACAGGCAAAAACGGTGAATTAAACGGCAGAACAAGTGGCAATATAATAGTGGAGCTTAAAGGCGATAAGAGCCTTATAGGCACATTTCAGAATGTTAAGATTACACAGGCGAGAAATTGGATACTCAAGGGCGAACTTGTGTAAGGAAAGGATAAAATTATGGATATTATTGAAAAGGCAAGAGAGCTTGGCAAACTTATTCAGCAGGAAGAGTCGTATATCGCTCTCCAAAAAGCACAGGCAGAAGCTGACGCAGATATGGAGCTTCAGAACCTTATCGGCGATTTTAATATGAAGAGAATGTCTATCAACAACGAGGCATCTAAAAAAGATAAAGACAGCGACAAGCTCGCACTCCTTAACAGCCAGATGAGAGAGGACTACTCTAAGATTATGTCAAACAAGAATATGATTGCTTACAACGAGGCAAAAGACGCTTTTGATATGGTTGCAAACAGAGTTCTTGCCATTGTTCAGCAGTCGGCAGAGGGCGCAGACCCCGAAACAGCCGATTACTCGACATCATCATGCTCCGGAAGCTGCAGCACTTGCGGCGGTTGCGGCTGATAGATTTTCCTTGAAAGGGTGTGAAAACATTGGCAGAGTTATCTCCTATGATGAAACAGTATTTTAAAATTAAAGAGCAGAATAAAGACAGTATTCTTTTCTTCCGTCTGGGAGATTTCTACGAGATGTTTTACGATGACGCCAAAATTGCGTCAAAGGAGCTTGAGCTTACACTCACAGGCAGAGATTGCGGTCAGGCTGAACGGGCACCGATGTGCGGTGTACCTTTTCATAGCTGTGAGGGATATATTGCAAGACTTGTCGCCAAAGGCTACAAGGTTGCAATCTGTGAACAGACCGAAGACCCTGCCACGGCAAAAGGACTTGTAAAGCGTGATATTATAAGAGTTATCACACCCGGTACGGTAATGGAGTCGAGTATGCTTGACGAGGGCAGAAACAACTACATTTGCTGTATGTTTTCTGACAGCAAAAAAATTGGACTCTGCTTTTGCGATATTTCAACAGGCGAGCTTTACGCAACCGAAATATCAGGAAGTGACTCGGTAAATTCTCTTACAAGTCAGCTTGCAAGCTATAATCCGAGAGAAATTTTAATAGGCGGAGATATTGTTAAAATCAAGTCTTTGCCTGCATTTATAAAATCGAAACTTTCAGCCGGAGTTGAAATGCTCCGGGATGAGAGTTTTGACAATAAACTTTGCACCGATACGGTAAATATGCAGTTTGGGGAAGAAATGCAGTGTATTGCCGATTCGCAGGTGCTTATAAACGCTATAGGCGCACTTATAAATTATTTGAAAGAAACCCAGAAAAACGGACTTGAACGCATAAATAAAATTGAGCTTTACAGCGATAAGCAGTATATGAACCTTGATTACAACACACAGCGTAATCTTGAGCTTACCGCAACAATGATCAATAAAGAAAAACGAGGTTCGCTTTTGTGGGTGCTTGACAAAACCAAAACCGCAATGGGAAAGCGACTTATTCGTTCGTGGCTTGAGCATCCTCTGCTCAATGTATCGGCTATCAACAATCGACAGTCGGCGGTTGAAGAACTTGTAAACAACAATATGCTAAGGCTTGATATTGTGGACGCATTGAGCGGTATTTTTGATATTGAGCGACTTATGACAAGAATTGTTTACGGCTCGGCAAACGGCAGGGAGCTCCGTTCGCTTGCGGCGGCTCTGCAAAAATTACCGCAGCTTTCGGAATTGGTTGCTGACTGCAGTGCCAAATATCTTAAAAAGGTATATAAAGAAATTGACCTGCTTGAAGATATTTATAATCTGATAGATTCCGCCATAGTCGAAGAACCGCCGTTCTCTGTGCGTGAGGGCGGAATGATTAAAAAAGGATACAACCCTGACCTTGATATTTTGCTTACCGATATGAACGATTCTAAAGGCATACTTGCAAGAATTGAAGCGGAGCAAAGGGAAAAGACAGGTATTCCGAAATTAAGGGTCGGCTACAATAAAGTGTTCGGTTACTATATTGAGGTAACCAATTCATACAAAGACCTTGTACCCGAAACCTACATAAGAAAGCAGACTTTAACAAACTGCGAACGCTATATCACACAGGATTTAAAGGATATTGAGGGCAGAATTTTAGGTGCAAAAGACCGTTCGGTAGCAATGGAATACACTCTGTTCGACAATGTAAGAAAAACGGTTGCCAACAACCTTGAGAGAATACAGAAAACCGCAAAGGCAATTGCCGTGCTTGATGTTCTTGTTTCTCTTGCAAATGTTGCGGCAGACAACAGATATGTTCGCCCCGAGGTGAACCTCTCGACTGTTATAAGACTTAAAGACAGCCGACACCCCGTGGTTGAGGCACTGCTTAATGACACTCCGTTTGTTCCGAATGATGTTTACCTTGACAGTGCAGGCGAGAGAGTGGCAATAATTACAGGCCCGAATATGGCAGGTAAATCTACCTATATGCGACAGGTTGCACTCATTGTTCTTATGGCGCAAATGGGCAGTTTTGTGCCTGCGTCAAGCGCAACAATCGGTGTGGTTGACAGTATTTTTACAAGAGTAGGCGCTTCCGATGACCTTGCTTCGGGTCAATCGACTTTTATGGTTGAGATGAGCGAAGTAGCCAACATTGTTAAATCAGCAACTTCAAAGAGTTTGTTAATTCTTGATGAAATCGGCAGAGGCACATCAACCTTTGACGGTATGAGCATTGCAAGAGCAGTGCTCGAATACTGTGCCGACCGCAAAAAGCTCGGTGCAAAAACATTGTTCGCTACTCACTACCACGAACTTACGGTAATGCAGGATTTGCTTGACGGAGTAAAAAATTACAGCATTGCCGTAAAAAAGCGTGGTGACGATATTACATTTTTACGCAGAATTATACCGGGCGGCGCAGATGACAGCTTCGGTATTGAAGTTGCAAAACTTGCGGGTCTTCCAAACTCAATTATTAATCGTGCGAAAGAGATTTTAAAAGAGCTTGAGTCAGGCTCAAATGCGCCAACGGTAATTAAAGAGAAAAGTGAAGATATGCAGATGTCGCTTATATCAAATGATAATGCCGTTGTAGAGCGACTTTCGGAAGTTGATTTAAATACCTTAACTCCTATAGAAGCTATTAATCTGCTTTACGAACTCAAAGGTATGATATAGTGATATAAAGACATAAAGGCAGGTGAAAAAATGGGTGTAATTAATGTACTTGACAAACATATAGCGGAACTTATTGCGGCAGGCGAAGTAGTTGAAAGACCGTCGTCCGTTATAAAAGAACTTGTAGAAAATTCCATTGACGCAGGTGCGAAGAACATAACCGTAGAAATCAAAAACGGCGGTACAACCTTTATGCGTGTTGCCGACGACGGATGCGGAATTTACAGAGATGACATTAAAAAAGCGTTTCTGCGTCATGCAACAAGTAAGGTGAAAACAGCAAATGACCTTGATACGATTTCTACCCTCGGTTTCAGAGGAGAGGCGCTTGCATCTATCAGCGCAGTTTCGAGGTTACAGGTTATTACCAAGAACGAGAATGAAGAAATCGGCAGCTGCTATGAGATAGAGGGCGGAGATGAAATCTCGCTTGAGGAAGCGGGTTGCCCGACAGGCACAACCTTTGTAATCAGAGATTTGTTCTACAACATTCCCGCACGCTCAAAGTTCCTTAAAAAAGATGTTGCGGAGGGCAATGCGGTTTCTGCTCTTATAGATAAAATCGTACTCTCGCACCCCGAAGTTGCCTTTACTTTTATCAGGGACGGCAAGCAGGTTTTGCGCACTTTCGGTGACGGCAAACTTTTGTCCGCAATCTATTCCGTATTCGGCAAAGACTTTGCAAAGGGACTTATTCCCGTCGATTACACACTTGATTCCGTTACCGTAAAGGGTTATATTTCAAAGCCTATTAATTCAAGACCGAACCGAAATATGCAGAACTTCTTTATAAACGGAAGATTTGTAAAAACACGAACAGGTATGGCGGCACTCGAAGAGGCTTACAAAGGTTCGATAATGGTCGGTAAATTTCCGTCCGCTGTATTACAGCTAACCGTACCGTATGAAATTATAGATGTCAATGTTCATCCTGCAAAAATCGAAGTCCGTTTTATAAACGAAAGACCTGTTTTTGATGCAATTTACCATGCGGTAAAAACAGCCTTACAGCAAGGCGATGAAAGAAAACAGATTCATTTTAAAGAAAACACCGCTTTTAATGAAATTAAAAAGGTAAATCCGTTTAACAATGCGCAGGCAGTTTTTGCAAAAGCTGAAAATACACCTGCGGAAAAACCCATAAAACCGATTGAACGGATTGAGCCTGTATTAAAAAATTCCGAACCTAAACCGTACAATCCGTTTGACGAACTTGATTTAAAAGACGAAAAACCAAAGTCTGTATCTATTGACAACTTAAAAATGTCCGATTCGTCAAACCCGTTTGATATTTATTCAAAGCAGGCAATTAAAAGAATTTCAGAACTTGAAAACAAGAAAGCTGAATTTTCCAAGCAAAAACTTGAAAAAGCCGAGCAGTTAATTTTAAAAGCAACTCAACAGGAAGAAAGTTTAACGAAACAAGAAATCACTGTTGACGATTTAACTGCCGAAAGCACGGAAACTCCTATAGAAACAGAAGTTTCAAAAGAAGAAGTTAAGCCTTTAAAAGAAATTTCTGAAAATAAAACAGATAATAACGATGCACTTACCGAACTGCCAAAGGAGCAGACAAAACTCAGATTTTTGGGTGAGGCATTTAATACATATATAATCGTTGAAAAGAACGATAACGAAGTTTTAATAATCGACAAACATGCGGCGCACGAAAGAATAATTTATGAAAAGTTGAAAGCGGATTCGGGTTCAGCAAATGTTCAATATCTGCTCACACCGATTACAGTTACGCTTGATAAAATCGACTATGATGCGGCTGTAAGCAATCTTGATATGTTTGCAAAGTGTTCATTTGATGTAGAGGACTTCGGCAACGGCACACTGCTTGTGCGTTCTGCTCCGCAGTACCTTGCTGCAACCGAAATTGCCGACTGCATAACAGAAATGAGCGGATACATTGCAAGCGGAAAGAAAGATATTTACACCGAAAAAATGGATTGGTTCTATCACAATGTTTCGTGTCGTTCCGCAATAAAAGCAGGCAATAAAAGTACAGTTCAGGAGCTGATGGATATTGCCTGGACTTTAGAAAAAAATCCGCAGATAAAGTATTGCCCGCATGGCAGACCGATCTGCATAGTTATGACAAAGTACGAAATTGAAAAACAATTTGGCAGGTTGTGATTTTTTGAATTATCCTATCAAACTTATTTCTGTTGTAGGCCCTACGGCATCAGGCAAAACGGCGCTTGCGGTTGAGCTTGCAAAGAAATATAACGGAGAGATTATTTCCGCCGATTCAATGCAGATATACAAAGGAATGAACATAGCTACCGCTAAGCCCGATGAACAGGAAAAGCAGGGCATACCGCATTGGTTAACAGACTTTCTTCCAAGCGACAAAACTTATTCCGTTGCCGATTTTGTAAGTGAAGCAGCTTCTTGTATAGAAGATATTGTGTCACGGGGGAAAATGCCGATTATAGCAGGCGGAACGGGACTTTATGTTGACTCGCTTTTAAACGGTATTTCTTTTGAAAAGCAGGAAAGGAACGAAGAAATTTCTAACGAGCTTTTAGCTCTTTACGAGCAAAACGGAGTTGATTATCTGCTTGATATGCTTGCTGAATTTGACAGTGAATCAGCAGAAAATCTCAAAGAACAGCGCAATGTAAAGCGAATTATAAGAGCGATTGAGTTCTATAAAACCTCCGGCATAACAATCAGCGAGCACAACAGAAATTCAAAACTGAAAGGCTCACCGTACAATCCGATAAAAATCGGTCTTAAATTTGAGGACAGGCAAAAACTTTACGACAGAATCAATCTAAGAGTTGACATAATGCTTGAAAAAGGTCTTGTCGACGAAGCAAAGCAGGTGCTCTCAAACGATTTAAGCTCCACTTCAAAAATGGCAATAGGATATAAAGAGCTTATTCCGTATTTTTCGGGTGAACGCTCACTTGACGAATGTACGGAAATTTTAAAAAGAGAAACAAGACGATACGCCAAGCGTCAACTTACTTGGTTTAATCGTGATAAAGATATAAATTGGATATTGGTTGATAAATTCAACGGATTTGAAGATATTTTAAAATATGCCGAAACAATAATTGACAAAGGACTGTGATATATGGACAAGCTGTTGTTCAGAAGAATTTTGGTTGCAGGTCTTACCGCACTTGCAATTATTTATGTTGTTTACCTCTTACTGAGTGCTAATTTCAATGTAGTTCCTACCGAAAACGCAGAGCAGGTAACGGTAACAGACAAAATTTATTCAAACGGTTACATTATTCGTGATGAAACCTACGTCAAAAACACTTCGGGCGGAGTTGTTTCTTACAATGTAGATGACGGCGACGAGGTTAAAAAGGGCGGCAGTGTAGCAAGCGTTTTTTCTTCGGAAGAAGACGCAGTTGCCCGCACAAAAGCCGCATCTCTCGAAGACAGTATGAAGGCGCTTACAAAACTTGAGCAGACAAGACGCTCAAATACAGAGGGAATTGAAACCGTAAACAATGACATCACAACAAATATCGAAACATTTTTGTATAACATAAATAATGCAAACATCGGCAAACTTGATTCAAATATCAATTCAATAATCAATTCTGTAAATCACTACCAGTCATTTACAGGAAAGACCTCAAGTTTTAAACCCGAAATTGCATCTTTGCAGTCACAAATAAATGAACTCAAAAAATCATCGGGTGACAGCATTGCGGACATTAAAGCTCCGAAAGCGGGTTATTTTGTTGCTAACTGCGACGGCTATGAAAACTGCTTTGATTATTCTAAAATCGGTAATCTCACACTTGACAATCTTAAAAATATGAAAAAATCAAGTGTGCCTGATAATACAATCGGCAAGGTTATCAGCAGTCTTAACTGGTACATTGCTTGCGAAATTACCGCTGACGAGGCAACAGACCTTACATTGTGGGGTGACGATGTTACGGTGGATTTTTCCGACGCATCATCAAATACGGTACCTGCCTCGATTTATAAAATTGTTCAGTACAATAACTCAGATAAAGCACTTGTGATTTTACAGTGTACATATATGGACACTACACTTTCCGAAATCCGTCAGGAGCCTGTGGAAATCGGTATGGGAAGTTACTCGGGACTTCGTGTCAGCAAGAAAGCAATTCACGATGACTATGTAGAAAAGACCACATACGACGATAAAGGCAATGAACATAAAGAAAGCAAAAAGGTTCAGGGTGTTTATGTTCTTTACGGCAGTGAAGTGCAATTTAAAGAAATTTCTATCGTTTATGCGGGTAACGATTACGTTTTATGCGATTCGTCACCTACAGACGGTACATTGTTCAGCGGCGAAACCATTTCGCTGTATGATCAGATTATAACGGAAGGGGACGATTTGTATGACGGAAAGGTCATTAAGTGATGTAGAATACAACTACAAACTTATTAACGAAAGAATTGCCGAGGCAGCTGAAAAATCGGGCAGAAAAAGAGAAGACATTACTTTTCTTGCGGCAACAAAAACAGTTGACGCCGATGTAATCAATTATGCAATCTCTTTGGGACTTGACCACATCGGTGAAAACAAGGTTCAGGAATTGCTTTCAAAATACGAAAAGTATGACCTTGCACACGCATCCCTGCAGTTTATAGGTCATTTACAGACAAACAAGGTGCGTCAGATTGTTGACAAAGTAGATTTGATACAGTCGGTTGATTCTTTAAAGCTTGCGTCGGAAATTTCCAAACAGTCTTTAAAAATCGGCAAAAAAACAGACGTTCTTGTTGAAGTAAATATAGGCAGAGAAGAAAATAAATCGGGTGTTGTTCCCGAACAGCTTGATGAATTGTTGTGTCAGATAGCTGATTTGGAGGGAATTTCGGTCAAAGGACTTATGTCTATACCGCCAATTTGTGATAATACACATAAAATTTCAAAATATTTTGATAATATGCGTAATATCTTTATTGACATATCGTCAAAAAAATTAGATAATATAAGTATGACTATACTGTCAATGGGTATGTCTGCTGATTATTATGAGGCAATACTCGAAGGTGCGACTATGGTAAGAGTAGGTTCGTCACTTTTCGGTGCCAGAGATTACAGTAAATAATTCAAGGAGGAAATAATATAATGGCAGGTTTTGTGGATAAATTCAAGCGTATGTGGGATGCTCCGGATGACGAGTATCAGCAGGAGTATGACGAGTACGGTTATGCCGACGAAAACGAGGAAGAAGAGGTTGAGGAACAGCAGCCTGTAAGAGAGAGAGCAGCAGCTCCTACTTCAAAAAATAAAGTTGTTAATATTAACGCTAAGGCTAAGATTCAGGTCGGTATTTATAAGCCTGAAAGATTTGGCGAGGAAACACGCACAATCGCTGACGACCTTATCAAATCACACACAGTTGTGCTTAACCTTGAGGACACCAACAAGGATATGGCAAGAAGAATTCTTGACTTCTTAAGCGGTGTTGCTTATGCAAACGACGGTAAGATTAAGAAGGTTGCTTCAAATACATACATTATCATTCCTAATAATGTAGACCTTACCGGCGACGATTTACTTGACGAATTAGAAAACAGCGGTGTTTACTTCTGATAACGATGAGCTTTTCTGCTCCAAAATCGAGGATATGACTTCGCTTTGCTTTACCCGTCAAAAACCTGTTTTCTCACAGTTTTTAACCGAGAGTCAGCAGGCACTTGCACAAAAAGTATTGCAGAGTATATACTTTGAAAATTATGTTTTCTTCGGCGGCAGTGAGAGCAGTGAAAGAAAGGTGCTCGGGGTGTTTTACGATGAACCCGAGCGGTCAGCCTTTCCTGTTTCTGCCATAGAATTCAAATACCGACCTTGCGATAAACTTACACACAGAGATTTTCTCGGCACGCTTATGTCACTCGGCATTGAGCGTGACACGGTAGGAGATATTCTGGTAGATAACGGAAGAACCGTTGTATTTGTAAAAAGTGAGCTTAAAGATTACATCGAATCGCAGATTTTTAAAGTAGGCGGAGCAGGAGTAAAAATTGTCCAACCAAATCTTAATTCTCTTCCGCAAGGAAGAGGCACAGAGGAAATGAGTCTTACGGTTTCATCTCTCCGATACGACAACATTGTCGCCGCAGTGAGCGGACTTTCGAGGGATAAAACGGCAAAACTGATTTTATCGGGAGAAACAACTCTTAACTTTGCGGTAACACAAAATGTAAGCTGTACGGTTAAAGAGGGAGATACCTTTACAATACGGGGTAAAGGGAAATTTAAGTTAGATAAAATTTTGGGTGTAACCAAAAAAGGGCGCCATAAAATTTCAGTAATACATTTCAGATAGGAGTGCTTTAAATGATTACTATTGATGAAATTAAGAATGTTAGTTTCAGAAAAGCCGGCCGCCAGGGCTATATGGCAGAAGATGTTGATGCATTTATTGATGAAGTCATTGTAGCTTTTGAACAGTTAAAGAAAGAGAAAACTAACCTTGTACATAAAATTGATGTTCTCGCAACAAGAGTAGAACAGTATCGTGCAGATGAAGAAACAGTCAGAAACGCTCTTCTCGCATCACAGAAAGTATCTGACGCTTGCATCAGAGAGGCTAAAGAAAAGGCATCTAAGATTGTAAGAGAGGCTGAAACAAAGGCACAGCAGCTTTTGGTTGATACAAACAGAATGACTGCAACAGAGAAGGAAAACTACCTTCTTCTTCAGTCAGACGCTGTAAAACTTAAGGGTGAGCTTATTGAGCTTTACAAAAAGCACATTCAGATGATTAACGACCTTCCTACAGCTGCCGAATTAGAGGCAGCTAAGCAGGAACTCAACGAAAAGTATCCGACAACACCTGTTATAGAGGAAAAGCCGCAGGAAACAGTAAAGCCTGCCGAGCCGGCTGCAGTTGAAGTAAAAAAGGCTGATGCCGAAACCGCTGCCGTTTCTGACAAAACTGTAGACGAAATTCTTTCTTCGACAAACGCTGCTGCAAACGAAAAAAATACAGAAAAAAAAGCACCAAAGTTCGGTCACTTAAAGTTTGGCGACAACTATGATGTTTCTGCCGAATAATTTTATAATCGGAAATTAATCGGAAATCGAAATTTAAATTATGGAGAGTGTAACCAATGTCTCAGGATTATAATTCTACACTTAATCTTCCAAAAACCGACTTTCCTATGAGAGCTGGTCTTCCTAAGAGCGAGCCTGTAACTCTTAAGGCATGGGAAGATAATAAGGTATATGAAAAGCTTATGGAGGTAAACGAGGGCAAACCGTTATTTGTACTCCACGACGGTCCTCCATATGCAAACGGCGATATTCACCTCGGCCACGCATTAAACAAAATCTTAAAGGACTTTATCGTTCGCTATAAAAATATGGCAGGCTTTAAAGCTCCTTATGTTCCGGGTTGGGATACTCACGGTCTTCCGACAGAGCTTAAAGCAAGAAAAAAAGCAGGTATCGGTAACTCTGCGGAAATTTCTATCGTTGAGCTCCGTAAAATGTGCGAAGAATTTGTTACAGGATACATTAACGATCAGCGTACACAGTTCAAAAGACTCGGTGTAATCGGTGAGTGGGACAACCCTTATATCACACTTAAGCACGAATTTGAGGCAGAGCAGATCAGAGTGTTTGCAAAAATGGCTACAAAGGGTTATATTTACAAGGGATTAAAGCCTGTTTATTGGTGCCCTGAATGTAAAACAGCTCTTGCCGAGGCTGAAATTGAGTATGCGGAAGATCCGTGCCATTCAATTTATGTAAAATTTACAGTAACAGATGACAAGGGTGTGTTCTCAAATCTCGGTCTTGACCCGTCAAAAGTTAAGTTCGTAATTTGGACAACAACAACTTGGACATTGCCTGCAAATGTAGCTATCTGCGTTGGCCCGAGATATGAGTATTCAATCATCAAAACAGGTGACGAATACCTCGTTATGGCTACAGAGCTTTATAAATCAGCTTTTGAGGCTGCCGAAATTACAGATTACGAAGTAGTTGCCACAGTTAAAGGCAGCGACCTTGAGTATATCAAAACAGCACACCCATTCCTTGACAGAGAGTCACTTGTTATTGTCGGTGATCATGTAACACTCGAAAGCGGTACAGGCTGCGTTCACACAGCTCCCGGTCACGGTGTTGACGACTTTAATGTTTGCCAGAATTATCCTGAAATTCCTACTATCTGCCCTGTTGACTCAAACGGCGTACTTACCGAAGAGGCAGGTCAGTTTGCGGGTCTTACAACTGATGAGGCAAACAAAAAGATTGCCGTTTATCTTGATGAAAACGGTTACCTCTTTGCATTAAAGAAGATTATTCACCAGTATCCGCACTGTTGGAGATGTAAAACTCCTATCCTTTTCAGAGCTACCGACCAGTGGTTCTGTTCTGTTGAGGACTTCAAAGATAAAGCTTGCGAGGCAATCGACAGCGTTAAGTGGATTCCTGCTTGGGGTCATGACAGAATTACAAATATGGTTAAGGAAAGAAAAGACTGGTGTATTTCCCGTCAGAGAAAATGGGGCGTACCTATTCCGATTTTCTTCTGTAAAGAATGCGGCGAGGCTCATATAGACAATGACGCAATGATGGCTGTTGCCGATTTGTTTGAAAAAGAGGGCTCAAACGCATGGTACAGCCATACAGCTGCAGAAATTTTACCTGAGGGCACAAAGTGTAAAAAGTGCGGCTGCACAGAGTTTGAAAAAGAAAAGGATATTATGGATGTTTGGTTTGACAGCGGTTCATCACACGCTGCCGTTGTCAGCAAGCGTGATAACCTTAAGTTCCCTGCCGACCTTTACCTTGAGGGTAACGACCAGTACAGAGGTTGGTTCCAGTCATCACTCCTTACATCAGTTGCTACAGAGGGTGTAGCTCCGTATAAGGCAGTTCTTACTCACGGTATGATTCTTGACGAAGAGAAGAGAAAGATGAGTAAGTCACTCGGCAACGGTATCAGTCCACAGGATGTTACCGAAAAATACGGTGCTGATGTATTAAGACTTTGGGTTTCATCAACCGACTATCAGTCAGATGTTCATATTTCTAACGAAATTTTAAAGCAGATTTCAGAGTCATACAGAAAAATCAGAAACACTGCCCGTTATATTCTCGGTAATGTTTATGACTTTAACCCTGATACAGATTCTGTTCCTGTAAATGAGCTTATGCCTATGGATAAGTGGGCAATCGTAAAACTTAACGAGCTTATTGCAAAGGTTAAGCAGGCTTATGATAACTACGAATTCCACCAGGTATATCATTCAATCAGAAACTTCTGCGTAATTGATATGTCTAACTTCTATCTTGATGTACTCAAGGACAGATTATATACAGAAAAAAGCGACAGCAAGTCAAGAAAGGCTGCACAGACTGCAATCTATATCATTCTTAACGCTATGACAAGAATGATCAGCCCGATTCTTGCATATACATCTGATGAAATTTGGAAATATATGCCTCATTCATCAAATGAGAATGCCGAAAATGTTATTTTCAATGAGATGCCAAATCAGGTTAAAATCGAAACCGATGCCGACTTTATGTCATTCTGGGACGAAATTCATCAGCTTCGTGACGATGTAAAGAAGTCACTTGAAGGTCTTATTAAAGATAAAACTATCAAGAGCTCACTTGAAGCTAAGGTTACTCTTAAGGCAAGCGGCGAAAAGCTTGAATTCCTTAAGAAAGCAGAACCCGAACTTGCGGCTGCATTCATCGTATCTGCCGTAGAAATCGCAGAAAATGACGGTGAGCTTGAGATTGCCGTTGATAAAGCAATAGGCGAAAAGTGCGAGCGTTGTTGGATTATCAGCGAAACTGTAGGTACAGACAGCGAACATCCGCATCTTTGCAAGCGTTGCTGCAACATTTTAAAATAATCAATTAAATTTAATACTAAATCGGTGTAACAGTATTGCTGCACCGATTTAGCTTTATGGGGGAATTTTATGCCTTATATAGCCGTTGCGGTCGGAATAGTTTTGGCAATAGCAGACCAAATTATAAAGTTCTTTGTCAGCATAAATCTCAAAGAAATAGGAAGTGTGTCTGTTATTGACAATCTGCTTTCTTTTACCTATGTGGAAAACAACGGTGTGGCTTTCGGCAGTTTTGCAGGCAACAGATGGATTTTTGTAGTGCTTACAACTGCACTTATTGCCGCAATCTTAATTTATATGTTTAAAAAGAAACCAAAGAGCAAACTTTTTTATGCCTCTGTTGCGCTTGTTGTCGGCGGCGGAATAGGCAATCTTATAGACAGAATTTTTTACGGCTATGTTATTGACTACATCAGTCTTTCATTCTTTCCGCCCGTATGCAATTTTGCGGACTACTGCATAACGGTCGGTACGGTCTTGCTAATGGTTTATGTACTCTTTTTTTCAGAAGTCGGTAAAAAGGAATTGAAAAATGACAAAACTTGAATTTGTTGCCGAAAACGGCAACATAAGAATAGACAAATACATTGCCGACAATGAACCGTCACTCACAAGAACTGCGGCTGCCAAACTTATTGAGCAGGGCAAAGTTTTTGTAAATGAAAATTCTGTCGGTAAAAACTATAAGCTCAAAGGTGGCGACAGAATTACTCTCGAAATTCCCGATCCCGTACCGTATGAGGCAAAACCCGAGAACATTCCTTTGGAAATTATTTACGAGGATAACGATTTGCTTGTTGTAAACAAGCCGAAAGGAATGGTCGTTCATCCGGCGGCAGGTAATTATGACGGCACACTTGTAAACGCATTGCTTTATCATTGCGGAGATTCGTTATCAGGCATAAACGGTGTTATGCGTCCCGGAATTGTCCACAGAATAGATAAAGATACAAGCGGACTTCTGATAGTTGCGAAAAATGATTTTGCACATTTTTCGCTCGCCGAGCAAATTAAGGAACATTCTTTTACAAGGGAATACGAGGCAATTGTTTACGGCAATTTAAAAGACGATGAGGGCACGGTGAATGCTCCGATAGGAAGAAGTCAGTATGACCGTAAAAAAATGTGCGTTACCGAAAAAAACAGCAAACACGCTGTCACACATTACCGTGTGATTGCAAGATACAAGGGCTACACTCATATAAAATGTATTCTTGAAACGGGACGAACACATCAGATAAGAGTGCATATGGCGTACATCGGTCACCCTGTATCTGGCGATTTGGTTTACGGGGTTAAAAACGAAAAAGTTGATTTTACAGGTCAGTGCCTGCACGCAAGAAAAATCGGCTTTGTTCATCCAAGGAGCGGCAAATACCTTGAATTTACATCGCAGCTACCCGAATATTTCAGAAATTATCTTGAAAAGCTCGATAAAATAACAAAATAATTTGCGATAAACGGAAAAAAGTCTTGCAATTTATTTTCTTTTGTGGTAATATATATAAGCATTTGAAACCGTCATACCTATGACGAGGTTCAGATGGCGGTAAAACCGTTATTTTGAAGCAGACATTCCTCTGCACTAAAAAGGTACGAATGTCAGAAAAAACAGGAGGAATTATAATGGACGCATTAAAAGCTATTGCTGCCGGTTCAGTTAAGGAAACCACACCAAAGTTTAATGTAGGTGACACAGTTAAGGTTTCTGTAAACATCCGTGAGGGCGAAAGAGAAAGAATTCAGATGTTTGAGGGCACAGTTATTGCTAAAAAAGGCAGTGGTGTTGCTGAAACATTTACTGTAAGACGCGTTGCTTACGGTGTAGGTGTTGAGAGAGTGTTCCCGCTCCATTCACCGAACGTTAAGGACGTGCAGGTAATTCGTTATGGTAAAGTTCGCAGAAGCAAGCTCTACTATCTCCGTGACAGAGTTGGTAAGGCTGCTAAGGTTAAAGAGCAGATCCGTAAGTAATTTCAAATGTAAGGAAAGGGACTTTTACAGTCCCTTTTTTACTTTACTTATTGTTAGCAGGTGGATAAATTGAGCGAAAATAAAACAAATACTAACGAAACAGAAAACAATGTTGTAGAAAACACAACAGCCGAAACACAGAATCAGAATATCGAGGTCGAGGACAACGGAGATTACATTGCTTTCAGCAATCCCGAAAAAGACAAGCAGAAAAGCAACAAATTTGTTGCGGCAAAGGCAGACGGCGGCGCATCAAACTTTTACGATTGGGTAAAATCAATTGTATTTGCACTTGTAATAGTTATTTTCTGTCTTAACTTCTTTTTCAGGTTGGTTGATGTAAAAGGTACATCAATGGTAGAAACCCTGCAAAACGGTGATAAATTGATTGTAACCAACTTTAATTACACTCCAAAGCCGAATGACATCATAGTAATTTCTCACGGTAAGGAGTACGCCGAACCGATTGTAAAGCGTGTTATTGCTACCGCAGGTCAGACTCTTAAACTTGATTATGAAAACGACAGAATCCTTGTTGACGGCGTTGTAATTGACGAACCGTATCTTGATGTGTCAACATTCTGTAATGTTGAGGCAGATTACGAAATCCCCGAGGTTATTCCGGACGGTATGATTTTTGTAATGGGCGACAACAGAGGAGTTTCTATGGACAGCCGTGACTCAAGAATCGGTCTTATCAGCGTAGACAATGTTATAGGAAAAGCTCAATTTGTAGTTTATCCGTTTTCAGACTTTAAATATCTTTACTAAAAATTTTATTTGACCTATTGATAAAAGCTTATTTCTGTTTTATAATTGAAATAAGCTTTTATTTTTTTGGAGGATATATGAAATCTGAAAACAAAACCTCGAAAACAAAAATACAGATAAACAAAGAAAAATTACCTAACTGTATATTTGATATTTTCAAAACTGTTATTTTCCTTTTTGCAATTATAAGCGTTGTATTTACATTTTTTATAAAAGATGTCACAATCGACGGCGAATCTATGAAAGACACGCTTTTTGACGGCGACAGGGCGATACTTACAAACTTTCTTTACTCACCGCAGGTGGGAGATATTGTGGCTGTTGACGCAGACCAGCAAATCGGAAAAATCATTATAAAACGAGTTATCGCAACCGAAGGACAGACAATAAAAATTGACTATGACAATAATAAAGTTATAGTTGACGGAATTGTACTTGACGAAGAATATGTTGCCTCCGATACAATAAGACCGACTGTCGGTTGGAATATTCCCGACACCATACCCGAAGGCTATGTGTTCGTAATGGGTGATAACCGTTCCGTATCACTCGACAGCAGAAGCGGCAGTATTCAGCTTATTCCAAAAACGATGATACTCGGCAAGGCACAATTTGTGATTTATCCGTTTGACCATTTCAAATATCTTTACTGATTTATAAACAACTATAAGGATTGATAAAATAAAATGAGCGAAATGCAAAATATACAGTGGTTCCCGGGTCATATGACCAAAACCAAAAGACAGATTCAGGCAAGTTTAAAACTTGTAGACGCAGTGGCAGAAATTCTTGACGCAAGAATACCCTTAAGCAGTAAAAATCCCGATTTACAAAAACTTATTCAGAACAAACCGAAGGTTGTGCTTTTGAATAAATGTGATATGGCTAATCAGACCGCAACAAGCAGATGGATAGACTACTATGCATCACAGGGAATTACAGCGATTGCGGTTGACTGCAAAAGCGGTAAGGGACTTAATAAATTTGCTCCTGCTGTAAACAATGTGCTTTCCGAGCGCAGAGAAAGACTTAAGGCAAAGGGTATGATAAACCCGATGCTTAGAATTATGATTGTTGGTATCCCGAATGTCGGTAAATCTTCATTCATTAACAGAGTAGCAAAGCAAAACAGAGCAAAAGTAGAGGACAGACCGGGTGTTACGAGAGGCAATCAGTGGTATTCAATCGCTAAAAATATAGAAATGCTCGATACTCCGGGTGTACTTTGGCCTAAATTTGACGATAAGATTGTCGGCGAAAGACTTGCTTTTACAGGCGCTGTAAAAGACCAAATTCTCGATACGGAGCTTCTCGCCGTAAGACTTCTTGACTTTTTGCGCAGCTTGAAACCCGCTGATTTTATTGCAAGATTTAAACTTGAAGATATTGACCTTGACGCAATCGATTCATACGAATTGCTTAATGTAATCGGCAAAAAAAGAGGTATGCTCATTTCAGGAGGAGAAATAAATACAGAGAGAGCCGCAATTATGCTGCTTGATGAATTCAGAAGTGGAAAACTCGGCAGAATCACTCTTGAAATGCCCGAAAGATAAAAGGTGAAACAATGGATTGGCTTGAATTTGAAAAAGAGGCGCTTGCAAAAGGTTATAAATCGGTTTGCGGAGTTGATGAGGCAGGCAGAGGCCCTCTCGCAGGTCCCGTCTGCGCCGCCGCCGTTATATTGCCCGAGGGTGTGATTATTGACGGTGTAAACGACTCAAAAAAATTAAGCGAGAAAAAGCGTGAGTCCTTGTTTGATGTTATAAGAGAACAGGCGCTGTCATACTCAATAGCTTACGCTACGGTTGACGAAATCGAAGAAATCAATATACTGAATGCAACAATGCTTGCGATGCGCAGAGCAATTGACGGTCTTGACATAAAGGCAGACTACGCAATGATTGACGGAAATAAAATTCCGCCGATTGACATTGACGCCGAGTGCATTGTAAAAGGTGACGCAAAATCTATGTCGATTGCTTGTGCATCTATCCTTGCAAAAGTGTCAAGAGACAGACTTTTATATAAGTATGCCGAAGAATATCCCATGTACGGTTTTGATAAACACAAAGGATACGGAACCAAGGCACACAGAGAGGCTATTCTTAAATACGGCCCGTGCCCGTACCACCGCAAAAGTTTTCTTAAAAAGCTGTATAAATAATTATGAAGTTATTTACAACAAAACAAAAGGGCGACATCGGCGAAAAATTTACCGAGCGTTACCTAAAGAAAAACGGTTATAAAATTCTTGAACGCAATTACAGACAAAAATGCGGTGAGATTGATATAATTGCTCAAAAAGGCGAATATATTATATTTACGGAAGTAAAAACAAGGGCGGCTAATTTTATTGCCCGTCCGTATGAGGCCGTTGACCGCAGGAAAATCTCAAGAATAAGAAAAACCGCCGCAATGTATATTGCCGAAAAACAGCTTGACGCTTATTTCCGCTTTGATGTCAGCGAAGTATTTACCGAGCCAGAAAGCGGCAAAGTAATTGACATCAACTATATTGAAAATGCTTTTGAAGGAGCTTCTTATGAAAGTATTTGATTTACATTGTGATACACTTTACAAAGCCGTGACTATGAGCCACGGCTTTTCCTGTTCCGACTATGAAGTTCAGACAGATGTGGATTTTGAAAAATATTTGCAGTGCTTTGCGGTATGGATTCCCGATGATTTAAGCATAAAACAGGGCAGAGCACTGTTTGAAAAAGCCAAAATTACACTTACGAAAGAATGTAAAATCAACAATATAAATCTTGTTGATTCTTTTAAAGAAATTAATAATTCAACAAAAAACAAACTTGCAATGTTTACACTTGAAAACTGCAAAATAATCGACAATGATATTTCATATATAAAATACCTTGCCGACAGCAACATAAAAACAGCAACCCTTACTTGGAACGATACAAACTGTATCGGTGACGGCGCAATGGCAGAGCACCCGACAGGCATAACGGAGTTTGGCAAAAAAGCGGTATGTGAACTTGAAAATCAAGGTATTGTCATTGATGTATCACACGCAAGCGATAAACTTTTTTATGATGTGTGCGAAATCGCAGAAAAACCGTTTATAGCCACCCATTCAAACGCAAGAGCGGTTACTGCGCACAAAAGAAATCTTACAGACGAACAGGCAAAAATCATATTTAAAAACGGCGGAATTATAGGACTTAATTTTCATAATGCGTTTCTCAATAACGAACCCGAAAAAGCCTGCATTGATGATATTCTAAAGCACGCAGAGCATTTTTTGTCGCTCGGCGGAGAAGATTATGTATGCCTCGGAAGTGATTTTGACGGCGGAATCTTGCCGTATGACATCAGAAATAACAGAAATCTAAATGAAATTTATAATCTTTTTCTGCAAAAAAACTATCAAGAAGCCATAATTGATAAAATTTTTTATGAAAATGCAGTTAATTTCTTTGAAAACTTTGACATTTGATAAATTATGTAGTAAAATGTACTTTGTGTAAAGCAACTCTGAAAGGAAGATTTATATGTTGTATAACAGTACTCAAAATGCAGCCGAAGTTGTATCGGCCGCTCAGGCAATTGCCCAGGGTATTTCTAAGGATGGCGGACTTTTTGTGCCACAGGAATTTCCTAAATATTCCGCAGAAACATTTAATGAGCTTTTAAAGCTTGATTACAAGGGCAGAGCAAAAAAAGTTTTCGCTGATTTTCTTTCTGATTTTACAGAAGAAGAAATCAACGATTGTGTTGAAAATGCCTACACAAAAGAGAAGTTCGGCAGTGACAATCCTGCTCCCTTGGCTTACGCAAAGCTCAACGGCAAGGAACTTAATATTCTTGAACTTTGGCACGGTCCGACTTGTGCTTTTAAGGATATGGCACTCCAGATTCTTCCTCATTTTCTTACAAAATCACTTAAAAAGACATACGACGGCAAAGATGCAGTAATTCTTGTTGCCACATCGGGCGACACAGGTAAGGCTGCTCTTGAAGGCTTTAAAGATGTTGACCATACAAAAATTATCGTTTTCTATCCTGTTGACGGTGTAAGTCCAATGCAGAAGCACCAGATGAACACTCAGGAAGGCAACAATGTTACAGTTTGCGCTATTAAGGGTAACTTTGACGACGCACAGACAGGCGTTAAGAAAATCTTTACTACTCCTGAAATTTCCGCAAAGCTTGAGGCTAACAATATGCTTTTCAGCTCTGCAAACTCAATTAACTGGGGCAGACTTCTTCCACAGATTGTTTACTATATTTCTGCTTACTGCGACCTCGTAAATGCAGGCAAAATCGCTATGGGTGACAAGATTAATGTTGTAGTTCCGACAGGTAACTTCGGCAATATTCTTGCATCATACTACGCAAGCATTATGGGACTTCCAATCAACAAGTTCATCTGTGCGTCAAACTCAAACAATGTTCTTTCTGACTTCATTAAGACAGGTGTTTATGACAAAAACAGACATTTCTATACAACAATTTCACCTTCAATGGACATTCTCGTATCAAGCAACCTTGAAAGACTTCTTTACAAGCTTTCGGGCAACAATGCCGATACTACAAAAGAGCTTATGACTGCTCTCAAGACTGTAGGCAAGTACGAGGTTTCCGACGAAATCAAGGCTGAAATCACATCTAAATTCTTCGGCGGTTTCTGCAACGATGAGCAGACAAAAGCTACAATCAAGGCTCTGTTCGACACAGATAAATACCTCTGCGATACTCACACAGCGGTTGCCGTTAATGTATATGAGCAGTATGTTGAGCAGACAGGCGACACAACTCCGTCTGTTATCGCATCGACAGCAAGCCCATACAAGTTCTCTAAGGCTGTTCTTGAGGCTGTTTCAGACGGCACAGACCTTCCTGAAAATGAATTTGATATGGTAGAAAAGCTATTCGAGGTTTCAAATGCTCCTGTGCCTGCACCTCTTGCAGCACTTAAGGACAAAAAGGCTCGTTTCTCAGATGTTACAGAGGTTAATTCTATGCCTCAGTATGTTCTTGATGCACTTAACATCAAATAATGAGTTTATTTGCGATAGCTGACCTTCATTTGTCACTCGGCGAAGATAAGCCGATGGATATTTTTGCGGGCTGGGACAACTATGTCGAAAGGCTTACAAAAAATTGGAATACACTTGTTACCGATGATGATACGGTTATGATTGCGGGTGATATTTCCTGGGCAATGAAGCTTGAACAAACATATACCGATTTTAAATATATTAATGATTTGCCCGGCAAGAAAATTTTTCTCAAGGGCAATCACGATTATTGGTGGGGAACCAAAAGTAAAATTGAAAAGTTCCTCGACAATAACAAGCTTAATTCGATAAATATCCTTTTTAACAACACTTATGTTTGCGACAATAAAGCAATTTGCGGTACAAGAGGATGGTTTCTCGAAAATGAGTCTGACGCTGATGTAAAGGTACTTAACCGTGAAGTAGGCAGACTTGAAATGTCGATTTCAGAGGCGGAAAAAACGGGGCTTGAGCCTGTGGTTTTTCTGCACTATCCGCCTGTCTACTGCAACACCGAATGCAGCGAAATTATGAATGTATTATTAAAACACAATATAAAAAGATGCTATTACGGACACATTCACGGCAAATCAAATATGCGGTATGCCGTTGAGGGTGATTATAAAGGTATAAATTTTAAGCTGATCTCTTGCGACCGACTCGCATTTATGCCGATTTTGGTACGATAATAAGCATAAATTTGCTTTTGAGTATTGGCAAAACTGAATTTTTGTGTTATAATGAACTGATACTGATTATATTTGTATAAAAAATCAAATTTGGAGGATTTCAAAAAATGGCATTAAAAGAAAGTAAAAAACTTGAGCAGGCTAATTCATACGAGTTAGTTGTTACAGTTGACGGAGAAACTTTTGAAAAAGCACTTAACACAGTTTACAAGAAGGAAGTTAAGAAAATTAACATTCCCGGTTTTAGAAAGGGCAAAGCTCCACGCCACATTATTGAGAAAATGTACGGCAAAGAAGTATTCTATGATGACGCTATGCAGGATTGCTATCCTGAGGCTCTTTACAACGCAGCAGAAGAGGCAGGCGTAAAGATTGTTGCTGTTGAATCTATCGAAGTTACAGAGGTTGAGAACGGCTTTACTTTCAAGGCAAACATCGTTGTTGAGCCTGATATGGAAATCAACAACTACCTTGGCTTTGAAGTAACAAAGAAGTCAACAGAAGTTACAGACGAGCTTATTGACGAAGAAATTGAGAAGGTTCGTGACCGTAACTCAAGAATGGTAACAGTTGAGGACAGACCTGTTGCTAACGGCGACATCGCAGTTATCGACTTTGAAGGCTTTGTTGACGGCGTTGCATTTGACGGCGGTAAGGCTGAAAACTACAACCTTACAATCGGTTCAGGCAACTTTATCCCGGGCTTTGAGGAGCAGATTATCGGTCACAGCACTGATGAAGAGTTCTCTATCAATGTTAAGTTCCCTGAAGAGTATCAGGCTGAAGAGCTCGCAGGTAAGGACGCAGAGTTCAAGATTAAGCTTCACGAGATTAAGGCTAAGGAACTCCCTGAAGTTGACGATGAGTTTGTAAAGGATGTTTCAGAAAAAGAAACTGTAGCAGAATACAGAGATGAGCTTAAAGAAACAATCGCTGCCCGTCTTGAGGATGAAGCTGAAAAGGATAAGGACAATCAGATTGCCGAAAAACTTATCGAACTTCTTGAGGGCGAAATCCCACAGGCTATGTATGACAACCAGGTAAACGAAATGGTTAGAGATTTCGAGATGAGAATCCGTTCACAGGGTATTGATATGAACACATACCTCCAGTATATGGGTATTGACCTTGACGGCTTAAAGAAGATGTATGCCGACGAGGCTAAAAAGAGAGTTCAGTTACGACTTGCTCTTGAAACAATCGCTAAGAAAGAGAATATTGAAGTAACAGACGCTGACCTTGACGAGGCTTACAACAAGATGGCAGAAGCTTACAAGGTAGATGTTGAAACAGTTAAGGGTGCAGTTCCTGCCGAAACACTTACACTTGATGTTAAGGCTGAAAAGGCTCTTAATATGGTAAAGGACAGTGTAGTTATTAAATAATTTGAATAATTAACCTGTTTTTGTTAATTACTATTTACTATAATGAAAGGTTTTGATCAAATGGCATTAGTACCATATGTACTTGAACAGACAAGCCGTGGCGAACGCTCATACGACATCTATTCAAGACTTCTTAATGACAGAATCGTTATGCTCACAGAAGAAGTGAACAGTGCAAGTGCAAGTGTAGTAGTAGCACAGCTACTCTACCTTGAGAGCCAGGATCCTACAAAGGATATTTGCCTTTATATCAACAGCCCCGGTGGCAGTGTTACAGATGGATTTGCAATATTTGATACAATGAATTACATCAAATGTGATGTTTCCACTATTTGTATGGGTATGGCAGCAAGTATGGGTGCATTCCTCCTTGCAGCCGGCGCAAAGGGCAAGCGTCTTGCTCTTCCAAACAGTGACATTATGATTCACCAACCGTCAGGCGGTGCACAAGGTCAGGCTACAGATATGGAAATTCATACAAGACACATTCTTGATATGAAACAGCGTCTTAATCAGATTCTTGCTGATAATACAGGACAGCCGATTGATGTAATCGCAAGAGATACTAACAGAGATAACTTTATGACTGCTCAGCAGGCTCTTGAATACGGTCTTATCGATAAGGTTATTGAAAAAAGATAAGGTGAGGAAATCTTAATGGCAAACAAAAACAACGAAAAAGAAATATACTGCTCTTTTTGCGGAAAGCCACAGGAATTGGTTGGCCGTCTGATTGCAGGCAACGGCGTGTATATTTGCGACCAGTGCGTTGATTTATGTATGAATATTCTTGAGCAGACAGAAGAACTCGAGAACACAGCGGTTGACGCAGAGCTTGCTAAAAAAGATGATACCGTTTCTATTCCAAAGCTCCTTAAGCCTAAGGAAATCAAGGAAATTCTTGATGAATATGTAATCGGTCAGGATGCCGCAAAAGTTACGCTCAGTGTTGCTGTTTATAACCACTACAAGAGAGTGTTTTCAAACGAAACCGATGTTGATTTTTCAAAAAGTAATGTTCTTTTGCTCGGCCCGACAGGCGTAGGTAAAACTTTGCTTGCTCAAACTCTTGCAAAAGCACTTGATGTTCCGTTTGCCATTGCAGATGCCACCACACTTACGGAGGCTGGCTATGTCGGCGAAGATGTAGAGAACATCTTATTAAAGCTTATTCAGGCTGCTGATTTCGACATTGAAAAAGCAGAGCGAGGCATTATTTACATTGATGAAATAGACAAAATTGCCCGTAAGTCTGAAAATCCGTCTATTACCCGTGATGTAAGCGGTGAGGGTGTTCAGCAGGCATTGCTCAAAATTATTGAGGGTACTGTTTCCAATGTGCCTCCGCAGGGCGGCAGAAAACATCCGCAGCAGGAATTTTTACAGATAAACACAAAGAATATTCTGTTTATCTGCGGCGGTGCTTTTGACGGTCTTGAAAAGATTGTTACAAAGCGCAAAGGCTCTTCTGTAATCGGCTTTGAGTCATTTATTCAGGATAAAAAAGAGCTTGACGAAACCTATTGGATGAAAGATGTTACTGCACACGATCTTGTTAAGTACGGCATAATTCCGGAGCTTATAGGCAGACTTCCCGTTATTACGGCTCTAAGCGGTCTTGATACCGACGCTCTTGTGCAAATCCTTACAGTTCCTAAAAATTCAATTGTTCAGCAGTATAAAAAACTCTTTGAGCTTGACAATGTTGAACTTGTATTTGAAGATGACGCTTTAAAGGCAGTTGCCAAAAAAGCGCAGGAACAGAGAACAGGTGCAAGAGGACTAAGAGGAATTATGGAGGGAATACTCACAAACCTTATGTTTGAAATTCCGTCCGATCCGACTATTGAAAGGGTAACAATCACAGAAAAGGTTGTAACCGAGGGCAGCGAACCCGAACTTCTCAGAAATGAAGACAAGGCGGCTGTTTCAATAAACTTAAAACAAGATGCAAAGAAGCGTCAAAAACGAAGCACAGCTTCTTAAAGTATTGTAAATAATTAAAGCTGTATTGCCGAAAAAACAATACAGCTTTTTTTGATTAGATTTAATTGTGAAATAAATTGTGATGGGAGGATAGAAAATGGACGATAGAAACGATAATTTAATACTTTTGCCCGTTCTGCCGCTCAGAGGACTTGTTGTTTTTCCGAAAGCGCTCATTCATTTTGATGTGGGAAGAAAGAAGAGCATCAGTGCTATAAATGCCGCTATGAAAAACGATCAGCTTATTTTTCTTGTTACACAGAAAGACGCTGCCGAAAACGACCCGGATATTACAAAATGCTACACAACAGGCGTAGTTGCAAAAATTGTTCAGGTAATCAAACAGCCCGACAACTCAACAAGAGTTGTTATTGAGGGCAAATTCAGAGCCGGAATTGTAACTCCTGTATTCGATAAAAATTGTCTTATGGCCGAAGTTGAGCCGTATCCGGATAAAAAGTTTAAGCACACCTCCGAACAACTCGGTTTGATGCGTGCTGTCAGATTGGAATTTGAAAACTATGTCAAGGTAGCTCCTCGAGTTCCGAATGATATTATATTTAAAGTTGCCTCTTGTAAGTCTTGCGGCGAGCTTGCAGACTACATAGCTGACAACATTGTGCTTGATTATCAGGCAAAGCAGACCATTCTTGAAGAACTTGACCAAACCGAGCGACTGGATATGTTGCTTGATATTCTTATAAATGAAACTTATATTCTTTCAATCGAAAAAGATATTGTTCAGAAAGCAAGAGATAGAATCGAAGATAATCAGCGAGATTATTTTCTTAGAGAACAGAAGAAGATTATTGAGGAAGAACTTGGCGAGGACGATAATCCGTCTGCCGAGGCGGAGGCATATGCTGAAAGAATATATGCTTTAGGTCTTGCTGAGGAATCAGAAAATGCGCTTATCAAGGAGTGCAAAAAACTTATGCGTATGCCTTACGGAAGTCAGGAGGCGTCTGTAATCAGGACTTATCTTGACACAGTGCTTGACCTTCCGTGGAACACAGCTACCAAAGATAAAATTTCCGTTACCAAGTTAAGAAAAGAACTTGATAAATCTCACTTCGGACTTGCTAAAATCAAGGAAAGAATCATTGAACAGCTTGCCGTTACAAAATTGCGAGGCTCGCAGGACGGTCAGATTATCTGTTTTGCAGGCCCTCCGGGTGTCGGCAAAACCTCGATTGCACAGTCAATTGCAAAGGCTGTCGGCAGAAAGAGCCAAAGAATTGCCCTTGGCGGCGTGCGTGATGAGGCAGAAATCAGAGGTCACAGAAGAACTTACATCGGCTCTATTCCTGGCAGAATTATGACTGCCATTCAGAATGCAGGTTCAAACAATCCTGTTCTTATTCTTGACGAAATCGACAAACTTGCCAGCGATTATAAAGGTGACCCTACATCCGCTTTGCTTGAAGTCCTCGATTCGGAACAGAACAACAAGTTTGTTGACCATTATATTGATATTCCTTTTGATTTGTCTAATGTAATGTTCATTACAACAGCCAATGATGTATCACAAATTCCCGCACCGCTGCGTGACAGAATGGAAATCATTGAGCTTGACAGCTATACAAGAGAAGAAAAATTTAATATTGCTAAAAAGCATCTTGTTCCAAAGCAGCTTGAAAAGTGCGGATTTACCGCTAAAGAGGTTAAATTTACTCAATCGGCGCTGTATTTCCTAATTGATTTTTATACAAGAGAGGCGGGTGTTCGTACTCTTGAAAGATTAATCGGAAATGTGCTCCGTAAATGCGCAGTTAAAAAACTTGAAGACGAACAGGAAACTTTTAAAATTACAGACAAAGAAATTCTTGAAATGCTCGGACACAAGAAATTTACAACCGATAAATTGCCGTCGAAGGACGAAATCGGCACTGTAAACGGACTTGCTTGGACAAGCGTCGGCGGTGAACTTTTACCGATTGAAGTTGCGGTTATGGATGGCACGGGCAAACTTGAGCTTACGGGTTCTCTCGGTGATGTTATGCAGGAGTCGGCAAAGGCTGCCGTTACTTGCATAAGAAGTCACGCAAATTCACTCGGAATTAATCCGCAGTTCTATAAAAATAAAGATATTCACATTCACGCTCCCGAGGGTGCTGTACCAAAGGACGGTCCTTCGGCGGGTATTACAATGGCAACCGCCATTTATTCAGCTTTAACAGGAAAGCCCGTAAAGCGTGATGTTGCAATGACAGGTGAAATTACCCTACGAGGCAATGTAATGCCGATAGGCGGCTTAAAAGAAAAGAGTATGGCTGCATATAAATCGGGCATTAAAACCGTTATCATTCCAAAGGAAAATGAAGCAGACCTTGAGGAAATAGACCCTGTTGTAAAGGAAAAAGTAAGTTTTATTCCTGTTACAAGTTTCTCGCAGGTAGTCCCGATTGCAATAGTCGATGTACCTGTAATTTCAGAAAAGCAATGGAACGCAGTTGCCGATAATACGGTAACTACCAAATCGGAAAACATCAGACAGTAGGGGTGAGGTAAATGAATTTTAACGAAGTACAATTTGAATTTGCCGCCGGCACAAAAGAACAGCTGCCAAAATCTGATATGCCCGAAATTGTTTTTTCAGGACATTCAAATGTCGGAAAGTCATCTCTTATAAATAAACTTGTGCAGAGAAAAGCACTCGCAAGAGTCAGCGCCCAACCCGGTAAAACAGCGACCATAAACTTCTATAAATTAAGAGAATTTCGTATGGTTGACCTGCCGGGTTACGGCTACGCAAAGGTTTCAAAAAACGAAAAGAAACGCTGGGCAGAGCTTGTAGAGGGCTATTTTGCGCAGGAAAGAAACATTAAGCTGATTATCCAAATTCTCGATATGCGTCATCCTCCGACAGACGATGACCTCGAAATGGTGGATTTTCTTTACAGAAGTAATTACCCGTTTGCCGTAGTGCTTACAAAGCGTGACAAGCTGAACAAAACAAACCAGAAACTACAGCTTGAATACTATCAGGATATTTTCAGCACAATCGAAGATTTACCTATGATAGAGTTTTCGGCACAGGACGGATATGGCAAAGAGGAAATAAAGGCTCTTATAGAGTCACATATTTTGCAGACCGAATAAAAGGCTGCGCAAGTAAATATCAGGAGGTATGAGAGAATGTTTGTAAATGATTGCTTAAACATTAACGAAAAAGGACATCTTACAATCGGCGGTTGCGACACAGTTGAGCTTGCAAAGGAGTACGGCACTCCGCTTTATGTACTTGACGAAAACACAATCAGAACAACCTGCCGTTCATATGTTGAGTCTTTCAAAAAGTTCTATAACGGCAACGGTATGCCGCTTTATGCCAGCAAGGCGCTTAGCTGTAAGGAGCTTTGCAGAATTGCAAACGAAGAGCATCTCGGACTTGATGTAGTATCGGGCGGCGAGATTTATACAGCACAGCAGGCAGGTTTTCCTATGGAGAAAACCCATTTTCACGGCAACAATAAAACAGCCGCTGAAATTGAATTTGCACTTAACGCAGGTGTCGGCACATTTGTAGTCGACAACCTTTACGAGCTTGAGCTTTTAAACGAAATTGCAGGCAAACTCGGTAAAAAGGCAAAGATTTCATTCAGAATCAAGCCGGGCGTTGACGCTCACACACATAACTTTATCAGAACAGGTCAGATTGACTCAAAGTTTGGCTTTGCACTTGAAACAGGCGAGGCTTTTGAGGCTGTTAAAAAGGCACTTGAATATGAAAATGTAAACCTTGCAGAACTTCACTGCCACATCGGTTCACAGATTTTTGATATTGACCCATTCGTTACAGCTGCAGAAATTATGATGGACTTCATCGGTAAAATCAAAGACGAGCTTGGTGTTACAATCAGCAACTTAAACCTCGGCGGCGGCTTTGGCATTATGTATGTAAACAGCGACGAGCCTGTTCCTTATGAGAATTATATGGAAAAAGTATCTGTTGCCGTAAAAGCAAAGGCTGCGGAACACAATGTGCCTGTACCTTACATCTATATTGAGCCGGGCCGTTCAATCGTCGGTGAGGCAGGTATTACGCTTTACACCGTCGGCGGTATCAAAGAAATCCCTGACATCAGAACCTATGTATCTGTTGACGGCGGTATGACCGACAACATCAGATATGCGCTTTATCAGTCTGATTACACAGTAGTAAACGCAAGCCATGCAGACAAAGAGGCTACACAGACTGTTACAGTAGCCGGCAAATGTTGTGAGAGCGGCGACCTTGTACAGGAACACACACAGGTAGCTCCTGTTACAGTGGGCGATACACTTGCTGTTCTTTCAACAGGTGCATATAACTACTCAATGGCATCTAACTACAACAGAATCCCTCGTCCTGCCATTGTTATGGTAAACAACGGCAAGTCAAGAGTTATTGTTAAGAGAGAAAGCTACGAAGATATCGTAAGAAACGATATTTGATAAAAAATTAAAGGTCACTTTTGAGAAATCGGAAGTGACCTGTTTTATTGTGCAACGAACCGTCGACAATAGTCGGCGGTAATTTTTTGCCTTAAAAGGGGATAGGTTATTCCTTGAAATTTTAAAATAAAATTATCATTTTAAAATCCGAACAATGAGTTAATTCTTAATCTATAAAATTTACATAACCGTTATTTATTGAATTTATCAAGACCGAGAATGTAATCACTTGACACTCTGTAAATCATACAAAGTGAAATCAAATGCTTTATAGGCAACTCACGCTTTCCGCTTTCATATTTGCTGTACTGTTCCTGCCTTGTATGCAGCAGAAAAGCAATCTCCGCTTGAGTATATCCGTTTGCGATTCTCAGTTCCTTTAGCTTTTTAGTGTAGTCCATAAAATCACCGCATTTCAAAATATTACTATTTGTATTATATCATTGTTTATGTGCGTTTGCAACTAAAGCAAATGTTAAAAATTCAACCGATGAACTATACAAAACGGTAAGTTGATGTTAAAAACTTATTTCAAAGCAACTCGAGCACAAGCAACTTTCATAACTTAGGTAAAATATTTTTATTTTCGACAAAATAATAGCTAAATATTAACAAGTTTATAAACTTTATTTAAAAAACTTGCAAAACAGTTAAAAAAGTAGTATTATAAATATGTCGAAAGCCACAAACAATATTTAATTGTGGTAATGATAAATTGTTTTGAATTAATAAGGAGGAACATACAATGTCGTATGTAAGTGAACAGCTCGAAAAGCTTAAAGCAAAAAATCCAAATGAACCTGAGTTTATTCAGGCAGCTACAGAAGTTTTAACATCACTTGAGCCTGTATTTGAGGCTAATCCTAAGTATCAGGAGAACGCAATTCTCGAAAGAATCACAGAGCCTGAGCGTGTTATTATGTTTAGAGTTCCTTGGGTTGACGATAACGGCAAGGTACAGGTAAACCGTGGTTTCCGTGTACAGTTCAACAGCGCTATCGGACCTTACAAGGGCGGTTTAAGATTACATCCGTCTGTAAACCTCGGTGTAATTAAGTTCCTCGGTTTTGAGCAGATTTTCAAGAACTCATTAACAGGTCTTCCTATCGGCGGCGGTAAGGGCGGCTCTGACTTTGACCCTAAGGGCAAGAGCGACAACGAAGTTATGGCTTTCTGCCAGAGCTTTATGACAGAGCTTTGCAAGCACATCGGTGCTGACACAGACGTTCCTGCAGGCGACATCGGTACAGGCGCTCGTGAGATTGGTTATATGTTCGGTCAGTATAAGAGAATCAGAAATGTATATGAGGGCGTTCTTACAGGTAAGGGTCTCAACTGGGGCGGTTCTTTAGCAAGAACAGAGGCTACAGGTTACGGTCTTCTTTACTTCACAGAGGAAATGCTCAAGTGCAACGGTAAAGACATCAACGGTGCTACAGTTTGTATTTCTGGTGCAGGTAATGTTGCTATTTACGCTACACAGAAAGCTACAGAGCTTGGTGCTAAGGTAGTTACACTTTCTGATTCAACAGGTTGGGTTTACGATGCAGAGGGTATCGACCTTGACGCTGTTAAGGAAATCAAGGAAGTTAAGAGAGGCAGACTTTCAGAGTACAAGAACTACCGTCCAAATGCAGAGTACCATGAGGGTAAATTCGATTGGTCAGTTAAGTGTGATGTTGCTCTTCCATGTGCTACACAGAACGAGCTTAACGCTGACGATGCTAAGAGACTTATCGCTAACGGTTGCTATGCAGTAGCAGAGGGCGCTAATATGCCTACAACTCTTGAGGCTACAAAGCTCATCCAGGAGGCAGGTTTACTCTTCGCTCCGGGTAAGGCAGCTAACGCAGGCGGTGTTGCTACTTCTGCTCTTGAGATGTCACAGAACTCACAGCGCCTTTCATGGACATTTGAGGAAGTTGACGCTAAGCTCAAGAACATTATGGTTAATATTTTCCACAACATTGACAATGCTGCTAAGAAGTACGGCTATGAGGGCAACTATGTAGTAGGTGCTAACATCGCAGGCTTTGAGAAGGTTGCAGATTCAATGATTGCTCAGGGTGTTTGCTAATTAAATCCTTTAATAAATTCAAAATCCTGTCTGATTTTTCAGGCAGGATTTTTTATATGTTTATTTCGCTTTTATTGTAAGGTTCTTTATTTCATATGCTAATAATTCTGTTTTTACTGTGCAAAATACTTTTGAGGTGATTTTTATGGCTAAAAAAGGAATGCACAGAGCAGATAACATTTACGATAAAAATAAAAACAGAGCAGAGATTGTACCCGAATTGCAGGGCGGGGCTAAACTTAGCAACGAAAAAGCCAATCCGATTATTGCAGGCACACAGCCTCCGTCACAAAAGGTGTATCACAGTAAACCGCACAGCGAAAGACCTATTTCAAATTTTTATTCTTATATAGACAACGACTTAGCAAGAGATAATCTTGAAAACGATATTCCAAGCGCAGATTTGCAGGATTTGTAATCAGAAACGGCATACCATTTCAATGTTAAATTATAGAAATGGTATGCCGTATTTTAAAACTTTTCTTCCTTATATTCCTTAATAATCTGGATAAATTCTTTTGCGTATTTTTCCTGCTTTTTAATACCGACACCGGATATTCTTAAGAAATCATTTTCGTTTGTCGGAAGTTTTGCGCACATATCACGCAAAGATGCGTCGCTGAATATAACATACGGAGGAACGCTGGCTTTATCCGCAAGATATTTTCTGCGCTCCTTAAGTTTGTCAAACAACACCTTATCGACCTCTGTATGCTGAATTTCTCTGTGCAGCTCCTCTTTAACGGCGAGGCGCATTGTAAGGCTTTTTTGCCCTTTCAAAATCGGATATGATTTTTGCGTTACCTTTAAAACAGGGTATTTGTCCTCGGTTTGAGTTATATACTCTTCGTCAATAAGCCTTGTTATAAGCTCGTTTATAACCGTTCTGCGCTTCTCACTCATTATGCCATATGTAGACTGATTATTTAACCTGTATTTGTAAATATTCTCGCTTTTTGAGCCTGCAAGCACGGCGGATATTGTAGAAGTGCCGAACTGCTGCCCTGTTCGTATAATGCAAGAAATAATCTTCTGCGAATCTACCGTTACATCAGTAAGCTTGTATTCTTTAAGGCAAGCCGAGCAGTTTTTGCACTCGTTTGTGTGATACTCACCGAAGTAGTTTAGAATATAATTTCTAAGGCAGGTGGTAGATGTACAGTAACCTACCATTTTATTAAGTTTATAGTAATCGTTTTTCTTGATTTTTTCACGCTGTTCATCGGTCAGTTCATCATTTTCGTCATTATTTTCAATAAAAAATTTTTGTGTATGAACATCACCGGGGCTGTACAGCAAAACGCAATCGGAGTTTTCGCCGTCACGACCTGCTCTGCCTGCCTCCTGATAGTAGTTTTCAAGATTTTTCGGCATATTATAATGCACCACAAAGCGCACATCGGGCTTATCAATTCCCATTCCGAAAGCATTGGTTGCAACAATCAGATTGCATCTGTCATTAATGAAATCGTCCTGATTTTTGCTTCGTATTTCATTGCTCAATCCTGCGTGATAAATAAGCGAATCATAGCCGTTTTCATTGAGAAAATCGCTGACTTTTTCTACATTTTTACGGGTAGCACAGTAAATTATTCCGCTCTGTTTTTTGTGTTCGCTCACTATGGCGAGTAATTCTTTTTGCTTGTTTTGCGGACGCTTTACGGCGAAGAACAAATTTTTTCTGTCAAAACCCGTTGTTATTTCAAAAGGATTTTTAAGACCGAGCAGATTTAGAATATCCTTTTTTACAGCGTCGGTTGCCGTTGCCGTAAATGCGGAAACGACCGGTCTGTCATCAAGTTTAGAAATAAAATCGGATATTTTCAAATAGCTTGTGCGAAAGTCGTGACCCCATTGCGACACACAGTGTGCCTCATCAACCGCAATCAGAGAAATTTTTATACTGTTGCAAAGATTAAGAAAAGCGGGCGCTTCAAGCCTTTCGGGCGCAACATAAATCAGTTTGTATTCGCCTCGCATAGCGTTATAAATTGCTTTCGACTGTTGGGCGGGAGTAAGCGTGCTGTTGATGTATGCCGCTCTGATTCCGTTTTGATTAAGCGAAGTAACCTGGTCTTTCATCAGCGAAATAAGCGGAGAAATCACAATTGCAATTCCGTCCGACATAAGTGCCGGAATCTGATAGCAAATCGACTTTCCGCCGCCCGTAGGCATAATACAAAGCGCATCTCTGCCGCTCGAAATATTATCTATTATATTTTCCTGACCGTCACGAAACGAATCGTGGCCGAAGTATTGTTTTAGAAGTTCAAACTTATCCATAATAAATATTATATATAAAATCAAAATTATTTTCAAGCAAAGAGCCGAAAATGTTGATTATTAGCCGAAAATATTTTATACTATAGTTGTATTTTTTATTTGGAGTGATATTATGTTATTTTTAGAATATCCGAAATGTTCGACCTGCAAAAAGGCTAAGAATTTCTTAGACAGCAAAGGTGCCGATTACGAGGACAGACACATTGTTGAAAATAATCCGACAGCCGAAGAATTAAAGCAATGGCACGAAATGAGCGGACTTGACATTAAAAAGTTTTTCAACACAAGCGGTATGCTTTATAAGTCAATGAATTTAAAGGACAAGCTGCCGCAAATGTCGCTTGAAGAAAAATATCAACTGCTTGCAACCGACGGAATGTTAGTAAAACGCCCCATTCTCATTAACGGTGATAAGGTGCTTACAGGATTTAAAGAGGCAGAATGGGAAGACATAATAGGATAAGGAGCAATTATGAAGAAATTTATATCTTGGAATGTAAACGGTTTAAGAGCCTGCGTAACAAAGGGCTTTCTTGACTTTTTTAATGAAGTAAATGCAGATGTATTTTGCTTGCAGGAAACTAAGCTGCAGGCAGGACAGATTGACTTGCAGCTTGACGGCTATCATATGTATTGGAACTACGCCGAAAAAAAGGGATACTCGGGCACTGCGCTTTTCACAAAAGAAGAGCCGATAAGCGTAACCTACGGACTTGGAATTGAAGAACACGATAAAGAGGGCAGAGTGATAACCGCCGAATTTGAGGACTATTATTTTGTGACCTGCTATACCCCAAATTCCAAAAACGAGTTATTAAGACTTGATTACAGAATGATTTGGGAGGATGCTTTCAGAGAATATCTGAAAAATCTTGAAAAAGCAAAACCCGTAATCGTATGCGGCGACCTCAATGTTGCGCATAATGAAATTGACCTTAAAAATCCTAAGACAAATCGCAAAAACGCAGGCTTTACAGATGAGGAAAGAGGTAAAATGACAGCGCTTTTAGACAGCGGATTTACCGATACTTTCCGTTATTTTTATCCTGACAAAGAGGGTATTTATTCGTGGTGGTCATACAGATTTAAAGCGAGAGAAAAGAATGCAGGCTGGCGTATTGACTATTTCTTAACCTCAAAAGCTCTTGATTCAAGGCTCGTAAGTGCCGATATTCACACCGAAGTTTTCGGCAGCGACCATTGCCCTGTTGAACTTGTGATTGAATAAATTAATCAGCCTATGAAATACGAAAAATCTTGCGGAGCTGTTGTATTTACAAAAGAAAACAACGAATATAAATTTTTAATTGTGAAGCAGCTTCAAGGCTTTCATGGATTTCCAAAAGGGCATATGGAAGCAGATGAAACTGAAGAACAAACCGCCTTACGAGAAATATTTGAAGAAGTCGGTGTAAAAGCAAATCTTATTGATGGCTTTAGGGTAGTCGACGAGCATATAATTCCGAACAAAGTCGATACAGTAAAGCAAATAGTTTATTTTCTTGCTGAATATAAAAATCAGAATGTAAAATTTCAAAAGTCAGAATTATCAGCCGTTAAACTTTTAGCGTTTGATGAGGCTTACAATACTTTTGAATATGAAAGCTCAAAAAGAATACTGTCTGCGGCTTATGATCATTTATCTAAAGCAGTTTACTAAGCAAAAAACCTGCACTCTATAATTAAAGTGCAGGTTTTTGTTTTGAAAAAATCATCAGATTTTATACAGAATTAAACTTCGGCGATTACTTCAACTTCAACGAGTACATCCTTAGGGAGCTGTTTTACAGCTACGCAGGAACGGGCAGGCTTTTCTGTGAAATACTTGCCATATACAGCGTTGAATGCGGCAAAATCGTTCATATCCTTTAAGAAACAAACTGTCTTTACAGCCTTTTCAAGTGAACTGCCGGAAGCCTCGAGAACATTCTTAAGGTTTGTGCAAACCTGTTCTGTCTGTGCCTCAATTGTTGCAGCCTCAACATTGCCGCTTGCAGGATTAATAGCAATCTGACCTGATGTAAATACAAGACCGTTTACTACAACTGCCTGTGAATATGGGCCGATAGCATCGGGAGCATTTTTTGTATAGATTTTTTCCATAATAAATTCCTCCATATATTATACAAGCTTAAAGCCTGCGTTAATAAGTGCGTCTGTAATTTCTTTTACATGGTCAAAGTTTCTTGTTTCAAGTACAATTCTTAGGTAACAGCCGTTAATATCAGTACCCTCGCTTGCACGCTCGTGGTGGATAGAAATAACATTTCCGCCCTTGTCAGCGATAATATCGGCTACCTGCTTGAGCTGACCCGGTTTATCCTGAAGTTCAATGCAAAGTGTCTGTGATCTGCCCGATCTTAAAAGACCACGCTTAATTACTCTTGAAAGGATAGTAACATCAATGTTGCCACCCGAAATTACGCAAACAACTTTTTTGCCCTTTACAGGAAGTTTGTTGAACATTACAGCTGCGAGAGGTGCAGCGCCTGCGCCCTCGGCAATCATCTTCTGTGATTCAATAAGTTTTAAAATAGCAGATGAAATTTCATCATCGGTTACGGTTACAATGTCATCGACATACTTCTGAACATACTTAAATGTGTGCTCACCCGGTTCTTTAACCTGAATACCGTCAGCAACAGTTGATACCTTGTCAAGATGAACAGGCTTACCTTGTTTGATTGACTCGTACATTGACGGAGCGCCCTCTGCCTGAACACCGTAAACCTTGATGTTAGGGTTAAGGCTCTTGATTGCGCAAGCAACACCCGAGATAAGTCCACCGCCGCCGATAGCACAAACTACAGCGTCTGCGTCAGGCAATTCTTCAAGAATTTCAATACCGATTGTACCCTGACCTGCAATTACATTTTCATCGTCAAACGGATGAATAAAAGTATAGTTATGTTCGTCACGAAGCTCACAAGCCTTATTGTAGGCATCGTCATACACACCCGGTACCATACAAACCTCTGCGCCGTAGCCCTTTGTAGCCTCAACCTTAGAGATCGGAGCGCCGTCAGGCAAGCAGATAAGTGATTTAATACCGTATTTTGTTGCGGCAAGCGCAACACCTTGAGCGTGATTACCTGCCGAGCAAGCAATAACACCACGCTTCTTTTCTTCTTCTGTGAGCTGAGAAATCTTATATCCCGAGCCTCTTACCTTAAACGAACCTGTAATCTGCAAATTTTCAGGCTTAAGGTAAACTTCGCAATCATCGCTGATAGCGGTTGCCTTAACAAGCGGGGTAGGGATAACTACATCTTTAAGTACATAAGATGCGTGATAGATTTTATCAAGTGTAACCATATAAATCTCCTCTTTCACTCTTATTACTTTATAATTATAAATCAGAATTGAACCAAAAACAAGTTTTTTTGCAATATTCTTCAAAAAATATTGCATATTTCTGCCGTAATTATTTATTTGATTTACATAAAAGAAAGTTCGGCACATTATCATTGCTTTTTAATGTGCCGAACAGTAAAATTATGCTTATTCTGTTTTTATTTCTTCAAGTTCGTTTTCGTCGGAAAGTTCATTTTCCTTAATGGCGTCATCTATTCTTTTGCCCTTTGTAAGGTAAGAGAACGGAGCGGAAATTAATATTGCGCCGTAATATGTAATAAATCTCCACAACAGGATTGCAGGCTTAATTTTGTTTGCAAGTCCCACAACAAAGAACGGGCCAAAGTACATTGTAAACGCAAGCTCTGCGCCACCGGATGCGCCCGGCAGAGGCACAAGGTTTGAAGTAAAGAGTACAAACGACTGAATACAAATTGTATCAAGAAAATTAAGCGGAACCTGACCGTGCTCAACGGCAATGCTGTGCATATCAAAAGAAAGATATACAAAATACGGAACAGAGAGGATAGCAATTACTTGCAGTGCAACGAGAGCATAAAGCAACATCATACGCTTTTTATTTTCATAAAGCAGTTTGTTGCCTGTATGGAAAAGCTCAACCTGCTCTTTAAGCGATTTCACTTTTTTATCCGGATTTTTGATAAATTTGAATTTATGTAAAATTTTATCTATAAACTTAATAATTTTGCCTGTAATTTTCGGACTGAACGATACAACCAAAAACAAAACGGTAACAACTGTTTGAGTCAAAAAGCCGAGTACGATAAACAGGGTAGACCATATATTGGTAAAAGCCGCTTTAAAATAATCAAACTTTATTATAATGGCAAGTACGCTGAATACTCCCGTAACAATCTGGTAATAAACAAATTTTTGCGTCATACACGCCGAGCCGAACCCGACTCCGACTTTCATTTTTGAAAGAAGATACAACTGCATAGGTTGTCCGCCTGTGTTGGACGGAGTGACAGCACCGAAAAAAACACCGACCAGCGCAACTTTGAGAGCGTCAATAAATCTGAAATCGGGATATTGTATTCTAATAAGTATCTGCGTTACAATACTGTCTATAACTATATTCATATCAAATGCGACTATGCCTGCAATTATCCATCCCCATATAAAACCGTCGGGTGAAGAAAGCAAGTCAATCATTCCGTTTTCGGAAACGCAGAAAAAGACTATAAGATAAAAGGTAATGCCAAGAACTATTATATTAAAAATAAGCTTTCCGCTTATTCTAAAGCGTTTTCGCTTTTTCTCGGTGCTCAAGAAATCTCCTCCAAAATTTTCTATTCACAAAAATGTGTACTTTAATATAATACAATCTTTTTTCTGAAAAATCAATTTACAATTCTGTCACTTATGCACTTTTGTTGTAAAAAATATATATTTTGCGATAATTTGTAGAATAAAGCACTTGAGAATTATCAAAAACTGTGATAGAATTAATAAAAACAAACAATATATTTAGGATGATTTAATGCAATTTTTTAATTTTTACGGAATACCCGTTATTGCGGCTTTATTTATAATCCGGATGATTTTCAGATGTATTGACAAAAAGTACAAGCCGCCGAAAGACACGGTAAACAGAGGATTAAAAGCATTTGAACAAATCGGCGGTTTTGCGGTAATCTTCTGTATGGTATGCGGATTCGGAATACAGGGTAAAGGATTTTTGTCGGAAACAATGCGCAACTTTTGGATTGTTTCAACGGTATTTTTAATTTTACTGCACATTGTAAGTTGTATAATGTTTTATCGCAGCAGAAACCACACACTGCATATGATGACGGCAATTTTTCCGAGTATAATTTTTATTCTTACAGGCTTGCTTGAGCAAGACCCGCCGCTTTTGTTGTTTGCAATTATATTTGCAATAGGCAAAATATATATGACCGCCAAATCTGAAAGTTAATTCGGTGAAATAAAATGAACATTGTAATGCTATTAAAACCAAAAGAAACAGTGGCTTATATTTATGAAGACAGCACCATAAGACAGGCTCTCGAAAAAATGAAAGCGCACAGCTACACCGCAGTACCTGTTATTGACGAATACGGCAAGTATGTCGGCACAGTCAGTGAGGGCGACTTTTTATGGTACATAGTCGAAAAGCAAACGCAGGGTATGAAATCGCAGGAAAAGTATTTTGTGCGTGACCTTATCCGCACCGACTTCAACCCGTCTGTAAAAATAAGCGTTGATATGAAAGAGCTTTACGAGAGAGCCTTGAATCAGAACTTTATCCCTGTCACAGATGATTCGGGAGTATTCATAGGCATTGTAACCCGTAAAGATTTAATCAGCCACTTTGTTGACAAAAGTAAATTATAAAGTCAAATCCAACTTAAAATCCATACTGAACAACAAACCCTCTGTAAGTTTTTGCTTACAGAGGGTTGCTTATTTTATCGGTTCTGTTTTATGTCGGTACTTTAATGAATTGTGTTTTGGCAAATTTTTATAATTACTTGACAAAGTATTACGCTAAGCAACAATTCAACAAACCTTTAATAAAGAACTTATATTAAATTTTGCAATGTTTCGTACAAGTTTGCGTCAGCTTTTTTAATAGGCATAGGTTTGTTTGAGCGGTTTACACAGCAATGCGTGGTTCTGCCTGTTGTTGCGAGAATATCGGTATCGGCAAATCTGATTTCGTATTCAAATTCCATTTTTGCTGCCGACATCTTAGTAAGTTTTGTTGTGATGTAAACCTTATCGTCAAATTTCAGAGGAATAATGTACTTTGCGTATGCGTCAACAACAGCAATAGAAACACCTTTATCCTCAAGTGCTCTTACATCGCAGCCGATTTGCTCCATAAAGTTACATCGTGCTTCCTCAAAGAACCTGATATAATTTGAATGATGGACTATGCTCATCATATCGGTTTCATAGTAATTGATTCTTCTTGAATATGGTTTTATCTGCAAAAAATCACCCTTTATTTTTTAATAAGCAAACCGTTTTTCAAATCTTCTTTAGCCTGCTGTCTTATTTTGAAGTGCTGCTTTTTACCTGTCGCCGTGTGTGGCAATTCTGTCACAAAGCGGTAATATCTCGGAGCCTGATACTTTGAAATATCAGGGGAATTTGCGCAAAATTCAAAAAGCTCCTTGGCAGTAAGGCTTTCGTCCTCGGGAATAACATAGGCTGCAACGCTTTCGCCACGAACACTGTCAGGCACACCCGTTACTATACATTCCGAAACTTTAGGGTGCTTATTGATAGCCTCTTCGATTCTTGCAGGGTAGATATTTTCGCCCTTGCTGATAATCATATCATCTTTTCTGCCCGAAATTGTGATAAATTGATTTTCGTCCCAAGTGCCTACATCGCCTGTGTACATCCAGCCGTCGGCAAATTTATCCTTTGAGGCTTTTTCGTTGCCTACATAGCAATAGGTTGTCTTACCGGGGCACTTAATAATTATTTCGCCCTCTGTCTTGCCGTCACAAGGAACAGTATCATCGGGATTTGCTTTTCCCTCATCGTAAACATTTACGATTCTTACCTCATCATCGGTACATGAACGACCTGCAGAACCTGCCATTTCAGGTAAATCATACGGGCGTAAAAATGTATTCCAAAATGTTTCTGTTGTGCCGTAGCCGTTAAAAATATTAGGTGTAAGCACATTCTGAAAACGAATACAAGCCTCTTTTTCAAGCGGACTTCCCATAGTTATTATACCCTTTAAAGAAGAAATATTCTTAGGGTGCTTTTCCTGTCGGCTTGCAAGCAGAGTGAGAATTGACGGTACACCTGTTATAAAAGTAATCTTATTGCTCTCTACATATTCAAGGCAGGTCTTAGGGTTAAAATTACGCATAATTACAATACATCCGCCTACATACAAAGTAGGGGTAGGACCGCCCGAATGTAAACCGCCACGGTGGAACCACGGCGTCATATTCATTGTAATGTCGGTAGGGTTGAGCGGGAAATGCATAATTACATCGTGTGCCGAAAGCACTTCGTTTACATTGTTGAGCGGAACACCCTTTGGTGTGCCTGTTGTGCCCGAAGTCTGCAAACGAACAACCTCATCATATATATGCGGCTCAAAATCTACAGGCGGATTTTCTTCGGAGGCATTTTTTATATAGTCCTCAAAAAGAATATGTCCCTGCGGAAGTTCGATTTCTTTACCGGAGTTGTTTACGGCGATAATTACCTTTGGAGTATGAGAAGTGATTTCAAGAGCCTTTACAACTGTATCAAGGATTTCTGTGTCATACACATATACAGTAGGTTTGTTGTGACCGATGATTTCCGCCGTTTCGCCCGGAGAAAGATTAAAGTTTACGGGATTACCGATAGCTCCGAGTTTTTGCGGTGATATATATCCAAGCAAAAATTGTGTAGAGTTAAAAAGCTGCATAAATACAACATCGCCCTTTTTAACACCGTCTGCTTTCATGGCATTTGCAAACTTATTTGCAGCTGTGTTTAATTCTGTATATGTCCACTTTATGTTATGGGCAGGGTCAATAACAGCTGTTCTATTGCCAAAACGGCGAACATTTCTCATAAAGCCGTTAAGCCATGTAAATTCGCTTTCAAATGTTTTTACAAACATATCTGTATCATAAGTAAACTGCATAAATTTCTCCTTTATATCGTTAGGGATTATCCCTTGTATCTGCCTACAATAATGCTTGAATTCTGTCCGCCGAAGCCAAATGCGTTCGACATAGCATAATCTATTTCGGCTTTCTTTGCTGTGTTAGCGACAAAGTCTATTCCGCTGCACTCGGGGTCAACTTCATTTAAGTTGATTGTCGGCGGAATTACTCCTGTTTCAATAGCCTTTACGCAGGTAATAACCTCTGTGATGCCGCCTGCGCCCATCATATGGCCTGTAGCGCCCTTAGTTGAACTTACATACGGAAGTTTGTCACCGAACACACTTTTGATTGATGCGGTTTCTACAGTATCGCCCTTATTTGTAGCTGTGCCGTGAGCGTTTACATAACCTATCTGTGATGCGTCGATATTTGCCTGTGCAATAGCCTGTTTCATACAAGCAATAGCACCTCTTCCTTCCGGATGCGGAGCTGTTACATGGTAAGCATCATCTGTGTTGCCGCAGCCGAGAACTTCGCCGTAAATCTTTGCGCCTCTTGCAAGTGCGTGCTCCTCGGTTTCGAGAACAAGCGCACCGCCGCCCTCTCCGATTACAAAACCGTCACGGGTAACATCAAAAGGTCTGCTTGCGGTAGCGGGGGAGTCGTTTCTGCGTGAAAGTGCCTTTGCGTTTGCAAGCGAATAAATTACGAGCGGGCAGAGAACCGACTCCGCGCCGACAGCGAGCATTACATCGGCTTTGCCTGTCTGCATACACATACAAGCTGTGTTGATTGCATCACCGCCCGATGAACAAGCTGTGCTTACGGTAAGGCTCGGACCTTGAATATTGTGTTCGATTGCGATATTTGCAGCGGCAATGTTGCCGAGAATTTTAGGAATAAATCTCGGTCCTACCTTTTTATGTGCAGCACCCGAAAGTGCGTCTTGAGTGAACGCAATTGTAGCAATGCCATTCATAGCTGTACCCATTACAATACCTGTGCGTTCAGGTTCAATTTCAAGGTTGCTCTGCTTTAAAGCCTCCTCTGCAGCAATATATGCATACTGCATAAACGGATCCGTTTTTCTGATTAAGTCTTTCGGCATATAATCCGACGGGTTAAAATTCTTTACTTCGCCCGCAATCTGAACCGCAAGTTCAGATGCGTCAAAACTTTTGATTGTGTCTATACCGGACACGCCTGCTGTGATATTTTCCCAGTAATTATCTACACCTATGCCGATAGGTGTAACTGCGCCCATACCTGTAATAACTATTTTTTTCATAACTGCTCCTTGCCGCATAATTATTTATAGTATAGTAGTTGATTATTATTTGATTTTTGCATACTATTATGCTATACTCAAATTATAACAGAAAGGAAAGAATTGGTCAACTAAAGTTTTAATGTAATTATTTATCAATTTTGACTTATTTATTCACTTCCTGCATAACAAGATACAATTAGCGAAAGGAAACTTTATTTATGGACATAAATCAGTTAAAGTGCTTTATCTCTGTGGCACGCACTCTGAATTTTTCGGAGGCGGCAAGGCGTAATTATGTTTCGCAGTCAACAGTAAGCCGATATATAATAGACCTTGAAAAAGAATTTGGGGTACAGCTTTTTATACGCTCACACCGTGATGTTCTCCTTACAAACGAGGGCAAGACTTTGTTGCCGTACGCAATAGAAATTGTAGAAACCTTGAACAAAGCCACATCTATAATAAAGCAGATGCATGACGGAGGAAAGGGAAGAATTACGGTTGCGTGCGACCAAACCTCTTTTTCGTTTCCGACAAAATGCATAAAAGAATTTCGCAAGCGTTATCCCGATATTACGGTTGATGTAAAAGAACTTGACGGTTCGGAAAACGGCAATGTACTCGGCGGCGATTATGACTTTTGCTTTATGCCGAGGGATATGCTGCCCGAAAGCTCATCTGTCGAGTCTATAGTAACCCACAGCGAACAGCTTTATGTAATTGCGGACAAAACAAATACTGCGGCAAAGCAGAAAAATATTTCTATGGCTGACCTTGCAAACGAAAAACTTGTACTTCTTTCTGAAAATGTTTCTCCCATACTGTATATGGAGGTTATGGATTTATACCGCACTTTCCATATTTCACCCAAAATCACAAATACATTTGACGATGTAAAAAGTATGTATATGGCAGTGGCGGCGGGTATGGGAATTTCTATTGTTCCGAGTTCACTGCTTAATTTTTCATCGGACAAAAGCTGTTCAAGCATACCGCTAAGCGATGCTGACACTAGCATTTCTTATGTTATGGCGTGGAGTAAATCCGCTATCAATCCCGTTGCAAAGCATTTTCTTGAGCTCGTAAAAGAGTATGCAAACGATGTTGATAACATTTACGGGTTATAATGTGACTGTTCTGTGATTATATATAATAATATTTGTGATGTAATAAAAACTTTTCTATATTTTCACATAAATTTTACTTAAAAACCCTTTACTTTGGAAATAAAAGGTGTTATAATATCCTTAGTCAATGAAAAAGTGACTAATATTTCCTATTAGGGGGTCATAATAATGTACAGATTCACATTACCAAGAGATCTTTATCACGGAAAAGATGCTCTTTCAAGTTTAAAAACACTCGAAGGCAAAAAAGCAATTTTAGTAGTAGGCGGCGGCTCAATGAAGCGTAACGGTTTCCTTGACAAGGCTGTTGATTATTTAAAAGAAGCAGGAATGGAAGTTAAACTCTTTGAGGGTGTTGAGCCTGACCCATCTGTTGATACAGTTATGAAGGGCGCAGCCGTTATGAGAGAGTTTGAGCCTGACTGGATTGTAGCAATGGGCGGCGGCTCACCGATTGATGCGGCAAAGGCTATGTGGGCATTCTATGAGTATCCTGAAATCACATTTGAGGATCTTATCACACCGTTCAGCTTCCCTAAATTAAGACAGAAAGCAAAATTCTGTGCTATTCCGTCAACTTCCGGTACAGCTACAGAGGTTACGGCTTTCTCTGTAATTACCGACTACGACAAGGGTATCAAGTATCCGCTTGCCGACTTCAACATTACTCCTGATGTAGCTATTGTTGACCCGTCACTTGCTGAAACTATGCCTAAAAAGCTTACAGCACATACAGGTATGGATGCTATGACACACGCAATTGAGGCATATGTATCTACTCTTAACTGTGATTATACAGATGCTCTTGCACTTCACGCAATTAAGATGATTCACAACGACCTTAAAAAGTCATATGAAGGCGATATGGACGCTCGTGATGCTATGCACAATGCACAGTGCCTTGCAGGTATGGCATTCTCAAACGCTCTTCTCGGTATTGTTCACTCAATGGCTCATAAGACAGGTGCTGCATTCTCGGGCGGTCACATTATTCACGGCTGTGCAAATGCTATGTACCTTCCTAAGGTAATTAAATATAATTCCAAAGATGCTACAGCAGCCGAGCGTTATGCACAGATTGCTAAATTCATCGACCTTAAGGGCGAAACAACAGAAGAACTCGTTGACGCACTTATCGCAGAGCTTCGCTCAATGAACGATCAGCTCGACATTCCGCAGGCTATTAAGAACTACGGTCCGGGCGGTGTTAAGGCTGATGTAAGCATTATCGACGAAAAAGAGTTTATGGATAAGCTCCCCGAAACAGCTAAGAATGCTATCGCAGACGCTTGCACAGGCTCTAACCCTCGTCAGCCAAGTCAGGAAGAAATGGAAAAACTCCTTAAGGCTTGCTACTATGACCTTGAAATTGATTTCTGATTAATTTCCGATTAATTAAGCAATAAATTTTTTCATTATAATCTCCTTTTCTTTATACTTAATCTATGAATTCTAATTATAATATTGTTTTCATTTGATAACCTCAAAGCCTGCCCTTGCATAATGTAAGGGCAGGCTTTCTGTTTGGATTTTTTAAATTAAGTTGATTTACATAATATGAGAAATCAGATAGCAAAGAGCTATGCCAATCATTGTCGGCATAACTATCGAAAACATCGTCCAGCCCATACTACCAGTTTCTTTTTTGATTGTAAGGCAGGTTGTGGAGCAAGGGAAGTGGAAGATGCACATTACTATTGTACAGATTGCCGTTGTAAGCGTCCAGCCATTTTGCGTAAGCAATGCAAAAAGTTCCTCATAACTTGCAAAATCAGTCAGCGTACCCGTGGAAAGGTACGACATAATTATTATCGGTATTACAGTTTCATTAGCGGGAAAGCCGAGTACAAAAGCCATTATAATTACACCGTCAAGACCTATGGCTCTGCCGAACGGGTCAAAAAAATCCGTACAATACGAAAGCAGTGAACTGTCTGCAATATAGATATTTGCAAGCAGCCATATCAGCGCTCCTGCCGGAATTGCTACTATAACCGCTCTGCCAAGTACAAACAAGGTACGGTCTAAAAACGAGCTGACTATAGTTTTTAGAATTCTCGGCTTGCGGTACGGCGGAAGTTCAAGCGCAAAAGCCGAACGCTCGCCGCTTAACAGCGTTACAGACAATATTTTAGACACAAACATTGTCATCATAACCGCAAAAAATATCAGTAAAACAAGGATTAACGCTATGCTTATTGAACTTGCAAATACGCAGGCACTGCCCGAAAAGAATATTGTAATCAGCGCAATAAGCATCGGAAATCTTCCGTTGCAGGGCATAAAATTATTTGTAACTGTCGCAATCAGTCTTTCTTTAGGTGATTCTATTATGCGACAGCCCGTAACTCCGCAGGCATTACAGCCGATTCCCATTGCCATAGTCAGACCTTGCTTGCCGTGCGCACCGCATTTTGAAAAGAATTTGTCAAGATTAAACGCTATCCTCGGTAAATAACCAAAGTCCTCTATCAGCGCAAACAGTGGGAAAAATATCGCCATTGGCGGCAGCATTACCGCAACCACCCAACTGAGTGTCGTGTATATTCCGTTTATAAAAAAGCCTTTTATAAAATCCGGTGCATTAAAAAAATCAAATACATATACCAAACCGACTTTTATATATTCAAACAGTTCGCTCAAAAGACGGCTCGGATAATTTGCGCCGACCGCAGTTATCCAGAAAAGCAAACCGAGCAAAAGTATCATAATAGGTATTCCCGTAATTTTAGAAGTAAGTATTTTATCAAGCTTTTTGGTTTTTTCGCTTATGTTTTCACCGCATTTTTTTATACAGCGACTGCATATTTCCTTTGACCGAGCGGCAAGAAATTCAGTGTTTTCTTTGTGCTTTTCCTTATTAAAAATATCTATTCCGTCATACAGCCTTGTAACACGAAAGCATTTTGTTTTTTCGGTGCAGACATCGTAAATTTTCTCTCGGATTTTTTCAATATCGCTTTTCTTTGTCGCATTGGTGCTTATAACAGGTATGCCGAGATTAAGCGACAGCTCATCTTCATCAATAACAAAACCGTTTTTACAACATTCGTCGCTAAGATTGAGGCACAGCACCGCTTTTTTCGTTACCGAAAGAACCTGTAGGGTAAACGAAAGATTCCGTTCAAGCACGCTTGAATCAATTACAATAACCGTGCAGTCAATGTCATCTCTGACAAGAAACTGCCGTGAAACTTCTTCTTCGGGTGAAAAAGAAATCATAGAATATGTGCCGGGTAAATCGACAACGGAAAAACTTTTGTCTTTGATTTTTGTGCACCCTTTGGCATACTCAACGGTTTTGCCCGTCCAATTGCCCGTGTGCTGTTTCATACCTGTAAGAGCATTGAAAATCGTGCTTTTTCCGACATTAGGATTGCCGGCAAGTACCACATTGTAGTCTGTATTGTCGCACATTTTTCCGTTTGCCTCTGTTTTACGGCTGTTTCTTGTCAGCAAATAAAAACCTCCCAACTTTTTAATTATTTATGCGTAATCCCGATTTAGGCGTACCGTAATTTTACTGCAATCGCTTTCTCTAAGCGCAATTACCGTTCCTTTTGACAAATACGCTGTCGGGTCGCCAAACGGACTTTTCATTATCGGCACAATTTTCTCACCCTCTGTTATGCCCATATCAAAAATTCTGTTTTTTATGCCGTTGCCGCACTCGATACTGTCTATATAAACCTCGCAATTCAGCGGAATTTTGTCAAGAGTTGTTTTTTCCATTAACTTCACCTGAATTTTCTGTACATTGCATATAGGTGTGCGCCGTACTTACATTTTGATTACTAACAGAGTATTCAGACAAAACTATATAGTTACAATTTTAGTTTTGCCTTTAAAATTTACATTGCCTATGTTATAATTGTTATAAGCAATGCACTCCGCACATAAAAATAAAACGGGGTGTTCGGCTTTATGAAATTTAAGAAAATCTTGTATTTTACAATATGTTTTATTCTTATAATTGCTTTTGTTTTCCTGATTACAACGGCTTATTTTCGTCTTAATGTACTGACGAGTGAAAGTAATGTCAGCGAAAACACGCATACTGTAATAATCGACGCAGGTCACGGCGGTGAGGACGGCGGCGCTGTAAATGATAACAATGTGGTGGAAAAAGACCTTAATCTGCAAATATCTGTAAAACTTTCGGATATGCTTACACTGTTCGGCTATAAAACAGAGCAAATCAGAACAGAGGATAAATCCGTATATACGCAAGGCGAAAATGTGCGACAGCGCAAAGTTTCCGATATGAAAAACCGTCTTTCTGTATTTAATTCAAATCCCGAAAATGTGGTAATCAGTATTCATCAGAATAAGTTTACCGAGAGCAAATACAGCGGAACGCAAGTTTTTTATTCACCTAACAATCCGCAGAGCGCCGATCTTGCGGAGAGTATCAGACAATCTGTAAAAACTATGCTCCAGCCTGACAATGAAAGGGAATGTAAGAAAGCGGATAAAAGCATTTATCTTTTAAAAAATGCGACTGTGCCCGCCGTAATTTGTGAATGCGGATTTATCTCTAACGAAAGCGAATGTGCAAAATTGCAGGACGATACCTATCAACAAAAAATGGCTTATGCGATAGCTGTCGGACTGATGAATGTTTATTAAAGGAAGTTTAATATGGCAAAAATTAAAAGTGTATATATATGCTCGCAGTGCGGCTACGAGTCACCGAAATGGTACGGAAAATGTCCGACCTGCGGCGAATGGAACACAATGGAAGAAGAAATCAAAGAAAGCGTGAAAGCTACGCCTGCCGTAAAAAGAAATGTAGCTTCTGCGGTTTCTTCTCCTTATTCAATTACGGAAATCACCACCGAAAACGAGCACCGCTACGATACGGGCTGCGGCGAACTTAACCGTGTGCTCGGCGGCGGCATTGTAAAGGGCAGTCTTATTTTGCTCGGAGGTGACCCCGGTATCGGCAAATCAACCGTGTTACTGCAAATCTGTCAATATCTCGGCAACTCAATGAAAGTGCTTTATGTGTCGGGCGAAGAATCGCAAAGACAGCTTAAGTTAAGGGCAAACCGACTCGGTGTAAATTCTCCGAATCTTTTTGTAATGACCGAAACCGATGTAGAAGTAGTGTGCGAACAAATCCGTGCTGAAAAGCCCGATATAGTAATGATCGACTCAATTCAGACAATGAATCTTACAGAATTAAGCTCCTCACCGGGCAGTGTAACGCAGGTCAGAGAATCGACAAACTGCCTTATGCGCACGGCAAAGTCGCTTGATATTCCAATGTTTGTGGTAGGTCATGTAAACAAAGAGGGGTCAATTGCGGGTCCGAAAGTGCTTGAGCACATCGTTGATACCGTACTGCACTTTGAAGGTGACAAGCAGATGTCATGCAGAATTTTAAGAGCAGTCAAAAACAGATACGGTTCTACAAACGAAATCGGCGTGTTTGAAATGACCGACACGGGACTTGTGGAAGTGCCCAATCCGTCTGTAATGTTGCTGTCGGGCAGACCGAAAGGCGTATCGGGTACTTGCGTAACCTGTACAATTGAGGGGTCTCGTCCTATTCTTGCGGAAGTTCAGGGACTTGCAACGCAAAGCGGCTACGGCAACGCTCGAAGAATGGCAACAGGCTTTGACTACAACCGACTTTCGCTTTTGCTTGCCGTGCTTGAAAAAAGAGCGGGATATTATTTTTCAAACAATGACGCTTATATAAACATTGTCGGCGGTCTTAGAATTGACGAACCTGCCATTGACCTTGCGGTCGCAATGGCGCTTATCAGCAGTCTCAAAGATGTTCCGATTGACGAGAATGTTGTAGTGTTCGGCGAAATCGGTCTTGCCGGCGAAATCAGGGCGGTTTCTCAAGCTCAATTAAGAGTAAACGAGGCTGTAAGGCTTGGATTTACAAAAATCATTCTTCCGTATCACAATCTGAAAGCCGTAAAATGTGACGGTGCAGAGCTTATCGGAGTGAAAAATATAAGACAGGCCTTTGAGGCAGTCAGCATATGAGCGCCTTTGTAATGTCCGACGAATACCCGAAACTTTGCAAAGCAATTGAAAATTTTGGGTACGATATTATACCGTCGGATAAAATTTTACAATTTAATACGCCCGAGCAGCGGCACATTGATATGCAAATGCTAAAAATCAACAACGATATTTTTCTGCTTAAAGAATGTAATAATTTAAAAAGACTTCGTGAAAACAAAGATTATAATATAATTCTTTGCAAGAACAATATTGACGGCAAATATCCGCATTGCGTGGCACTTAATTGCCTGTATATCAGCGGAAAATTATACGGCAGGGAAGAGGCTATAGATGTTTCAGTCAAAAATTACTGCAAGGAAAACGGCATTGAGATAGTCGATGTAAAACAAGGTTACACACGCTGTTCAACTGCGGTTATCGGTAAAAACAGTGCCATAACCGCCGACAGCACAATCTATAATGCGCTTACCAAAAACGGAATTGATGTTCTGAAAATCGACAGCGGAAGCATAAGACTTGACGGATACGATTACGGATTTATCGGCGGTGCGTGTACAATGATTGATGACGGTACTGTAGCGTTTTTCGGTGATATAAAAACTCACCCGAACTTCCGAAAAATCGAAAGATTTTGTATAATTCATAATGTGAAAATAATTAATTTAGCAGAAAAAAAACCGCTTACAGATGTAGGCGGCGCAGTAAAGATATGACAAACCCCGGCTTTGGAAAAATCAAAGTCGGGGCTGTTTTTTTATTAGTGCCTTTATCAAAAGTTGGGGTAATTTATGGTTTAGATTAAATAATTTTAAAATTTAGGTCAACATTATAACTCGTAATAAATTTTTATTATTTTTCATCAGATTTTTTATTGGATTTTTGCTTTACCTTAGACAAAGGATTTTTCTCGGCGGCATTTTTCATCTGCTCGGAACTTAAGTGGGTGTAAATCTCGGTTGTGCCGAGGTTTTCGTGACCGAGCACATCTTTTAGCACTCGTATGTCAACTCCGCCGTACTGATACATCAGTGTTGCCGCAGTATGCCTTAGCTTATGACAGGAGTAGCCCTGTGCATTCAGACCGATTTTTTCAAGATATTTATACACCATAGCCTGTATGGTTTTTACGCTCATTCTGCGGTGATTTCGGCTGATAAACAGCGCATATTTATCCTTAACGCCGTCAATGGGCCGCACCCGCATATAATTTTGGATTGCGGAAACGCAGGCGGAATTAAGGTAAATAATTCGTTCTTTGTTGCCCTTGCCGACAACACGCATAGTGTCATCCTGATGAATGTCCGTGTAATTCAAAGACGCCATTTCAGACACACGCAAGCCGCAATTTAAAAACAGCGTGAGAATACAGTAATCACGCTCCTTATAATCACCGTCGACTGCATTCAGCAATTCAAGACTTTGCTCAAGCGTAAGATACTTTGGCAAAGATTTTTTCTTTTTTGGAACTTCAAGCTGTTCAACAGGATTGCTGTCGAGCACGCATTTTTTTGTTGCGAGATAGTTAAAATAACCCTTAAGGCTCGAACATTTACGGGCACGGGTAACATTTTGATTTTTGCGCTCACGCTGAATATAATTCATAAATTCATATGCGTCGTTCAATGTGACGGTTTTCACAAGTTCAAGGTCAACATCAGAAATCGAAATGTTTTCAAATTCAGAATCATTCGGAACAAGTCCACGCTGTAATTTTATAAATCTGAAAAATGTACGCAAATCTATGTAGTACTCATCAACGGTTTTCTGTGATTTTCCTTTGACCGTCTGCATATAAAACAAGTAATCCTTGATTATCTGCGGCGCTTCATCTATGAAAGAAATACTCATTTAAATGCTTCACCTTTCCCCTCAATTATACAAAACATTGATTTTGTATAATTAACTATATTTTTATACAAGGGTAGAAAACCTGTAATTTGATTACAGATTGCAGGTCTTCTACCCACTTTACTTACACATTATTATATCATATGACATATAAAAAGCAAAGCGTTTTCTCAATTGCATTTTACATATCTTCTGCGTTGTAAATAGATGTGACCATCTGTACTTTTTCTCCCGGTACCGTCAGTTCCGGATATCTGCAAATTGCCTTCTTCTTACACTTGACAAACTATATCCGTATTTTCTGCTTATCTTTTTTATTGGTTCACATCATTTTAACACACACAATAAAAGCGGTATTTGCAAAAATATAATAATTGACTTTTACTGCAAAAAAGACTATAATTTACTGGTATGCTTTTGTCTTTACAATATTGCTACAGTAAATTGTAGGGGCGGACAGTGTTCGCTTGGTCAAAGCTTTTGCCAATTGTCACTCTCCGTCCTTTAGTTATGCAATAAATACAGCATATTAGATTTTTTATGAACAGGGGTGCGTGAATGGAGCAGTCAGAAAAAAATACCATTATATCTTTAAGGGATATATTCGTCCGATTTGACGGAGAGGTAATATTAAACCATATAAATCTTGACTTTAAAGACAAGGAATTTATTACTATTCTCGGGCCGAGCGGCTGCGGAAAAACCACTACCCTAAGAATTATCGGCGGTTTTGTCGAACCTGAAAGCGGAGATGTTCTCTTTGACGGTAAAAGAATCAACGGCACACCGCCAAACAAAAGAAATGTTAATACGGTCTTTCAAAAATATTCGCTTTTCCCACATCTTAATGTGTTTGACAATGTCGCTTTCGGTTTAAAACTGAAAAAACTACCGAAAAACGAAATTAAAGAGCGTGTTTCAAAAATGCTTGCGGTTGTTGACCTTAAAGGATATGAAAAGCGAGCTATCACAAAACTTTCGGGCGGTCAGCAGCAGCGTGTTGCCATTGCAAGGGCTTTGGTGTGCGACCCGGAAGTTATTTTGCTTGACGAACCGCTCGGTGCGCTTGACCTTAAGCTAAGAAAGAGTATGCAGATTGAATTAAAAGAAATTCAGCAAAACTCTCAAAAAACTTTTATATATGTAACACACGATCAGGAAGAGGCTCTTACAATGAGCGATACCGTTATTGTAATGAACAACGGTGTTGTTGAGCAGGTTGGCTCACCTGAAGATATTTACAACGAACCCGTAAATGCGTTTGTTGCGGATTTTATCGGCGAGGCAAATATTCTTAACGGCACAATGCTCGGCGACTGCCGTGTAGAAATTCTCGGCAAACAACTTGAATGTGTTGACAAGGGCTTTGGCGAAAACACACCTGTCGATGTTGTAATCCGTCCCGAGGATATTGAAATTACAACTCCCGAAAAAGGTCAGCTTGCAGGCACTGTAGTAAAATCGACATTTAAGGGCGTTCACTACGAAATGAGTGTAATGTGCGGCAAGTGCGAAATCCTTATACATTCCACGTCTTCCGCAGAAATCGGCAGTCAGATCGGTATGCAGGTAATTCCGTTTAATATTCAGATTATGAATAAACTCCTGCCGTTCTATAATAATGAAATCGAAGTAACGGTTTCTTCCGCAAACGAAGACGAAAATACATTCAGCTTTGAGTTTGAAGACGAAACCATTGAAGTGCCAAATCATTATTTTAAGGAAGGCACAAAGTTAAAAATCATTCTTCCGCCGGACGCACTTTCACTTGCGGGTGACGGCAACGGTGACCTTACAGATTTATATATTGAATCTGTTATTTATAAGGGTGAACATAATGAGATTATCCTTGAGTCGGACACACGAAAATGGCTTATGCTAAGCGACACTGACGAACAGGTTGCCACTTATGTACCGCTCTCGTTTGATTTTGATAAAGCGAAATTTGAAGTTTTATCCGATAAGGAGGGTTAAAGATGAAATCACGCAAGCCCTCTATTCCCTATATAATTTGGATGGCGGTATTTACAATGATACCGATGATAATGGTCGGTATTACAGCTTTTACAGGCAAGAACGGCGGATTTTCGTTGGAGGCTTTTGAAAAGGCTTTCTTTTATAAAGAAGTATTTTTAAGGTCGCTTTGGATTGCATTAATATCAACCGCAATCTGTTTGCTTATTGCTTATCCGCTTGCTTATATGCTTACAAAAATGAAACCGTCAACGCAGAATTTTGTAAATATGCTTTTGATGATTCCTATGTGGATGAACTTTTTGCTTAGAATATACGCATGGGTTACGATTTTACAGTCAAACGGTCCGCTCGATACAATTTTATCATTCTTCGGAATACACGGTACATACCTCGGAAATTCGGGTGCGGTTGTGCTCGGTATGGTTTATGAGTATCTTCCGTTTATGATTCTTCCGATTTACACTGTTATGAGTAAAATTGACAAGGGTCTTATTGAGGCGGCTCAAGACCTCGGTTCAAACGGATTTCATGTTTTCAGCAAAGTTGTGCTTCCGCTTAGTATACCCGGTGTTATTTCGGGTATAACACTTGTTTTTGTTCCGTCGGCAAGTACATTCCTTGTAGCGCAGTACCTCGGCGGCACAAACGATATTATGATCGGTGACATTATAGACAAGGTGTTCTGGACAGACCAAAGTACGGGTTCGTCGATTTCGCTGATACTGATGGTATTCATCCTTGTGTTCCTTGTGCTTATGAATTTCTTTGGAGATGAGGAGGCGATTGCATAATGAAAAACAAGCATATTGCCTCAAAGATATATACAACACTTGTGATGTTGTTTTTATATCTTCCGATTTTTGTACTCATTATATTTTCGTTCAACGAGGGTAAAACTACTGTATGGAAAGGCTTTTCGTTCAAATGGTATGAAGAACTTTTCAGAGATGATAAAATTATAAACGCTCTCGGCAATTCGCTTATAATTGCCGTACTCGCATCAATTTTCGCAACCGTACTCGGCACTGCCGCAGCTATAGGAATAAGCAATTTCAAAGGTAAAAAAAGACTGCTTATACAAAGTGCGTCTAACATTCCGATTATCAGCCCTGACATTGTAATGGGCGTATCGCTTATGCTTTTATTTACATTTTTAGGTGTTTTATTTAACTTTGAAATGGGTTTTGTTACCGTGCTTATTGCTCATATATGTTTTTGCGTTCCTTTTGTAGTGCTTAATGTTATGCCGAGAATACACAAGATGGACCAAAGTATTTATGATGCGGCGCTCGACCTCGGTTGTAATCAATGGCAGGCTTTTTACAAGGTGGTAATTCACGAGCTTATGCCGGGTATTTTCTCCGGACTTTTAATGAGCTTTACTTACTCTCTTGATGATTTTATAATCACATATTTTACAAGAGGAGCAAAGTTTCAAAACTTATCAATTGAGATTTACTCAATGACACACAGAAGAATATCGCCGAAAATCAATGCGCTTTCCGCACTTTTGTTTTTAGCGGTACTTATCGTTATGATACTTATAAATATTCGTGACAAACACGAGGAAAAGGTGAAAAAATAAACTGAATAAGGGAGATTGAAAATGAAAAAATTTGGCTGTGTTGTTCTTTCTTTACTCATCGGTACAGCGGCTTGCAGTGCAATGGCAGGCTGCGGCAAAAGCTATGACGGTGAAGTTAATGTATATAACTGGGGCGAATACATTGCAAACGGTGAGGACGGTACGCTTGATGTAATTGACGAATTTGAAAAAGAGTACAACATCAAGGTAAACTACACCACTTACGAAACCAACGAAGAACTTTACAATATGCTTAAAAACAGCAATGTAAGTTATGATGTTATTATTCCGTCAGATTATATGATAAGCAAGCTCATAAGCGAAAATATGCTGCAGGAACTTGATTACAGCAACATTCCTAACAAAGATAACCTTATGGAACGCTTTAAAAATCTTTCCTGCGACCCCTGAGGGTAAATACACTGTTTGCTACACCTGGGGCATTACTTCAATGGTTTATGACAAAACAAAAGTGGCAACAAAACCAACTTCATGGGAAGCACTTTGGGATAAATCGTTAAGCGGCGACATTCTTATGTTTAACAACAGCCGTGACGCTATGGCAATCGCAATGCAGCTTTGCGGTATTAATCCCGCCAATTGTACCAAAGAGGATGTTGACAAGGCGGCGGCAAAGCTTTCCGAACAAAAGCCTTTGCTTAAGAAATATGTAATGGATCAGGTTTTCACAGAAATGGAAAACAGTCAGTCGGCAATCGCACCGTACTACGCAGGCGATATCGTTATGATGATGGAAAATAACGAAGATTTGGACTATGCAATGCCCGAAAACGGCTCTAACCTTTTCTATGACGCAATGTGTATTCCTACTTGCAGTAAAAACAAAGAGAATGCCGAAAAATTCATTAACTTTATGCAGTCACCTGAAATTGCGGCAGCTAACTTTGAATATCTCTACTACGCAACACCTAATCAGAAAGCATATGACGAGTATCTTGACGAGGATATAAAGAATAACGAACTTATCTTCCCGAGTGACGAATATCTTGATAAATGTTATGTATTTACAAATGTACCCGACGATGTTTACAGCTATATGCAGGAACAGTTCGTAAAAATTCAGGCGGATAAATAATCAAAATCAAAGCAAACAGAGCAGACTTAAAATTACAGTCTGCTCTGTTTTTATGTTTTTATGATTTTGTTATGTATCAGAAATTAAATCAGCATTTTACTTTTTAATATTCTGTCGCATATCAAGCACATATTTTTCTCCTAATCACTTTTCGGTTATTACCTTATAGCAATCTGGGCGTCTGTCACGGAATATTCCCCAGCCGAGTCTGTTTTGAAAAATCTCGTCAAGGTCAAACTCTGCTGTAAGCACGGTTTCTTCATCTCTTGACGCAGATTTAATAATCTCTCCCGTTTCGTTTGTAATGAAAGATGAGCCGTAAAAAACAAGTGAGGAGGTCTGATTGCCGTTTTCGTCACAAGGGATTACATCTTCCCTGCCTATGCGGTTTGCCGCAATTACGGGAATTACATTTGCCGCAGAATGTCCCTGCATACATCTTCTCCAATGCGGCATACTGTCGCACTCAAGTATAGGTTCTGAACCGATAGCGGTCGGATAGAAAATCAATTCGGCGCCATTTAATGCGAGGGCTCTTGCGGTTTCAGGGAACCATTGATCCCAGCAAATGCCTACACCGATTGTACCGAACTTAGTTTTAAAAGTTTTGAACCCCGTATCACCAGGAATAAAGTAAAATTTTTCCTGATAATAATGGTCGTCGGGAATGTGAGTCTTACGGTATAAACCCAGAATTTCGCCGTCCGCATCAATTACCGCAGCACTGTTAAAAAGGCGGTTTTCGTCACGCTCATAAAAGCTGACAGGAATAACAATTTCAAGTTCTTTCGCAAGTTTTGCAAAATGTTTTACAGCATCGTTTTCAAGGGTAGGCTTAGCAAAATTGTAGTAGTCATATCGTCTTTCCTGACAAAAATACTGTCTTTCAAACAGTTCGGGGAGTAAAACAATATTTGCGCCGTCTTTTTTTGCCTGTCGCACAAATTTTTCGGCATTTGCTATATTCTCCCAAACATCGGTTGTACATTTCATCTGAACCGCCGATACCTTAACTTTTCTCATATTTTACCTCCCTTATCGGTAAACGGAATTTGTTGTGTAATGCAGTGAATATTGCCTCCGCCGACAATAATATCTCTTGCATAAATCGGAATAATTTTTCTGTCTTTGCAAACTCTTTCAAGAATTTCTGCGGCAACTCTGTCGCTTTCGGCATTTTCACCGCCGAATTGAGGCAAAATCACAGCGCCGTTGCAAAAATAAAAATTAACATACGATGCCGCAAGCCTTTCTCCTACTTCTCTTGTGTCCTCTCCGTCCTCGAATATATATCCTTTTATATCATTTTCGGTAACTGTCACGGGAATTTTCGGAACAGGCAGTTTATGGACCTTAATCTTTCTTCCTTTATTGTCGGTTGAATTTTCAAGAATATCAAGGCACGCTTTTGATATTGCGTATTGCGGGTCGTTTTCATCATCACACCACGCAAGTACAACCTCTGTCGGAGCGACAAATGCGCATATGTTATCTATATGACCGTTGGTTTCGTCATTATAAATACCCTTGGGTAGCCAGATTGTTTTATTTATACCGAGGTATTTATTTAGCTTTTCTTCAATCTCGGCTTTTGTCAGCTTCGGATTTCTGCCTTTGCTTAACAGACATTCTTCTGTTGTAATGAGCGTGCCCTCTCCGTCAGTATGAATTGAGCCGCCCTCAAGCACAAACGGATGTGCGTCATACAACGGAACACCAAGCGTTTTGCAAAGTTTATACGGAATTTTATCGTCATTCTCCCAATTTGCATACAGACCGTCATATTCGCCGCCCCATGCGTTGAATTGCCAGTCGATGGCACGAATTTCGCCGTTATTGTTTACAACAAAAGTCGGGGCGGTATCCCTTGCCCATGCATCATCGGAATTTATATTCAAAACTTCCGCATTTTTAACACCTTCAAGGCAAGCCTTTGCGTGAGCAAATTTTTTGTCGCTTGCAAGCACAAATACCTTTTCAAACTCCGCAATTTTTCCTATAATTTCCGCAAAAACCTTTTCGGCAAATTTTGCCTCATAGCACCAACTTCCGGGTCTTTCGGGCCAAATCATAACGGTGGCGGAATGTTTTGAAAATTCAGCAGGCATACAAAAGCCATCGTCAGTCGGAAATTTGTTTTTTATATACTCAAAGCTCATTTATGAAAGCCTCTCTTTAAAATCGTTGTACGAAAATTCTTTTATAACCTCGCAGTTATCTTCATTATGCATAAGCACAATTGACGGCAGCGGCATACCGTTAAAGGTATTGTTCTTTACCATTGAGTAAATCGCCATATCCTCAAAAATCAGTCTGTCACCGATTTTAACTTCACTGTCAAAGCTGTAATCGCCGATTACATCGCCTGCAAGGCAGGTACAAGATGACAAACGATAAGTAAACGCTTTTTCATTAGGCTTACCGCTGTTTTTGAGCGGTGGCCTGTACGGCATTTCAAGAACATCAGGCATATGACAGGCGGCAGATGCGTCAAGAATCAGAATATCAAGTCCGTTGTGAACAATGTCCATAACCTCTGTAATAAGATAGCCTGCATTCAGTGCCGCTGCCTCACCTGGTTCAAGATAAACTTCAACATCGTATTTATTTTGAACATACTTTATAAGGTCAACAAGCGCCTTTGTATCGTAATCATCTCGTGTAATATGATGTCCGCCGCCAAAGTTGAGCCATTTTGCGTTATAAAAATACTTGCCGAACTTTTCTTCAACTGCCTTAAAAGTAGACACCAAATCATCTGAATTTTGCTCGCACAATGTGTGAAAGTGAAAGCCCTCAACTCCGTCAAGCAAATCTTCTCTGAAATTCGCCTTTGTAACCCCAAGTCTTGAACCGTAAGCGCACGGGTCATAGATTTCGTGTCCCTCTTGTGTGGAAAATTCGGGGTTAAGCCGTATGCCTACGCTTACATCAGCATTTTGCCATTTATCCCTGTATTTTTCAAGTTGAGAAAATGAGTTAAAAACAATATGACCGCAGATTTTTAAAATCTCTTCAAAATCATTCTCCTTAAAAGCAGGCGCGAAAATGTGCGTTTCTTTTCCGAAACATTCGTGACCGAGTTTAGCCTCATAAAGCCCGCTTGCGGTTGTTCCCGACAGATATTTGCTCATAAGCGGATACACGCAAAATGCCGAAAAAGCCTTTTGAGCAAGAAGGATTTTACAGCCTGTTCTGTCTTGAACGCTTTTTAATATTTCAAGGTTTTTTATCAGCTTTTGCTCATCTATAACATAGCAAGGTGTTTTTAATTCTGTAAATTTCATCGGCTTACTCAACTGTTACAGGATTTTCGTCAACAACCCAAGGAAGACCGAATTTATTAAGTGCCTCCATATACGGATCGGGGTCAAACTCCTCAACATTATAAACACCAGGCTTTTTCCACTGACCGCTAAGAACAAGTGACGCACCGATCATAGCCGGCACACCTGTTGTGTATGATACAGCTTGCGAGCCGACCTCTTTATAGCACTCCTGATGGTCGCACATATTGTAGATGTAAATTGTCTTTTCTTTGCCGTCCTTAACGCCTGTAAAGATACAGCCGATATTTGTCTTGCCCTTAGTGCGTGGACCGAGAGATGCAGGGTCAGGCAAAAGAGCCTTTAAGAACTGAATCGGTACAATTTCTCTGCCCTCATACATAACAGGCTCGGTAGAAAGCATACCGACATTCTCAAGGCACTGCATATGTGTAAGGTAGCTCTGTCCGAATGTCATAAAGAAGCGAATACGCTTTACATTCGGGATATTCTTTGCGAGTGACTCGATTTCCTCGTGGTGAAGCAGGTACATATCCTTTTCGCCCACACCGTCAAAGTTATACACTCTCTTAATCTCCATAGGTTTGGTTTCAATCCACTTGCCGTCTTCCCAATACGAGCCGTTTGCGGATACCTCACGAAGATTGATTTCAGGGTTAAAGTTTGTTGCAAACGGATAGCCGTGGTCGCCGCCGTTGCAGTCGAGAATATCTATATAATGGATTTCATCAAAATAATGCTTGAGCGCATATGCTGTAAATACGCTTGTAACACCCGGGTCAAAGCCTGTACCCAAAAGTGCTGTGATACCTGCTTTTTCAAACTTTTCTTTATATGCCCACTGCCACGAATAATCAAAGTAAGCGGTAAAGCCAAGGTCTTTGCAGCGTTTTTCATAAACAGCTTTCCATTCGGGGTCTGTTGTGTCCTCCGGTTCATAGTTTGCCGTATCAATGTAGTCTGTTTTGGTTTCAAGGCAGGCGTCCATAATGGTTAAATCCTGATACGGAAGTGCGAGGTTTAATACCGCATCGGGCTTGTATGAATTAATAAGAGCCACAAGTTCATCCTTACTGTCGGCATTTACCTGTGCGGTTGTAATAACCGTTTTTGTTGTGTTTTCAAGTTTTGCTTTTATAGCGTCACACTTTGATTTCGTCCTGCTTGCAATGCAAATTTCTGTAAAAACATCGCTGTTCTGACAACACTTGTGAATTGCAACACCTGCAACACCGCCACAACCGATAATTAAAAGTCTGCTCATTTTGTTTCCTCCAATATATAAAATTATTTTTCTTCTTCTGCAAGTAAATCTTCAACATATTTCGGCAGCATAAATGCACCGCGATGAAGATTGGTCGTATAATACCAAGTTTTTATGCCACGCTTGTTCCATCTTTTAGCGTCAAGGTCTTTGAGCGGATGATACTTTTTAGATGCAAAGCCAAACAGCCAATAACCTGCGGCACAGGTAGGAATATGTGCCTGATACACACGGCTTATCGGAAATGAGTTGTACACTCTCTTGTGCATAGCCTTACAAGCACCCTCGTCCTCATCATAGAACGGACTGCCGTGCTGATATACCATAATTCCGTCATCCTTAAGTGCCTTGTAGCAGCTGCCGTAAAACTCTTTTGTAAAAAGTCCCTCAGTGTGTCCGAACGGGTCTGTAGCGTCATTTATAATTAAATCATATTCGTTATGACTTGTTCTTAAAAACCTTAAACCGTCCTGATAATATATATTTACTCTTTTATCTTCAAGACCCTTTGAGTTGTCGGGGAAATATTCCTTGCACACCTCAACAAACATCTCGTCAGGCTCAACAACATCTATAACTTCAATCTCTTCATAATGTGAAAGCTCTCTGGCAACACCGCCGTCGCCGCCGCCGATTACAAGCACCTTTTTTACATTCGGATGAACCGCCATAGGCACATGAACAATCATCTCGTCGTAGGTGAACTCGTCTTTCTCACTGAAAATCACATTACCGTCTGAAGTAAGAAATCTGCCAAACTCCACAGAATCAAAAACATCGATTCGCTGAAAATCGCTCTGACCGCTGAATAGCTGTTTTTCAACTCTTATAGAAAGCTCAACATTATCGGTATGTCTTTCAGAAAACCAAAATTCCATATAAACACTCCTTTGGTTTGTTTTTTACAAAACGCATTATTAGTAACCTTAAAAAACTTTATTTCAATACATTAAGTTTTTCAATATACGGGTCTTCCGTACCCTGCATTGAGCAGCCTTTTGCTTTTGCATAATTAATATACTCTATAATTTCATCTGTAATCATTTCACCCGGGGAAAGAATCGGTATTCCGGGCGGATAGCACATAACAAATTCACTGCAAATTCTTCCTGCCGTCTGTTCAATCGGCAACATTTCTTTGTCTGCATAAAACGCATCTCTCGGTGTTGCCGATACAATAGGCGGAATGTACTCCATACTAAGCATTTTTGCATTGTCCTTTGAATAAAGCCTTTTAATATCGGCAAGCGCACCTACAAGTCTTTCAATGTCCTGTATTCTGTCGCCGATTGAAATATAGGCAAGTATGTTGCCTATATCGCCGAATTCTATCTGAATATCGTATTCGTCACGCAGTAAGTCGTAAACTTCAATTCCGGCAAGCCCTATATCTCTTGTGTAAACTGAAAGTTTGGTTACATCGTAATCAAACACGCTGCTGCCATTGTTAAGCTCTCTGCCGTAAGCGTAGTAACCGCCGATTTCGTTTATCTCGTTTCGGGCATATTCAGCCATTTTCATTACTTTACCGAACGACTCTTTTCCTCTCAAGGCAAGGTTCCTTCTTGAAATATCAAGACTTGACATAAGCAGATAGCTTGCACTTGTGGTTTGAGTAAGATTTATAATTTGAGCCACATACTCCCAGCGTACATTTTTGTTTGTAAGCAGCAATGAGCTTTGCGTAAGACTTCCGCCGGATTTATGCATAGACACCGCCGCAATATCTGCATCTGCCGCCATAGCCGATACAGGCAAATCTTCACCGAAATAGAAATGTGTGCCGTGAGCCTCGTCTGCAAGCACTTTCATACCGTGAGCATGTGCAAGTTTTACAATTGCTTTTAAATCTGACGCAATACCGTAGTAGGTCGGATTATTTACAAGAATAGCAACGGCATCGGGATTTTCTTTGATTGCGTTTTCAACTTGAGAAAGTTCCATACCGAGTGCTATTCCGATTTTTTTGTCAACATCGGGATTTACATATGCAGGCACCGCACCGCAGAGCACAAGAGCATTAATAACGCTTTTGTGCACATTTCTCGGCAAAATAATTTTATCGCCTGCTTTGCATACAGACCAAATCATACTCTGCACTGCGGAAGTTGTACCTCCGACCATAAAAAATGCATGACCTGCGCCGAATGCATCCGCCGCAAGCTGTTCCGCCTCCAAAATTACCGATACGGGGTGACAGAGATTATCAAGCGGCTTCATTGAATTTACATCAAGACCTACGCATTTTTCGCCGAGAAGTTCAACGAGTTCGTGATTTCCTCTTCCTCTTTTATGTCCCGGCACATCAAAGGGCACTACCCTTTGTTTGCGAAATTTTTGCAGAGCCTCATACAAGGGGGCTTTCTTTTGTGTGTTTATATCCATTTACATTACCCTTTCGGCTTATCAAAAATAATGCAACAAAAAACAGGCGGCACAATGCACCACCTGTTTGATTAACGGATATATGATTTATTTTCTGTAGCTTATGCTGACAGTTAATAGAAGAATTCCGTTTTCAGAGCTAATGTAGCAAATATACCGTTCTGCTCTTATTGACCGTTTCACAAGTGATGTGCTGTTGCACTGATGATAAGTAATCGACTTATAAAATTTGAGCTTTTAACTCAATCAATAATGTGGCTTGCGCCACGCTCGGCAGCTGACCCGCCTGTCCGTATGGGCTTAACTTACATATGCAAGTGGTCATATATTTGCATGAAAACAGAAATCTTTTTCACGCTAAATTAAGTAAGATATACTCTTACAACAAATTTATAATAAACCAAAACTAATATTTTGTCAAGAAATTTATAGGGTTTTACATAAATTTTATCTTAGAGTTCCTCTATAATTCTTTTGAGCAAATATGTTCGGTTAAACGGGAAAGAAAAATAATAACCGTCCGCAAAATCTCTTGTAGCCGCAATCATTTCTTTTGCAAGTTCAACACCTACATTTTCGCCGTCTTCACGGTCGGCATTTTCGGGATAACGCTCAATAACTTCATCCGTAACATTAACTCCCGAAATTTCGTTTTTCATAAACAAAGCATTTTTTCGGCTGACCAACGGCATAATTCCGCACAAAATTCTTGCGCCAGTTTCTTCTTTTACTCTGCGCAAACGCTCGGCATCTTCTGCTGTAAATACAGGTTGAGTAAGGAAAAATTCTGCGCCTGCCTCCATTTTCTTTTGCACACGCTTAATTTCCGATTCTATTCTTCGTCTGCTCTGATTTATAGCGCCGCCGTAAGTGAGCGGACTGTCTTTTAATGCCTCGCTGTTCATTTCATCGGCAATGCGCATAAGACCCACGGAGTCGAAATTAAACACAGACTTTACTACTTGTCTTGCCATAACGGGGATAGGGTCGCCTGTTATGATAAGAAAATTATTAATGTCGTTTATACTTGCGCCAAGAAAAGTTGAGCGCATGGCAATGGCGTTTTTGTCACGGCAACAGATGTGCGGCATAACTTCAAAACCCGTTACATTCTTGACTTTCTGCGCCATAAGCACAGAGTCGATTCTTGTTCTGCCCGAAGGAGAATCGGGAAATGTAAGTACATCTACTCCAAGACCTTTGAGCATATGTGCTGCCTCAAGCAGTTTTTTATCATCTGCGCCGAAAGGCGGAGCAAGTTCTACCGCAATAAGCTTTTTATCTTTAATTGTACCGTCGGCATTTCTGAAAAAGCTCTTTTTTATAACAGGCTTTTCGTTTTCGTTGTTTGCGGAAGTTTCATCCGATTTTACGGTAGGTGTAAGGTCAATGGTTTTTGCAACTTCTCTTATGTAATCAGGTGTTGTACCACAGCAACCGCCTATAATATCCGCTCCGAGCAAAGCCATACCATTTACCTTAGACGCAAAATATATCGGATTATCAGCATATTTTACACGGTTGCGCACAAGTAAAGGATAACCGGCATTTGGCATAGCCGTGGCAAAACAATTGTTGTTAAGATTAATTTTTGACAATATCTGCTGCATATGGGCAGGACCTACACCACAGTTAAGACCTACGGCGTCAACGCATTTTGAAAATGCAGTTTCGCTAACAAGTCTTTCAGCACTTTCGCCCGCCTCACTGTAACCGTACTGATTCACGCAGAACTGCACAATTATAAACGGATTACATTCCTCTTTAATTCTCTTTATTGCAGGCATAATATGTTCGGACTGTGTAAAGGTTTCAAAACATAAAATATCTGCGCCCTCATCTATAAAAGTTTTCACAATCTGATAGTATTCTTCCTCCACGGCCTCAAAATCAGGCTGAAAAACTGCGGGAACAGGACCGATATTGCCTGCGATAAATATTTCTTTTCCGCTCTGCTCAACCGCTTCTTTTGCAATTTTGTAAGCCGCTTTTATATTTTCCTTAACCTGTTCGATTGAGCAGTCAAGAGAGTATGTATTGCTCGCAAAAGTGTTGGTTCTGATAAGTTTTGCACCGCTGTTTATATACTCGGTATGAATTTCCGATATTCTCTGCGAAGCGGTAATATTTGCATATTCGGGAATATCGACCGTTTTATATTTTTTGGAATAGTATGTGCCGAAAGAGCCGTCTGCAATCAGCTTGCTCTTTTTAAGGTATTCTCTGATATTCATAATTTCTCCTATATTTTTATTATGCCTGCTTTGCGCAAGCCTTGCAATTCGGGTTTTGTTTCGGGAGTTTTATTTTGCGGAAAGACGCATTTAAAGCATTATAAATAAGCATATAACCGCATAAAAGTTCACCCTTTGAGAGTAAAAACTTTATTGCCTCCATTGCCTGCAAACTGCCTGTTACTCCGCAAGCCGCACTTATAACTCCTACCTCCTTTGGAAGAGGTACATCGCCCGCTTTCGGTTCTTCTTCAAAAACACATCGGTAGCACGGGGATTTGTGCGGAATATATGTCATAAGCTGACCTTCAAAACCGACAACGCCTGCATGACAAAACGGCTTTTCTGCCTTTACACAGTAATCGTTAATCAAAAACTTACTGCCGAAATTATCGGTGCAATCAAGCACAAAATCATAATCAGAGATAAGCTCGGCTATATTTTCACTGTTCACATATGTTTTGTAGGTTTTGACATTAACATCGGGATTCAACTTATTTATTTTTTCCTTAGCCGATTCAACTTTTGCTTTGCCTATATCGGCACAGTTATGTATAACCTGTCTTTGCAGATTAGACACATCAACTTCGTCGGCGTCTGCAATGCCAATTGTGCCTACTCCTGCGCTTGCAAGATACATAAGCGCAGGTGAGCCAAGACCGCCCGCACCGATTACAAGTACGCTTGAAGAAAGCAACTTTTTCTGTCCGCTCTCTCCTATCTCTTTCATTACAAGCTGTCTTGAATAGCGTTTGTTTTGTTCGTAGGTTAAATTCATAAAAACTCCTAAAATAAAAATCAGGGCAGAAAAACTCTGCCCTAATATTTTAATACTATTTAATTGCAATTGTCAACTTAAATCAGATAAAATCTTTAATATCCTCGCAAATCTGCTCTTTGGTGAGATGATTTTCGGCAAGAACTTCATTATAGTCATATCTGTCGAGAAACTCTTTCTTTAAGCCGTAGTTAAATACTTTGACATCCGATTTACCGTAAAATCTTGCAATTTTTTCGCCGAAACCGCCGTTAAGAATACCGTCCTCAAGTGTAATTACAACATCGTGAGTTTTTGCAAGTTCTGCAAGCAAGACTTCGTCCGTACCTGTAATGTAAACAGGATTTACAACGGTAGCGTCAATACCGTACTGCTTTTTAATTTCATCGGCAACACTTTCACCGAGCTGATAGAATGTGCCGAGTCCGAGAATTGCAACCTTGCCGCCTTCTTTTGTGACGCTGTATTTGTTAAGGTTGTCAAAGTCAATCGGTTTGTAATTCGGATTTGAAACAACTCCGTTGCCCGGTACTCTGATTGCAACAGGGTACTTTCTCTGCGACATACTCCATTCAACCATAGCAAGATATTCTTCCTTGCAAGTAGGTGCAAGATATACAAGGTTAGGAATATTTGAAAGCATTGCAATATCGTAGATACCGAGGTGAGTTACATCGTTCATACCGAATACTGTCGCAGCAAAAACAATAATTGTAACAGGGTTTGAATTAATACATAAATCCTGTGAAATCTGGTCATATGTTCTCTGTATAAATGAACTGTAAACACCGTAAACAGGTTTAGCGCCGTTTTTTGCCATACCCGAAGCAAGAGCAACTGCGTGCTCCTCGGCAATGCCTACATCAATAAACTGCTTGCCTGCAATGTCACGCTTGTCCTTTGTAAAGCCTGCAACTGTAGGTGTGCCCGAAGTAATAACGGCAACGCTCTTATCGTTCTTCATCTTTTCAAGAAGATAATTTACCGTAATATCGTCATAGCTTTCGCCGTCAAATTCAAATTTAGATCTGCCTGTTTCAATGTCAAACGGCATACACCAGTGCCAATTCTCTTTGTCCTTTTCGGCAGGAGCATAACCCTTACCCTTTTGTGTGCAAATATGAACGACTACAGGGTGGTCAATGTCTTTTACGCTTTCAAAAGCTGAAATAAGCTGTTCAATATCGTTGCCGTCCTTGACAAATACATAGTCAAGTCCCATTGCCTTAAAGAGGTTACATTCGGCTTTACCGTCCGTATCTCTTAAAAGTTTGAGATTTTTATAAAGTCCGCCGTGATTTTCGGCGATAGACATATCGTTATCGTTTACAACAATAATAAAGTTGCCGTCAAACTCGCCTGCATAATCAAGACCCTCAAGAGCCTCACCGCCGCTTAACGAACCGTCGCCGATTACGGCAATTACATTTTCCTTGCCGCCGTTTAAATCTCTTGCCTTTGCAAGACCCGACGCAAGGCTGACAGAAGTTGAGGTGTGACCGATATTAAAAAAATCGTGCTCGCTTTCCTCGGGATTTGCATAGCCTGAAACATCGTCATACTTATCTTCAAAAATGAATGCGTCTTTTCTGCCTGTAAGAATTTTGTGGCAGTAACTCTGATGCGATACATCAAAGACAAACTTGTCAACAGGTGAATTAAACACATAATGCAATGCTATAATAGCCTCCGCCATACCGAGGTTAGGGCCGAAGTGTCCGCCGTGGATACTTAGCTTTTTAATGAGGACTGTACGCATTTCCTGTGCAAGCTGTTTCATTTCTTCCGTATTGAGTGCTTTTACATCTTGAGGTGAATTAATTTTTTCAATATACATAATAACATCTCCTGTAAATTTTATAAAGATATTATAACTGTTAAAGCTGACTTTAAGTCAATAGTTTTTTTAAATTTTTTGCAAAAAATTTGCAGATGCCGTTTAAATCGACATCTGCAAATAAAATTATGAAATTGAAATTACATTGTATCCCTGGTCTTCGACAGTTTTCTTGAGTACATCGTTTGAAACTTCTGCGGTAAGTGTTACAACAGCTGTGCCTTTTTCGTGGCTTACTTCTGCCTGACTTACCTGTGCAAGTCCCTCAAGACTTTGTTTTACTCTGCCCTCGCAGTGTGAACACATCATACCGTCAATTTTCATTGTCTTTGTCATAGCATTATCATCCTTTTTTGATTTATATTTTATTTTTCTGTCTTTCTTTGGATTTGTAATGTCAAAGAAATTCAGCCTTAGAGCATTGGTTACAACGCAGAAACTCGACAGGCTCATTGCCGCTGCACCGAACATCGGATTAAGCTGCCAGCCGAGCAACGGAATCCAAACGCCTGCCGCAAGCGGAATACCGATAACATTATAGATAAATGCCCAGAAAAGATTTTCGTGGATATTTCTTAATGTTTTGCGGCTAAGTCTTACCGCTGCGGGAACATCCGTAAGTTTGCTCTTCATAAAAACAACATCGGCGGCATCAATTGCAATGTCCGTACCCGAACCGATTGCCATACCTATATCCGCTCTTGTAAGCGCAGGTGCGTCGTTTATACCGTCGCCGACCATAAGAACCTTGCCCTGCTTTTTGAGTTCGGCAACAACTTTTTCTTTACCGTCAGGCATAACGCCTGCAATAACTTCGTCAACACCTGCAAGTTTTCCTACAGCCTTAGCTGTTCTCTCATTGTCGCCCGTGAGCATTACAACCTTAATGCCCATATTTTGTAATTGTTTAATAGCCTTCGGACTTTCCTCTTTTATTACATCGGCAACGGCTATTATTCCCAAAAGCTTGTTATCGAGCATAAAGAACAGCGGTGTTTTGCCCTCTTCGGAAAGTTTGTCGGCTTTGCTTAATATATCGTTTGAAATACCGATAATTGAAGAAATATATTTCTTACTGCCGCCGATAATCCTTTTACCGTTGTATTCGGCAGACAATCCGTTACCCGATTCAGTCTTAAAATCTGTAACTTCATACGGATTTAAAGAAAGTTCCTCCGCTTTTACGATTATCGCTTTTGCAAGCGGATGTTCGCTTTTGACTTCAATTGAATATGCATATTTTAAAAGTTCATTTTCTGTGATTTCAAACGGAATAATATCTGTAACCTTTGGTTCGCCCTTAGTGATTGTACCTGTCTTGTCAAGTACGGCAATTTGAGTTTTGCCTGCCTCTTCAAGAGATGCTGCGGTTTTAAAAAGAATACCTTTTCTTGCGCCCATACCGTTGCCTACCATAATTGCAACAGGTGTGGCAAGTCCCAATGCGCAAGGACAGCTGATTACAAGAACAGATATACCCCTTGCAAGCGCATAGCCGACAGTTTGACCGCACAAAAGCCATACGGCAATAGTAACAACAGCAATAACAATTACAACAGGCACGAACACACCCGATACCTTATCGGCAATCTTAGCGACAGGCGCTTTTGTAGCCGCAGCATCGCTAACCATTTTTATGATTTGCGATAAAGCCGTATCTTCGCCGACAGCCGTAGCACTGCACTTGATAAATCCCGATTTATTAATCGTACCTGCCGACACGCTGTCACCGACAACTTTATCGACAGGAATACTCTCTCCTGTAAGAGCCGACTCGTCAACAGCTGTACTGCCGTCTGTGATTTCAGCGTCAACGGGAATACTCTCACCCGGACGAACAACGAATACATCGCCTTTTTTCACCTTATCAACAGTTACTTCGGTTTCTTTGCCGTCAATCAACAAGGTTGCTTTTTTAGGTGCAAGGTTCAAAAGTGCCTTGAGCGCATTTGTCGTCTTACCTTTTGAGTGAGCCTCAAGCATTTTGCCCACCGTAATCAGCGTAAGAATCATTGCCGCCGATTCAAAATAGAACTCGTGCATATAACTCATAACAAGTTCAGCATTGCCTTTTACCTGTGCATCGGTCATAGCAAAAAGTGCATATACACTGTACACAAACGATGCACCCGAGCCGAGGGCAACAAGCGTGTCCATATTAGGTGAACGGTGAATCAGGCCTTTAAATCCGCTTATAAAAAATTTCCGGTTTATAACCATTATTATAACGCAGAGCAAAAGCTGAGCAAGTCCCATTGCGATATGATTGTCCGCAAAAAACGCAGGCAACGGCCAACCCCACATCATATGCCCCATTGAAATATACATCAATACGACAAGAAAGCCGACAGAGGCAATCAGTCTGTGCATAAGTACAGGCGTGTCTTTATCTTTCAATTGATCGGTTTCGGCAGACTGTTTTTTCTCTGCGCCTGCCACACTCGCACCGTAACCCGCCTTTTCAACGGCTGCGATTATGCTCTCGTCACTTGCACTGCCCTCTACTCCCATAGAATTTGTAAGCAGGCTTACCGAGCAGGACTGTACGCCCTCAACCTTTGAAACCGCTTTTTCAACACGGGAACTGCAAGCAGCACAACTCATTCCCGTAACATTAAATTTTTTCATCAAAAGCACCTACCTCATAAGCTTTTGCAAGGTTGCGACAAGGTCGTCAATTGTTTCGTCTTTACCGTTGCGAATATCCTCCGCCACACAGGTTTTGATATGATTTGCAAGCAGCTCTTTATTAAATGAATTGAGCGCCGCATTAACGGCAGAAACCTGAACCAGAATATCGGTGCAATAGGCATTTTTCTCAAGCATACCTTTAATACCCCTTATCTGCCCCTCTATGCGGTTAAGACGATTGATGAGAGCCTTGTACTCTTTCTCGCTTCTTTGCTTTGTTTTATTACTGTGACAATTTTCACATGCCATAAAATCAGTCCTTTATACTTTCATACCCCATAAGGGTATATTTATTATATACCCCCGTATGGTATATTGTCAATACTAAGATATTGATTCCAAAAATTTTATAGATATACTTATAGCAAAAAGCATTATATTCACCTTAAAACCTGTCACATACTTTTTCGTACGCAATTCGTGCAAAATGAAATTTAAAATTCTCTTGATTTTTAAAAATAAATCTGTTATAATAATCTCATTGCGGATTAAGCGATTAGCTCCGCCTCGGTTTGCTATGCCGTGTAAAAATTAAGAGCACCTATGCGGGTGTGGTGGAATTGGCAGACACGCAAGATTTAGGTTCTTGTGCTTACCGGTGTGCAGGTTCAAGTCCTGTCACCCGCACCAAACAACAAAGGGTATCAATACAAAACAGTATTGATACCCTTTGTTCTTATATCCAGCAAATGAACATCTTGTCTTTAATTATGTATAGTTTTGCAATTAATAACAAAACAGTCAGTCAAAGCAAAAACTTTAACTGACTGTTTGTGTTAAAACTACTTAAAAAGATAGAATACAAAATATGATAAAATAAATACAGCTAATGCAATTATTTTTTTATTTCTATCATTTCTAAACATTGCTATTTGTTCGTTCCCATTTAAGAAATTTACCTTTTTAAGTTTGCATATTCTTTTTACTGATTGGAGTATAGAGCCAACACCTAAATAAATTCCTAAAGCATAAGCTAAATTTTTAAAAAAAATAATTCGCAAATTGCAATAGTAAGTTGCGATTAATTAAAAACTATAGTTTGATTATTTATTTCTAAAGAATAATTCTTTGTGTAACTATTTATAGTACCATAAATTAAATATGATTTATATACCTTAGAAGACTGCTTAGAATTAATAACTCCAATAGGAATAAATTTAATATCTGAGTCCGAAGTATCTTTTATAGTTTGAATATCTTCACCGAAATAATATGTGCCACATAAATAATAGTCAGAGGAGTTATTAATATGAGTTATGCTTAAGTTAACATATCTATCATCATATTGGCTTTCTGTTGAATAATCAAATACAGTAGTAATTTTATATGAATTATTGTCTGTCCCCAAATATGTGTTGGTATAATTGTTCTTGCTTTTTTCTAAAATAACCATACAAGATTTTTCATCATAAACAATATCAGCTATTCTTTCGCTTGATGGATATAAATAGTTAATAACCTGTTGAGGAGATTTAAAATCTATAAATAGGTTTTCAATCGGCAAGAATTCCAATACTGTGCAAAAGCATAATGCTGAAACAATGATTAGGAAATACATTCTTTTCTTTTTGGGCTTGCAAATCCTTGCTATGAAAATGAAAACTATTATAGTGATTATTATTCTAATTATACTATACATATAATATACCTTTCTGATATTTTTATGTTGCAGGAACAGTTTGAGTTGAGTATGATGGATCGTAACCGTATAAAATCGCTGCAATTAATAAAGCATTAACACTAAAAATAGTAATATGTTACTGCATCGGTTGAAGAATTTGCCTTGTAGCTTACTGCATAAAGCTGACCGTTTGCATCATAACAATAGTCAAATACTTTTTCTCCCCTTGTTTCGTGCATAAGCTTACCGTTGAGGTATTCGTATGTGTATTCAACTCCGTTTACGGTTTTACTTGTTCTTACGCCGTTGCTGTCATACTTATAGCTGATACTGTCATTGCCGCTTTGTAGGGTTGTAAGCTTTCTGCCGTTGAGCCAAGTCATTTCCATACCGTCACGATATGAAAGCGGATTGCCTATTTCATCATAGGTTATTGTTTCTCCGTTGTAGCGTGTAAGCTTGTCGCCCCAGTTAAAAATATTATGTATCCTTTCAAAAAACACTTCACATTAATTTAAAGGAAATATTCTTAAATCTTTAAGACAATTTTTTGTTTTAGCGAAAACAATTAATTTTTCTATGCTCTAATTTCACATTTATTGCAATAAGCTTTTTGTAATATATTTTCTGTTGTATTAAAATTAGATCTAATAAAAATTAACATCACCAAATTACCAAAACAAAACATTAATATAGGAAGTAATATGGTTGAAGGATTATACAATAAAAAAATAATAAAAAACAATATACACAAGCAACTATATATTATCTGAAAAAACAATGTTACTGGTGATGGTTTTAGTTTTGCATAAACGATAGTTCCTTCATTATTACTTTTAAAACAGCCCACAACTTTTGTTCTTATCGGTTCTCTTGGACCAGATAGATTAAGTGTAATATCAAAACTATCATCTGATATTCTGCCAATAAAGTCGCATTTGTACTTACTTGCTTTGCTATAAGGAAAAGTCAGTTGTTTCAATTTTTCTTTGGAATTATCTAAAGAAAGATTTGTATTAATTGTTATACTCTTATCATAAATCATAGCATTATACTCCTTAATAATATGACGGAGAACTACAAAAACCCGGACCTTTTCCTATTGGTCTTCCACAAGCACGACAATACTTCTGAGAGTTTTTATTATGTATCTTATTATTGTTTGTATTATTTTTATTCATATTCTTTTTTATATTCTTGTTAGTCGTTTTGGGAGTATTCGAGGTACTTGTATATATTGTATTAGTTGTCGGTGTATATGTATGGAAATCAGCACCTAAGCCGCCACCTGGATTTATAACAATACCCGCAAAACCATATTCACTAAAAACTAAATCAACACCTAAAAAACCGCCAAAACCAGCAGAACCACCAAAATAGAAATAGCGTCTCTCAGATAATTCATCAACACTATTTGCATCCCAATAAAAGCCAATCGGCATTGATGCACTCAAATCAGCAACACCAAAATATGGATTTTCTTTTAAATTGGTTCCGGCGTATGAAAATTGCAAAGCAGTATCTCCATTTCCGTCGAAAGCTGCACAAATAGATGCATTCACTCCCCAAAAAAGTGTACAATCTCCAGAAAAGCCAACTGTAGTAACAAAACAACCACCTGTGTCAATATAGATTCCCGGGTTATTCTGACAATACGCATTCATATTAGTATCAAGAATGTTATCGCCTGACTGGAAATAGCCGTCTGCATTCACAAATCTGTGGGTAACAGGGTCGTAGTAACGGCTCATAAGGTAGTATAAGCCTGATTCAGAGTCATAGTAATAACTGCGATAGCGGAATGGATTGAGGTTAGCAATATGGTTAGGGTCTGTAATTTCTTGATTGCTCGCATTTGATACTGTGAGCACATTACCCCAGACATCGTATTCATACTTAGCTACAACATTACCGTTACCGTCATAGATTGAAGTAATATCACCTCTCCAGTTGTGAGCGAAGTAATATGTTACTGCATTGGTTGATGAATTTGCCTTGTAGCTTACTGCATAAAGCTGACCGTTTGCATCATAACAATAGTCAAATACTTTTTCTCCCCTTGTTTCGTGCATAAGCTTACCGTTGAGGTATTCGTATGTGTATTCAACTCCGTTTACGGTTTTACTTGTTCTTACGCCGTTGCTGTCATACTTATAGCTGATACTGTCATTGCCGCTTTGTAGGGTTGTAAGGTTTCTGCCGTTGAGCCAAGTCATTGTCATACCGTCACGATATGAAAGCGGATTGCCTATTTCATCATAGGTTATAGTTTCTCCGTTGTAGCTTGTAAGTTTGTCGCCCCAGTTTGAGTCATCATATCCGTATGCATTTACTCTTGAATCATATAGTTGTCCATGAGCACCA
>OLWO01000044.1_pt1 | contig 113939 bp, 86 predicted proteins | sample 1673751 | NCBI WGS metagenome assembly OLWO01 (sample SAMEA103958125, study PRJEB25191) | human gut metagenome
TCGGCGAATACACGAAACCCTGCCAAAAGGTCAAGGTTGATTTTCCGGCAACGGAATTAAGCCGCGCTTTCAGCGTTACGTTCGACCTGCCGGAAGGCTGGACAGTCAGAAGTGACGAAGGTGTGTACACCGATTCGTCTTATTCCGATCTCGGTTTCTATTTGCTCGGGCGCAAGCTGCTCTATGATGAAAACGGAAATCTTGCCGGTGCGGCCGGATACGGCACATACTACCCGAACAATCATGCCGAAAACGTCACGCATGAAGTATATGGCTCTGTCGTTTCCGGACATGTTAAACTTGTCAACTTTGAAAATTTCCATTCAACAGTCGATAACTCAACAAACTGCATAAGCGCATATACCTCATCACATCACGAATGCGCTCCTGCCATGTGGACTGTCGGAGAAGGTTTCCATGCCTTTGATAACCCTGCTGCCTGTGCATACACCGAGGAGAACCCTGTGTTTGTTGTTATTGAGCTTTCTCGGCTGTATGAGGACTCGGCAAGTCTTTCCAAGCGCGTTGCAGAGAGCATAAGGTTTGAATGAAAGAAAAGGGAATTAACCGTAACCGATAGCGAGCCTCCTTTCTTTTTCCGAATAAAACACCCCTGCCCGGGTAATGTAATACCGGGCGGGGGTGTTTTGCCGTGCGGCATATATTTGAAAAAAAGCGTTTAAACCGTTGCCAAAAAAGGAAAAGTGTTGTAAAATTGGCATGAATGACGGAATGCGCAAAGCATTCATTAAATCACGGAGGAATTACTTCAATGAACCCGAAATTCAAGAACAATATCGGTATCATGGTTCCCGAAATCCTGATGCCCGCAAAGAATGTTGACCTTACCAAATGGGCATGCGTTGCGTGCGACCAGTACACTTCCCAGCCTGACTATTGGAACAAGTGCGAAGAGATCGTCGGCGATGCTCCGTCCACCCTGCGCCTTATGCTTCCGGAGATTTATCTTGAAAAGCCCGGCGAAACCGAAAAAATTGCCGCGATCCGCAAGGCAATGCACGACTATATCGACAACGGCATCCTTCAAAATCTTGGCGAAGGTTTCGTTTTCACGCGCCGCAGCGTCGGCGGCAACACCCGCAACGGACTTGTTGTTGCACTGGATCTCGAGTGCTATGACTACTCCAAGGGTTCAACGACCCTTATCCGCGCAACCGAGGGCACGATCGTTGAGCGCATCCCGCCCCGCCTGAAGATTCGCGACGGCGCACTGCTTGAGCTGCCCCATATTCTTGTTCTTATCGATGATGAAAAGAAAACCGTTATCGAACCCCTTGCGGAAAAGCTTCAGAACACTGAAAAGCTCTACGATTTCGACCTTATGCAGAACGGCGGACACATTGAGGGCTGGTTCGTCAACAATGAAGGCATGATCGAGGACGTTATCTCCGCGCTGAACGCACTTGTTGATCCCAACAAGTACGGCACCGAAATGCCTCCCCTGCTGTTTGCAATGGGCGACGGCAACCACAGCTTTGCAACCGCAAAAGCAAATTGGGAAAAAGTCAAGGCCACCCTCACCCCCGAAGAGCAGGCGGATCACCCCGCACGCTTTGCACTTGTTGAACTTGAAAACGTTCACGATGACGGCATCGTTTTCGAACCCATCCACAGGGTCGTTTTCAACGTTCATGTTCCCGCATTCCTTGAAGCACTGAAGGCGAAGCTTGCGGAGCAGAACAACGGAGAATGCGAAATCAACTTCTATGACTGCGAATGCTGCATGGAAAAGGCGGAGAAGGCCGCTCCCAAGGGCGCGCACGTTATTCCCGTCATTACCGAAAACGGCAAAGGACTTATTGTTGTTGCAAAACCCAATGCACAGCTTGAAGTCGGCACGCTTCAAAACGCTCTTGACGTTGTTCTTAAAGCAACCGAAGGCGCGACCATCGACTATATCCACGGTGCAGACGTTGTGAACGACCTCGGCAGCAAGCACGGCAACATCGGCTTCCTGCTTCCCCCCATGGAAAAGAGCGCATTCTTCCGCACCGTTGTTTTTGACGGCGCACTGCCCCGCAAGACTTTCTCAATGGGCGAAGCACATGAAAAGAGGTATTACCTCGAATGCAGGAAGATCTGCAAGTAAAACCTGCGTTTTGAGTTAAATGCTCGAGTTTCGGAGCCTGCAAACGGCTGAACCGAAGACCGATTCATATTGGACCCGATTTACGGAGCGTTTTGTGAGGCGCTGCTTCACGGAATGCTCCGTTTGCAGGTTTTCTTCGCATTAATTAAAAACACTTTCTGTCAAATACTCTGTCAAAGGCAAGGTAACAAACAATGCTTGAAACAACATTCCATTCGCTTACGGCCGTGCTTATCGTGATGTTCATGGTCGCCGTGGGCTGGCTTTTCGGCAAACTCGGCTATCTGCGCCGCGAACACAAAAAGCTTATGACCAAGCTTATTATTTCGGCAGGTATGCCTTCTCTTGTTGTGAACACCGTGTTCGGAAAAATCGACCTTGACGCACTGCAAAATCCCGCACTGCTGTTTCTTTTGCCTGCGCTGAGCATGATTATAACTCTTCTGCTCGGCTTTATTTTTGCAAAGCTGCTTAAACCCGAGGCAAAACGGCGCGGCGGGTTTATCGCAATGTGTGCTTTTTCGAATTCCGTTTTTGTCGGACTGCCGATGAACACCGGGCTTTTCGGCGATGAAGCCGTGCCGTACGTGATGTGCTTCTACATTGTCAACACAACCCTTTTTTGGACGATCGGGAATTATCTCATCTCTCGCTCCGGCGAAGGTGAAAAGCGCGGCGGAATTCTGCACAATCTTAAAAAAATCGTTTCCCCACCCCTGGTTGCGCTTGCTGTTTGCCTTCCGCTTGCGGCACTCGGCGTCAAAATGCCGCAGCCCGTTGTTAAGCTCTCCGGCTATATGGGCAATATCGTAACGCCGCTCGCGCTGTTTTATATCGGATATGCACTGTATGAATACGGGTTTAAAAGCCTTAAGCCCGACCGCTGCATGCTTGCTGTCATGGGAATGCGCTTTATCGCCGCGCCGCTTATCATGCTTGTGCTCTGCAAACTTTTCGGTCTGAGCGGAATGCCGAGCGGGGTTCTTGTTATCGAATCCGCCATGCCCGTTATGACGCAGGCCGTTGTTGTTGCGGCGGCAAACGATGCAGATGAATCATTCGTTGCTGCCGGAATGAGCCTTACGACTCTCGGCTGTTTCATCTTTGTCCCTCTTCTGATGCTGCTTATGAATGCCGTCGGTTTGGTTTAAAAGCATTTCCCCGCCGACGGAACACCAATGCCGCGGGACAGTATTTTTGTTTTGTGAACGGTATTTAAATAAAAAGCTTTGCAATATATTATTTATGATGTTAAAATACAATCACTAAAGGAAGTTTGGAGGTATTGTTTGCCCACCGTCAATTCGGCACTTAACAACGTATTATGAAAACAAAAAAAACAAGCACTGAAAAAAGCGCAAAGAACAGCGGTTTTCGCAGCCTGCTGCCCTGCGCAAAGGGATATCGGCTTCCCTCGTTTCTGACACCGATATTCATCGTTCTTGAAGTTACGATGGAAGTTTTTATCCCACTCCTTATGGCGGCAATAGTTGACGGCGGGCTTTACGGCTCGCCTGATTTCACCCTTCGGAAGTATTTTTCGGCAGAGCTTATCGCCGACAAAACCCGATTCGTGATCATTCTCGGCGGCATAATGGTGCTTGCGGCAATGCTGTCGCTTGCATTCGGTATGCTTGCCGCACGTACGGCTGCGGTTGCAAGCATGGGTTTTGCAAAGAACCTGCGCCGAAAAGTTTTTGAAAAGATTCTGTCTTTCTCTTTCAAAAACACGGACAGATTCTCAACACCCTCCCTCGTTATGCGTACAACGGCGGATATCAACAACGTTCAGAATCTTTATCAGCAGATGATACGCATATTTGTGCGCGCTCCGGTCATGATGGTGCTTGCGGCCGTTATGGCTCTGCGCGTAAATGCGGAGCTTTCGGTCATTTACCTTGTTGCGCTGCCCATTATGTTCTGCACACTCATTTCAATGGGAATGATAGGCAAGCCGCGTTTCCGCATCATGTTAAAAAAATATGACAAGATGAACGCTTCCGTTCAGGAAAATCTTGTCGCCGCACGCGTTGTGAAATCTTTTGCACGCGAAGATTATGAAAAGAAAAAATTTGCCGCTTCAGCTGATGACCTTAAAAAGGCTCAGATTTACGCACAGAAGCTTTTCTCCCTCCTGCCTGCGATTCAAATGGGTATTATGTGGACCTGCGCCGTCATTCTGATGCTGATGGGCGGCAATCAGGTGTTTGCGGGAACGCTTACTAAGGGCGAACTTGTCAGCATGTTGACCTATACCAACCAGGTTGTAGGTTCCGTTTCAATGGTTGCAATGATCATCATGATGCTCACCATGACGCGCGAATCCGTGACGCGCATCAACGAGGTGCTTGACGAAGTTCCCGACATTACGGATAACGGCAGCACGTTCAAAGTTGAAAACGGTGAGATTGAATTCCGCCATGTTGATTTCAGCTATTCCGGAAAAAGCGACAACCTCACGCTTTCTGATATCAACCTGCACATTCGCGCCGGTGAGACCATCGGCGTTGTGGGCGGCACCGGTGACGGAAAATCGACCCTGATGCAGCTCATTCCGCGTTTTTACGATGCACTTTCGGGCGAAGTGCTTGTCGGCGGAAGGAATGTTAAGGATTATTCACTGTACGAACTGCGCGAAAGCGTATCAATGGTGCTTCAAAAGAACATGCTTTTTTCCGGCACGATTCGCGACAATCTCCGTTGGGGAAACAAGGACGCAACGGACGAGCAGATTGAGCATGCCTGTCGCCTTGCATGTGCGCACGATTTCGTTATGAGCTTCCCCGACGGATACGACACGGATCTCGGACAGGGCGGTGTTAATGTTTCCGGCGGACAGAAGCAAAGGCTTTGCATTGCCCGCGCGCTGCTCAAAAATCCGAAGATCCTGATCCTTGACGACTCCACAAGCGCAGTCGATTCACGCACCGATGAAAGCATCCGCGCCGCATTCCGCGAAAGTCTGCCCGGAACAACAAAGCTCATCATTGCCCAGCGCATAGCCTCCATAATGTATTCCGACAGGATAATCGTTATGGATAAGGGACGCATTTCCGATGTCGGCACTCACGATGAGCTTATGCAGCGCAGCGAAATCTACCGCGAAGTTTACTTGTCTCAAAACAAGGAACTTCCGCAGGAAGGCGGAACGGTCTCCGGCGTAAACAGCAGCTCTGACATAAAAGGAAAGGAGGCGGTCACTAATGCCTAAAATGCCCGGAGGAAGAGACAACCCCGCTGCACGTTTTGCAGGCAGCGGCCGCCCCGCAAACCCGCTCAAAACAATGAGCAGGCTGCTTAAGTACTACGGCAAATGCCGCTGGATGTTCACTGTTGCGGTTATTATGATCGCAGTCTATTCCCTTGCAACAATTGCCGCAAGCTACATGATGAAACCCCTTGTTGCCGTGTTGGAAGAGGCAGGCATCACGCCCGATGCGGCACAGGCAAAATACCTTGCTCTGCTTATCGGCATGGCGGGGCTGTATGTGCTCAGTGTTCTCACCAACTATTGTTTAAACTATCTTATGCTCAAATGCTCCGCAACGGTGCTTTGTGACCTGCGCAAGGATATGTTTGATAAGATGCAGAGTCTTCCCATAAGCTATTTTGACACGCATACGCACGGCGAGCTTATGAGTTACTATACAAACGATATTGACGCGATCCGCGAGCTTCTGCACCAGAGCATCACGCAGCTGATAATCTCCTGCATATCCCTCGTCGGCATCGTTGCAATGATGCTCATTCTTTCCGTTTCGCTGTTTGCAATCGTTGTTGTTATGGGGTTTGTTGTGTTTTTTACAGTCAAATTCATCGGCAAAAAGAGCGGAAAGAATTTTGCCCGTCAGCAAAAAGCCGTTGCATCCGTGAACGGATACATTGAAGAGATGATGGCGGGGCAGAAGGTCGTTAAGGCCTTTAACCATGAGGAAGAATCCATGAAGGCATTTGATGTGCTGAATATTGAATTCTGTTCGGCAGCAACAAAGGCAAATACCTATGCCAATATCATGGGGCCGATAATGAACAACCTGTCGCATATTTTCTATTCGATAACGACCACCCTCGGTGTTCTCGGTCTTGTGACTTCCGGCAGCGTGCTTATTGCTTTTTTGCAGTACATACGGCAGTTTGCGGAGCGCATATCGCAGATTTCGCAGCAGTTCAATTTCGTTCTGCTTGCGCTTGCGGGCGCGGAGCGCGTGTTTAAGCTTATGGATGTTCCGCCCGAAATCGATGACGGCGATGTTACCCTCGGCTTGAACGCACACGGTGAAAAAGTCTGGCGCGTTCCCAACGGAACCGAGTCGGGAGCAAACAATTCCGTGACTGAAATTCCGCTTGCGGGCATGGTTGAGCTGCACGATGTTACCTTCAGCTATGACGGCAAGGTGAACGTTTTGAATGATGTTTCCCTCTATGCAAAGCGCGGACAGAAGATCGCGTTTGTCGGCTCCACCGGTGCCGGCAAAACGACGATAACCAACCTTATCAACAGGTTCTATGATGTTAACGAGGGTGAAATCACCTATGACGGAATCGATGTTCGCCGCATCAAAAAACGCGACCTTCGCGGAACACTCGGCATGGTTTTGCAGGATACGCATCTGTTCACCGGCACGGTTATGGAAAACATTCGTTACGGCAAGCTGGATGCAACGGATGAAGAATGTATTCAGGCGGCAAAGATCGCAAATGCGCATTACTTCATCTCTCACCTGCCGAACGGCTATGATACGATGCTCACTTCGGACGGCGCAAACCTGTCACAAGGTCAGCGTCAGCTTATCGCAATTGCACGAGCCGCCGTTACCAATCCCGAGGTGCTCATTCTTGATGAGGCGACAAGCTCGATCGACACAAGAACCGAACTGCTCATCGAACGCGGCATGGACAGCCTTATGGAAGGAAGAACGGTGTTTGTTATTGCACACCGACTCTCCACCGTTCGCAATTCAAATGCCATTATGGTGCTTGAAAAAGGCCGTATCATTGAGCGCGGCGACCATGAAGAGCTGCTCCGCCGCAAGGGCCGATATTACGAGCTGTACACAGGCATGTTTGAATTGAGCTGATTACTGCGTCGAAATTCGAACAGCTCCGTGTATTCAATGTATTTCGATTGATGCATTACACGCACGGAACGCAAATTAAAGGGAACCGTCGAAACAAATCGGCACGGTTCCCTTTTTGATGCTGTGTTGATTCAATTATTCCGAATGCGCATTGAAATTCGATGTATTAAAACCCGGTGCGGGATGATTAATCCATGCGAAGCCGCCGGTCATTCGTCGATTCGCGGTTCGTCCGTCTTCGGCCTTTCCGGTTTCGGGGAAAGATAATGCGGGCGATAGCGATAAAGCGTGCAGGTCATGCCTCCGTTTGAGAGCTTGCGTCTTTTATCCGCTCTTGCGCCGTATATGCGTTCAAAATCCGGATGTGACGCAATGATGTTCACGCTCCAGCCGTCAAGCCGCGAAAAAATGCCGTGCATTTGACGATACAGCTCTTCCGCACTCTGTTTTTCAAGCAATCGCTCACCGTACGGCGGGTTGCAGACGATCACGCCGCCCGTACGCGTTTCACGGAGCTTTTGAACGGGTTCAACGCGCCAATCGAGCATGACCCCCGCTTTTTTTGCATGTTTTTTGCAGAGTTCAATCGAATGCGGGTCTATATCCCTTCCGGATATATCCACTGTGTCACGGCGAACACTGTCCCTCGCCTGCTCCCGCGCCGCAGCGAATGCGTTGTTCTGCAAAAAATGCCAGTCCTCAGCCGCAAACTCCCGATTAATTCCCGGCGCGATATTGTTTGCGATCATTGCGGCTTCAATCGGCATTGTGCCCGAACCGCACATCGGGTCTATGAGCGGACGTGTTTGCCTGTAACCCGAAAGCATCACTATTGCGGCACCGAGCGTTTCCGATATCGGTGCAGGCACATTGTATGTTCTGTATCCCCTTCGGGACAGTCCCGCGCCGCAGCAATCAAGAGCAACGGTGACTTCATCGCGCAGAATCCCGATTTCGATTATTATGCGTCTGCCGTTTTCCGGCAGAATTTTAAGTCCGTATTCACGCGAAAGCGAATCCACAATCGCTTTTTTCGCAATGCTTTGACAGTCGGAAACCGAAAAAAGTCTGCTTTTTGCAGATTTGCCGTTCACATGGATAAAACTTGTGCGCAGCAGGTAATCCTTCCAGCGAATGCGGCGCACGCCCTCGTACAGTTCATCAAAAGTTACGGCGCGGAACGAAGCAAGCTTCATCAGCACGCGTTCCGCAGTTCTGAGCCAAAGACAGGCACGCGCCATTGCAAAATGGTCTCCCGCAAAATCAACTCTTGCATCGCTGACGCGAAGCACCTCAATTCCAAGATCGCGCAATTCGCCCGCAACGACGGACTCAAGCCCGATTTTGCACGTTGCAAAATAAGTATCAGTCATACATATATCTCCGTTTATGTTGCTGCCGTAAACCGCCGGCGCACTGTCATTCCGCATCCGGTGCGCCGCCGTTGTTTTCGGACCCGCTTTCGGATTTGTTCACAGAATCATCTTTTGCTTCTTTATCAGACTTTCTTCCCGAATTTGTCCGTTTTTTCGAAGCGAGATCCGCCTTGTTTGAGCCGGCGTCGGCGTTTTTGCGGGAAGACGGCTTGGTTTTTCCGGCCTTTTTCCGTTCGGCTGCTGCCTTTTCCTCTGCATGAAGCTTTTTGAATGTTTCTTCAAAGCTGTCTTCAAGTTTGCACATTTCTTCCGGCTCGAACATTCCGTATACGCATAGATCGCTTTGAAGCTTCTCCGCCGCATTTTCCAACCTGCGCAGAGTTATATCATAATCCTTTATAAGTTTTTTTGCATTAACTGCTCTTTTGCTGTTCATAAAGCGGCATGTATAATCAATCGCCGCTGCATATGCAGGAACCTGCGAATTGGATAATGCCAACCCCAAGTCATTGTACAGTTCCGCAGCCGCTTCAACAATATTTTCGGCTTCCTGCCTGATTTTTTTGCTGCAATTGCAGAGCTTTTGCTGCAAGAGTGCATTCAGCCGCCCGAACGGTGCCTGCAAATGCGGACAATCATCCTCTTTTTCTTCGTCATCCGTTTTGTCGGGTTGATTTTCCGTTGAGAACAGTTCACCCGTTAAGAGTTTTCCCTTATCAAAAATCGTGAACCTTGTCATATTCTCTTTATCGCGGAAAGTCATGATTGCAAACCTGCGAACGCTGTCGTCACAACTCGGATCCAAAAGAATCTTGTAAAGCTCATGCATCGCCGACCGACGGTCACGCTCGTACAAAAGCATCAATCCGCCGATACGGAAGGGCGGAGGAGTTTTTTCTGCGCAATACCGTATGCACTCTTCAATCTCCTCTTGTGTAAGCTCCGGTTCGCTTTCGGTCAACATCCTGCCTGCATCTTCATTTCCGAGTTCGTTCGAAAGCACGGTCATGCAGCGGAACAGTTCGCCGCTCGGAACATCATAGGGTATGCTGACGTTTCTCAGAATGCCGTCCTCCTGCGTTTTTATGCACAGTTTGCGATAATAAGCAGCAACACTGTCACTCGGATCTATTCGAAGCTGTTTTTCAAAGAGAGTTCTGGCAAGAGCATAATCCCCGCTGAGGTAGGCTGACAGAGCATAGTTATGGATTACCAATTGATCGTACGGGTGCTCCGAATAGACCCTTTTAACGAGAGTCATCGCGGCGGAAGCATTTTGAATCTCCAGCATCACGGCGGATGCCCGCATCAGCTCTTCTTCATCCAACCCTTTCATTTTAAGGATGTTGTCTGCACACTCGGCTGCTTTGCGCGGCCTGTGAGCTCCGCTGTACAAAAGCGCAGCATAGCACCGAATCGTTAATCTCGATTTCCATTTTTCGGGAGCGGCCTCGTATTTTTTGATACCTTTTTTAAAATGCATCACAGCATAGCAGCTCAAAAGATACTTTTCGAACAGTTCATAGGAATCCGGGAATTTTTCAATTGCATCGCTGAGAAGTCCGTATGCCATATCGCCGTTCACGCGATCCTCCTCTGCTTCAATGCGTTTCAGTGTTTCTTCAAGCTCAACCTCACTGCTGTCGCGAACGGCAGGAACGGATTCCCTTGACTCGTTCAAAGCACAATTCGCCTCACATATATCAAGAGCCTCGTAAACAGCAATCAAGTCCTCATCAGTGTAGCTGTCCGGAACGTTTATCAGGAACTGCCTGTACGCTTTGCGCGCCGCAACATATTCACCGAGTCCAAGGTAGCTGTAGCCTGCGATCATGAAAGCATCCTGAACATATTCATGACCGGAATTCAGGACGCATGAGGAATAAGCAAGCGACTCGGTGAACCTGTTCATCTCGTTGTATGTTCCCGCGATTGCAAGCATAACTTCCTCGTTTTCGGGTTCAATTGTTTCCGCACGCCGCATCAGCGAAAGAGCGCCGATATGATCGCCCGCGTCGAGTTTGTCCGCCGCAAGCTTCATAACAAGCTCAACATTGCCGCTGATATCAATAACGTTGTCAGGTTTCTTTTTTGTGCTTCTCATGCTGCATATCCTCCACCCGGTTTTAAGCAGACGCCGAGTTGAAGCCGTTTCATTAAAGTCAAGCCGTTCGGCGAGTTTCCGATTTTTGTTGATTTCGGTTGTGTTCCGTTTTTGAGATCACTCATTTCCGCAGTCGTTTATCGCTTCGGCAAGATCTGCGGAAATCTCATCCGAATCGTTTCCGCCCGCCTGTGCCTCTTCAAGCAGAGCGCGGAGTTCATCCTCGTTAAAAACGTATTTCGTTTGGCAGAAAGAACACACAAGCTCCGCCTTGCCGTCGTTTTCAATAATATCTTTCAGTTCGTTTTCGCCGAGCGACATAATGACGCGCTCAAGCCTTTCCCTGCTGCAATCGCAGCGGTATGCAGGGCAGAGAGTGTCGGTAATTTCAAACTCCATGCCTTCGAAAAGGGCGTTAAGCGCGCTTTCGAGGGTCTCTCCGTCATCCATATGCTGTGACAGCTTTGCAATTTTGCCCGTCAGCTGTTCAAGCCGAATAATATCGCTCTCCGGACAATCGGGCAGCGGTGCAATAATCAGCCCGGCAGCGGAGCGCACGGTCCCCTGCTGCGGCTCAACCCTTACGCCGAGATAAACCAGCGACGGCTGCTGTTCGCTTGTGTAAAAATAGTTTGCGAAATCATCTGCAATTTCGCCGTCAATAAGCTCGCACCTGCCGACATACGGCTCCCGCAGCGACAAATCGCGAATAACGCGCAGCTCACCGCTGCCGCCGACAGCACCCGAAACATCCAGCTTTCCGAACTCGTTAAGCGGCAGTTCAACCTCCGGATTGGTGATGCACCCCTTAACGATTCCGCCCATATGCCCGACAACCGTTATGTTGCCCGCAGGCCCTCCGCCCGCAATTGTCGCCGTTATGCTGTCCGTTTCGCTTTTCAGCTGTGCACTCATCATGGAAACGGCGAGCAGCATTCTTCCGAGAGCGGCGGTGCAAACACGGCTTGTTCCGTGAATTTCTCTTGCGGTTTCAACTATTTCGCGTCCCGAAACGGCGATCACGTTCACTGTGCGGTTAAAAAGCAGACCGCGAATGATATTGTCGCGTTCAGCGCATGTGTTTTCGATGCAGTCGACAGTTGCATCGCTTTCGGTCATCTTATTTTCAATTTTGTTATTCATAATGTTTTCCTTTCGCTAAAGGTCATTTGAGCAGGCCGCAAAGGTTATTTGCCGACTCTGCCGGGCTTTCTTGCCGTGAATTGCAGCCGTTCGCTTTCATCACGCGGCGGTTCCGTTGTGAATGCCGAAAAAACCCCGATGTTTTCAAAGCCGATATTTTTAAGCCACGAAACAAGCTCCCTTTCGGAATGAGCACGTTGAATATGCTTTTCGGAAAATCGGGAATAGAGCGGTTCGCCGTGCGCGTCGTTTGCCGACTTCACAAAAAACTCCAGCTCCATTTCCACAAGCTTGCTCTCCGCATCATAGCAGTTTTGCCAGAAGTATGCAACGTCCGTTCTGCTGTCGCAATAGCCGTTTTGCCCGAGAATATGCTGCAATTTATATCTTGACGAAACATCAAACAGCAAAATGCCGCCCGGCCTGAGCCCGTTGAATGCCGTCAGAAGGAATTTTTCAACATCCTCGCGGCTTGTAAGGTAATTCACGCAGTCACATGCCGCAATGATGCAGTCAACGGGACGATGCAATTCAATGCGGCGCATATCCATGCATATAAATTTTGTTTTTTGCCCGCACCGGCGGGATTTTTCAGCGGCAACTTCGAGCATGTTCCTTGAAATATCCGAACCGGTGACATCGTACCCGGCTTTGTTGAGCCGAAGAGTCAATGCGCCTGTTCCGCAGCCGCACTCAAAAATTCTCGCTCCTTTCGGAAAGTCGGTCGGCAGCAGCGATATTATATAATTCGCCCATGCATCATAATCCGTATTGTCCATGAAAATGTCATAGACCTCCGCAAATTTTGCATTATATTGTTCCATTGCCGACACCTCCCGAATTAATCAGCGAACACAAAATAATTATAAACCAATATAGCGGATTTTGCAACATCGCGAAACTGTGGAATGCACCGTTTATCGGTTAAAAGCTGTTTGCCGCAAGACATGTTCCTGCAAAAGGCAAGTATTCGACAGTTCTGAGAAAGCGACAGAAAAAGCTGTTTTCCGCAGGTATAAACCGCAGTCCTCCTTGAGTCCGTTTCGGAATCAAAATTGCAGAATCCGCAGATACTATCATGCAGCAGGCGGCGGAACAGCCGCCGAACCGCTCAAACGCGGTAAAAAACAAGGTACAGAAATACCGCATGATGCAGGAGGAATCCGAAATGACAGAAACAAACACTTCAGGAATAATCACTGCCGCAGCAGACATTATTGCGGGGGCATTCAACGCACTTCCGAAGCGGGTCTGTAATCAGCATAAATTTTACGACTATGCCGACTATCTGCGTGAAAACCTGCCTGCACAAGCGGAGTTGGACTTGCAGCGTGAAAAACCGCTGAACCCTGCACCGCTCGTTTCCGTTGCAATTGCCTGTTCGGGGGCAAGCCGTGCGGCCGTTCGCTCAACGCTCGAAGCGCTCGGCAAACAAACCTATGCAAATTTTGAAGTTTGCGTGGTTTCGGAGCTTGCGCAGGCAGGGCTTACGGATTATGAAGGCATTCCGAAATTCAGGCTTGTGCTTTTTAACGGCACAGCGCACGAACAGCTGAAAGCCGCCGAGAAGATGCTTAACGGTGCATACTTTTTGCAGCTGCTGCCCGGAGATTTGCCCGCACCGGACGCGCTTCACATGCTTGTTCTGCAAACTCATGCAAATCCCGAAGCGGAGGTTGTTTTTGCCGATGAGGACTCCGTGATTGACGGCATTCGGCAAAACCCGATTTTTAAGCCCGACTACGGGCGCGACACATTGCGTTCCTTCAACAGCATCGGGCGGCCAATGCTTGTTTCCAAACGTGTACATACGGCTGTCGGCGGGTTTCGCGGCAGCACACCGGCCGAGCTTTGGGCATACTGCATTGACTGTGCTTCGGCTGCCAAGCAGGTCATTCACATTGCAAGAATCGGGCTGACCGTTATCCGCGACTGCGACGGCAGCGAAATTCCCTGCACCGACATACTGAAGCGTGAATTCAATTCCCTTTATCCCGGCGACGGTTCGGAAAAGAAAAAACGCACAAGCGGATACTGCTTTGAGGGCAGTGTTTTGGGTACACTTCGTATGCGTTACCCGAGAAAACGCGAACCATCCGTCGGCATTGTTATCGCCGGTGCGGACGGAGTTGAAAACCTTCAGCGATGCATTGACTCGGCGGAGATGCAGTCAACGGTTGATTGCAGACGAATTATCATTGCGGATGACGGCAGCGGGGATGAGCGAATGCGCCGCTATCTTCTGGCACTCAAAAAGAACAGGGCAGCAGAGATCGTTCACGTCAATGCGGAACAGCCGCTGCCCGAAACGCTGAATGCATGTGCATGCAAAGCCGCTGCGGATTTGCTGCTGTTTTTAAACGGAAACATTGAAATTCTCTCCCCTGCATTCCTTCGCGAATTCACCGAACTTGCGCTTCGGCACGGCGCAGGTGCGATTGGCGGAAAAATCGTGAACGAAAGCGGAAACATCCTTTCCGCCGGCACCGTTATCGGCCTTAACGGCTGGGCACAAAGCCCTTATTCCGGCGAAAAGGATGATTTTGAAGACTTTTTAAAATGCAGTTTTCTGCACGTTCAGCGCAATGTAACCGCAGTCAGCGGCGCATTTATGGCAGTCAGCGGCGAAAACTTTTTCAGTTTCGGCATGTTTGACGAAACACTGGCCGGAGTGGGATGGGACACGGAGTTCTGTGTTCGGCTCATGCGAAAAGGTCTTGCAAACTGCTTCACTCCGTTTGCAAAGGCGCGGTTATCGGGCAGACTTCCGAATGATTATGCCAATGCAGGCAAAGCCAATCTTTTGCGCTGTTATGACGTATACCGCGAAACACTGCTTTGCGGCGACAGGTATTTCAACCCAAACTTTGATTATGCAAACCCCGTTCCGACTCTCGCCGCGATTCCGTACCCGCCGATAAAGCTGAATCCGCTTTATTCCGGCTGAGCTTCACCCGCAATCGACCGAAAACGCATCAGTTTTCGCCGTCATCCGCATTTATCAAAGCTTCCGCAAGGGTTTTATATTCCCCGGTGGGATCGGTTTCGGGAAGGGTTTCAACCTTTTTGAGGGTTCTGCAAATTTGCCTTGTGCGAACACCCACAAGCGTTTCAAGGTCATTATGCGCCTTTTCAAGCGATTTCTGCGTTGCTCTGAGCACATCGTCAAACTTTCCGAACTCTCTTTTTATCTGAGAGAGCAAATCCCAGACCTCGCTGCTGCGTTTTTGTATTGCAAGTGTTCGGAACCCCATTTGCAGGCTGTTAAGCAGTGCCGCCATGGTTGAAGGGCCGGAAAGGTTAACGCGGAAACGCATTTGCAGCTCTTCGATAAGCCCGAGCCGCACCGCTTCGGCATAAAGTCCCTCCGTGGGCAGGAACATGATCGCAAAATCCGTTGTGCGCGGGGGATTTATGTATTTTTCCTTTATATCCTTCGCGCATTTCAGAAGAACTTCACGCAGGTTTTTCTGCGCAGCGGCAACATCCTCGCCGGAATCATACGCATCGCAGAGTTTGGAATAAATATCCGCAGGGAATTTGCTGTCAACGGGAAGGTAAACCGCTTCTCCGCCGTCATTCGGAAGTTTTATTGCAAATTCAACGCGCTCATTATTCTGTTTTCCGGCGTCAAAATTACATTCGTACTGTTCCGGCGCAAGAACTTCGCCGAGAATTGCGCCGAGCTGAATTTCGCCGAGCGTGCCGCGTGTTTTGACATTTGAAAGAACCTTTTTAAGATCACCCACTCCGCTTGCAAGCGTCTGCATTTCTCCGAGCCCCTGATAGACCTGTTTAAGACGTTCATCAACAAGCTTGAAGTTTTCGGAGATTTGCTTCGTGAGCGTCTCCTGCAATTTTTCGTCAACAACACCGCGAATTGCATCAAGCTGCTTTTCGTTGCGTTCCGTCATGAGTTTCACGCTCGCATCCATTGCCGCCAGTTTTTCCGTGCAGACCGTTTCAAAATGCTTATTGCGCGTTTCCGCCTGCTCCGCCTGTGTTTTCAGCAGAGTATTCTGAGCAGCAAGTCTGTCCGAAATCTGTTTTTCGAAGGAATCCTGCCCTGCGGCAAGCCTGTCGGAAAGCGTCCTCTGTTCGGAAGAGAGCCTTTCGGAAAGCGCGTTTTGTTCGGTATTCAGTTTTTCCGAAAACGCTTTCTGTTCTGCGGAGATTCTTTCTGCCGCCGCTGTCTGTGCCTCCGCAAGGCGGGAAGCGGTTTCGCGCATCGAAGAAGCAATGCTTTCATTTAAAGCATTTTTAAATCGTTCATAATCATTCTTTGTTTGTTCGTTGTATCGATAAAGTGCGTCCGAAAGCTCCTTCAGCCTGTCCTGAAGTCTGCGTTCAAGCTCCGCCGATGCATTGCCGACGGCAGAGTTCATTGCGGCACCGACCGCGTTTTCCAATTTGCGCTCAAGCTCTGCGCGTTCGCGTTTTTTTGCATTCAGCTGCCCAAATAAAACAACAGCCGAAACGATTCCCGCCAACAGGCTGAAAACCGTAATGATGAGCAGGATAATGAATTGAGTGTTCGGCATACCTTATTCTCCTTTGTTTTCCTCTGTTTTGAATTGTTGTCCGCCGCACGGTTCGGTTCACCGATGCCGTTTATCGGCAAATTATTAAACCCGCAGCTCAACAGGCAACCCGTTCTGAGCCGCCCGCCGGCGCGGGTCATATAAACAGTCACTTGTTTAAGCTGAAGCGGTGCAGTTGAATGAATCGACCGCTCAGCCTTGGTTTTTAATCAGCCTTATCAGTCTTCATCGTCCTCCTGTGCGCGTCTGCGCGGTGCTTTTTTTGCGTTTCCGCCGTTCTTGCGCTTGTAAATTTCAACAGCGGCAAGGGCAATGATCGCGATAAGCGCAACTGCCGCAATAATGATAAGAATACTGTACCATACTTTCAGCGCACTTCCCGTTTTTGTGAGCATTCCGTCCAGCTTGCTGCCGATATTCGGATCGTCAACGACCGTGACCCCGCCCGTTGCCGGCGGTTCGTTCGGAACGGTGCCTTCGGCATCGATATATTTTGCGGTCAGATGCGCCTCAAACATGTGCGTGTTGCCCGAAGCGTCAAGAGCCGTCAGGAAGAACACAAGATCTCTTTCTCCGCCGACGTTAAGATCGATATTGAATGACTGTGCGCCGGAGTTGGGTTCAAGAACGGCAATCTTGTGGATTTCATAATCCAGTTCTTTTTCGGTCAGGACAACATCGGTGTAGGGAGTGCTTCCCGTGTTTGTGACGGTGAAAGTCAGCCCAATGATATTCTCTCGATTGAGTTGAGTGCGAACTTCCGCGCGGAACTCAAGGCCGAGAGTTGTCGGATCGATGTAAGGGCGAACAGTGTAGCTCTTTGTGTTGTCCTTAAACACAATGCCGGACGAATAAACGCCGGTGATGTTGAACACAACATAGCGAACGGCTTCGGGGTTTCTGACGAAATATTTAATGGTTTTCGACTCACCGATTGCAAGGCTGAAACCGCTTTGAACAACGGTTCCGAGATCGTCCGTAACGGTGAGCGAATTCAGGCTCTGGTTGCCGTTGTTGGTCAGATACAGTGTAAATTCAACGCCCTCCGGTGTGGGTGTGCCGATTTCGACCGTTTTGGTGAGCTGCGCATTTATAAGGCCGATGGTAAGCCCCGAAAGCGTTACCGACAGGGCATTTGTTGACCCCTCGGGAACAAACGATACAGTCGGTTTGCTCGTTACGGTTGATGTGCGCATTGTGTATTCATAAGTGAATACGCGGCTCTCTCCCGGGGCAAGGCTGAATGCGGGAAGCATTGCCTGTGTACCGGCAACATTCTTATCAACAAGGATAATGCTGTTGAGCTTTTTAGCGCCCGTGTTTATCATTGTATATGTCAATTTGACAATATCACCCGCCGAAGCAATCGATTTGTCAACGCTGCGCGAAAGCTTAAGATAAGCCGTATCCGCACGGGAAATGACAAGGGTCAACTCACGCGAACCTGCGGTTTGGGTTGCCGTATCGAACCATGCAATTGTAAAGCGCAGTGTTTCGCCGATTTGTTCCTGGGCAACGTTCATCGTGCCGGTAAATGTGCGCGATTCCCCCGCGGGAACATCGGAAGTGTTGAAAGAAACGCCGTATGTGTTGATTATTGAAACATTTGTGTACACACCGCCGCCGGGCTGAGTTGACGGCTCGGGTTCGGGTGTCGGCTCGGGTGCCGGAGTGGATTCCGACGGTTCCTTTATCAGGGAACCTGTTGCGGTATCATCCAGCCCCTGTCCCGCAGCACCGCCCGGGTTGCGAAGCGTGATGCTTACGGTGACCTGTCCGGGACCGGACAAAAATGCGGGGTTTGCCGAAATGCTTGCCGCGTCCGTTCCGTTTTTTGCGGGCAGAACGGTGATTTCGGCGGAATTGCCATGAACAGTCTGCGCATTTGCGGCGAACCCCGTTGAAACGGGAAGAACAGCCGCAAAAGCGATCAGTGCAGCGAACAAAGCGGTAAATATTGAAAATTTCCTTCGAGTCAATGCTTTCTCCTTATCCCGAACAATGCAGCAGGCACTGTCGGCTCATGCGCTGCGGACACAGAATGCTCCTGCTTACGCATGTACATAAAATATCAATCGTATTATACAGCATTCACCTCGATTTGGGCAAGAGTTTTTATTAAAATTATATTCAGCTTGTTTTTGCTGTCTGTTTTTATCGGCTCCGCGATTCGGGCACGAGAAACCGTGATTTTGGCCCCGAATGTGTCCCTTCGGCGGAAAAATGTGATTTATTCCCGCACTCATTGGCAAACGGGGCTGAATGCTGTATAATAGACAGCGGAATGGATACTCTCGGCGCACCGCTTGCCGGCGGCAGAATTAATGTGCAGTTTTCGGCAGTTCTTAAGCGTCAGCAGCAAAGCCTCGGTTTTCGCTGCTTCCGATATCGATTGATTTTCGGGAATGCTCTGAATAATCGTTAATCAAAAATCAGGGGGTTCCGTTTTTCCAAAACTCAGAACGGAGGAATCACACACTATGACCGCAACAAACAACGACCGCCGCAAGCCCGGCTGCTCAGCCGCGGCAGGATCGGGATGCGGAAGCATTTTCGCCGGCTTTTCCAAAAAAACCTCGACATTCATGCGTGTTGTCTGCTTTATTGCAGCAGCAGCTTTTCTGTTCTGCTTCAGCGGATGCAAGAACAATAATAACGACAAAAACGGTGTTCCGAACGACAAGACCGCTGCAGTCGCATCCATCGGGGACGAAACCGTGAGCTACGCCCTCTATACGGCTGCCTTCGACTCATATCTTTCATACATGGAACAAATGGGCTATGATCCCGTCAGCAACGAGGAAGAGCTGCAAAAATTCCGCGATTGGGTGCTTGAATATCTTGTTAAGGATATGGTGGTTCTGTACCGGGCAAAGGAGGAGGGATTTAAACTTTCCGATGAACAGATCGCGGAATCCGATGCACAGGCGGAAACCGAACTTAAAGAGATATATGACGAGTATATGAAAACTGCCGAAGAATCCAATGCCAAGGACGATTCAAAGACTGTTCAGCAGTATTTCGATGCCGCCATTGCGGAGCTTTCCGAATATTACACCGGCAAAACCATGACCTATGATGAATACTGCGAGGAATATAAACTCGAACTGCGCAACACGGCGCTTATCGAAGCGTACAAGGAGTATGTTTGCAAAGATTTTTCCGTGACGGATGCAGACATTGCCGATTGGTACGAAAAGCAGCTGAAATCGGACAAGGAGCTTTATGCCTCCAATCCCGGGCAGTATAAAGATAACGAAGAGTACTTTGAAAAATACTGCGGTATCTACGATGATGCTGCGCCCGCGCTTGTTGTTCCGGAGGGATACTCCCGAATCATGGATATTGTTGTTATTCCCAAAGGCGAACTCGGCGATGACTACAAAAAAAAGAACGAACAGCTTGATTCGCTGCGTGAAGAATGCACATCACTGCTTTTTACGGATGCCTTAAACGGTGACGGCGCAAATTCCGAGCGAATTGCGCAGCTGATTTCGGATTACAAAACGCTTCAGGCTGAATGCGATGAAATGTACAATAAATTCATTGAGCCTTATCGTGCAAAAATCGACAAGGCCTTTGCCGAGCTTGAAAACGGAGCGGACTTTGCTCAGGTCATGCTCAAGTATACAGAGAACGAATACGTTGCAGGCAGCGACAGTTACGGGGGCTGCGAAACCTTCCGCACAAAGGGGCAGTTGATTTCAACAAAACACAGCTCCTCAAAGGGTGACTGGAGTTCAACCGTCAAGGAGATTTATTCGCTGCTTAAGCCCGGTGAATACTCGGATGTGTTCACCGACACGGACGGCAGCCTGCATATCATTTACCGCGGTGCGGACGAGACGCCCGGCGAAGTTAAGCTTGCTGATGTGATTGACAAAGTAACGGCGATCGTCAAAGCGACAAGCGATACCGAAGCATGGGACGAGCTGCTTGATACATGGATGGATGACGCCGATATTGTGTATGACAAAGACCTTATCGCATCCGTCGGGAAAGACTATGTTAAAGAATAATCATTAAAGAGGAGCACCTGATGAGACTTGATAAATACCTTAAGGTTTCGCGAATTATCAAACGCAGGACCGTTGCAAACGAAGCCTGTTCCATGGGACGGGTAACGGTGAACGACAAAGTTGCAAAACCTGCAGCCGATGTTAACCCGGGGGACATAATCAGCGTTCGCATGGGCGCAAAGCGGCTGACGGCCGAGGTACTTGCCGTGCGCGAAACCGTTCGCAAAGAGGAAGCGGACAGCATGTACAGAATCATTGAAGACAGTTTGAATACCGATGCAGATTGACACCGCAGCCGGAAGAGGCCCGAAACAGCATGGATAAAACTACAGTATCCGCAATTCTGCTTGCGGCCGGTTCATCATCGCGAATGGGCGAAAACAAAATGCTGATGCGTTTTTGCGGCAAAACACCCATTGAGCTTTGTGTTGAAGCTTTTTGCGGAATTGCCGATGAAGCCGTTATTGCCGTTTCGCCCGACACGGAGGAAATTGCACTTACAGCGGCAAATTCCGCGCCCTACCCCGTGAAAATCGTTCGCGGCGGGAAAACGCGGCAGGAGTCAGTATTCAATGCCGTATGCGCTGCATCGGGCACGATCGCCGCCGTTCACGACTGTGCCCGCTGCCTTGTTGACAGAGAAACCATTAAAGCCAGCCTGCGTGCCGCAGAGCAATACGGCTGCGGCATTGCTTCCGTGCCCGTTGCGGACACCGTTCGTTTCGGCGATACCGGAGAAACGCTTGACAGAAGCAGGCTTCTTGCGGCACAAACTCCGCAAAGTTTCCGCAGAGATATTCTTTTGAATGCATACAGCAACGCCGTCGGCAGCTTCACGGATGATGCCGACCTTTGCCGCTCAACGGGAGTACAGCTGCATTTTTCTCCGGGCAGCAAACAGAATCCGAAGCTCACAACGCGGGACGATATTCCGTATTTTGAGTTTTTGCTTTCAAAACGCAGTGAGCGGAATCTCCCCTCGGGCAATGTGTCCGCAAGATCCTCTGCGGAGCCGCGCTCGGGAAACAGCTCGGCTTTGTCAGCAACGGAGGTAAGTAATATGTTCAGAATCGGCATCGGCGAAGACACCCACCGCCTTGCAGCCGGGCGAAAGCTCATCCTCGGCGGCGTTGAAATTCCGTTTGAACTCGGACTGCTTGGGCATTCCGATGCGGACGCACTTGCTCATGCCGTGATTGATGCCCTCCTCGGCGCATGTGCACTCGGCGACATCGGGCAGCATTTTCCCGACAGTGATGAAGCATTTCGCGGCATATCGAGCCTTTTGCTTGCAAAAGAGGCCGCTGCACGCATTCGCTCGGCAGGCTTTGAAATTGTGAATATCGATTCCGTGATAACGGCTCAAAAGCCGAAGCTTGCGCCCTTCCGCGAAGCAATGCGTGCAAACCTTGCAGAGGCTCTCGGCGTTCCGCCGGAAAATATCGGCGTCAAGTTTACAACACCCGAAGGAACCGGTCCGGAGGGTAATCTTGAATGCATCACCGTTCGTGCTGTTGCAGCGGTGCGGAAAGTGCGGATACAGTGCTGATACGGATGCAAACCGACTCAAGCTTACAACATGCAAAATGACTTTTGATTTTTCAAAAAACCTTTTCGTTTCAACCATTGCGGAGGACTGCGCTGCTGCTGCGCGGGAACACTCGCTGGGACTTGAAATTGCAGAATTCTGCTATGCGCCGAACATGGATACGGACAGTGCGGCGCATTTTCGCCGCGTTTCGCAGCTTACTGCCGAATCGGGCTGCGGTCTGCGGCTGCTGCTTCACGCCCCGTTTGCGGAGCTTTCTCCGTGTGCAATAGATCCGCTGGTTCGCGATGTTGTTCGGCGGCGATTTGACCAAGCACTGTTTGCGGCGGATGTTATCGGAGCAAAACGAATTGTTTTTCACTCGGGATTCATACCTTTTGTTTATTATAAAGAGTATTTCATTGATGAATCCGTTAAGTTTTGGCGTGTTTTTCTGAAAAACGCACCGAACGATATGAGTTTTTTGCTTGAAAACGTTATGGAACCCGAACCGGAAATCACAGCGGCGGTTGCCGAGGGAGTTAACGATTCGCGCTTTGGTCTTTGCCTTGATATCGGGCATGCAAACAGCCGTGTTTCCGAAACCCCGCTGCCGCATTGGATCGACCGATTCGCACCGAAGCTTATGCATGTTCACCTGCACAACAATTTCGGCGGGGACGATCTTCACAATCCTCTCGGCAGCGGAAATATTCCGATGCGGGAAACGATTGAATATATCATCCGAAAATCTCCGGATGCAACCTTTACGGTTGAAAACATGACTGCCGCGCCGTCCGTTGTTTGGCTGGTTGATAACGGCTTTTTGAGTAAATAATTCATGATATGCAAAATATATACAGTGGATTGAACTTATGAACGAAACCGAACTGAAAGCATTGCTTTCCCGCATTCGCCCCGCCGACTCAGCCGCAAAAGCTGCCGCAAAGGAAAGGCAGAGCAAGCTTGCAAAGCCTCCTGGAAGCCTCGGAGCACTTGAGGAAATCTCCGTCCGACTTGCGGGAATTACAGGGCGCGTGTGCAATCGCATAGAAAAAACACGCATAGTTGTGTTCGCAGCCGATAACGGAATAGTTGCCGAGGGCGTTGCTTCAACTCCACAGAGCGTGACGCTTGCGCAGGCAATAAATATGACTCGCGGCAAAACCGGCATGTCCGCAATTGCGCGGGACTTCGGCATTGATGTTGAAGTTATCGATGTCGGCATAAATTCCGACAGTGTTCCCGAAACCATTCTTGACCGCAAACTGGGGTTGGGCACCGCGAACTTTTCAAAGCGGCCCGCAATGACGCGCAGTCAGGCTGTCGATGCCCTTGCAATCGGAATCGAGGCAGCCGAGCGTGCGCACAACTCGGGCGCGGATGCACTCGGCATAGGCGAAATGGGTATCGGCAACACAACAACATCCGCCGCTGTGCTTGCCTGCCTGCTGAATCTCCCTGTTGAAAGCGTCACCGGGCGCGGAAGCGGGCTTACGGACGAGGGCTTTGTACTGAAAAAACGCGTCATTTCAGATGCGGTCGCGCTGCACAAACCCAACGGAGCGGATGTTTTGGACGTGCTGTCAAAGGTTGGCGGATTTGATATCGCCGCAATGACAGGCGCATTCATCGGCTGTGCGCTGTTCGGCCTTCCCGCCGTTGCGGACGGACTGATTTCCGTTACTGCTGCACTTGCGGCAGTTCGGCTCTGCAAAACGGTGCGCGACTTTGTTTTTCTTTCCCATGCTTCATATGAAATCGGCTATCGTGCCGCGGCGGCGGAACTTGGCATGGAACCATGGCTTAATCTCAACATGCGGCTCGGCGAGGGCAGCGGCTGCCCTGTTGCGTTTCAGGTCATGCGCGCCGCCTGTGCGGCAATGAACGATATGGCAACCTTTGAGGAAGCCAGCATCAACGATAACTACCTTGAAAACATTCGAAACGAATCGGCGTTCTGCGTTAAGACCGTTTGAAAACTCGGGAGCGAAAATGAAAATACTCATAGTCGGCGGAAGCAAAAGCGGAAAAAGCATGGCGGCTCAGCGCATTGCAAGGATGCTTGCGGCGCGCGGCTCCTGCCCTGCGTACTATTGGGCAACGATGGAACCTTCCGATTCGGAAGACGAAAAGCGCATTGCGCGTCACCTTGAAGCGCGAGCCGGTTGGGGCTTTGAAACCATCGAATGCGGCCGAAATACCTCCGCTTTTTCCGCATCGGTTCGCGGAGGCTGCGTACTTTTTGACAGTGTGACGGCTCTGCTTGCAAACGAAATGTTCCCCCCGCCTGCACAAAATGCCGATTTTTCCGTTGATTTTGCAGCCGGGGAACGTGTTGCGGCCGAACTGTCGAAAATTGCAAGCGCAGCAATGCATTTTATATGTGTATGCGATGACATTTTTCGTGACGGAATGCAATATGACGCTGTTACCGAAAGCTACCGCCGAGCATTGGCTTTTGTTTGCAGACAGCTTGCTTCCGAATTCGATATTGTGGTTGAAGCATCGTCGGGAATCACGCGAATTATAAAGGGAAATGCGTTGTTTCTTCGAGATGTTCCGACGTTCTGAACGCGCATACAGTGACTGTTTGTTTCTTTTTATTTTATTGTTATGAAGTTGTTTATTTACGGTTTTTTTATGGCATGGGGCATGTTTCTTGCAATCCCCTGTCCCTTCAGGCGCTGGGATGAAGCTGCACGCGGCAGAATGCTCGGCTTTTTGCCGCTCATCGGGCTTATTGTCGGCGCAATTTGGGCTGCGGCCGCTCACCTTTGCACGGCTCTCAATTTACCCTCTGCCGTTCGCGCATTGATTCTTTGCGCTTTGCCGTGGCTTGTGACCGGCTTTCTGCATCTTGACGGGTTCATGGACGTTTGTGATGCTGTGCTTTCGCGGCGCGATCTTGAAACCCGGCAGCGCATACTGAAGGATTCCCACTGCGGCTCGTTCGCCGTCATATGCATGATTCTGCTCGCCGCCGCGCAATGGAGTCTTTTTTTCTCATTCGAATCTTTCGATTTCAAAGCATTGTTGACGCTTGCGGTTCTGCCCGCCTGCACACGCGCCTGTTCCGGGATTGCGGTTCAAACGCTGAAACCGATGCAAACGAGCCAGTACAGCGGAGCTGTTCGGAGCGCGGCCTCCGTCGTTTCGCTCTTTGTTCAGCTCGCACTCTTTCTTGTATTTCCCCCGCTGCTCTGCGGCAAAGTCGGTTTTGCGCCGATTGCGGCTGTTGCGGTATATTGGATTTGCATTCTGCGCGAAAAAAAGCAGCTCGGCGGCATGAACGGAGATATTTCAGGCTTTTCGCTTACACTTGCGGAGCTTGCGGGCATTGCGGCACTGCTTCTGTTTGGCCGCATGTGAACGGATCAAAGCAATTGAATCGATAAAAAACAACTGAAACAGGTATTTATATGAACTCAAACGAAACATACGAAATTGATAAGTGCGGCGGGCTGACGCTGATTATCGGAGGCGCATATCAGGGCAAGCTGACCTATGCCGTGCAGCGGCTTGGGTTCAATGCCGCCGCCGTCCTCGACCTTGCCGCCGCACAGTGCCCCGAAGCAAATGTTTTCGATTCCGTTATCGGCGGGAACAGCAGTGTTTACATTCATTTTGAGGCATTGACTCAAAAAATTGCCGCCGAATATGCCGACCTTGACGCGGCAGTCAAACGGCTTGACGATGATTTTCTTGCACCGCTGTTCACATTGTCCGAAAAAAAACGGACTGCACTCATTGCGCGCGAAATCGGCTGCGGCGTTGTTCCTCTCTCCGAGAAGGACCGCCTTTGGCGCGAGCTGCACGGCGCCGCCCTTGCAAAAGCTGCGGCAAAAGCAGACAGCGTGATACGGGTCTTTTGCGGACTGGCCGAAAGGCTGAAATAATAAAAGGAGTTTTTAATAATGAAACTGACTCTGATAAGGCACGGCATGACCCGCGGCAACATGCTCCATATTTATTACGGCAGTACCGATTTGCCCATTCTTCCCGAAAGTTATGCAGAGCTTGAAGCACGTGCAAAAACGGGCTTTTATCCGACCGCCGAGCGTTATTACACCAGCGGAATGCTGCGCGCCGAGCAGAGTTTTCGCGCTATCTACGGGGACACTCCGCACAGTGTGCTTTACGGAATGCGTGAAGCGGACTTCGGAGATTTTGAAATGCGGAATTATGCCGAATTGAAGGATGATCCTGCATATATCAAATGGATTTCAGGAAACAATGAGGATAACATCTGTCCAAACGGCGAAAGCGGTGCGCAGGTCACGGCGCGCGCACTTGAGGCACTGAAACCCGTCATTTCCGAAGGGGTTGATGCAGTCGTTGTTGCCCACGGCGGCGTTATCGGCGGCGTGCTTGCGCATTTTTTTCCGAATCCGAACGGCAGATTCGCCTTCACGCCGGCACCCGGAGACGGTTATACCGTTGAATTCTACGGCGAAAAGCCTGTTGCCGTTTACAAGCTTTCGGAACGGCAGTCACGCACATAAAAGTCACGAATGTGAAGCAAAAAGCGCAAAAAAACCGATGCGGAATCCACATTCCGCACCAGTCCGAGCCGCAGCAATTCAGTAATTCAATTTGATTGTGCTGTTTTTGATACTGTATCTAAAAGAAAAAATCGCACCCGTTCTTCAGCAGCGAACTGCACACGGCAAGGGAATGAATGCTCCTGCCAGGCGTCCCCGCGGCACATCGTCTTATCCGCTTAATGCTGCTTCCGTCAAGACCTGACATGGTTCACGGCAGAAAATTGCACGGGACCCGGCCGTCAACACACCCACTTTTGCCGTGCGGCAAAACCTCGAACGGGATGCGACTTTTTAATTATACAACATTCCCGTTGGCTTTGCAAGGGGAAAACGAAAGATTTTTTCACTTTTCGAATTATACAAAAAAACAGTTGCAAACCGTCCGGAAAAATGATATGATTTTAATATGTGCGTTATTTTTTTGTGAACAAATGTATTGCGAATACCGAATGCGCGCCGTATTTTCAGTGCAGCACGCAAGGTCGATTTCGCGTTGAGTTCAAATTGTATTTGCGAAAAACAGAATTTAAATCCTTTTCCGCAAAGAGCGATTCGTTCAGTGCGTTTTCGGGTTTGTTTATTAAACAGTTTGTGAATCGGTGTTTGTATGCAGCACGGAGGAATCGATGTATCTTATTGCGAACGGCAGCCTTATCACGCGGGTTCCCGGGGATGAATTTTTCATGAAGGACGGCGGCGTTGTCGTCGTTGGGAGCCGCATTGCCGAAGTCGGCACAACGGCCGAACTTGTGTCAAAATATCCGCGTGCGGAGTTTATCGATGCATGCGGCGGCATAATAATGCCCGGTTTTATTGATGCACACACGCGTTTTTATTCGTCTCTGACCTGCGGATTTGATCTTCCCGTCAGCGAACGGGCAGAATACTATGAATTTTTGCATAACGGCCGCTGGTCCATCGACAGGCATCTCACGCTTGACCTTGTCAAAATGTCCGCATATGCTTCAATTGCCGAACGAATTAAAAACGGAGTTACGACCGTTTTCGACAGTCATGCAAGCTATTTTGAACCGACAGGGAGCCTTGGTTCGATTGCTTCCGCCGTTCGCGACTGCGGCATACGTGCCTGCCTTTGCTATGAAACAAGCGACCGCGACGGGAACGAAAAAAGCGAACTTGCAATTTCGGAAAACCTGAATTTTTATGACAGCATTTCCGCAATGAATATTCCGACAATACGCGCAATGTTCGGGCTGCATTCATCCTTTACGCTGTCGGATGCAACGCTTCGCAAATGCGTTGTACGCAACAAAGGACGCACGGGTTTTCACATCAGTGTTTCCGAAAGCCCGGATGATCTTTATGATTCCACGCAGAAATACGGCTGCCGCCCGGTTCAGCGATTGCAGAACGCCGGTGTGCTCACACCCGATTCGCTGCTTGCACACTGCACATATGTGGATGATGTCGGGCTTGATATTATCCGCCGAAGCGGAAGCAGCATTGTAAACTGTCCCGAATCGGATCTTTTTAACAGCACGGGATGCTGCCCCGTGTTCAAAATACTTGAAAAGGGCATTACTCTCGGCATCGGTTCCGACTCCTATGCAGCCGATATGCTTGAAGTTGCAAAAATGTCGCTGAGTGAACTGAGACACACCGCAGGCCTGCCGAACGCCGGGTTTCCGGAAGTTGCACGCATTCTTTTTGACGGGAACGCCAAGATTGCATCCCGCACGTTCGGAATCCCGATCGGAAGGATTCAAAAAGGTGCGGCTGCGGATATAATCATTATGGATTATATCCCGTACACGCCGCTGAGTGCCGTGAATACGGACAGGCATATTATCTTCGGCATGAGCGGGCATGAGTGCGTTATGACAATGGCTGCCGGAAGAGTCCTTATGCGAAACCGCAGGCTTACTTTCGCCCGTGAAGACATTCTGAGCCGCAAAACAACAGCCGCCGCAGAGGATCTTTGGCAGTCGGTGAACCAGGATGCGCAAAACAGACTGCTTCATGATGAGTAAACTCTTTTAATTTTTTTGATTCGGATTTCAAAAAGGGACTGCTGCAAACATGACCTGATTTTGCAGCAGTTCTTTAAATGTTTAAGTGTTTATTTTTAATTACGGTTGTTCGGTTTTCAGTTCGGGTTCGAACTTTCGGCATCGCCTGCCGGTGCTTTTGCGCGTTTATCGGCGCGTCGGTCATAGTACCTTGGTTTTTTCTTGAATTTTGCAGGTTTCTGCTGCTTTTTAAATCCGCCGCCGGGTCTGTCGGGTCTGTCCCCTTTTTCAACTCCGTCGAACTCGTCCTCGTGTTCAAGCATTTCGGAAGACTTTGAGCGCGGCGTCCATTGTCTTTTATTTTGCTTTTTGTTAAATTTTCGGCCGCTGTCACCCCCTTGGGAGTGTTTTTGCACCCGATTGCCATTTTGCGCAGACTTTGCGGTTTTCTGAAAGTTTGAAGGTTTGGAGAATTTTACATGTTTTGCAGGCTTTGCGGCAGGCAGTTCTCCGTCACCCTTTTCCGTTTCATCGGAATGAAATTCATCGTCCGAATAAATATCAGCTTGGTCGTATTTAGGTTCATCAATAAACTCTGCTTCTTTTTCGGCTTCGTCTGAGGAGTCGGGTTTTGAAGCTGCCTGCTGCGGCATTCCATCACCCTCGGCATTGCCGCAGCATGAACCGCCGCATTCATCGCAGCCGCAGCAGCGAACCCCGTTTTTGTTGACATAATTCAGCTCGTTGAACGGATAGCTCCGAACATCAAGCGTCCCATCGGCAAGCGTTACTTTGACCTTTGTCCTTTCAGTTATGACATTGTTTTCGATAACAACACCGCTTCCGTCAACCGTTACGCATTCGGTGCCGACGGTGGGCATTTGTTTATGCATTATATCGTAGCATTCCTGTTCGTATTTCAGGCAGCACATAAGCCTTCCGCAAATGCCGGAGATTTTTGTCGGATTCAGCGAAAGATTCTGGGACTTTGCCATTTTTATTGAAACCGGAATAAACTCCGTTAAAAATGAGCTGCAGCAGACGGGACGCCCGCATGCACCGATGCCTCCGCATTTTTTTGCTTCGTCGCGAACGCCGATCTGACGCAGATCAATGCGTGTTTTAAAAATGCCGGCAAGGTCTTTTACAAGCTCGCGAAAGTCAACTCTGTTGTCCGCCGTGAAATAGAAGCTGAGTTTCGAACCGTTGAATGCGTATTCAACATCAACAAGTTTCATTGCAAGCCCGTGCTCTTCAATCTTGCGCTGACAGGTTTTAAAGGCTTCTTTTTCTTTTGAGAGATAGTATTCATGCTGCTCTCTGTCCTCATCCGTTGCAACGCGGACAACGGGTTTCAGCGGAGCAACGATGCTTTCTTCCGCAATTATCCTCGGCGGCTCGGCAACCTCACCGAAAACAAGTCCTCTTGCGGTTTCAACAATTACATTGCCGCCCTTTTCTATTTCCAACTCCAGCGGATCAAAATAGTAAATTTTGCCGCTGTCCTTAAACTTAACTCCGATTACCTTGTTCATTATTTAAACCGTCCCAATTTTTCATCAAATTATTGAATGCATCCGCCGCATGCCCAAAACAGGCAAATCCTGCTCCGACAGATTAATCGGATATTGCCTCGGCAATATCTATTATCAGCCTGTCGAGAATCGGGTTCACACCCGCATTCGAACTGAGCCGCATTTCCGCCTCTGCGATTTTTATGACTGCGGAATGAATTGCACCGAACGACAATGCGCCGGCGGCATTATTGAGCCTCATGCCTCCCGAACTGCCGCTCGCAGCTCCCGTTTTTTTGTTTAAAACATCATGACATGCAGCAAGCATGAACCCCAGGCTTTCTTTTGCAGCCTGCCTGTCCCTGCCGATTGATTTTGCCCACTTGAACGGGAGCTTTCCCTCAAAAATATCAAGCAATGCATCAATCGCATTCTGCCTGAGTTTTTGAAAAGCTTCGTCCTGCATGAGTCGCTTCGCACGGGTCAGCGACCCCATGCTCTGCGCCGCAAAACGCTGCGCTTCCGACTTTGCGGCACCCAAGCGAATCAGCTCCGCACCGATTTCCGCCGCAGACGCCGTTCCGAGACGAACGATCTGGCAGCGCGAACGAATCGTCGGAAGAATGCGCTGTTCAATGCCCGTAAGCAGAAAAAACGTGCCTTCCGGCGGCTCCTCGAGCATTTTGAGCATTGCATTCACCGCACTGTCGTTCATCATATGGGCGTCGGTGATTACAACAACGCGGTTGTTTCCTCCGAACGCCTTTTTGCTGAGTTCCTGCCGAATTATGCGCATTTGTTCAACTTTTGCGCCGCCGTTCAGCTCGTAAAAATCCGGAGAGAATTCCAGCATCTCCGTTTTTTCGCTGCCGAAAAGCAGCAGCGCGGCGCACTGACGCAAAAGCTCCGCAGTCGATGACGGTTCACCTTCCGGCGCGGTTTCATCACAATCCGCACTTGTGACAAGATAACCGTGCATCGCCCTTCCTGCACGAATCGTATTCTTCAGTTTCTGTACATTTTCGTTAATCATGAAAAATCATGAAAAGATTCCGAAACCGCGCACCGCGTGTTCCGAATCAGCAAAACTCTGCCTGCGGAGCGATCTCGCGCACATGATTCAGAAATTCTTCATCGGGATTGAAAAAAATCCTGTGCAGCGCATCACCCTTTTTGTACACAACGGAGTAAGCTTTTTCCGCTTTTTTGCATGAAACATTTGCGGAGTCGATAACCGACGAAGCATTTTCACCCGAATACCTGCCGCCGGGAGCGCAGACGGCAACTATGTCACCGCCGCAAAGAGTTTCGATTGTTGTGCCTTTTGCACTTACAATGCGTTCGAACACTATTGTTCCGACAGGGTAAGGGTAATCCTCATGCGTAATCATATCGTCAAAACGCGGATCGTAAACGGTCTCCGGCTCTTTATAAAACACAGTGTAGCGAAAGCCGATGATGCGAAGCCTGTAGATCGCATAGATTGCGGCAAGAACAAGCCCGATAAAAACATAGCGAGGGACATTCGAATCAAAAAGCTTTTCGAGATACATGACCACCGCCCCGACTGCGAAAAAGGCAATAATCAGAACGATGAAAAGAATAAGGTCACTTTTTTGCGATCCGCCGGATCTGTCCACACTCTGTTGATACATGCATAAGCCTCCACGGTTGATTTTGCAGGCAGTGCAGCCTGCCGCTATATTGTATCATTTCGCCGATATGAAGTCAACGGCTCCCGATCATTGCGGAATGAAAGCCGCTCCTGCCGAGATATTCGCAAATTCTCCGAGTTTATATATCTTCGGATTTGGTATTTTCGTAAAGGGAATTATGCAGCTGTTTTTTCCGCAAAAAGGAAATCAACCCGCGTTTTCCGTGCAGAGCAGCAGTGTGTTGACCGCATCCTGTGCAATGCGGAACATTTCTTCACCGGTTTTATGCTTGTTTTTGATGACAAGCGCAATTTTTTCACCGGCTGCAAACGCTGCACCCTCCATTGTTCCGACAGCGGCAAACAGCTTTGCGCCGTCCAACGGAGCATCGGCGCCGAAAGTGAAGCGAACCTCCTCCGGACGAACGGTGAAAGTCAGAATGCCGAGCTGAGCTGCGCGGGATTTATACAGTGCAATATCCAGCAGATTTTGGACTGAGCGCGGGATTTCACCGTATCGGTCGATAAGTTCATCCTGAACATCACGGAACGAGTCAATATCGGTAATCGCCGCAATGCGTTTGTACATTGAAATTCTGCCTGTTTCACGCGGAATGTATTTTTTGGGAATATGGGCATCTATCGGTATCTCCATTACGGTGTCGATCTCCGTCTTTACCGTTTCGCCCTTTGCTTCCTTAACGGCAGCATCAATCATTTTGCAGTACAAATCATATCCGACCTGCGCCATATGCCCGTGCTGTTCCGCGCCGAGAATATCCCCCGCACCGCGAATTTCAAGATCGCGCATTGCAATACGGAAGCCCGCACCGAACTGCGTGAACTCTTTTATTGCCGACAGGCGTTTATCGGCGATCTCGCTGAGAACTTTATTTTGACGGAATGTGAGGTAGGCATAACCGAGCCTTGCGCCTCTTCCGACTCTTCCGCGGAGCTGATAAAGCTGTGAAAGGCCGAATTTGTCGGCATCATAGACTATCATGGTGTTTGCATTTGAAATATCGAGTCCGCTTTCAATTATCGTGCTGCAAATCAGAACATCGTATTTATAGTCCATGAAATCCATCATGGTGTTTTCCAGCCGGCGTTCGCTCATCTGCCCGTGAGCATAGGCAATACGCGCTTCAGGCACAAGTTTGCTCAGCGACTCGGCAAAGATATCCATTGTTTTGACAATATTGTAAACAATGTAGACCTGTCCGCCCCTTGCAAGCTCTTTCATGATTGCCTCGCGCACAAGAGCATCATTGTATTCAACAACAAAAGTCTGCACGGGATAACGCGCTTCCGGCGGGGTTTCAATAACGCTCATATCGCGTATGCCGCTCATGCTCATGTGCAGAGTGCGCGGAATCGGGGTTGCCGAAAGGGTCAAAACATCTATATTTCGCTTCAGATTTTTTATCTGTTCCTTATGATTGACACCGAACCGCTGTTCCTCATCGATGATCAAGAGCCCCAAATCCTTGAATTTTACGTCCTTTGAAAGAATGCTGTGTGTACCGACAAGAATATCTATGGTTCCGTCCGCAGTCTGTTTTTTTATGCGTGCCTGTTCCGCAGGAGTCCTGAAACGGGAAAGCAGCTCAACCTTTATCGGGAAGCCGGAGTAGCGGGAGCAGAGCGTGTTGTAGTGCTGCTGAGCAAGTATCGTTGTCGGAACAAGAAATGCGCATTGTTTGCCGTCCATCGCGCATTTGAATGCAGCACGCAGCGCGACCTCGGTTTTGCCGTAGCCCACATCACCGCAAAGCAGCCTGTCCATTATTTTATCCGATTCCATATCGGCCTTTATCTCCTGAATGCTTGTCAGCTGATCCGGAGTTTCGCGATAAGGAAAGCTGAGCTCCAGTCTCTGCTGCCAATCCGTATCCTTCGAAAAGCGGAAGCCCTTGCGTCTTGCGCGTTCGCCGTAAAGTTTCACAAGGTCAAATGCAAGTTTGCGCACGCTCGCCCGCGTTCTTGCAACGGTTTTCTGCCACTCGCCGGAGCCGAGTTTTGAAAGCTTTTGCTTTTCCTCCTCTCCGCCGATATATTTTTGCACTCTGTCCATCTGATCCGTCGGAATAAACAGTTTGTCGCCGTCACGATAGCAAAGCTCGATATAGTCACGGGTTTTTCCGTCAACCGTCAATGTGCTGACGCCCGTGAATCTGCCTATTCCGTGCGCTTCATGCACGACGAGATCGCCGACGCTGAGATCGTACAGCGTCAGTCTGTTATGCGGGTGCTTTGTCGGTTTTGTCTCCGGACGATATTCCGAACCGAAAAGCTCATATTCCGAAACGACCGCAAGCCGAAGCTCCGGATACTCAAACCCGCGCGGAATCGTTTGCCCGGTGATAATTATTTCGCGTTCAACGATGTCCCTGCCGAGTTTTTGAGTGACGGGAGCTTCTATTCCCAAATCGGAAAGAATATCATGCAGCCGTTCCGCATGTCTGCCGGCATAAAGCAAAACGGAGAAGCCTTTTTGCCGCCAAAGGCCGATGTCGTCGCGCAGAGCCGTATCCCCCTGCACATAACGCGAAATCTGCCGTGAATCGAATTTTACAAGAAATTTCGGCTTTATCAGCTGATAACTCCTTGAAAACGCAAAAAGCATTGCGGTTGAGCTTCTGTCCAGCGCCGCCATGGTGACACTCGGAGCATTCAACAGTCCCGCCTGAAGCTCATGCCCCTCCCCGCTGTGCAGAACATCCGCAAGATTATCCGTGAAGCGTGAGAAAGCGAACCTTGCGCTTTCTTCAATGCGGGAGGGTTCGTCAAGAATAATCAAGGCGTCCTCCGGCAGATAATCAAGCAAGGTTATCTCGTTCCGCACAAAAAGCGGAAGCAGTGAGAGAGCGTTCTGCGGAATTCCGCCCGCACGCAAAATCTCTGTTTCCGCCGCATAATGCGCTTTTGAGCGCAAAGCCGCGATGCCCTTTTGCCGCATATCCCGATCCAGCGGCAGTTCCGTTGCGGGCAAAATCTCAACGCAATCCGTATTTTCGGTTGAACGCTGGTTAAGCGGATCAAACTCGCGCATTGTGTCTATTTCATCATCAAAGAATTCAATGCGGACGGGATTTTCCGCCGTTATCGGAAAAATATCGATACAGCCGCCGCGCAGGCAGACCTGTCCCCTTCCCTCGCACATTTCCTCGCGTGAATAACCCGCATCGATAAATTTTTTCAGAAGGGACGCAGGTTCAATTACCATGCCCGTTCGAACCGTCTGAGTGAATGCCGAAATCACGGAGGGCGGTGCCATGCGCTGCATAACGGCCTCGATCGGCGCAACCACCAGGCAGGGTTCACCTTTTATCAGCCGTGCTGCCGTTCGCAGCCGTTTTGACGTCAATTCCTGTGACTGAACATAGCTGTGGGCATTGAGCGGCAGTTCCCTTGCCGGAAAAAGCACCGCATCGGGATAATAGCAGCAAAGTTCCTCATGCACCCTTGCCGCTGCCTGCTCGGACGGAACAACAACAAGCATCGGCCGCTTTGCTTTTGAAAACAGAGCGGCTTCGATATGGGTTCGCTGTGCTTCGCCCAACCCAAAGACGCCGGCGGGACCCTTGCAGCCGCAAAGACCTTCTTGCAGCCGTCGGAACTCTTCCGATTTATCTAAAATTGAGAACAGCGGGTTGATTTCGGTATTCAGTCCCTTCGCTTCTGTCTCTCTGTTTGTCATGTTTGAATTAACTGCCGTATTCTCCATGCGTTCACCCCCTTTGGTGCGTTTAATAATATCCGTTTTGAAAATCAGCCGTTCCGATTATCGGAATCAGGAATTGCCTCTCCGACAAGCCGAACGGTGAAAAGCGCACACTGTCCGTTTGCCGTGCAGCGCAGCCTTGCATTCCCGCCTGCGCAAAGTGCGGCATTTCCGCTTTCCAACTCAAAAAGAAGCATTGTTTCGTTCGCGGCGGGTTCAAGATCAAGTTCCGTTCCGCTGTCAACAAACACCAGCTCGCCTTCCGCCGCACCTTTGCGAAGCATAAGGTTCAAATCCCGCGCTTTGCCGACGCAATGGGTTTGAATTCCGCCGTCGAATGCATACACGGTTGAGCGGGGCAGCACAAGCTTTTCGCTGCCGTTTGCTCCGTGCGACAACCGCATTGTGCCGCTTACCGATGCAATCAACCTGTTGTAATCGGGCAGCGATGTAAAATCCGATTCTTCAAGTTCGACCTCTGCCGTGCTGATGCGGAAAAGGAAATTGCGCTCAGCGTAAAGAGCTCCCTCCGGCGCAATATAAATCTCGGTTGTTCTTCCGCCGCTCCAGAGCGATACGGGCATATCGGATGCCGCAATAATCCTCACGCCGCAGGAATCATACTTCGCATTATCCACGTTTATTTTATTCTCTTTCTGCATATTAAATTTCCCCTTCCGACACAAGTGTACGAGCTGAACAAATATAAACTCAATGCAGCCGAATATGCCCGAGAGTTCGCTGCCCTCGGGTTATTCCGCCGTGATTTGCGATAGGTCGCCGCAGCCGACAACAGCAGCTGCAGTACCTTTATTCGCTTTATTCATATTATAGAACATCTTCCCGCTTATTGCAAGCACCAAAGCATTTAAAGGCGTCAGCTTGCAGGCTGAAGCAAGCTTTTGTTTCGGCTTCGGCTGCTGTTGACTTTTTTTCATGCAGTTGTTATACTTTCAGTGCAACAAAAGGGCGGGTTCATTCATCCGCCCGAATTTCGGAGGAGAACAACCAAATGAAGGCTTCAACATCCCGCACCGTTTCCGCAAAGGTTCTGCATTCCATCGTTTCTGTTCTGCTTGTTTTTGCGATGATATTCGTTTTTTCCGCATGTCAATCCGACACAGTTGACCCCAACGAAACGGTGAATATCGGCGGCGGTTCCGAAGGAGAGCACAATACACCCGCTCAGACCGCAGATCTTTCCCGTTTGGTGCGCATTTCGCTTACAATCGATGCAACACGCGCATACAACAACGCGTCTCTGCCGCAGAATATCAAAGACGGCCTTCAAAACGAGGGTATGCTTATTAAAAACGCAACGCTGACCCTTTCCGAAGGCAAGACCGTTGCCGAAACTTTCTCGCTGCTGCGCACATACGACATCGTGATCGTGTCCGAAAGCGGAGCGGCAGGAACCTTTGTTACAAGCATTCAGGGCCTTGAAAACGGCGCGTGCGGAGCCGCAAGCGGTTGGCTTTTCCGCGTCAACGGCGAATTTCCGAGCGAGGGCATAGACAGCATCGAGCTTCACAACGGAGACAAAGTCGAATGGCTGTTCTCCTGCGACGGCGGAGCGGACGTCGGCATGTCTTTCGCTCAATAACAAAATCAAGGCCGATCGCTCCTGTCCGTGCCGCATCAACTGCTGCGGTTTGGTTTGTCTGCTGCGGAGAAAGCCAAATTTGCCGCCCTTCCCGAAAAAAATCCCGCACACTTATTCGCTGTGCAGGTCAGTTATTGCGCGGGTTCTGTTTTGTTAACAAAAATGTTACATTTCAAAAGGGCAAAATCCACATTTGCAGCCCTTTGCAATGTTGAAAAGCGGCAAGCGGTCTGGTATAATAGGGAACATGCGGACAACACTCGGCTTGATTTTCGCCGTGCTTCTCCGCAGAGTAAACGAATGGATTTCAACATTATGAATAAAAATAGTTTCAGATACAAAAACAAACGCCGCACCGGGAGGCTGCGTTCCTTCCTTTCCCCCGCGTTGGCTGCGCTGATGGTTTTTTCATCGCTTGCAGCCTGCACACTGACCGCATGCAAAAAAGATGATTCCCCGAATGTCATTGTTGATATTCTGCCCGTGACAAAGGCGCCGCTGCCCTCGGTTGAACCTGCAACCGCGCCGGCTGCCGAAACTGTTTCACCCACGGCAACACCCGCACCTGCCGACACGAATGCGCCGTTGAACACAAATGCACCCATTGACCAAACCGTTTTCGACAACTGTGCATTTGTGGGCAATTCCACGTTCGAAGGGTTGTATAAATACGGTGTCATTACCCACGGCAAATTTTTCACCCGCGTCGGGCTGAACATTCTTTCCGTATATACCCAAACAACGACCACGGGCAGTGTGCCGGTTATTGATGAACTGAATACGGGCAGCTACGAAGCCGTCATTCTGATGTTCGGCGAAAACGAACTCGGCTGGCCGAATCTCAACACTTTCATCGAAAAGTATTCCAAATTTCTCGATGACATATGGCAGCGTCAGCCCGGATGCGAAATTTTCATCATGCTGATTCCGCCGGTTTCGGCAAAAGTCAGCAGCACAAGCACAACGGGGGTCACGAATGAGAACATCCAGCTTTACAATGCGCAGCTTGTTGATCTTGCGGCGCGGCGCGGCTGTCATTACGTTTCCGTTCCGGAGGCACTCGTTGACGCAAACGGCTGTCTGCCTGCGGATGCATCCGGCGACGGGATTCATTTAAACATGACCTACTCAAAATACTGGGCGGATCATATCTGCCGCACGGTTGCAGCCGTGCTTCGTCCCTGACGGCGGCAGGCAAGAAGGTTAAACATAAAAAAGAGATAAACAAACGGAGGACTTACAAATGAAAAAGGCTAACATTCTCAAAATTGCATCCGCATTCGTTCTTGTTGCGGCAATGCTCATCTTCTGCGCATGCGGCAAGGATTATTCAAAGCTCAAGCTTGATGTGAACTCAATCGGAGTCAACCTTATCAACAATTGCAGCTTCCAGGTAACACCCGAAGCAGTGCCAAATGCGGACGCAGCGATTTCTCAGCTTAAACTTGACGAAACGAAGCTTGCAAAGAATGCGGACGGAAGCTTCAGACTTTTCTATTCCGTCAGCGCTTCCACTCCGGAAGTTGTTATAGTTATCGAAGCGGTTGATGCCGCAGCAGCCGAGAGCATCAGCAAAGGCGCGGTCAAAGAGTGGATCGATTACAATGCCGAGGCATACGCAAGCTACGGCGCGGATCAGGTTCCCAAACTTGAAAACGCCGTCAATCAGACGAACGGCAATTATGTTTTTGTCATCGTCAGCAATGATGCGCCCGCTGCACAGAGCTTTCTTAATGCGCAGATTGACGCTGCATTAAAAACAGCTTAACGCCGCAAAGCGCAATGCACCGTTACCGCACGAATCGAGTTTGCGGATTCACTCAAAAGGTTCAAATCCGCAGCTCGATTCAGGTTTCGTTATACGGAACAGCAGCGAACGAACCCACAACCCGAAATAATTATGAATAAAGACTGCAAAATCAAGGTAAAACGCGGCACACGCAATACGGTCGGCTCTGCAAACAAACTGCTAATCGTTCTGTTTGCGGGGTTTATTTCAGTATTTTTCCTTCTTATTATGTTTTTGCCGAAGCATGAAGGCGAGCTGAGTCCGAACGAACGGCGCGTGCTTGCCTCCGCTCCGAACACAAGCCTCGGCAACATTTTGAGCGGCAAATTCTCGGGCGAAGTTGACACATGGATGGAGGATCATTTTCCCGCAAGGAATGCGTTTGTTTCGATTTATTCGCACATGAACCTTTACTCCGGGCGCAGCATCGTTGAAAAAGTCACTCTGGGCAAGAATAACCGCCTGTTCAGCGCACCCGTTCAAAGAGATGATGAAACGATGAAAACAAACGCCGAAAAAATTTCCGGCTTTATAACAGAAAACGATCTGAACGCCTTCACCTTTATCATTCCTTCCGCAGGCTATATGCTTCCGGAGGAGCTTCCCGCCGTTCACCGTGAATATGCCGACGGACAGATCATCGATGCGCTGAATTCGGTGTACGGACTTCGGAACTGTGCAAAAAGCATTTTTGCCGACAGTGTTTTCAACAATGCAGGCAATGTTTCCGAGCTTTATTACCGCACGGATCATCACCTGACGATGAAAGGTTCATACATTGCTTATTGCGCAATTGCAAAGAACCTGGGTTTTGAGCCTTTGGCCGAAAGCGAATTTGAAAAGCATTCCTACAGCTTCTACGGCACGGCATACGGGCAAAGCGGTCTTTGGGAGATTCCCGCAGACGACCTTCAGACATGGATCGGAAGCTATGACAGCGACCTGAGCGTTACCGTTATTGACGGCACGGTTGAAACCGAACATCGCGGTTCTCTTGACACGGATAAACTCTCCGACGATGTTGTTGATAAATATGCCGCATACCTGTACAGCAACCACGGCATTACAAAAATCGTGAATCCGAACGTTGAAAGCGGCACACTGTTTGTGCTTAAGGACAGCTACGGCAATGCGATAGTGCCGTTTTTGGCGGCGCATTACAACACAATCATAATGCTTGATACCCGCACGATGTACTACAGCCCCACGATGCCCGCGCCGAGTGAGCTTGCAAAGGAATACAACGCAAAGGATTTTGTTGTTATTTACGGAGTCGATACCGTTGCTGCCGGCAATATCGATTGGCTGAGATAATTCATATTTCGTTTTTCACACAACATATTAAACAGCGACCTCCCCAAGATCAAAAATCGACGGGGAGGTTTTTTTCATATGCTTTTCGGCAGATTTATTGCCGCACAGCCGATGATAAGTCGATTCTGCATTTCCGCTTCTAAGAGATTTTTATAAATATTTTTCTCCTAACAGTTGATTTTTGGTTTTATCTATGCTATAATAGTAAATGATGGAAGAATGCGTTGGCCACCGCTCTTTCCGTCTGCCGATAAAACGCGGGCAAAAACCGCGCCTGCGGCAAATAAACAGAAAGTGACCGCCTCAGCTGACAGAAAGAGCGTACCGATGAAGTCCGCACGCATTGAAACGTGCCGACGGAACGGAACGCTCTTATTTGTTTTTTCGGGGAGCTGAGGCGGACGGCTGCCGAATACGAGAGGCTGCCGTAAAACACCGAACGGATTATTTAAAAAAAAGAAAGGAAACAGTTTAGTGTCGAAAAAAAGAACATTTAAGGAGCTTTTGCAGCTGCTTCCGCAAAAGGAACAGCCCGAAGACAAAGCCGAAAAGGAAGCAGCGGAACATGCACCCCAAGAAAGTGAAGCCGAAAATGCTGCCGCTGCCGTGCAGCATGAAAGTGCATATGCAAAACTCGGCAAAGCTTTTATAAACAGGCTGCATCTGCCGAACGAACTCATTGCGAATGCAGCGGAAGTCGAAAGCATTGTGAACAGGATAATCTCCGTTTGGGAGAAAGTCGAAGCAAAAACCGCTGATTCTGCCGCCGAAGAAAATGCGGAGGAATCCTTTGAAGACGCTGCGGATGCAAATGCCGAACGTCTGCCGCTTCCTCTCGCAGGCGGCCTTGCGCAGGCACCGGAAGCGGATTATGAAACCATGAGCGCGGAGCAGTTCCGTACACTCCGAAAGCAGCTTAAGCGTGCCGCCATGGACGGGCGCAGGATACGACTTTGAGCGCGGATAAAAGCCGAGCAAAACAGATTTATTAAAGAAAGGAAAACAAAATGAACAAAACCACCATCAACACCACCGCAACCGCAGCCGTGAACGCTAAGTTCCCTGCGAAATATTATGACAGGCAGCTTCTTGAAAGCGCAAAGACGCGATTTGTCCATGCGGAATTCGGACAGAAACGCCCCATTCCCCGCAACAGCGGAAAATACGTAAACTTCCGCCGTTGGAACCTTTTCGACCCCGAAACCGCAATATCCGGCCTTGTTGAAGGCGAAACTCCCACCGGGCAGACACTTTCACAGACGGATGTTGAGGCGGAAGTTAAGCAATACGGTGCATATGTTGAAGTCAGTGACTTGCTCGACCTTACGGCATATGACGAAGTTATCAATGATTCCGCCGAGCTTCTCGGCGAACAGCTTGGCACGGTTGTGGAGTGGATCACACGCGATGCAATGTGTGCAGGCAGCAACGTTCAATATGCCGGCGGCAGAGCAGGCAGAAATGCCCTGACGACCGAAGACAGGCTGACGACGACCGAAATTCGAAAAGCGGTGCGAACGCTGAAAAAGAACAAAGCGCGCCCCTTCTGTGAAGGCGGCAGGCAGCCGCATTTCATCTGTATCTGCTCGCCGGAGGCCACATATGACCTTCAGAACGATGAGATGTGGAAAAACGTTTCGACTTACAGCAATTCCGAAGCTATCTACAGCGGAGAAATCGGAAGATTGTTCGGTGTTGTGTTTGTTGAAAGCACTGAGGCCAAAGTATTTTCTCAGAGCGTTCACAATGCCGTTAAAGCGGCTACGACCTCATCAAAAACTTTTGTGCTTAAAAACACGCCCACCGAAGCGGAGAAAGAATATCTCTCCGTCGGCGGCAACACCATTCATATCGGGAGCAATGAATACACGCTGGATTCCGAAACCCCGTACGATGCTGATACCAACACAGTCAAGCTGACCGAAGCCGCCACACTGACCGCGAACAGCGTCGTTTGGAGCGATGATGCGGCAAAGTCCGACAACGGGAACCGTGCGGCTGATGTTCATTGCACACTGGTATTCGGCAAGGACGCTTACGGTGTTGTTGACCTTGAAGGCAGGGGTGCGGTTCAGCTGATCGTAAAACCGCACGGGAGCAGCGGCACTGCGGATCCGCTCGATCAGCGCGCAACAGTCGGCGCAAAGGTTGCCGCATATGCGGCGGTCATTCTGAACGACCTGTGGCTTGTCCGCATTGAGCATACCGTTTCCTGAAACAAAACAAACGGTATCAACGATATATTTTGATTGTATCAGCCGATACCGCGGGGTTTCCGAACGAAAGCCTCAAATATTGCCGGCTCCGTGTTCGGAAATCCCTTTCCACCGTTTTTTACCTTCAATACAGAATTAACAGCAAAAAAGAAAGGAACGAAATAACAGGTATGGTAAATCAATTGACGGGAAAACGCCGCAGAAAAGCATTGAACGATATCGTGCCGATTAACACTGCCGCTTCGACCGCAGTTTTCGGAGATTCGGCACCCGAACCGCGGGGAATGAAGCTTGCAGCCGTTCGACCGCGACAAAAAAGCACGGCAGGTTTGCGCGGAATTGCCGCCGCAAAACCCAATACCGCAGAAGCAGCTCAGGCGGCAGGCATTTTTCACCCGCAGAAAGGCACGGCAGGTTTGATTCATTTGAGCGGCGCAGATACGGAAAACCACTCAAACGGAGCAAACAGCCCGAATTCCGTCGGCATTAATGCCGTCGGCGGAAATGCTGTTGGCAATTCCGATAATTCAAGCGGATCCGACGAGGGAAACGAAAACAGCGGAACCGGCAGCAGCTCCGGCAGTTTTGAAGACTATTACACGCGCCTGCTTGAGACGCTTCACGGTTACGGGGTTGCACTGACTCTTCCGACGCTTGAAGAGCTTTACTCTCAACTTGAACAATTTCTGCGCCCTGCCGTGGATTCCGCAATCGACAACCGACGGGAACACGGCGAAACGACGCTTGCGGAATTGGATGCGGACGCATACTCTCGCGGGATGGGCGGTTCAACCTACCTTTCCGGAATGAAGCGGCGCGAATACGATGCTGTTGCGGCCGATATTGCAATGCTTGAGGCCAATTATAATGCTCAGCTTGCAAAATATCTTTATGAAGCAACGCAGGAGCTTGCGGGCATTCAGCAGAGTTTTGCCGAAATGCAGCTTCGGCACAGGCAGGACATGCAAAAGCTCCGCGCACAACAGGCAGGAAGAGGTTCCGGAAACGGAAAAAGCGGCGGACAAGGCGGGAATGGGAACGGAAAGGGCAAGAGCGGCGGCTCCGGCGGCGGCAGTTATCCCGAAGGAAGCGGAAAGTACTATAACTATTATTGTGCCTATCTTTCCCATCTTTCCGCGCAGAATCTCGATAATGTTTTCTTCAGCAATTCTTCCGAATGGACGGCAATAAGGGAACAGATGCGGCAAAGGCTCGGAAACGAGCTGTACGAGCTGATTATGAACCGCTTTGTTCCGCAGGGCAAATGAGAGGAGGATTCAATGAGCGAAACAAGTTTTATCAAGCGATTTGATATTACTCTTGACCTTAAACAGCCGGGCTGCGGCGGCGATTTCAGTGTTGTGGACGGGGACACGGGCAATGTTGTTTATCTTGCGCTGACCGATGCGGGCATTCCCGTTTCGGTTGAAGGGCGGCGAATAATCGCAGCTTTTTCAAATTCACGCGGCAAATACATGCAGGACAGCGCAGAGAGCGGCGGCGGTATAAGCATATCGGATGACAAAGTTAAGCTTCAGCTCCGCCCGCAGTCATTTGCACCCGGCATTGTGGAATGCGAACTTCAAATCTACAGCGGCGGAACCGAAAATTCCGCAGCGGGAGCAACTGTTTATGACAGTCTTGTTACAACCGCAAAATTCAATTTTTCTTGCCGCAGCGCGATTTACGATGCTTCAACTATCGAAAGCGAGCCCGCCGCACCTCCGCTTTCCGCAGTTCTTTCCGCAATCGGAATTGCAGAGGGGGAACGCGTTAAGAGCGAAACCGCGCGAAATTCCGCCGAAGCCGAACGCGCGGCAGCGGAAAAAAGCAGAGCAGCCTCCGAAAAGGGGCGAATACTGTCAGAAACCTCCAGGGTGAATGCCGAAAACAGCCGAAAAACCGCCGAAGCCGGAAGGGCGCGGGCAGAAACGACCCGCGAAACGAACGAAACCGCGCGTAAGCAAAATGAAGCCTTGCGCCTTTCCGCCGAAAACAACCGAGCCGCAGCCGAAACCAATCGCGCAAAAGCCGAAGCGAAACGCAGTGAGGCGGAGAACAATCGCATTGCAAACGAAAACGCACGGAAAGCAGCGGAACTTGAACGTTCGGCAGCGGAGACAGAGCGTGCAGCAGCAGAAACGGAACGCAGCAGAATCTTTCGGGGGGAAGTCGAACTTCCGACCGCTTCAACGCCGAACGATGACCCGGTTGATTTTGCGGTTGAAAGCGGCTGGTACTTTTATAAAGGAGGCATACTCGTTGTTTCCGCCGCGCTTTCCGGCAGCGCAGGCAGCGAATACGGAACGATCGAGCAGGCTGCACTCTTGACCGACGGCACAATAATTCACCGCACCTGCACCGTTTCGGCAGGTGCCAAAAACTGGAGCGCATGGGCTTAATTCAACAGAATAAAACAATAAAAAGAAAGGAAACAAATCATGAAGAATGCAATCGATTTTGTACGTTTTGCACTTTCTCACGCAAAACGCGAAACAATCCCCGCAGGAGCGCAGATTCCGCTTGATATTGAAGAATGCGGAACCTCTCCGTGGGAGTATCTGTTCGGAACAACGGGAAACATCGTTACTCAGGATCTGCTTAACAGACGTTTTTCGGAGTATTACAGCAAACGCGGCTGGACCCGTGAAAGGTTCGACCGCGCAACCGAAAACTGGGCCGCACGCCGAGTGACGGTTTGCGACTGTCAGGGACTTTTGGATGTTTTTGTCGGAGTTGATGTCAACGCGCATTACTGCTATGCCGCATGGTGTACCGAAAAAGGTGAAATTTCGGGCATCGGCAGACCATACGTTTTGGGCGAGGCTGTGTTCATTCAGGGAAGCAGCGAAAGAATGACCCATGTGGGCTATGTTTGCGGCTTTTTGAACGGTGAACCGTTGATCGTTGAAGCACGCGGTCTGAATTTCGGCGTTTGCGTTACGAAATTTTCGGACAGGCCGTGGACACACCGCGGGCTTGTTTCGAAACAGCTGATTTACACCGAAAACTGCTATGATGAGCAAATCATTCTGACCGTTCGCAGACCGATGATACAGGGCGATGCCATAAAACATTTGCAGACGGCACTGAACGCATTGGGGTACTATTGCGGCAGCGTGGACGGAAAATGCGGCAAACTGACCATGAGCGGCGTGAATGAATTTGTTGAAATGCACAGTCTCTATGCAGGCAACCCCTGCTCCGACCCCGGAGCGGCATGAAGCAATTTCGGATTCACAAATGATGCCGAATCCGGCGGCACGAGAATGCGGAGCATCAAAACCGCATTAAATTCAGCAAAAGAAAGGACGTGAGATAAAATTGCAGGAATTTTTCACATGGAATTCATTGCTCACAAGTTCTGGCGCAACGGTTGCAACCTCGGTTGTTACCCAGCTCATTAAGGAAGCACCGCTGCTGAAAAAAATCCCGACAAGGCTTTTAAGCTTCGGCATTGCGCTTTGCATACTGATGCTTGCACTCATTTTTGACAAGTCACTGTCACTCGGCACGGCGGCAATCTCCGTTATTAACGCTGCTGTTGTGGCACTTGCGGCAAACGGCATGTTTGACGCCGTATCGAGCGGAATGGGCAAGCCGGGTTCCGGACAGGGCGGAGATTCCGAATCCGCCGAGCCCAATCTTCCCGACATTGCCGACAATTCCGACGGCAGCACCGCTGATACGGATGCATCAGATGTGCATGTTAACGCTTCTGCCTCCGCCGAGCCTTCTGCGGAGGCACACGAACTTTACGACAGCTGCGGACGCTGCTCAAAAAGCTGCCTTGAGAGTGGTGAAAACTTCAACTGTTCGGAAGATTTTTCGGATTTTGCGGATTTAGGCCTTTGAACGGGTTTTCGAATCCTCTCGATTCAGCGTAAGAATGCCTATCACGGCGGCGGCAAGCACAAGAATCACGCCGCAGCCCTTCAGCAGCCCCATCGCCTCACCGAAGACCGCCATGCTTGTGAGCGAGGCGAATGCGGGCTCAAGGGTGTTCAAGGCGGAGGCGCTGACCGAGCCGAGCAGTTTTATGCCCGCAAGCAGCAGACGCAGACCGACAACATAACCGAGGAATGCTTCAAAAAACAGAATTATCCACATTACGCTGTCGGCCGGGAGGCAGAACCTTCCGAGGATGAGCGCTGCCGCAAGGCTCCACAGGCAGGCGGAAGCGGTTATATAGAAGTTTGAAACAGGCGTTTCAAGCGAGGCGTACGCACTTTCGCGGCCCGCAATAAAATACACTGCGTACACAACGCCGGAGAGCAGCGCAATCAGCACACCGCCGACATTCACGCTGCCGCTGAACGAAGCATTTGAAATGAGCGCGATGCCTGCAAGTGCAAGCAGCGGCGAGATAAATTTCACGGCGGTTATGCGCTCCTTTTTTGAAACGAGCGTGATCAACATTACAAACACGGGATAGGTAAAGTTCAGGACTATCGTCATTCCCGCAGGTATGCGCAGATAGGCATAAGTGATGAGCAAAAGCGTTCCGGCAAGTGCACCGCCGCCGAAAGCGGCAAGCTGAACAAGCTGTTTCCCGCTGACGTCAAGACGCTTTTTCCCGATAAGGCAATTAAAAAGCGAAAGCAGGCTTGCAATGCCCATGCTGTACAGCACAACGCATTCATTCGTCATTTCGCGTGAGGCGTCCGCAATCAGAAACTCTGCGCCTCCGCGCGGAAACAGTCGGGCTACAAACGATGCGGGCAGTCCGCCGTTCAGTGCGGCATTGGACAAAATAGGGGTTATTCCGTAGCATGCGGAAGCGAGCACGACGCAAAGCACGCCGAGAATATGTTTACGTTTCATTTTAAATGTAAACCGACCGAATACGCCGTATTCCGTGTTTCGGCCGCCTTTCGATAAAGTTAAAAGCCGCGGACTGCCCGAAGCGTACAGCCCGACGATTTTGATTATATGGTACATCAACGTTCGGAAATTTTCAACCTTTTTAAGCAATGCTGTCCGCACGGCAATCCGCGCACCGGCGGCAGGCTCGGCGGCAGCTTTGTTTTCCGAAAACCCAAATCGATTGTTAATATTCAAAAAGCAAGGAGAAAAACAAATGGAAAACACAAAAAACGGAACCAAGCCCGCAGACTGCCGCCGACAAAACGCGGCAGCGGAAACAATAATCATTGAACAAAACGGCACAAACTCCCCGTGGGTCGGCTGCATCAACTCCGTGAACTACAGAATTGAACGCGGCGTCCCCATTGAAGTTCCCGCCGCCGTTGCGGCTGTTATCAAAAGCGGCAAAAGCGTTCGGAGCACAGCCGCACGCATTTCAAAAGCATACGAATGCAATGCTTACTCCGGCGGAGTGCGGCTGAACGGCGGCACTTGCTCCGACAGAGTTTTTTGACAGGAGGCACGGAAGGATATGACCCTTAACGACATTCTTACCGCCGCGCTTGCTCAGCTTGACCGCGGACACGATGCACAAACCCTTGAAAACTACCGTGTGAGGCTGACGCAATACGCCAACGACGCGCAGCGCGAGCTTGCAGATGCACTCGGGCTGTTCCGCACGGATAAAGTCCGTACTTCGGCCGGCATCGTTGACACAAGCCTGCTGCCCCGCCGTGTGAAACGCATTGAACGCGTTGTTCAGCTCGGCAGAGCTGTGCCTTTCAGGTGCGGCGACCGAACGAATACACTCCTGCTCCCGTATGACACGGCAGCCGAGATCACTTATCGGTACGAGCCCCGAACGCTGAACGACAATTCAGACCGAAGCGACCTTGACGACGGCCTTTTGGGTCTTGTTGTGAACTATGTTGTCGGGCGCGAACGGCTCGGCGGCGATGTTTCGACACAAAGCGGCGGCAACATTTATCTTGCGATGTTTGAAGCGGGCAAGGCCAAGCTGCGCGGCTATATACGCGACGATGATTCTTTCCGCATTGTGAACCGCTACTGATCCGCCGCAAAATGCTTAACAGCAATCAATAATTGAAAACTGAGAAAGGAACCGACAAATGAGCATTCAAACCTATTCCGTTGACAGATTCATCGGCCTGAATCAATCGGGCGACGAGAACCTTATGTCCCCCGCCTGCACGCCCGATGCGGCGAATATGTGCACCGACGGCGGCGAACTGCGTGTTGCATACGGATTCACACGGCTCTTTGAAGCTGCCGTGCCCGGCACGCTCCGCATTGACTTTTTTACACTTTATCGAACGAACGGTGCGGAAATACCGGTCGTTATTGCGGGAGGTGTTGTTTATGCATACACGGAAAACGCATGGACACCCGTTTATACCTATCAAAGCACGCGCTCAAAACCCATATACGACTGCGCACAGGTTCGCATCAACACAACGGATTACCTTGTTATCGCCGACGGGCAGCACGGCATGATTAAATTTGACGGCAGCAGCGTCACCCAATTCGGTTCGGAAGAAAACGCATCAAACATTCCCGTTTCGTTTCTGACGATGTACAGAGGAAGACTGTTTGCGGCCGGCGATGCGGCGAACCCGGACAGGCTGTATTATTCCGTTCTTCCGGGCAGCGGACGCACCGTTGAACAATGGGGTGCGGTTGAAGCCTCTCCCGCCGTTGAGGGCGGTCATGTTGAGATAGGTGCACTCGGAGGCGACCCGATCGTTGCCGTGCGTGCGCTCTCCAATCAGCTGCTTATTTTCAAAAAGAACAGCCTTTACAGGCTGTTTGGGGACAGACCCTCCAATTACACCGTTGAGCATATCGACACGGAAATACCGCAGACCAACCATGCCGCCGTTGCCGTGTACGGCGACATGCTGTATTTCGGAACGCAGAACGGATTGTATTACTACAACGGAGTCACTGCACGTCCCTGTGCGGATATGCGCTGCATAAAAGCCTATATGGCAACGGCGGAAGTTTCCGGCTGCCGCATAAAAATCGTTCGCGACAGGCTGTATTTCACTTTTCGGCGCAGCGCAAGGGACGAAATGATCGAATATGACCTTTTGGAAAGGCGATATATGCGCAGGAACGGTTTCGAGCTTATCGACATGGCGGTTTCCGGCAGCAGGCTGCTTTTTATCAATTCAAAACGTTTTGTTTACCTTTTTAATAACGGCATGGACTATGACGGTGAACCGATAAATGCCTTTTGGTGCACACCGCTTACAGACCTCGGAGCCAAGGCCGCCGTCAAGAATCTGCGCAGGCTTTATCTGCGCGGCAGCGGAGACACGCTGAAAGTGACGGTTGAAATTGACGGCAACACATACACCTGCCGCAAGCAGCTGCCCGACAGCTGTTCAAAAGTTACCGAAATTCCGCTGAAAAACGGCGGAAGATGCTTTCGGCTGAAACTGTCGAACGAAGCGGGCGGAAGTTTCACCCTGCGCGGCGGACTTGAGCTTGAAATCGGAATAGGAAAGAGGGTGGATTGACATGGCACTTGACATGCGCGCATTATACTATGTTGCTTTGCCCACGGAACGCAGCGAAGCGGACGATGTTCAGCGGCACGAAGAAGATATTAAGGCTAACGAAAACTGCTTAAATCAAAACTTTTCCGCGCTTGCGCAAAAAATATATGAGTTTGAAGCGCGGATCGCCTTGCTTGAGGCTGCTGCCGCATCCAATGCGGGCAAAACCGACACCGGCGTTGAAAGCAGCGTTATTTGAGAGATATTTACGTGTTCTCACCGGATAATTCCCGTTTTAATTACAAATCGCATACGCCTGTCGCAGAGTGACTTTTGCGGCAGGCGTTTTTGGTTTGATTAAGTTAAAATATATCCGAGTGAACCGCTCGGAATTATTGACAATATCCGAGTAAAGTGGTATGCTTTGCACATAATAAAAGTGTAGCCCGTTCGAAGTCGATAAATTCGGTGTTAACGGGCGCAAACAAGGTGAAAGGAGTGCTGCACGCGATATGAAGCTGTCTACAAAGGGTCGTTACGGACTTAAAGCAATGGTTGATCTGGCCACCGAATACGATTCCGGAGCAAGGCTTTCCATTGCGCAGCTTGCCGAAAGGCAGGGCGTTAGCGCGGCATACCTTGAACAGCTTATAGCCTCACTGAAAAAAGCCGGGCTTGTGACTGCGCTGCGCGGCGTTCAGGGAGGGTACGTGCTTGCCCGTTCGCCGGAGCTTATCAGCGTCGGCGAGGTGCTGAGAGTTCTTGAAGGCAGCACGGCAATTGTCGATTGCGTCGGCACAACCGGAACGGATTGCAGCAACGTCTGTTCCTGCTCCGCACGCCCGCTTTGGCTGAAATTGCAAAGGCGCATTGACGACGTTTTGAACACAACCTCCGTCCGCGACCTTGCGGATGATTACATTACTCAAATGGAAAGGAATCAAGACAACAAATGAGACGTGTATATATGGACAATGCGGCAACCACCGCGCTCAACAAAGAAGTTCTTGACGCCATGATGCCCTATCTTACGGACATTTACGGCAATCCCTCCAGCCTTCACACATTCGGGCAGGAAGCGCACAAGGCAGTTGCGGACGCAAGGGAAAAGGTTGCCCGCGCACTGAATGCGGCGGATGCCGAAAAGGAAATCATTTTTACCGGCTGCGGCACGGAATCCGATAACATGGTTCTGCGCGGCATTGCGGAAAGGCTCAGCAAAAAAGGCAAACATATCATCACCACCGCCGTGGAACATCATGCGGTGCTTTATACCTGCCGTTACCTTGAAAAGCAGGGGTTTGAAGTTACCTACCTTCCCGTTGACGAATTCGGCAGAGTCACGGCCGAGCAGGTTCGCGAGGCCATTCGTCCCGACACGATTCTTGTTTCAGTCATGTTCGGCAACAACGAAATCGGCACGCTGATGCCCATTGCCGAAATCGGCGCAATCTGCCGCGAGCGCGGCGTTCTGTTCCATACGGACGCAGTCCAGGCAGTCGGACATGTTCACATCGATGTTCAGGCAATGAACATTGACATGCTTTCACTCTCTGCGCATAAGTTCCACGGACCGAAAGGTGTGGGCGCGCTCTATGTCCGCAAAGGCATATTGCTCCCCTCCCTGCTTATCGGCGGCGCACAGGAACGCAACAGGCGCGCCGGCACCGAAAACGTTGCGGGCATTGTCGGTTTGGGCAAAGCTATCGAGCTTGCCTGCTCATCCATCGATGAAACAAGCGCAAGAATGACCCGTCTCCGTGATAAACTCATTGCGGGCATTGAAGCACGCATTCCCGAGGTTCGTCTCAACGGGCATCGCACCGAAAGGCTGCCGGGCAATGTCAATTTCTCCATCAAGTACATCGAAGGCGAATCCATCCTTCTCATGCTCGACCTGAACGGTATTGCGGCATCCAGCGGCTCCGCCTGCACAAGCGGCTCACTCGACCCGAGTCATGTTCTGCTTGCGATCGGCCTCCCGCACGAAATTGCACACGGTTCCGTGCGACTCACCCTTGGGGACGACACAACCGAAGAAGATGTTGACTATGTGCTTGATGTTCTTCCCCGAATCGTTGCAAGGCTGCGTGAAATGTCGCCTTTGTATCACGGCTGATCTGATTTAAATCAAAATCTGTAGAAAAATAAACAACCCGAACAAAGTTTCAATCGGAGGATAAATCAATATGTATACCGAAAAAGTTATGGATCACTTTGCACATCCGCGCAATATGGGCGAAATCAAGGATGCAAACGGCGTCGGCATGGTCGGCAATGCGAAATGCGGCGATATCATGCAGATGTTCCTGAAAGTCAACGATGACGGCATTATTGAGGACGTTGGCTTCAAGACTTTCGGCTGCGGTGCGGCTGTTGCAACCAGCAGCATGGCAACGGAACTTATCAAGGGCAAGAGCATTGACGAAGCTCTCAAACTGACCAACTCCGCCGTTGTGGAAGCTCTGGAAGGTCTTCCCCCCGCAAAGCTTCATTGCTCCGTTCTTGCGGAAGAAGCTGTTAAAGCGGCTGTTGATAACTACTATGCCCGCAAAGAAGGCAGAACCGACAGCGAATGCAACTGCGTTTCCTGCGGTCACGACCATGAGCATGATCACGATCATGATCACGATCATGATCATGAAGAAAATGCCGAGGACTGATTTTTGAACAGTCCGAGCAACCGTTGATATTACTCTGAAATTCACATGCGAGCGAACGATCTGCCGAAAAGCGCATTGTTCGCCCGCGCTTTTCATATTTTTTTCAGTGCCGCCGGCTTTCGCCGAGTGCACTGCAAAATTCAAAGTGTTATAAATACTCGGAAGCAACTGAACATGCTTGATTTCAAACCGATTACAAAAGAGCTGCTGATTCGCGAGGGCCGCAGCCTGCGCCGCAGCCGAATACAAATCTGTGACTATACTCCCGGCTGCCTCTACATATGGCGGCATTATTATCATATGCGCTGTGCGGAAGCGGACGGAATGTTTGTTTTTGAAAGCGGAGACGGTTCGGGCTTGTATTATAACTGCCCCGTAGGCACGGGTGATTTTTCCGCTGCCGTGCTTGAAGCGCGCGATGATGCCGAAAAACGAGGCATTCCTCTGCGTTTTTCCTGCATTCCTTCCGAATACGTTGATGTGATTCAAAGCATTATCGGCCGAAAAGCCGAAATCGTCAGTGACCGCGCTTCAGCGGATTATCTTTATCCGTATGAGCAATTCTGCGGTTATAACGGGAAAGCACTGCACGGGCAGCGCAACCATGTAAACAGATTCAAAGCCGAACATCCGGATTTTTCTTTTGAAATGCTGACGGGCGAAAACCTCCCGGAAGCGGAAAGCTTTATGCGCCTCAACCGCGATGAATTCTATAAAGGCAGCGAAATTTCCGCAGACGAACTTGCACGCATTGATGAATTCCTTCCCTGCATTTCCGAACTCGGCATTTCCGGCGGAATGCTCCGTGCGGGCGGCGTTGTTGTCGGGCTCACGGCGGGCGAAATTGTAGGCGACACGCTGCATGTGCATATTGAAAAAGCGCTCCGTGATTTTTCCGGTGCATATCAAACGCTTGCAATGTGTTTTGCGGAAAGCATGAAACTTCCCGGCGTCAACTATATCAACCGGCAGGACGATACCGGTGATGAGGGTCTGCGAAAATCCAAGCTGTCCTACAAACCCTGTGCATTGCTGGATAAATTCACGCTGCTCTTCGGCTGACGATCCGAAACGCTGATGCCGCACGCCGAGTATTTTTACGGTATAATTCTATTTCAACGCTGCACTTGACATTCTGCACTCGGTGATATAGAATAATATGGATAATACGGTTAACCCGACAGAGAAAGGTATGTTAACAATGTTTTTGTTTGATGGAATGTCTGCTGAAACCGGCAACGCGATCTCCGGATTTTTCAGCCAGTTCGGTCTGCCGCTGATTCTTATTGCGGCACTCATCATCATGTTTGTGCTCTCGGCGCGCAGCAACAAAAAGCGTCAGAAGCAGTATCAATCAATGCTTGACGGGCTCAAAGCCGGCAGCCGTGTCCGCACGATCGGCGGCATCTACGGCACCGTCACCGCCGTTAAGGGCGATGTTGTCTTCGTCAGCGTCGGTCCCGACAAAGTTCGCCTTGTTTTCACAAAGCAGGCAATTGCAAGCATCGAAGATTCTCCCGTTGAAGCAACCCTCGACGGAGAAATCGTCGATTCTTCCGAAAAGAGATAATTCTCAACCCGTTTCGGATTAATATTTCGATTTTGCAGGCAAAACTCTCTGTTGAAAGCGGAGAGTTTTTTGTGTTCTCTTTTTTACAAAAACTGTTGACAGAATCCGAAAAGCTGATATAATATAGAAAAGATTATTGACTTTCGGAGGCGTTGTCATGACATGTAAAATCCCTACCCTGTTCAGAAAATTTGCTGCCGAATTCCTCGGCACAATGATTCTTGTGGTTTTCGGCTGCGGGGCAGCTCTGCTGTTTTCCTCGACCTTTCCGCTGACGACATTGACCGTTGCGCTTGCGTTCGGTCTTGTTATCATTGCAATGGCTGCCGCAATCGGAGACATTTCCGGTTGTCATATCAATCCTGCAGTTTCGCTTGCAATGCTGCTTGACGGGCGCATGGGTATCGGCGAGTTTCTCACATATCTTGCGGCACAGTTTCTCGGCGGTATCGCCGGCGGAGGCGTGCTTGCGCTGATTTCAAACGGCAACGTGCAAAGCGGACTCGGTTCAAACGGCTACCTTGAATCGGCCTCAAGCCATATCAGCATTCTCGGTGCTTTCGTAATCGAAATTATTCTCACGTTTGTTTTTGTTTTTGTTGTTCTTCGTGTTACGAAAAGGGCGGAAAACGGAAGGATTGCCGGGTTTGTTATCGGGCTTACGCTGACACTTGTGCACATCTTCGGCATCTATTACACCGGAACCTCTGTCAACCCCGCAAGAAGTTTCGGCCCCGCTTTTGTGAGCGCACTGCTCGGCAATACGGCTCCGCTTAAGCAGGTTTGGCTGTTCATCGCCGCTCCGCTTGCAGGCGCAGTCATCGCGGTTCTCGTTTACCGCTTTCTCTATTGCGGTGAGAGCAAAAAGTCGGAATAAACCATCACAAACGGCCTTTTCCGTGAACCGCCGAAGCTGCGAATAACCGGAACATTAATGCTATTTTTGTTTGCATTTTTCTTTACACGAGCGGCTGCCGAAATTTGAAAACGTTCGACAGCCGTTCATTTTAATACTTTAGATTATCAGACCAATCATTATGAGCTTTATGAATTCTTACAAACATCTTGAAAAACTTTGCGGGGAGATTATGCGCGATGAGCGACGTGTGTCCGCATACATTGACGAGATGACCTGTACCCCTTTCGGCCCATCCCTTGTTGCAGGGTGGAACAATGACTTAAAAAAATTGAAGCATTACCGCCATATCAGAAACTTGATTGCTCATGAGCCTGATTGCAGTGAAGATAGCCTTTGCGTACCTTCTGATGCTGTATGGATTGAAAACTTCTGCACACGCATTTTGAACTTAAGCGATCCGCTGTCTCTTTACAGGCATGCATTGGCAGAGCAGCGCAAAGCTCAGGTGAAACGTATCCCGCAGCCGCAGAATTTCGATTTTGAAAATGCAGTTCGCACAAATGAAAACTTCAACAAATCTTCGGCAAACAAAAACAACGGCAACAAAGCTGCAAAACATGCAGCCGCTGCATGTTTTGCAGCCGTATTTACCGTTGCAGCGATATTGATATTGATGCTTATTCTGTTTCTTTTTTTATTAACGGCAGAATAAATCTCAACAGTTATTAAAAGTCTTGCTGTATAAAAAAATGGAGCGGGTGATGGGAATCGAACCCACGTGATCGGCTTGGGAAGCCGACGCTCTGCCATTGAGCTACACCCGCGCGAAACATTAAATATTCGAGGGTGATCTTCCACCCTTGTTTGTTATCAGGCATATTATACCGCGTCTTGGGCTGAATGTCAACACAAAAATCGGAGTATCACTCACCGAACGCATGAACGGGTTTCATTTTTTTCTTCGGGCTTTCCGTTTTTTGTATTGACATGCGCATATTTTAGATATATAATCAGTATGAAACGGGCGAAAAGTACTTACCTGTTTTCAAATTTCTAAAAGCCCGCAAAAAAGCGGGCGGGAGGTACAGAATTGAAAAAGAGTCTTTTTAATGCAATTGTCAGCTTTATTCTTTGCCTGACACTTTGCGCAAACTGTTTCACGGGTGTTTCCGCACTGAGCTATGCTCAGCCGGACGGCACGCTGAGCTTTGAAAAAATCACGCATCCCGACAACGGTTCCGGGCAGAACGACGGTATTGTTGACTATGTCGGCAACGGCGTTATTTCCGCATCGGACGCCGGACAGGGCGCACGCGGGCAAAGCTATTCATGGTGTGCGGCAGGGCACGGCAGATACGTCTACGTCGGCACCTGCTACGGCGCATTGACAAACACGCTGACCCTTATGAGCAGCGTTCTCGGCGGCAATTTTGATCAGGAAAAGCTTACGGCTCTTCTGAACGTGCTTTACAACGGCACGTTTTTCACGGGTGAAGAGGACGGCGGTAATGCCGGCGGCATTTTAACGAAAATCGACACCGTAACGGGCGAAGTTACCGTTCTCATGTCCAAATGCACAACCGGCGACAATGCAATGTTCCGCAATGTTACGGCCTATAACGGAAAGTTCTATTTCTGCGGTGCGGTAAACAACCTTCCCTCCATCTATGAGCTTGACCCCGAAACCGATGAGATCACAATGGTCTATCAGGGCATGACCCTTCAGGACTACTATCAAGGTTATATGAACGGAGTCTGCACCGGTATACGCGGACTTTGCGAATATGACGGCGAGCTGATTCTGAGCTGCGTCACAAAGGACGGTCCGGTAATCCTTTCATCCTCCAACCCGAGGGAAGGCTTCACCGTTATTGCAAACCAGCAGGATCTGTTTAATTATCCCGCCTATCATTTTACGGACAGCATTTACGGCGGTTCCATTTGGGAAATTGTTGAATTCAACGGCAAGCTTTACGTGTCCATCTGCACCGGTACTCCCGATAACATGCCCGATGAAAACACAATGCAGTCCTTCGCACTTGTTCGCGGTGATAAAGCGGAGGACGGCAGTTGGAGTTGGACTCCCGTAATCGGGGACACCGAAAACGACGGTGCAAGATACACTTTCGGCATAGATCCCGAACGAACCCGCTCCGGCGCAGGCGTTTTGCAGGTTTATAACGGTTATCTCTACATCGGTGAATATAACGATGAAGAGATTGCTCTCGGCAACGTTCTTAAACACACGAGTTTCGACTTCATGAACGAAAATCTCCGTCAGTCGGTAAATCTTTACCGTATGGATGCGGACGAAAACATTGAGCTTGTTGTCGGCGATGCAACCGAAATGTTCCCGAACGGAGGCATTTCAGGCATCGGCTCCGGCTTCGGCAGGAATGAAAACCAGTATATATGGAGGATGACCGAGTACAACGGCAAACTCTGCATCGGAACATTCGACACAAGCAGCCTGCTTGAACCTGTCGGGCAGTTTGTGAACGGTGATATTCTGAACATGACTCCCGAAGAATGGGCAAGGCTCATTGGATTCATTCGCGACCTTATCGGCATCAGCGGCGGCGGCGATGAGGACGGCACGGAGGCCATGGACAAGCTCCTTGCGGAATTCAGTAACGAAGAGATTGCGCATATGCTCGCAACCGGTGATGTTTCGAAACTCGGTATCGACCTCGACAAAAAGGGCATCGCACCGGAAACCGTGAAGGCGTATTTGATGCGTGAAGAAATATCCGCACAGAACCCCGATGCTCTTCCCGATTTCGGCAGCATTCGTGACCTTATCGAAAAGCTTGGCGGCATTGAAGGCGTTATGGCAGCCGTTCGCAGCCTTTTGACCTGCGCTTCCTATCTCACTGATGCGGATCGCGGCTTTGACATGTATATTTCCGATGACGGTGTAAACTTTGAAACAGTAACAACCAACGGTTTCGGCGATCCCTATAATCACGGTCTCCGAGTTTTTGCTGAAACGTCAAGCGGACTTACCATCGGCACCGCAAACCCCTTCTACGGCACACAGGTATGGCTTATGGACGAAGGCGGCGAAACGGAGGAATACACCGTGACGTTTGAAGACGGCGTGACCGGTGAAATTCTCGGCACGGCAACTGTTCCTGCGGGCGAAATTCTCGGAAGTGAACTCTTCCCCGCCGCACCCGAACATGAAGGCTTCACGTTCATCGACTGGGATTATGACGGTACCCCCGTAAACTCCGATATCACCGTGACTGCACTGTATGAACAGGCAGCTCCCCCTGCCGACATCGGCGACGTGAACATGGACGGTTCCGTTGACACTTTGGACGCACTGCTTGTTCTGCGGTATGTTATGCAGGTCGGCGAACTTGAACATCCCGAGCTTGCGGATATGGACGGCGATGGCAGCATTACCACTGTGGACGCGCTTGCAATTCTCCGCACCGCGATTTTATAAGCACGGCAGGCAGCGCATGTTTTTCTTCGGTTCATGCGCCGAGTGATTAAGAAACAAAATAAACAAAGTCGGCACCCGTTGTTGAGTGTCGGCTTTGTTCGTTTTCAAGTCAATTATTTAATTCATCACAATCCGAGTGCTTTTTTCAGAAAGCGGCGCAATTCCGCATCGGCAGCCGATTTTTGCAATCCGCCTGTTCCTTTTTTTGTTTGCGAAAGGCTCACGGGCTGTTTGCCGCAATACGGCTCGCCCGTAAAATACAGCCCGGAATCGGGTCTGACCGATATTGAATCCAACGGCCAACCGGGATGGCGCGAAGCGGAAGGTTTATCCGTCATGATAAACGCTGCATGTGCGGCATCCTCTCTGCTGAAGGCGAAAGTGCTGAGTTTTCCGTCCGCAAAAACCGCAAAGCCGTTCAGATACATCGCCGTTGCCGCGCCGCCGAGGGAATGTACAAGCGCTGCATAGTATGCAAGCATCTCCTCGTCATTGCAAAACCTTGCTCTTCCGTTCGGAGTACGGACATGCAGCCCGGGCTGACGCGGGTCATCAAATGCAAGCTCCGCAAAATAGAGCCCCGAATCGTGGCACACAACGGGTTGAAATGTTTTGCCGTAAAATTCAGCCTTAATTGCGGCATTTTCGGCAGGTGTCGCCCCCGTTTCGGAAGGTTCGGCGGAGATATTGACATCCCCAAGCGTCAAAAGCTCCGTGCCTGCGCCGATAAGCTCGCCGAGCCAATCAGCTTTTGAAGGATTGGTTGTTCCGATCAAAACTTTCATTCAATGTTCCCCTTTTTCGCTTGCGATAAACAGCAAGTCGGCAGCTCACACATGTATGTCTGAGCCGCCGACAATGTTTCGATTCAAACGAATTCAACTTACATATTATTTAATTTGTCGAGGCCGTGATGCAGCCTGCGCAGAGCTTCTTCCCTGCCGAGCAGTGCAGCAATTTCGATCGCGCCGCCGGGGGTAACTGTCTTTCCGCTCATTGCAATTCGAACCGGCCAAAGCAGCGTGCCGTTCTTCATGCCGTGTTCCGCCGCATAATTCATAAGGAAATCATGCAGTGCCGTTTCCGTCCATTCGGGCAAAGCCTCAAGCTCCGGAATCACCGCTGCAAGAATATCGCGGCAAAGTTCGGGGTTCGTTTTGGATTTTTTATTTGTGTACAGGTCAACGGAATAATCCTCGTCCATCTTTGCAAGGAAAGCAACGGTTTCGGTAATATCCGTGAACACCTCCGTGCGCGGCTGAAGGATTCGCGCAAAAATCGACTTATCCATATGCCCGCAGCCTGCCGCTTCGAGATAGGGTTCGGCATGGCGGATGTATTCCTCGGGCGAAAGTTTGCGGATGTATTCCGCATTCATCCATTTGAGCTTTGTTTCATCGAAAATTGCGGGAGACTTGCTGAGACCCTCAATGCTGAATGCTTCCTTAAGCTCGTCCATGGTGAAAAACTCGCGATCGTTTCCGGGGCTCCAGCCGACAAGCGCAACATAGTTTATAATCGCCTCCGCAAGGTAACCCTGTGCAATCAAATCCTCAAACCCGGGATCACCGTGCCGCTTGCTGAGCTTGCGCGTTGCGTCCTTCATAACGGGGGTAAGGTGGATGTAAACGGGCTTTTCCCAGCCGAACGCTTCGTATAACAGGTTATATTTCGGTGTGGAGCTTAAGTATTCGTTGCCGCGCATAACGTGCGTGATGCCCATTGTGTGGTCATCTATAACGTTTGCAAAGTTATAAGTCGGCATTCCGTCCGCCTTTATAAGAACGCCGTCATCAAGCTCGGAACAGTCAACATCGATCCGTCCGTAAATAACGTCGTCAAAGCCTGCTTCACCGCTTTCGGGGATATTCTGGCGGATCACATAGGGTTCACCGGCATCAAGCCTGCGCTGAATCTCTTCCTTTGATAGGTGCAGGCAATGCTTATCGTATTTGAAGGTTTCGCCGCGTGCCTCGGCCTCCGCCCTGCGCGCATCCAAATCCTCCTTAGTGCAGAAGCAATAATACGCCTTGCCCTTTTCAACAAGCTCCTTTGCATAGGGAAGATACATATCTTTTCGCTCGCTCTGAACGTACGGACCGTAGTTTCCGCCCTTGTCCGGGCCCTCGTCCCATTCAAGTCCCGCAAGCCTCAGGCCGCTGTAAATTTTTGCAACCGCACCTTCAACAAAACGCGCCTGATCGGTATCCTCAATGCGGAGAATAAACACGCCATCGTTCTTTTTTGCAAACAGATAAGCGTATAATGCGGTGCGCAGTCCGCCGATGTGAAGGTACCCCGTGGGACTCGGCGCAAAACGTGTGCGTACTGTCATATTAATCACTGTCGCCCTTGCCCTGCAAGAGCGTCCTTTCGGTCAAGATAATGTGTGCCGACGGAATGCCGCAGCAAGAACCATAAGAAACCGCATGAACTTTCGTGCGCTTCCGTCCATGTTTGTATTATACAGCAAAATTCCCCGTTTGTCACGGAAAAGCTTTTGTCGGAGCTGCCCTGTTTCGGGCGTTAAGCTGCAAAGGCCGAAGTATTTAAAATATATTTTTATTGTATTTGTTTTCCCTCTGTACAAACACCGTCGGATATGCTAAAATACGAGTATCGAGAATGATTCTTATTTCTGTTTTGGAGGTTTAAGATATGTACTGCGTTAAGAAAGTTACCGAAGACCTGACTTGGGTCGGTGCAAACGATCGCCGGCTCTCAATGTTTGAGGGTGTTTATTCCGTTCCGAACGGTGTGAGTTACAATTCCTATCTTTTGCTTGACGAGAAGACCGTTCTGTTCGACACGGTGGACAAATCCGTCAGCGAACAATTTATGGAAAATGTTGAGCATGTTTTGAGCGGCCGCCGCCTTGACTATGTTGTTATTCAGCATATGGAACCCGACCATTCCGCAACGCTTGCGGAGCTTTTGCGCCGCTGCCCTGAAACCACTGTTGTCTGCAACAAAATGATCGCGGACATGATAAAGCAGTTTTTCAACCTTGACATCACGCCGCGTGCACTCATTTTTAAGGAAGGCGACACACTTTCAACCGGCAGGCATAACCTGACCTTCATTGCCGCACCCATGGTGCATTGGCCGGAAGTTATGGTCACGTATGACACCGTTGATAAAATCCTGTTTTCGGCGGATGCATTCGGCACATTCGGTGCGTTGAACGGCGCAATTTTTGCCGATGAAGTGGATTTTGACCGCGACTATATGGATGAAGCCCGCCGTTACTATACCAACATCGTCGGCAAATACGGCGCACAGGTTCAGGCTCTGCTCAAAAAAGCATCCGGAATCGAAATCTCTCTCATCTGCCCGCTGCACGGTTTTGTCTGGCGCAGGAATCTCGACAGTTTTATTAACAAATACCTGCTTTGGAGCAGCTACACGCCCGAAGAAAGCGGCGTTGTTATTGCTTACGCTTCCATATACGGCAACACCGCAAATGCGGCAGAAGTGCTTTCCGCGTATCTTTTTGACCGCGGCGTCCGCACGGTCGTTTACGATGTTTCCGTCACCCCTGCGTCCGATATAATCGCCGCATGTTTCCGCTTCAGTCACATTGTTTTTGCTGCGCCGACCTATAATTCCGGCATATTTGTAACGATGGAAGCCTTCCTGCACGACCTTGCTGCGCACAGCTTGCAGAACCGCACCGTTGCTTTTATTCAGAACGGAAGCTGGGCTCCCACAAGCGGCAAGCAAATGCGTGCAATCATTGAACCGCTTCGCAACACAACGGTGCTTAACGGCCTGATTTCCGTTAAATCCGCGCTGAAGCCCGAACAGGCAGCCGAACTCGCCGCACTTGCCGACACAATCGCCGCGGATATTGCGGAAAAGGATGAACTCCGCAAACAGAAAGAAGAAGCCGAGGCAGTTGATAACGCACCTGCGCTCCCCTGCGGAATCGACAACAATGCAATGTTCAAACTTTCTTACGGACTGTATGTCCTTACCGCCCGCAGCGGCGAAAAGGATAACGGCTGCATTATTAACACCGCCGTCCAGCTCACGGACTCCCCCAAAACTCTTACCATTGCCGTCAACAAGGCAAACTTCACCGAGCAAATGATTCGCGAAAGCGGAGAGTTCAATCTTTCCGTGCTTACGGATGCGGTTCCGATGAGCGTGATTTCAAGGTTCGGATTCCAAAGCGGCAGAGATTGCAGCAAATTCGAAGGCTGCGACTGCGTAAGGCGTTCCGCGAACGGCATCCGCTATATTCCGAAATACACAAATGCCTATATCAGCTGCAAGGTGCTTGAAGCCTTGGATCACGGCACGCACACTCTCTTTGTTGCGGAAGTGACCGAAGCGGTCGTGCTCGACAAATCGGCGGAATCCGTGACATATGAACGGTATCTTTCCGAAATAAAGCCCAAAACCGCACCCGTCTGTTCAACGGTGCAAAAGGGTTATGTCTGCAAAATCTGCGGCTATGTATACGAAGGCGAAACCCTTCCCGCCGATTTTGTCTGCCCGCTCTGCAAGCACGGAGCAGCGGATTTTGAACCTATAGGCTGATCAATTTAAATCTAAACAGCGAAACGGCAGCATTCAACATCGGATTGAGTGCTGCCGTTCATCCGTTCATGTTGTTCAAAATGAAAACTATAGTATTAATCAGGCATTCCGAACCGATAAAGGACAGAACAATGCCGACGGCTTTGCTGCCTCTTTCCGAGCGGGGAATCCTCCGGGCGCAGGAGCTGTTTTCCCTTGATATTTTCCGCTCCGTTAATGCAGTTTACAGCTCTCCGTATCAACGGGCATTCAGCACCGCCGAAAAACTGTGCGTATGCTTTTCAACAGATTATCGCCTTCGGGAACGCGAACTCGGCAATCCGCAAACATTGGATGCGGATTTTTGGGAACATCAGTACGAAAATCACGACTACAAAAACTCCGACGGTGAATCACTTAACGATACGCGTGAAAGGATGACCCTTGCCGTCGGCGAAATTCTTTCCTCAATGCGGGACGGCGAAACAGCTGCCGTTGTTACCCATGCTGCGGCCATTTGTGCATTTCTTTTGAACGAATGTTCAATCGAAGTTGTGAATGCGTCCGAAAAAATACGGAAAATTGTGCATCACGGAAATACCGTGCTGAACGGCAAAATTGCTGCACCGAGCGCATTCATCCTCAATTTTGAAAATGACCGTTTATGCAGTATTAATTATCTCAGTACGGAAAAAGAATTGATTGCTGATTCTTTCTGAAATTTCAGCCGACAGGCGAGCATATGCAGCTGACTTTTTCCGAAAAAGCATCAATAATGCCGCAATATGCAACAGGTAATGCAGCAAAGGAAGCAGGCGTTCGCGCCCGCTTCCTTTTTCATTTTTCATTAGCTGTTCGCTTTTCTGTTTTTTCGCCTGCATATCAATGCTGCGCATTGATTATCATGCGTGCGTATGGATTGGATTTCGAGAACACGCTCAGCCCTGAAGCCCCTGCTCCTGCCTTTCCATGTTTTCGATCACTATATCGTAAATTTCGCCCAATGAGGCGGCATATTCAACAACTTTCCACGGCGTATTTGTGTGAAAATGAATTTTGATAAGGCTTTCATCGCCCACTGCGAGCAGGCAGTCGCCCTCAATATTTTTTGTTATGTAATCAAAAATTTCATCCTCGGAAAGATTTCTGCCCTCGATCAGCAGCTGGGTGTCAAATTTGAATTCAAGCATATTGTTCCTTTCTGCCGCAATAATCCGGCGGCGCAGAATTTGAATATCACATTTTTCATAACGCAATTCGGCACGTTCGGTGCATCATCGATGTTCCTGCGATTCGGAACGGAATGCGCTGCATCGCCGCAGTGCCTGTTTTTTCGGTATCAGCCGTACATCTCGGCAAATCAGGTTCGCTTTTCAAACTGTGTGCCGCATTTTGAGCATGTAACCCGAATCTTGCCCTTGCCGCGCGGTGCGCGCAGACGCTGGCGGCATTTCGGGCATGTAAAATACCGATATTGTTTATGCCTCTTAAAGAAATTTTTAATCCGATTGAACAGCTTTGCAAAAAAACTGCCTATCGATGCCGACACGCGTTCGTAACCGCGCAACTCGTTTGCTCTTTTGTTCCCGTTTGCGGAAAGAGTTCTGAAAAGCATCAATGCCGTCAGCAAAACCGCCGTGAACAAAAGAACAAAACCCGATATGCTGCCGAAAAAGGCAAGACCGATTATTCCGAGAGCGACGGCAAGCATGAGCATGTCCCGCGAAAGTCTGTCAAACCCGTAACTGTTTTTCATTCTTTTACCCGCTTTCGCCGCAGCGAAAGTTTCCTTTCTTAATTATTTTTCTTTTTGCGTTTGGCTTTGCGGTTCGAATTCGCCGCACAAACACTGATTCACCCGTTATTCGGCGGTTTGGCTCAAAAGCAGCAAAAAACCGTTCGGCGGGATTTCAACTCTGATTTGCCCCGTGCCCAAATCCTTTTGCAAAACCGTACCATCGGCAAATGCGTCGGAATATTTATCCGCCGTGCGGACATTCAAGGCATCCGGGCCCTCGCGGAAATCCTCTGCACCGAGTGCGGCGCAGACGGCATGATCGGCGCGGTTGACAAGTGTGAGCGCGCTCTCTTTACCTCGACACCGAAGCACGGCGAATGCATCGGCACACGGAGCGGCAAATGCCGTTTTCCCGCTGCTCAGTGCGGCATTGCGGCGGCGGAGAGCCGAAAGCTGCATTACAAAACTGCGTATTTCGATATCCTCCCGTCCCCACGGATAGGAACCCCTGTTAAACGGGTCGGAAAGGCCCATCATTCCCGCCTCATCGCCATAGTATATGCACGGAGGCTGCGGCATTGAAAACATGAGCGCAAACGCCGCATAAAGCCGACGCTTTCCGCGCACGACAGCTTCGGGTTTGTATTGATATTCCGCCTGCTGTTCCCTCGTCAACGTATCTTTTGGCGGTGCATCGCTGAGGCAGGACAGGATTCTCTGCGTGTCGTGACTGCCCAGAAGGTTCATGCAGGCACCGTAAAACGGTTCGGGATAACGTTCCCTCTGCCCGGAAAGCGTTTCATACAGCGCATATGCATCCGTCCTGCACGTCAGAAAATCGCATACCGCATCGCGAAACGGGTAGTTCATGACGCTGTCCAACTCGTCCCCGAGAACAAACTTTCGCAGCCCGCCTCCCGAAACCTTGTTTGAAGCGTCCTCCCAAACTTCACCCAGAAGCACACCGTCCGAATCAAGCTTTTTTAGCGCAGTGCGCAGCTTTTTTATAAATTCATCCGGCAATTCGTCCGCAACATCCAACCGCCACGACGTTATACCGCAGCCTGCCCATTTTTTGAGCACGCTTTCTGTGAAACGAACATAATCGGGTTGAAGCTCATTCACCTCCGGCAGGGTTTTGAACCCCCACCAGCATCGGTACTCATCCGGGAAATGTTCGAATTCGTACCATTTATAATATGGCGAATCCGCGCCGCTGTATGCGCCGCACGAGGGATATGTTCCGTATTTGTTAAAATAAACACTGTCATCCCCTGTGTGTGAAAAAACACCGTCCGCCATTAAGCGGATGCCGTATTCCGCCGCCGCTTTTGAAAGCTCGGTTAAATCATAATCACTGCCGAGAATCGGGTCAACGGACAGATAATCGGAAGTGTTGTATCTGTGATTGCTTGCGGCCTCAAAAATCGGATTCAGGTAGATAACGGAGACTCCGATTTGCGCAAGATAGGGAAGCTTTTGTTTTATCCCTGCAAAATCGCCCCCGTAGTAATCGCACGGGGAATAGAATTTTTCCCCTGCACAGGGGCTGTACAGCACGGGTTCGAACCAGTCTTTGTGCCTGATGATTCGGCGGCCGAGTTTTTCATGGTATTCAGCCCTTGAAAACGCGGGAACGCAAGTGCCCCGTGCCGAGTCGTTTAAACACTCACGGTTGAACCTGTCCGGAAAAATCTGATAGACAATTCCGTGTCTGAACCAATTCGGAGTTTCAAAATCGCGCGCAAAAACCGTTATCTGATAATCGGGAGGTGTCTCCCATGCAGGGTAAAACTTTCCGATGCCGCTGCGGGTTTCGGGCGCGCCGTAAAACAGCCGCGTCGTTTCCCCGCCGTCATGTTCCGGAGCAACATCAATGATGAAATAATACCATATCAACTGCGGTTCGGCAGGAGCAGTGATATTGAACGAAAAGCAAAAGCCCCCATCCCCTTCAAGCGGCAGCGAGCGCAGTTTTTCGCATGAACAAGGGGAGATTTTTCCTGCCGGAATGAGCAGTTCTTTCCCGTCGGCCCACAGCCGCAGCGATGCACGCGCCCGCGCCGCATCGCGCCCGGAGAGATAAATGCACAAAGCCGCTTCCCCGCGGCATTTCAATGCACCGTGCGGAAAGCGGCAGTCAAGCAATCTTGAATTGTGATATGCAAAAAGGTTCATTCGTCAGACATTGAAACGGAAAACGATTATATCACCGTCCTGAACAACATAATCCTTGCCTTCGGAACGAACAAGACCCTTTTCCTTGCAGGCCGCCATGCTGCCCTGTTCAATGAGCGTTTCATAGGGCACAACTTCCGCACGGATAAACCCGCGCTCGAAATCCGTGTGAATTTTGCCCGCCGCACCGGGAGCTTTTGTTCCCTTTGTTATCGTCCATGCACGAACCTCGTCCGTCCCTGCGGTAAGGAAGCTGATTAGTCCGAGCAATTCGTAACTCTTTTGAACGAGTTTGTCCAGGCCGCTCTGCCCAATGCCGAGATCCTCGATAAAAGCCGCCTTTTCTTCATCCGTAAGCTCGGAAAGTTCCTCTTCAACCTTTGCGCATACGGTCAGCGCAGCCGCACCTTCTTTTGCGGCTTCGTCATAAAGCTTCTGCACGGCGGGCGGTTCATTGCCGATTTCATCTTCGGCTATATTCGCGGCATAGATAACGGGCTTTGTGGTCAGGAGGAAAAGTTCGTCCGCCGCAGCGCGTTCATCGTCCGTAAGTTCCATGCTCCGCACAGGCTTGCCGGAATCCAAATGCGCCTTAATGCGTTCCAGAAATTCAATTTCGTGAAGGTACTTTTTATCTCCGCTTTTTGAATTTTTCTTTGCTTTGTCAATGCGGCGTTCAATCGTTTCAAGGTCGGCATAGATAAGCTCAAGATTAATTGTTTCCATGTCGCGAACAGGGTCAACCGAACCGTCAACATGAACGATATTTGAATCTTCAAAGCAGCGGACAACATGAACTATCGCATCCACTTCGCGAATATGCGCAAGGAATTTGTTTCCCAAACCCTCGCCGCGATATGCGCCGCGAACAAGCCCCGCAATATCAACAAAACGTATTGTTGCGGGAACAAGGCTCTTCGGATGATACATCTCGTTCAATACTTCCAATCGTTCATCGGGAACATTGACAATGCCGACATTGGGTTCAATTGTGCAGAACGGGTAATTCGCAGCCTGTGCGCCCGCCTTGGTGATAGCGTTAAAGAGCGTGCTCTTGCCGACATTGGGCAAGCCGATAACTCCGAGTTTCATTCGTTTCGTATCCTTTCATGAAAAAGCCGAATCACCCGCCTGTGCATATTCCGCCCGCAGGAAGATTCGGCTTTATTATACCATTAATACCGAATTTCTTCAATATCCCGAAAATCAATTCCAAGTATTAATTCATCGCAAATGTTTTTATGAAAATCGTCTTCTGTGCGGCAATTCGTCCGAACTCGAAAGCGCGGTTTGCAATTGCCGTAACACATCCCGCCCCGCCTGCGTATTATGGGGGTGACGGCGGGAATCGCCGCAAAAAATCAAGGAGGCAACAAATTATGTGTAACGGTTTCGGCAACAATTGGTGGTGGATTATCATCCTTCTGCTCCTCTTCGGCAACGGAAACACCTGCGGCTGCGATAACGGCTGCGGCTGCGACAACAACAACTGCGGATGCGGCAACAATTGGTGGTGGATTATCATCCTTGCCCTGCTCGGCGTATTCGGTGAAAACGGTCTCGGCTGCGGCTGTGACAACAACAGCTGCGGATGCGGCAATAACAACACCTGCGGATGCGGCTGCTGACAGAGAATAAAACTCTTATATCCCGAACGCGGGATTAAATTAAACCGCCGTGCGAATTGCGCTGTCGCCGAATAATGCTCTGCGCACGGCGCAATCCGTGCAGTGCCGACAAATAAACAATGCCGCAATGCGGAAGAAGGTCTGTCTCAGTCCTTTCTTCCGCATTATCGTTTCGACACAAAAATACAAAAATATAACCGTAAAAGCCATTGTTCCCCGCTTGAATTCTCCGCAGTATGCTGTTATACTCGACGTTAAATTCGGAACACCTCCACGCCCCGCGCAAAATGCGGCAGCCCTGTTCCGAAGCCTTCATCTTCCCTCCGAAAGGACAAAAACATGAAGAAAGCAAAAAAAACAAATAAATCCGAATTTTCAAATAAAAAGATTTCGACAGCGAGCGGAAACACAGCCGTGACCAATCCCGAAGAGCTGCTGGACTTTGCCGTTGCGGTGGCCGTTCGGCTGCAAAGCTGCGGCGCGGAAACATACCGTGTTGAAGAAACCGTCGTGCGCATCATCGAAGCATACGGCATAGACAAATCCGACGTTTTCGTAATACCCGGAAGCATTTTTGCCGGACTTGAGGACGAAAACGGGCAGGTTTACTCCAAGATCCGCAGAGTTAAAGACATCGACACGGTTCTTGACGGCGTTGAGATGTACAGCGCATTCTGCCGTCGGATCTGTGCGGAAACGCCGCCGGTTCGTCAGGCGCGGCAGCTTTTGCGTGAAACCGAAAAAAGCATACGCAAATACAAACTGCCGATTGCGTATCTCGGCTACTTCCTCATTGCGGCGGGTTTTGCCGTGTTTTTCGGCGGAACGCTGCGTGACGCTCTCGGTTCCGGGCTCTGCGGCATTGCGGTCGGGCTTTGTATTCAGGGCATGGGTTTTTTGCACGCCAACCCGTTCTTCAAAACCTTCGTCGGCGGGTTTGTGCTTGCATTTGCCGCATATTCCCTCACCGTATTGGGTCTTTGCGACAATGCGGATGTTGTTTCAATCGGAGCAATAATGATACTTGTTCCGGGATTTCTTTTTACAAACAGCCTTCGAGATATTATTTACGGGGACACTCTTTCCGGCATCAACCGCCTTGTTCAGGTCGTCATCATTGCAATCGCGCTTGTTGTCGGCACAAGTGCGGCATTCGGGCTTTCACGTCAGATTTTCGGCACAATTGCCGGAAGTCCGCAGCTTGTTGAACACAGTCTTGCCGTGCAATGCATCGCCGGAATGGTGGGAACTCTCGGATTCGGACTGTATTTGAACATGCACGGCAGCGGCATTCCCTATTGCCTCGTCGGCAGCATTATCTCATGGGTGGTTTGCTGCCTTTGTATGCGTGCAGGCATCGGCGAAGCAACAAGCTATCTTATTGCTGCCGCCGTTTCTTCCGCATATGCCGAAATCATGGCGCGTATCCGCAAATTCCCGGCGATAGCTTATCTCATGGCAGCACTTGTGCCTTTGATTCCCGGTGCCGGACTGTACTACACAATGGATTTTATTTCCAGAAGCCAAATGAACGAGGCGTGGGCCAAAGGATCGGCAACCGCCGCAATTGCAGGCGCAGTCGCCGTGGGTGTGCTGCTTGTTTCAACCGCGTTCCGCATGTGGGGCGTGTATAAAAAGAAAAGAGCTGCGGCAAAGTGCGGCACGCAAACCGACAGCAAATAATCTTCAGTTTCGCTTTCCGTTTTAAAATGCTGAAAAATACAAACCGAGTGACTTTCGGCACAGCTGTCGGTCACTCGGTTTTGTTTTCTTTATCACACTGTCTTGTTCGTTTCTGTTCGCGGCATGATTATATTCAGCGGCCGCTGAGCAATTTTTGCATGTCCTGCGGCAATTCGGCTTTTATGCAGAGTTTTTCTCCGCGCAGCGGGTGAACAAACTCCAGCCTGTATGAATGCAGTGCCGGCCGCCCGATAAGCTCCGGCTCCTCTGTTCCGTAGAGCCAATCGCCTGCAAGCGGATGCCCGACGGCCGCCGCATGAACGCGTATTTGATGTGTCCGCCCCGTGCGAAGTCGGAATTCGACAGGAATAAGCCCGCTTTTGTTTTCATATCTTTGAGCATCGTTTTCTTTTTTTATAACGATGTTTTCAGCCTGTTCGTCTTCCTCCGCCGCAAATCCGCGGCAGCCGTTAAATCCGTAATCTTTCAGAAGGCGAAAATCCGTGATCACCTCCGCACCGCACGGGTCAATGACGCGCCGCACGGACGGGCCGTCCTCCCGCTTTATGGGCATGTCAACAGTTCCCGTGTTCGCCCCGAGCCAACCGTGACAGATGCCGATGTAAAAACGCACATAGCTGTCCGTATGCAGGCAAGCCGATAAACGTTCGTGCATGTAACCGTTTTTTGCAATCGTCATTACACCCGTCGTGCCTCTGTCAAGCCTGCTCACTGGATGAAAATAACCTTCGTCGCCGTAATATTCATTTACCGCAAGCTCAATCGACGGCACGGAATCATCGTATCGCGATCCGTGAACCGCTGCACCGGCGGGCTTGTTGATAATCAGCAGATCCTCATCCTCAAAAAGCACTTCAAACGGCAATTTTCCGCATCGCTCGGGACAAAAGCCTATCGCCGCCGCTATAATATCTCCTTCCGCGGCGCGGACGTTTGAAAACACCTTCGCTCCGTTAAGAGTAATTCCGTTTTCAACCCGCTTCAGCCGCGCAGCAAGCCCCCCCGAAAGCTGCATCTCGTTCCTGAGCAAACTCTGCACGCTTCTCCCCGCTTCGGCTTCGGAAACACGGTGAGTCAAAAAGCGCGGCTTGGCTCTTTGCGGCTTGCCGCACTCGCAATTCTGATTTTTATAATCGTTTATGTTCATCAATTTTTCGAGTGCGCTCCGAGGCTCCTGCGGTCAGACCCCCTGCCGCGCGGCGCGAACGCAAAGTGCAGAGCCGATTTACATTTCTCTGCGGTTTTCGATGGAACGCAGCAGGGTAACTTCATCGATGTATTCGAGGCTGCCGCCGATAGGTATTCCGTGAGCAATGCGCGTAACGCGGACGCCGAGGGGTTTGAGCAGCTTTGCGATGTAGTTTGCGGTTGTTTCGCCTTCAACATCGGGATTGGTTGCAAGGATAACTTCCTTAACTTTTTCACACTCGATGCGCTTGCAAAGTTCGTTTATTCGAAGCATCTCCGGTCCTATTCCGTCCATTGGTGAAAGAACTCCGCCGAGAACATGGTACCTTCCGTGATATTCACGCATACGCTCCATAAAAATAACATCGCGCGCATCTTTAACAACACATAGAGTGTCGGAGCTGCGTTTCGGATCGGAGCAGATCTCGCAAACCTCATTTTCCGTATAGTTACCGCAGATAGGGCAAAAATGAACAAGCCTGTGCGCATCCTCAATCGAATTCGCAAGGGCTGCTGCATCCTCATCGGGAAGGGAGATAATATGGTAAGCAAGCCGTTGTGCTGTTTTGATGCCGATTCCGGGCAGGCGGTTGAGCCGCGAGATAAGTCTGTCGAGACTTTCCATTTTGTTCTGCCGAAGAATCAGAAGCCGAAGCCGCCGAGATTTCCGAGACCGCCGGTGACTTTTGACATTTCCTTTTCCATCGTTTCGTTAGCAAGGCGAACGGCCTCGTTCACTGCGGAAAGGATAAGATCCTGAAGCATTTCAACATCATCCGGATCCACTGCCGCCGGGCTGATTTCGATGGATTTGAATTCTTTGTTGCCGTTCACAACGACTTTGACCGCGCCGCCGCCGACACTTGCTTCAAAATCGGTGTTGCCGACTTCCTCCTGAACGCGGGCAACTTCCTGCTGCATCCGCTGTGCCTGGCGCATAAGCCCCTGCATGTTGCTTGCGCCGGTGTTGAATCCGTTAAATTTTCCCATTGTTTATACCTTTGCTTCTGCCGCTGCAAAAGCTCCTTTATATTATTTTAAATGAAACGTGCCGAACCGCTTTAATCTGTTTTTTGACGGAATCGGCATTTAATCGGATAACCGGAATTTTGCGGTTTCGGCAAATTCCGATTGAATTTTGCAGACGGAGCCGTTTCGGGCAAACAAGTCGAAACAGCTCCGCCGAAAGTGCGAATTTACGTCTGCATCAGCACTTCATAAGATATGCGTTAATGAACGATTCAATGTCGCCGTCCATGACAGCCTGAATATTGCCGGTCTCCTCACCCGTGCGATGATCCTTGACCATTGTGTAGGGTTGGAAAACATAGCTGCGAATCTGGCTGCCCCATTCGATTTTTTTCATTTCACCCTTAATATCCGCCATGTGTTCCATGCGTTCGCGTTCCTTGATTTCAAGCAGCTTGCCGCGGAGCATACGCATTGCTGTTTCGCGGTTTTGAATCTGGCTGCGTTCGTTCTGGCACTGAACAACGACACCCGTCGGGAAATGCGTTATGCGGATCGCGGAGGATGTTTTGTTAACATGCTGTCCGCCTGCTCCGCTCGAACGATAAGTATCAACACGGATATCATCGGGATTTATCTCAATATCACCCGCATCATCGTCAAGAATCGGAGTTACATCCAGCGAGGCAAAAGAGGTGTGCCTGCGCCCGGAGGAGTCAAACGGGGAGATTCGAACAAGCCTGTGAACACCCTTTTCCGCCTTAAGGTAACCGTAGGCATTGTCCCCCTGGCACTCAAAGGTGACGGACTTGATGCCCGCTTCCTCGCCGTCGAGCAAATCCAGTTCCTTCACAACAAAACCTTTGCGTTCGCAATAACGTGTGTACATGCGGTAGAGCAGGCTGACCCAATCCTGCGCTTCCGTGCCGCCTGCACCGGCATGAAGGCTGAGAACGGCATTTGCATTGTCGTACGGCCCGCGGAGCATCGTGTCGATGCGGAACTCTTCAACCTTATGCAGGAACTCCTTAAGCTCCGCCTGTGCTTCAAGCGCGGTTTCCTCGTCATCTTCTTCCTCTGCCATATCAAACAGGGTTGAGACGTCCTCGCCGGTTGTTTCAAGCTTGCGATATTTGTCAAGCTTTGCGTGAATCGCTTTTATGCGTTGATTGACCTTGTTTGCATTTTCAACATCGTTCCAGAAGCCGTCCTGAGCCATCTGCTCCTCAAGCTCCTGTTTTTCCTTTGCAAGCCCTGCAAGGTCAAAGGGATTCACCCGCCTGCTTAAGGGCTGCAATGGCTGCCGTCAACTGTTGACGATATTCGTCGAGTAGAACCATTGTGTATTTCCTTTCGATAAAATAAATTATTATTGATAGCCAATTGATTGACGCTTCGCGGATCCGAATTACATCCTTTCGGGCGCTTCAAGCCCGACAAGGAACAGACCTGTGCGAATGGCGGTGCGTGCGGCTTCGGTGAGCGCAAGCCTTGCGTTGCGAACGGCCGTATCATCATCCATAATGCGGTTGTCGTAGTAGAACTTGTTGAAGCATGAACAAATATCTATAACCGCACGGGAGATAAGGTAGGGTTCGTATTTTTCCGCCGCCTGTTTAATACAGCCCGGCAGTGAATCTATTGCGCGAAGCAGCGCGGCCGAAGCTTCATCCGAAAGCACCGAAAAATCGATGTTTTCGGCATCGAATCCGTCCGCCTTGCGCATTACGGAGCATGCACGTGCATAGGTGTATTGCGCATAGGGACCGGTTTCGCCGTCGAAATTGAGAGATTTTTCCCAAGAGAAGGTGTAATCCTTTATCCTGCCGTTATAAAGCACGCCGAAAACGAGTGCACCGACGCCGACCTGCCGCGCAACCTCCTGCTTGTTTTCAAGGTTGGGACTTTTTTGCTTGATAATTTCAAGCGTTTTTTCAATCGAGGCATTCAAAACGTCCTCAAGGTAAACAGCATTGCCTTTGCGTGTGGAGAAAGTCATATCCTCCATGCTGACCATGCCGAAACTGACATGAACGCAATCCTTTGCCCAATCGTAGCCCATAAGCTCAAGCACCTTGAAAATCTGGCGGAAATGCAGGCTCTGCTGATAGGCAACAACGTACAGGGACTTATAGAAATCGTAAGTATTCTTGCGATATTCCGCAGCGGCAATGTCGCGGGTTGCATAAATGGTGCTTCCGTCGCTCTTAAGGATTATGCAGGGCGGCATATCATATTCGGAGAGATCGACAATGGTCATGCCGTTGTCGATTTTTGTAAGCCCCTTATCCTTAAGCTCCTGCACAACGGCTGGCATTTTGTCCTCGTAGAAGGCTTCGCCGTTATAGCTGTCGAATGTTACTCCCAAAAGGTCGTAGACCCGCGCAACATCCTTGAGCGTCAGCGTTTTGAACCACTGGAAAAGCTCCCATTCATGCGGTTCGTGCAGCTCGATGCGGCGGAATGCGGCACGTGCTTCATCCTCAAGAGAGGGGTCTTTTTCGGCCTCCTCATGGAATTTGACATAGAGTGCAACAAGTTCGCGGACGGAATTGCCGTTTTCGATTTTTTCTCTGTCGCCCCATTTGTCATATGCAACGATCATTTTTCCGAACTGCGTTCCCCAATCACCGAGGTGATTGATGCTGACGGTCTTGTAGCCCAAATGGTCAAAGATACGCCTGAGCGAATTTCCGAGAACCGTTGTTGTGATATGGTGGATGCCGAAGGGCTTTGCGATGTTTATGGAAGAATAATCCAAGCAGATATTCTTTCCGCTGCCTTCGGTTGAAGCACCGTAGCCGTCGCCTTCGGAAAGAACCCTTTGAATGACGGTTCGGGCGAATGCGGATTTGTCCGTAAAGAAGTTCAGATAGCCGCCGGCTGTCTCAATACGGGAAAAACCCTCAATTTCGCCGAGATTCCGGGCAAGCTCCGCGGCAATTGCCGGGGGAGCTTTTCTGAAAGTTTTTGCAAGCTTGAAGCAGGGCAGCGCAAAATCACCCATTGCGGGGTTCGGCGGAGTTTCAAGCATATCGCCGATCTGTTCGGCAGTCATGCCGCAGGCGTTGCTGAGAGCGGCGCAAAGGTTTTGTTTGAAGTCCATGTGGATACCTCTTGTCGGAAATACGCTGATGCATTAAACAGAACCAGCGTTCGTTTGTTGTGATGCAGCGCCCGCTGTGTCTGCACGCAGGCGGCATCCGTGCATTCGATCGGAGCAGATTGCGGCTGTTCGGTGAAAAAACTTTGAACTTTAAGCAAAAATAAGCCGAACCGCCGTCCCCGGATCAAAATTCCGTTATATTCCGTATTATACCATAAACAATTTCTGTTGCCAACACTAAAATTCTTTGATATAATAAAGGGGCTATGGATAAAAAGAAACGAAAAGTATATACTCCTGCCGAAAAAAGGCGCAGAAACCGCCGTCACAACGCCATTGTGACGTCAATCGCCGTTGTGCTGATGCTTGCGGGTATCATTATTATCGTGAGCGACACGACGTTTTTCTTTGACGATGCCGGGCGTTGGATACGCCGCAACATCTTCGGAGAAGTATTCGAAACGATTCCGCCTTTCCCGACAGGCAGCCCGAGCAAACCGAGTGATCCCGATGACCCGAACAATCCCAACATCGGGCCGCAGGGCAGTCTCGTTCCGCGTCCGACGTTTTCGCCGGACGAAACGCCCCTGCCCGAAAATGTTACGGAAGAACCGTTCATTTACGATTATGCGCCCGAATGCGTTTATTTTCCGCAATATGATATAACCTGCCCCGTGGATCCCGTCGGATACAATTGGCGCGGCGAAATGGCAACCGTACGTTCTCCGTTCCGTGCCGGATGGCTCAAATACAGCGGGGATCCCGTAACAGGCGGCAACGTTATCCTTGCGGGGCACAATCGATACAGCGGCAAACTCGGTTATTTTTCCGTTGTAAAGGATAAATTGCAGCCCGGGGATCAGGTCATTGTCAAAATGCAGAACGGCGAATACGCTTATTATATCGTTGAAAGCATTAACCAATACCACTATCAGCATGTTCCGTGGGAAGTCATGCAGCATGACGGCGAATCAAGATTGACGCTCATCACCTGTCTCGGCGACTTTAGCTCTTCCGCCGGAACAAGTATGCACCGCGTTGTTGCTGTATGCAGACCCTACACCGGTGAGTAACAGCGGCGGATACGTTAAAGCGGTTCAATTTGTCCGAAATCAAAAAGGCGATAAGCTGCCTTGAAAACTCGAGTGCGGCATTATCATAAAAATTTACCAAAATCAAAATCAAAACGGCGCAGCGAATAATGTGCGTCGGCGAAAAATTCAGGAGGTACACCTATGTCCGGACATTCCAAATGGGCAAACATTAAAAACAAAAAGGAGAAGACCGACTCTCAAAGAGGTAAGGTTTTCACAAAAATAGGCAGAGAAATTGCAATCGCCGTTAAAGAAGGCGGCAGCGACCCCGCAAACAACTCAAAACTCCGCGATGTTATTGCAAAAGCAAAGGCAAGCAACATGCCCAACGACAACATCTCCCGCTCCATCAAAAAGGCGGCAGGCGAACTCGGCTCCATTAACTACGAAAGCGGCACTTACGAGGGTTACGGCCCCGGCGGCGTTGCAGTCATTGTCGAAGTTCTGACTGACAATCGCAACCGTACCGCTGCGGAAATCCGCCACCTGTTTGACAAATACGGCAACGGCATGGGCAACTCCGGCTGCGTCGCCTGGATGTTCGACAAGAAGGGTCATATTGTCATTGAACGCAGCGCAAAAATCGATGAGGAAGAACTCATGCTGGCTGCTCTCGATGCCGGCGCTGACGATTTCAATGCACAGGACGACTGCTTTGAAGTCTTCACTTCGCCCGCCGATTTTTCTGCCGTTCGCGAGGCTCTTGAAGCCGCAGGCTACACCTTCCTCTCCGCCGAACAGGATATGATCCCCTCCAACACCGTTGATGTCAACGATCCCGAAATGATCGCAAAAATCGAACGTATGCTCGATATGTTCGACGATAACGATGATGTCCAAGAGGTGTTCCATAACGCAATCCTCCCCGATGAAGAGGACGAAGACTGAGCCTGACTGAGGATTCGGTCAATAATCAAACAGCTGCCGAACTGTTGTTCGGAACGTTAAAGAGCCGCGTCAAAGCGCGGCTCTTTTGATTAAGCGGGAGTTGAAAACGCACTGCGGTGTCCGATGCACGGGAGCGTGTTTTTAATTTACCGCATTATCTTCTTAATGCCTTTTTGGCAAAATCATAATTTTTCTTATACACAATATCTCCCGTTGTGTTATATAAATCTTTCCATATGGACATCGCTTCTTTAAGGCATTCTTTCTGTTCGTCTGTTGCCTTTCGCTGCAATGGAAGTGCACCAAGTCTGTATAACGAACTTGCAAGAGCGTCTTCATTAAACGGTCGAGTCCCGAGCTTAACGTTAGTGCGGCAGATCTCAAGCGATTGTCTGTACAGCAATTCAGCTTCGCGATAATTGTGTTTAAGCTCTGCTATACGACCGATCTGTTCATAAGAAGCATACATATTCCACTTAAGTTTGCCGTCATCGGGCGAAGCTGCGAGAAGTTCTTTGGTTATCTGCATTGCCATTGTATAGCATTGCAATGCTTCATCAAATTTTTCCATCTGCTCTTTCGCCGTGCCGAGTTTTGTGAGTGTGAATGCATGGTCACGCATAAACATTCCGTTCACATCGGCCATTTTATGAATAATCATACATTATTTAATCAGATTTGTTTTTGCAGATACCCTGCGAAAAGTTGTGCCTGCATTCGTTAAAAACTTATTGTGTTCGCTTCCGAACACCGGATTGCTAAAGTTTTTTGCATTAACAGACCCGCAGCAGTTTTTGGAGAAGTGCCGACTCAAGCTGTTTTTGCAAAAGATACAAAATCAAAGCTTTTTCCGAAAAAGCTCTGACAGCAAATATTCAAATGCAAATATATTGTGACGTGCTTAGGCGTTAAAAACAAAGCAGCTATAATATATTTTTTATACCTCTTGTTATTGTACAAAAGAACGGTGCTGCGCAAAAATGCGCTTCTGCCGAAACCATTGTTTATAAGTCAGACAAATTCACTCTTCGCCCTTTTCAGAGCCCATATCACGCATATAAACCATACCGTAATACGGCACTGTAAGTGCTGCAACTGCCGTAACTTATTCCATATATGCCCCATTTATCATGTCTACTACTTGTTTAAGTTCTTCATCCTTATCCCATTGCGGCAACTTTAAGATAAGTGCTAATGCTTTCTGTAAGCAAGCATCTGCTGCCGAAGGCATCTTCTTCATGAATCGGCCTGCTACGCTCCTCTGCCTGCGGAGATCCCGCTTATCAATAAGGAAACCACCGTAAATCGCCAAACAAAGAGCATACCAACGAACGAATTCATTATCACCGTTATATTCCGACAGGTACATTCCGAAATGAGCAACCGCCTTTGAAAAGAACCCATCAGCTGCATCATAGCCTCTGACTTTATCATTCATGGTATTTTCTTCATCGGAATCCGCCCAGATCAGCTTGCCCATAGCTACGAGATCAACACAGTAACGCATCAGATTTATTCGGTTGTTCGGGTTAAGTTTGAACAGTTTTTCACTCAAATCAACTCGATGCATTCTTATTTGTCTTCTCAGCCCTTTCTCAGTAAGCATTCTCCTTGTTGGGTCAATTAGCTGCGCATACTCTGCTATAAGCGTATCCTCATTTTCACAAAGTTCACCCATAAGCGACCACAAACCCTCCAGAGCGTTTTCGTCTGCCGGATTGTTATCTATCAAACGCTCATAAAGTTTATAGGCCTGTCGATAACATGACACCGCCGCTTTGTTTTTGCCGTTTTTCGCATGCATACGCACCAAATTACTCAGCAAGGCAGCGGTATCATTCGTCAGTTTCATGTCGTTTGGCGACTGATCAAGTAGTTTTTTCGCTATCGTATAACCATTGCCAAAGTATTCTTCTGCCCTAAGGTCATCTCCGAGTTTCTCCTTGATTATGCCACATTTGTTATGCATAATATAGCATTGTTTTTCAACGATGTCCGGCACAACCGTCATAAGTTTATCCAGTAACAAACAGATTTTTTCGCTGAGCATGTCGGCAGCCTTGATGTTTCCGCTGCTTTCCAGGTTTGAAAACGTATCTTTTATTTTATAATATGTTCCGTATGCCTGATACGCCGTTGCGCTGTCTGTATCGAATAATTTCAAGCAATGATCAAGGCTTTTTATTGAAAAGTCAACCGCCTGTTTCACATTACCGGACAGGACTTCAATGTTGCCGATATTGGCCAATACTTCAGCCGAGTAGCCCAGGGCGAGTTCATCCGATGGCGACGCTTTAAGCATCCTGCTGCACGCTTCATTTGCAAGGGTGGCATAATCCTTTGCTGCGTCAAGTCTGTTTCTCGCTTTGTATAAGTCAAAATAGCCAATGCAAACCTGATAAAGGCTCGAATTGTATACGTAATCGTCGGCATAGTCGGATTCAAACTTGCTGCAAACGTCACTGCATCGCTTCAGAAGCTGCAATGCATCCGAGTACTTTCCTTCAACAATACGGATTCTGCTCACGTAAGATAGGATATTGCAATAGTGATTGCTTGAGAACAGGCTATCAGCATCAATGGCAATAAGTTTTTCGCTTTGCAAAATCATCTTATTCATAACTGCTTCCAATTTATCGAACTCTCCGTTTGAAGCCATTTGCATTGCGAGCTTATAGCTCTCCCCTATCTCCTCCGTGAGTCTCTCCACTTCCGACGGCGCGGAAGCGGATTTTGTGCTTGAACCGCTCGCAGCCGTTCCCGCCGCTGCGGAATTGTTTCGATGCGAATTGAGCACGCTGCTTGCAGACGAACTCTGTGCGGCATTAAAAGCTGCACCGCAGTCCGTGCACTGCCATTTGCCGTTAAATTTCATGAAAACAACGTTTTCGGAACCACAGGATGTGCATTTCATTTTACACCTCGTACATTATTTAATCAGATTTGTTTTTGCAGATACACTGAGAAAAGTTGTGCCTGCATTCGTTAAAAACTTATTGTGTTCGCTCCCGAACACGGGATTGCTTAATTTTTTGCATTAACAGACCCTCAGCTGATTTTGGAGAAGTGCCGACTCAAGCTGTTTTTGCAAAAGATACAAAATCAAGGCTCTTTACGAAAAGAGTTTTAAAAAAAGAACATTCAAATACAAATGTATTATAACATACTTAAGCGTTAAAAGCAAATACGCGGATGATATATTCATAATATTTGTTTCATCATCAACTCCCCGTCACCCGGTACTTACCTAATCGCGCCGCATATGGTATAATAAGCTGAAAACATTAATCAGACTGCGAAAGGACGCTTTCGGGCAGCCGAGAGCCACGGGTAACGGAATCATGCTTATGGATGCAAAAGGGATCATCAGGCGCACGGAGGATATTCTGCGCAGCGACTATCAGATAAACATAAACGAGGCAGATGCAAAGCAGCTGCACCGCGCACTTTCCGATGCGGTGATGTATGCCGTTGCGGATGATTGGCGCAGGAGCCGCCGCAATCGTGAAACGGGGCGGAGGGCATACTATCTTTCCGCCGAATATCTAACCGGGCGAATGATTTTTAACAATCTGTTCGTGTTGAATCTTTTGCCGGAAGTATCCCGTCTGCTTGCTCTGCGCGGAGTCGATATTAACATTATGGAATCCATCGAGGACTGCGCTCTCGGCAACGGAGGGTTGGGCAGGCTTGCGGCATGTTTTCTTGACAGCGCGGCGACTCACGACCTTCCGCTTGACGGATACGGCATCCGCTACAAATTCGGTTTGTTTAAGCAGAGTTTTTTGAACGGCTTTCAGGTTGAACGTGCTGACGATTGGCAAAAGCAGGGAGATCCGTGGAGCCGCAGACGCGACGATAAAACCATTGTTGTTGAATTCGCGGACAGGCGCGTTCTCGCCGTGCCCTATGACATGCCTGTAATCGGTTTCAACACTTCAACAATCGGCACTCTCCGCCTGTTTCAGAGCGAAGCGGAGGAGGAATTTGATTTTGCCGCGTTCAATTCGCAGGAATACGCGCTTTCCGTCCGCGAAAAGAATGCCGTTGAGGATATTACGCGTGTGCTTTATCCCAACGACAGCACATACGAGGGTAAACGCCTGCGCCTGAAGCAGCAGTATTTCCTTTCCGCCGCATCGCTCGGCGACATTCTCCGCCGTCACAAGCGTGTTTTCGGCACGGTTGATAATTTTGCGGAGATGAACGCAATACAGCTTAATGACACGCATCCGACGGTCAGCATTCCGGAGCTTGTCCGTTTGCTTATGAACGAGGGCAAAAGTTTTGACGACGCACTGGACATTGCGCGGCGCACATTCAGCTACACAAACCACACGCTCATGAGCGAGGCTCTCGAAACGTGGGATTGTGAGCTCTTCCGCAGCGTCATTCCGAATATTCTCGATATCATCTTCCGCATTAACGATGCGCTGCACCGCGAACTGACGTCCCGCGGGCTACCGCAGGAAAAGATAAACTCAATGTACATCGTTGCCGACGGACGGATTCATATGGCAAGGCTTGCAACCTTTGTTTCCTCATACGTCAACGGCGTTGCGCAGATCCATTCCGGATTGCTGCGCACCGAAGTGCTTAAGGATTGGTACGATGTTTATCCCGAACGCTTCCAAAACAAAACAAACGGCGTGACCCAGCGCCGCTTCCTCGGGCTTTGCAATCCCGCACTTTCCACACTTATCGGGAGCCGCATCGGCTACGGCTTTATGACCGACCTGTACGAGCTTAAAAAGCTTGAACCCCTGATCGACGATGAACTGATTCGGGGTTTCATTGCCGTCAAACGCGAGGCAAAACGCAAACTCTCCGATATCATTCTTCAAAAGGAGGGTGTTGAAATTCCTCCGGAGTTCGTTTTTGATATTCAGGTGAAGCGCATGCATGAATACAAACGGCAGCTTATGAACGCACTGAGCATTGTGCATATCTATCGCGAGCTTAAGGAAGGACGGCTTTCCGATATGCCCCCCGCCGCATTCATCTTCGGTGCAAAGGCAGCTCCGGGTTACATAATGGCGAAGAACATCATTAAATACATCAACGAGCTTGCGCGCTGCATCAACAGCGACCCGGCCGTTCGCGATAAGATGAGGGTTGTGTTCGTTTCAAACTACAACTGTTCCTATGCCGAGCATATCATTCCCGCAGCAGATATTTCGGAGCAGATCTCTGCTGCCGGAACCGAGGCAAGCGGCACGGGCAACATGAAGTTCATGATAAACGGTGCCGTAACTCTCGGAACATATGACGGCGCAAATATCGAAATCGTCGAGTGCGCCGGCGAGGAAAACAACTATATCTTCGGTGCAAGAGTCGAGGAGCTGACCCGCCTCCGCCCGCATTACAACCCCCGCACCGTTTACGAAAGCAGCTCCGTCGTACGCCGCGCGGTTGATTCCCTTGTTGACGACAGCATTCTGAATGCCGTTTACACACTGCCGCAGGATTCCGGAGCAAAAGAAGAAGCGCGCCGCGTATTTACGGAAGTTTACAACTCCCTTTTGACGGGCGATTGGCGCAAACCGGACTATTATTTCAATCTATATGACCTTGAAAGTTATATCGAAGCAAAGCTCCGTGCAATTTATGATACGGCGGATGAGCGGGCATTTGCGCGAAAATGCCTTATGAACACCGCAAACTCCGGCAAGTTCTCAAGCGACAGAACAATTCGGGAGTATTCCGAAGAACTCTGGCATATCCGTCCGATACCGACGGAAGAATAATACAGTACCGAAACAGTTTTTTCTTCGCCGCGGAAAGCCGCGAAAAATTATATCGGATTTTATTCGCATATAGGGCTTGAAACACGGCGGGTTTTAACTATAATATTATTCAATGGACAGTTATTGTGTGCCGCAGCGGCGCGGAGTGTTCTCCGCATTCCTTCTGCGGTGCATTGACGATTTTATATTCAGGAGGAACACATGGACACCAAGCTGATTTTCGTTACCGGGGGCGTAGTTTCCTCGCTGGGCAAAGGCATCACCGCCGCCGCATTGGGCAGGCTGTTGAAAGCAAGGGGCTACAGCGTATCGATTATGAAGCTCGACCCCTATCTCAATGTTGACCCGGGAACGATGAACCCCTATCAGCACGGCGAAGTTTTCGTGACCGATGACGGAGCAGAGACCGATCTTGACATCGGCCATTACGAACGTTTTATTAACGAAGAGCTCACAAAGCTCAACAACACCACCACCGGACAGATTTATTCCGCAGTTCTCGACCGCGAACGCCGCGGCGGCTACCAGGGCGGCACGGTGCAGGTGATTCCGCATATCACGGACGAAATCAAGCTCCGCATCAAGAAGGCCATCAACGCAATCAAACCCGAGATCATGCTTGTTGAAATCGGCGGAACCGTCGGCGACATTGAATCCCAGCCCTTCCTTGAGGCTATTCGCCAGCTTAAAACTCAGCTTGCGCAGAATCAATGCTGCTTTATCCATGTTACGCTCATTCCGTACCTTTCGGCATCCGGCGAGCTGAAAACAAAGCCCACTCAGCATTCCGTCAAAGAACTGCAAAGCATCGGTATTCAGCCGGATGTCCTCGTTTGCCGCAGTGATTATCCGCTCGATCGCAGCATCCGTGCAAAGATCGGGCTGTTCTGCAACGTTGCGGAAGAATGCGTTATTGAAAATCTTAACGCCCGCTCCCTCTATGATGTTCCCCTCATGCTTGAAGAACGCGGCCTTTGCAGCGTCGTGCTCAAAAAGCTTGCGCTTGAACAGCGCGATCCCGACCTTGCGCATTGGCGTGCAATGGTTGAATCCGCCCTCAAGCCCACCAAGGAATGCACAATTGCTCTCGTCGGCAAATACGTTGAGCTGCACGATGCCTATCTTTCCGTTGCCGAAGCACTGGAACACAGCGGCATTGCAAACGATGCAAGAGTCAACATTAAGTGGATCGCGGCAGAAGAGCTTGAGCACAATGATCCGAACACAATCCTTGCGGATGTGGACGGCATTCTTGTTCCCGGCGGCTTCGGCGAACGCGGTGTTGAAGGCATGATGATTGCTTCCCGCTATGCACGGGAACACAACATACCTTATTTCGGTATCTGTCTCGGTATGCAAATCGCCGTAATCGAGTACGCACGCCATGTTCTCGGCTGGAAAGATGCAAATTCCACCGAATTTGACTTCAACGCAAAACACCCCGTTATTGCACTGATGGAAGATCAGGTCAACAACCTTGAACGCATCGGCGGAACTCTGCGTCTCGGCAGCTACACCTGCCGCCTTGAGCCCGGCAGCCTTGCAGCAAAGCACTACGGCAAGGAAGAGGTTCACGAACGTCACCGCCACCGCTACGAGTTCAACAACGAATACCTTCAGGATTTTGCCGATGCGGGCCTTCGCTTTACCGGCTGGAACCCCCGCCGCGGCCTGATGGAAATCGTTGAAGTTGCAAACCACCCGTGGTTCGTTGCGGTACAGTTCCACCCGGAATTCAAATCCCGCCCCGATAATGCACACCCGCTGTTTACAGGTTTCATCGAAGCTGCGGTTAAATACGCCTCAAAGGCCGAATAAAAACGTATTCTCGCACGCGGCGGCGAATATTTTTTCCCGCCCCTGCCGACAATAAAAATAATTTTGAACAGGAGATAACAATAATGGCTATCAACAAAAAGATGACTATCGAAGAAATTCTCAGAACCGATTACGGCATTGCAAATATCCTCATGGAGAGCGGTATGCATTGCCTCGGCTGCGTCATGGCAAGCGGCGAAGACCTTGAACAGGCCTGCGGCGTCCATGGTATCGACTGCGATGCTCTCGTTGAAAAAATCAACGCATACCTCGAAAACAAATAATCTTCCGAACAATCTTTCGGAGATTGCCTCAAATTTTTTCGATTATGCAAACTGTACACCCCCGCCTGCGAAAAGCAGGCAGGGGTGATGTTGAATGTCCATGTTTACGTCTTTTGTTCGGCTATCGCTTCGAAACAATAAACAACGCGATAAGTCCCTTCTTCGTCAACAGTTGTTAATATTGCTATCTTACAATGGCAGAAATCATATATTTGACTCCGAATTCTATCAATCCCAGCAAAATGAACAGTGCTGCCGCCGCCGCCAACAAAGCCGAATATTCGCCTTGCTTTATCAACAGATATATCCATATTGTTATAACACAAACAACAATTGTTTTAAGTAAATTTCCTATAACCGTGCTGAATATTCTTATCAGCACCGCCCTGCCAAACGACACTCCGCCTTTCAAAAACAGGCAAACAGAAATGAAAAAAACAGCGATTGTTGCAACAGAAAGTGAAATCGAGGACAACACAGCACCAATGCTTTCTTCCAATGCATTTTTTGCGGCACCAACTCCAACACCCGTCAAATAAGCAACCGGAATTGCAGTCAAAACAAGCACAACCAACTCCTTTATGCGATACGACATCGTTTCCATGTATGCTTCTTGATCGTAAACAGAACCTGCCGGAAGCTTAAGGAAAATGCGTGAAAGAATTCGTGCAATTGCAGGATGTATGCATGACATGATTAATATTTTTAATATGTCTGTAATCAAATCATTTGCCGAAAGCAGTTCCTCACCTTTGTCCAATTTCATAATATTGCAAAGTACCTTTGAAATCGGGCCTGCAAAAGGCAGTTCCTCCATGGCCGTATCAAATGCGTCTTGATTTCCGTCTTCGGTTATCGCACCGCCCACTGCTGCAACCAGCAGCAGCGCGACTATTATCAATATCAGTTTCGGTATCAGTTTGTTTAAACACCCGGACATATTTCCTCCCTCATACTACTTTACTGACAAATTCACTTTTTGCCATTGTTTTTTCTCTTCCCGGCACAGTTCCTATACTCACATTACTAAACAGCCATGCCGACAGACACAGTATGCTTGTAATTGCATTCAAGTCCATCGGCAACACCGTTCTGTAACATTCAGCAGCATGCGCTGCTCAGCCTGTCATTTCATCAGAGTAGGCTTGCTTTCTTGCGTTGAATCGCCTCGGACAGCTCTGCGACGTACGGAATGGTCTCCTTCACCGCATGCCACAGATGGAACATCTGCCGCAGGGTGTGCCAAGCGTAATCGTAGTAGAAGTCAGCAGGCAGCTCTGACCCTATCGCGCTCCGATTATCTCCGTGCTGCATAAGGTCTACACGACTGACAACGCCGTTCTGTTCCAACTGATTCAGGCAGTACTCAAGGTTAAGATTGTCAAGACTGTTCGGAAGGCTATCCGTGATGTAGTCTTCGAACTCCGGTATCATCCATCTCTCAGTGACGGATCCGACATCCTGAGTTTTGTTAAGTCTGAAGATCGATTTGATCGGCTGATCGGGATAATTCGTGGAATCCATAACCATGCCGAGGGCAACGGCAGCATCGTAGTCCGCCTTTGCGGCTTCAAGATTCTTCTGCTCTCTGGGCCGATTTCCTCCGAAAACAAGGTTGGGAAGGTTGACCCAATTGTGGATGCCGCTTCCACATTGCTCAATATGAATCCCGGGGAAGTCGTTCCAATGAGCTTCATAGACGGGTTCGTTCTGCGCCGTAGTTTGGAAAGACAGTGCCGGCAGCCCCTGCAGCATAGTTATCATAAGCAATTCATCATCCGACTCTGACTTGTATGCCTTTACCCTTGCACCGTCGGCTTTCGCACATTTCTCAATCTCTTCGAACAGATGAGTGCACTTTTTCGGGACAGTGATAAACCTGCGACCGCTGACTCTGTTCTCAATACCGCCCAGGGTGTTTGCCATTGCCGCACCCCTTGTGATAAGTGTGTTATATATCTCCTGTGCAGCTCTCTTCAAATCATCTGTCGCAATCCTTTTTGCAGGGTCATTCGGGTCGGGCTGCGTAGTTTCTGCCAGCGGGTTTCCGGAGAAGAACTTAACGAGGAATACCTCTATATTCTCATCAATTATGGTTCTGAACCTCGTCTCAATAAAGTCCCTTATCCTCCCTGCGGGGTCGAACCTTGCGCTGATACCTGCATCCATTGATGTTACGCCTGCAAGCTTCGCAAGGTTGTCCGTAAGCAGGATCTCATCAATGAAATCCTCAATAATCCTATCCTCTTGTCCTTCATAAATGCCGGTGATGAATTCCATCAGTGCATTTGCCTGCCTCTGTGTCGCCATGCTCTGCGTCAGGTTGATCGAACAGAAGTAGAGCGTCTTATTGAAATTGTTTTCAAATGTGCGGACATCAGTCAGAATTCTGCTTTCTCTTTCAAGAAGATCGTGGAAAGTTTCCAGCACGATCCTTGACGTTTCCCAAACGGTGTTGTTAAGACCGATAAGGTGTCCCTTGACCGCTGTCAGCAAAAACGTGGTTTTGATCCAACTTTCCTTAGTAAACCAGGCGTTTTTCGCTTTATCGCTCGCATACGGAATGTATTCATTTTCTAACAGTCTCGCCGCATCCCCTGCCACGTTGATCATGGCCATGATTCCGTGTCTGCGGATAAATTCCCTTGACTTTTGCTCAACCTTATCAAGCAGCTCATTCGTTGACTGTATGTTCGCAATTAACTTTCCTTTCTCTATCCCGCAGTCATTAAGGAATCTGATTTCAGCATTCCTCCCGGGCTCCTCATTCCATGCATCCCAAAGCCTTTTAAATATGTTGTGCACCACCACGCTCGTCAGCAGCTCAACAGGAACCTTTACAGAGGCAAAACCTGCTGCATTGAAGCTGTAGCCTGCGTAGCGCGGGTACCTGTCAAGGGGCAGGCTTGCGATCGCTGTGTTCACCTCTTTCGGACTGTTCGAATATATTGAATCGACAAGGCTTACCTGTTCACCGCCTACAACATCCCTTGCGGTCATACTGCCGAGGATGGATTGAACAACAACATTCCTTGCGGTCTTTGCGGGGTTTTCGAATCCACCGAAAGCGGGAGTATCACCGTCAACAATTATACATGTGTCAAAGATATTCCTGTTGAACGTTACGTTTGTGATGCCGTAGTTCATTTTTATCTTTTCGCCGCGGTCGTGAAGCCTCATGAGATAGGCAATTTCCTTCATTGCCGCATAGTGATTCGCTCCCGGATGATGGTCCATGTTAATTTCGCCCTCGCATGCTGAAGGGCTGAAAATGTAGCCGAATATGCGTGTATTATTATACAAACCGGCAAAAATTGTTTCAAGCACATGCCTTGTCATATACACAAGGTCAACGATCGTTCCGCTGCCCGTTCCTCCCGCAACGCTGCAAAGGAAGAAGACTTTCAGTTTTGTTCTGGCGGGATATTGTATGCCGTTGATGACCTCCTGTATTTTATTGATAACATTAATGCCTCCGGTTGAGGTGAGCCTGACCCTGCCCGGCTGGCGCCAAGCACCCGCTCCGTCGCTTTCAAAACCGGGATGCATTCCAGGAATACCTCCTCCTGTTGCGCTGTACAGGTTCGGATCCACCCAATCTTTTTTATCGGGCGCAATGTGTTGCGGATTAATTGAGTCATGAGTGCCGGTAGAAGGGATTAACATAACCTCGCTCTGTTCAAATGCCCCGTCTTGCACAAGCTTGTTAAGCTCATTCTCCGCACAGTCAACAACAAGGTAACGAACCTGCTGCTCATGGCAGTTCGGCTTTATGGTTTTGTTAATCGTTTCCTTTATGCTGCGAAGTGCCTTCTGTCCCGTACCGCCTACGCCGATAAAAAGGTAACTCTCGCTCGGAGAAAGAGTCTTTTTCTCAGCTTTCAAAAGGCCGTTGCCGGAACTATAATCCAGCTGTTTCATGTTCGCGTTAATCTTGGCTCGCCTTTCTTGTTCGGAAAGAGCCGGGTTCCTGAATTGTTCGGTGTTGATTGGCATAATGCGTTTTCCTTTCTTTGTTGGATTAATATCATTTGAGATCTTGAGCACGTATGCAGCAGCCGTCATTCTCCGAAGCTTTACGAGTGTTCTGTTTTATCCCGAATAAACTCGAATCGGTAATTTTTTAAAACTCCCCGTAATCATCATCATATTCTTCCTGCCTGTTCCTTCTTTTCCGTCTGCTCGGGAGACTCAAGTTCGGAAGTCGAAAGCGTCTTCTCCGCGTCCCGCTACCGCAAGCTTTTCGTTCCCTGATCAATCTTATTACTTCCATAACCGCCATTGGGAACCCAACAATCCAACACACGAGTGTCAGCAGCCCCAATCCGATGGGAACCAGTATTAGAATGACAATAGCCCAGAGGAACATTCTGAATAGGAATAATGATGCCATTGCTTTAAACATTGACCGCAGGAACGCAATCATCCATGGTCCGATGCGCGTTATCCCGTACACAAGTCCTATCAGATATATCGGCAAAATGAGCAAATACCCTGCGTCTCCACCTCGGCAAATAAAATATATTCCAATGAGCAAGCCAGCAACCGTTGGTATGCAGATTTTAAGAATTGTTTTTCTTGAGTCAATTTCCACTTTTGTTACCCCCCAGACAACTTAAATCAAGTACATTGTAGCGCCACCCCCGTTCGCCGTCCTTATACCCGCACTGCACAATAGCCATTTTTGTATCAAGCATAATTATATCTTCAGGCAGAATAATTCGTCTGCGTTCTTCGCTGCGTGTAACCGTGCTGCTGCTTGTTTTGCTGAAAAACCTATAGTTTTCCCTTGAGTTTCCGGATGAAACCTCTTCTTTTTGCGCATAATACTCGCCAAAGTATGTTGACCACACATCCGCACTGTATCCTGATGTGTGTGCAAGCACAACAACATTTGTGCCCGACCCAACAATATCATTGAACAATCCGAGTTTTCCGGCATAACTCTGAGCAAGATCGGGGGAAACAATCATAACGGGAGACTGAACATCAGTGCTTCTGTATAATTTGAATGCAATGCTGTTTTCGTTTGATGCAGGAATTGAATCAATTACACTCAAAAAACGATAACCCTTTTCCTTATTCAGCTTCAACAAAGAAAACAGAGTTTCAGCAAGCACATCGTTTATATCCGTTCCGACATCAATTGAAACAATGCAGGCACCGCCTTGAAGAACTTTGCTCAAGCTTATTTTTTTAACATCAACACACTGTTTTTCCATCAAATGGACCTTGAATTCGGTAAATAAGGCCGCAACCGCAGGTATTTGCTCTGAAAACGGCGCAAGTCTTTGGATCAAAACCAGCTTATCGGAAACATCAATATTTCTGCTGTTGAAAATAAATGCTGATATCATCTCCCACGGAAAGCTGCACAGTGTCAGCAGGTCAATCGAATCCCCGTTCTTTTTCAATGCTTCGATTCCTATCGAAATCACCGTTTTTGCCTCAATCCCAAGATTTGCAGTGCTTTTCCCTGCTTCATACAGCACGCTTGCCAATTCGTTTTCCGAAATATCTCCAAAGAGATCCAGAACATATTCTTCCCCATTGTATACAGCCGTTCCTGACCTGTATTTTTCGTTGAAAACAAGGTTTGACCTATGAACAATCACAACAGGATTCCCGTTGCGGCATACGTTTTCCGCAAGCATAAGTGCAAACTTTGTTCTGACAACATTAAGTGAACCGGAAATCACCGTTTTCCTTATCATTCCCGAATTCTGTGATCCCGCAAGAAAAAAATCGTTTAATATGCCGTTGCTGGCTGCTATTTCTTTTCTATCTCTCATATTCTTTAAACTTAAACTTAAATGGGCTGTTCTCAATGATTCTTATAAATGCTTCTCCCGGCTTCAATTTGCTGACTTCCCACGCTTCAACCACATGGCCTTCCCTCCGCTCGGTTGAGGGCAAACTGCCGGCTAATGTAGTCTCGCTCAGATAGTTCAATCCGAATGCATCCCTCACGTACTCCGTTGTCAGCCAATCATTTGACCGGAATGCCATAACAGAGCTGAACCCTGCTGCAATACTGAGCCCCTTATCTTTGCCGTAGACATCATAAAGCTGCGCCATACTTTGCAGTCCGGCAGCAACTTTTAAGCCCATGCTCCTACCAAAGTTTACGGCATCATCGATATGAGTCAAGTTGGGCAGAAGTTTAAACTCATCAATTATAACGTATACATTTCCTCGTTCTTTTTTTTCCTGTCGGCCGAGCGCCTCTTTAAGTGCAAGGTCAAGCAAGAGACTGTATACCTGCGATAACGCTTCACCAATCGCCATATCATATTCGATGAAAAGCGTTCTCCTTCCTTTTTTGCGCACGAACTCACGTATTGAAAAATCACCTGCCTCACCGAACACACCAAAGAAGCTGTCCTTTATCATTACTATTGCTTCTGAAAGCACACCCAATGCCTGATTGTTTTTTCCGTCGCCAAGGTACAGATTCACGTTCGACAGATCCGAATATTTTTGAACCATCTGCTTGTAATCATCAGCAAGCGATCTCTCGAACCAATCTACTAAATCCATATTGCATATTTGCTCATTTGTGCCACCGCCATCTCTTTTCTCGCGCATCATATAAAGCATCACAGCAGCAACAAGACCGCGTCCTGCATTTGAAAAAAAGGGTTGACTTGATGACTCGTATTTTTTAAACAAACACCTGCACAAATCATTGATGTTCACAACAATGCTGTCATCATCTTCTCCATCCACCGCAGCCTCACAGAACACGTTCCATCGTTCGCTTATGCTGCGGAATTGCTTTGAATTACCGATTACTTTGTCGCCCGAACTATAAAAGTTTTCGTAAAAATCACCTTTTGTATCAAACACAATCATAACATCGTTGTCGGTCATACATGCTTTAATCTGGCTGACAAGCTGATTTATCGTGTTTGTTTTACCGCTTCCTGTCCCACCGATGCACAGCAGGCCGCGGGACAGGATCTCCTCGCTGAGCGAAAAGCCGGTTTTCCCATCAGAACTCACAAATTGAAATTCATCCTGCAAATTATAAAGCGGCACGTTTTCCGCGGCACGACTTCCGTATAGTGTTTCAGTAATAATTGGCATATTAACACCTCATTAAACTATAGATTCAGCATCAGCGGTCGTGTCCTCCGTCGTTGTCACGTTCGGTTTTGTCCGTCTGCATCTCTTGAGCCGAGTCGCGCTCGCGCTGACCCTTATCCGGCCCCGTTTCTTCAGTGTTATCCTCAGAGTTTGATTGGTTATTATTTTTATTTTCGTTAAGTTCCTGTTTGGATACTCTTATTCTGTCCAGAAAAGATTGCCTGTCCGAATTTGCCATATTTGTTTTTCTCCTATTCTTCATTTTCTCTGTAGATGAGCAGCGCAGTGCCGGCAGACACCGCGCTGTCATTTTCACATGTCCTTACTTATTGCTGAGACCCTGCTGTTGTCACAGGTTCATTGGACTCCGGCGCGCTTGTTAGTCGTTCACTGTTTCTGCTAAATTCTTTAGATTCTTTCCGTCTTTCTGCCTGTGCTTTCTGCATATATATGCTCGCCTTCATTAACTGCTTCGCCCATTCAGATTCCCTTGGATCCACTGTCGGCTCGACAGTCGGTTGTGTCGTTGCCGTCGGTTGTGCCGTTGCCGGCGGCTGCGTCGGAATCGGCTCCTCATCTTCTGCAAAGAAATAATTATACAAATAAATCCCTGCAAATGAAAGTATAAGCACGAGCGAAATCAGAATTACTATTAACCGAATGTTGCTCGATTTAGTGTCATGATCCCGGTCCGCTGACCTTCCCGGCTCTGTCCTTAGTTCATTTTCAATTCGTCTGAGCTCCGTTTTCTCGTTCTCATTCAAATTGCACTCTTTAAGCATTCTTATACAGCTTTCCTTAAGCTGCGCGTTTTTGCATTCATCCCAAGTTGATGCGTCGTTTTTGCGTGACGAGCAGCCGGAAAACTGGCTCGTTTCGTCTGGTGCTTCCCTGCTGTCGGAATCACCAGACCGCGCATTGTCACCGTTGAGACTCACCTCAATTTTTCTAATCAAGTCCAGAGCAATGCCAAGCTTAATTTCAAACGGCGAAGAATTTCCTGAATTGCCGTCTGTTTTTTTTCGGCACGGGAGCTTCTCCTTCCACTTCCGCCACCAATCCGGTCCTTGGTTCACGATTTTTTCTTCCTGCATGCTGTTCTTTTTTCCGGAACTCCCGGCAAGGTATCCTTCCGTCAAACACTTGATTTTATAATCATCTCCCTCTTCCGGTTTAAGATATCTCAAGTAAAGAAGTTCCTCTCGAATATCGTCAAGAGTTTTGTTTTTGTTCACCTTGATCGATACCAGTCCGTTTTCTATAATGAGTTTGACCGCATCATAGACGGTTTGATCTTCATAGATATCATATTTTCCCGAGACAAACTGAGCCGCATGCATCAAGTCCTTGACACTGCAATCAACACAAACGTTCTCCTGTATATTTTTACGCAGGCGGTCAATACACTCACCACGCCAATTGACCTGTTTGCCTTTTTCGCAATACCATTCAATAAATGCCTTGAAGCTTGTCATGCTTTTGAGAACGCTTTCCTTTTGTTTATCAGCTTCCTTTCTTTTTTCGCAGTCGGCTTCAAGCCGTTTAATGTCCCCTTCGCATAAGAAATTCTCAACGCATTTGCAGCAGTTAACGATTTTTTCAAATCGCTCTGTTTCGATTCCGTTTGCTATCCGTTCGATTGCTTCGCAAACGGTATTTGAATATTTTTTCTTAATCTCTTCATCAACCGTTGCTTCCTTGTATTCTTCCATTTCTTTAAGCAACTCATTGAAGGCGGTTAACGAATCTGACTCGCCTCTGCTGCTGTCTGCATTAAGATCTCCGGTATCGTAGGAACCGCAAGTATTTTTTTTGTCCTGTGACTCCTCTTCCGCTCTGACATTATCATGCTCGTCTTTTCTCGGCTCCGAAGATTGCTTCCCTGTTCTTTTCAACCCGCTATTTTTACCTTGCTTTGATCCCGTGCAGGCTCCGTCTCGCCCTGCTCCTACGTTTTCGTTTTTTTCATTGCTGCCCGCATGAACGTCGATTGAAGAACCGGAAGTTCCACGGAGCGCAGTTTCAAGTTTCGGTTTAATGTCTTCAAGATATTTTTCTGATGCCTTTCTGTTTTCAGCTTCAAGCTCTTGCATGCGGCGCTCAATGGCTGCATTTGATAGAAATTCTCTGATGCGAGAATGCGTATCACCGGTTTTCAGCTTCTCATAAAAATCATGTGTCTCATTTAGGATGTCCTTGGGCTCCTTACCTTTTAATTCGGTCGCTCTTTCTATTAATGTTTTTGACGTTGCTCCATCAAGAGTTACGCCGTTATCCTTCAATGCTGACAGAAGGATTGAATGTTTATCTAAACTTTTTTTCAGTTTATCTAAACTTTCTTTCAGTTGTGACGGAGTTTCGCATTGCAAAAAGTCGCTCTCAGAGGATGTTAATACACCACCAAGGTTGCTAATTCTTTCTCTAAACGAGTCTGCTACAAGCTTGACGATTGTTTCATCGTCCTTATTGTTTGTTATCATTTCACTATATTCACAAAAAAGCTTCCAATTGTTCTGGCAGCGGGAGTCCGCCAACTCACATAATTGTTCATAAGCTGCATATGCATATGTGCTTGGAAAAGTGCGTCCACTGTATTTACTCTCAAAATCTTCATAGACTTTACTGCGAAATCTTCCGTCACTGTCATGACAGTAATCGTAAAGCAACTTCCAAAACGAACTCAGTTCTTTCTCTTCTGATGTTGACAGTTTAAAGTTAACAAAGAACTCATTATCTTTGTTTTCTGCCTTTTTCCCTTGTTTAAAAACAACGCCTCTTTTTTTCCCTCTCGGATTAGATTCGTTTACAGAAAAGCTGAATGATTTCCATAGGCCGTATGGCACATGCTTAAGAATCTCAACCACCGAACTTCTGAATGTGGCTATAAGGTCATATTCAGCTGGGACAACTAACTCAAACATCTCTTTGCGCAATATTACCGTGCGTAATATTTCCCAAATTAGATCCGTATTCGGCACAGCTGCCTTTTCTTCACTAATGCACATTTCATAGCTGCTGTACCATTCCTTGGAAATACAGCTCTTATTTCCAAGTTGTTGAATGTCAAACGCCGTTGCAAATCTTACTTTTTTGATAAAGTCGGCAACATTGACTTTTTCCGAGCTCCTGCCCGCAAAATCATGCACCGTCATTTGCGAAATGCAATACGTATGAGTGTAATGGCTGGTGCTATCCTGCCTCGCACAGTGTGTCAAAAGTAATCTGCTGCTATCGTCAAAATACACCGCTTCACAGGGCAGATCGCTATTACTTAGTTCGATGTCCAGTACATCTTTTTCTTCTCCATCATAGCCTATTGTTTGATACCCTTCTTTTGCATGCCAATATACTGTTTCGTTAATTTTCATTTTGTTGTGCCTTTCTGTTAAATATTACACAGATAATGCTTTTTATCCGCTTCCGAAGACAGCGTAATTTTTTCCGTATTCCTGCCGGAGTTTATTCCTAACCAGTCTAACAATCCTACAAACCACCCCGTCTCATCTTCTCGATTAATTTCGACCGTCATCCTACCTTCCATCGCTATCATCCAAAGAAGCGGAAGCATTGTGTTAAATGGCTGTATTATTCCACACTCGCCTGGTTTGTGTCCGTAGTTTGAGGTTGCAAAAACACAAGCTCTCCCTCCCGCTCCGCGGCTCACCTCCGTGAACAAGCTGTTACCTATAAAATGTATCAGTTTTTCTTTAATATGGCTCGATTGACCTTTTATAACCGCTGCATCCAGAACAGACCCCCTCTTTATAACGCCATAGCCATTGTCATAATTATTACTATACCTTTCAGTGTATCTTTTCCAATCGGCAAGCACTTTGGAGGGTTTCTGAGTTACAACCCCCATGCGATCCTCCTTCGGATATACATCGATTTTTCCCCAAATCAAGGCTACCCCTTTCAGCTTATAATCCGAGCTTCTTCTTATAACCACCTCCTTAAACGAATTAATAATCGCATCTATTCCAGTAAATTCGACCTTCGTTGGACTATCTTTGTCATCCTTGTCAACCTTGTCAGCCTTGTCAGCCTTGTCATCCTCATATCCAAGTGCTTTTACAACTTGTTCGTCTTGTTTATTAGCCTGCGCAGTTTCATGGATCAAGGTTGAAGCATCAATGCAAATCCAAAGATAATCAACAAACTTATATTTTGTTATATATGTGTTTAAAATTTCATTTTCTTTGTCGTCTTTATCCTCACGTGTCGAAAGAGTTCTAAAAAGCTCTCCAGCAATATCTATTGCTGAGATAAGTACTCCCGCCCTGCCTATCTTCACGAGGAACGAGCAGGCAATCCCGGTTTCTGCAATTGTTGTAGTTGCGCCAACCCTTTGATTCGTACGATACATATATAATGGAGACTTTTCGTCGTCTTCTTTGGTGACTGGCCATTTGTCTGTTAGCTTCTTATTGTTGTCAAAAGAAACGGTTATGTCCCTTACCCTTTCATGATCACGCTTTAATGCGTGTATAGCTGCACAAAGGGTCGTTGTTTTCGATACTCGCGGTCCACCAAGCAATGCCATTACTATCTCCGGATAACAACCGGAATATCGTGATACCTGACCATTTTCTTTACATTCAGGACAATATCGTTCCGATGAACTGAGTTGTTTTTTCCCGATGCTAACAGACCCTGTCACAGCATCATTATCTGATGATGGTATTAACTTCACTTTTCCAAAGCGCGAATTAATAATTTCTTTTATTTTTTTTGCGAGAGGCTCTTTTTCCTTCTGCGTAAAACCGGCATCTGGAGCTTCTACTATTTCTTTAATTTTTTTGTAAATTTCATGTGCTTCTGTGTCTTCATCGTCTGCCAAGCCTTGTAATTCAAATCCATTTTCTGTGTAGCTGCGAAGTTGCTTTGTTGATTTCAAGATTTTAATTTCTTCCACAACTCGCCCCTTGAAAATTTTTTGATTTGCTTCACTCAAAATGCCCTTTGCAGCTTCCGTCACATGCGCGATTATAACCTCGCTAACATCAAACAGCAGATCATCGCAGTCTCCGCGCCAACCGCAATTGGGGCAAAAGGAATAATATCTGCCTGTTCCGGCAACTTTCTTGCTGTAATCTATCGCTCTGATTTCGGTCGTCGTGTTGTTAGTCTTTCTCATTTTCTTAACCCGTTTATTTTTGCCTTTCAAAATAATTATCCCTTTGTTTTTATAGTTCAATAGGTTTTCATGAGCCCCGTTCAGCGCTCGGTTATCATTTTTATTGTGTCGTTGTAAACTATTTTCCATATCATGTTCACTTTTTTTGGCAAAATGGTGAATTTACCGTCTTTGCCGGTTATGCAAAGTGGAACTGCGACATTAACAGCTTTTCCGTCACGCCTTCCTGTGAAATGTATCTCCACATCACCTTCAGTAAGTTCTAATCCTTCCGACTTTATCGTTACAGTTGTACGCTTTCCGAAGCATCCTCTCATCTCTTTAATTATCGGAAGTTTGGGCTTTCTCCCGATAAAAATTTTTCCAACTTCTGTCTGTCCTTCATCAGCGTCATATGAATAACGATATAAACCGGGATTGTGTCTTAGTGCTTTATTAACTTCATCGTCAATTAGCTGTTCAAGAACATCACCGACTATGTACGGTTCAATTTTACCGGTCGATGTGTTCACTGACTGACTATTAAAGCTAACCAGTCGAATTGATTCAAACCTGATAGTTGTTTCCTTAATTCCAGGTTTGGTATAACTTGCCTTATAGCACAATCTGCCTAAGCATTCTTGATTACTGAACTCTATCTTAATCATTCCTCTTCTCCCTGCTGCGCGCTTTCATCCATGTTTTCCGTCTGTACATTTCCCAACGCTCCACGTTGGCAAAACACCAGCAATCGTCCTCCGAACATAAAGCCGGGCGCCAAACCACGAATCTGAATCCTGTGTTTACGGTTCTGTCCGTTATTATGGAGTTCCTGTGTTCGCTCACCGGAACTGAACAGATAGTCTTGCTGCGTATCACTGCCGTCAGCAGCACGGTTCTGTATTTCACCCCAGATCCTATCCTGCTCATTCATTTCAAACCTGCTTCTCGCTTCGCATGTCTCCAGGAGTTTATCGCAGTCCAGCCCCTGCCAGTTTAGTTTATCAGTATGCGAACCGACGTTCCCATCCTCAAAGCAAATTGGCCTTAATATATCTCTGCAGGCGCAAAGATCATTTCGCATATTTCCTGCGTCCTCAACCAGAGCCTTAAACTTACTTTCAAAAATATCGATAAACCTTTTTTTAATGCCCTTCTTGAGGCGTTCTTCCCATGCTCCAGCATACATTCTTGCGTCTTTGTGGTATTCGTCTTCCTTCCAGTCGGCCAATTCAGCCTTTTCTTTTAGATGTTCAATCAGTTTGGCTATGTTTTTGTTTTCAAACATGCTAAGGGGAAACTCTCCGAAAAACGTTTCCTCCTGTGAACACAATTCTTTTTTGAAAAACTCTTGGGCAGCTTTAAGAATATTCTTCCTGAAAATTTCGCAGATCGGATGACCTTCTTTATCCGTTCCGTATACGGTGTGTATATCTGCATTCCGCAGGAATCTTGAATATTGCGGAAGGAGTTCAAGTTTACACGGCGCAACAGAGAGGAATGTTTCCGTCAATTCGTTCATTTTCTCCTCAGCTTTTTTCTTGCAGACTTGCAGCTGAGCATCGAACTTCCTGCACTGATCCTGATTTGCTCTATCAACGACCGTTACACCGAGAATACTGTTGATCCGCCCGCACACAGCCCCTACACGAGAGGACTCCTGCGCGCTGTATACTTTTCCGTCTTTAACGCGAATGTATTTAACTCCTTCTACTTTATTAAACACATGTAAAGTTAAAAGCAAAATCAAGTTAAATGCTGCAACTTTGTTGGGATCTGTCAGTTTCCACACGCGGTTCACGCCGTCCGGAACGTCCCTCGGCAAACAGTCATTTGTATCAAACTCTTCTGCATTTTCAATGCAAATCTCAACACGGCAATAGTCTCTATTTTGTTTTTGTTTATTTCTGTTATTAATATGTTCGACTATTGGCTTAATTTTCGGAATATCGTCTGCTTTTTCAAGCAAAAGCAAAAGCACTGTCCCAAGTCTGTCGGTCGATGACGTGGCAAGGACTCTTTCCCTTTCGGCTGCAGCTCCTTTCAAAGCTTCGTCTACGGAATGCCAAGCTTCATCTATGGATGTAAAATCAAGAGCACATGCGACTTGTGTCCTGCCGTTCAGAAACATTTTATTAAGCAACGGATCTTTCATGATCTTGCTGCCGTAATGAGCAATAACAACATCACAATTTGTATTCACCGGACTGATCCCCGTGATGTTGCTTGTTGCTTTTTCTTTGATTTTCTGCAAAATATTCTCAGAAATTGGCATTACATTCTCCTTTGCTGCATAAGCCGGCAAGCGGAGTGAGCCTCCGCCCGCCGGTTTGTTCGGTGTGTTACCTTATGTACCGTGAATTACAATGCGATGGGATCTTGTATATCACTGGTGTAGAACGTGCGAAGCTTGTCACAAAGACCCTCCTCGATTCTTTCAGCTTCAATGCTGAATTCAACCGATGCCATCGGGTATCTCAAGTCAGCTTCAGCTTCATCTTTGCTGCTGCGATCCCTGAACTCTTGAGCCATATTACTTCCGCGCTCCTGATCAGCACCCCATACTTCATCGATATTTCTTCTCGCTTCTATCTGCCTCTTGATGCTGTTGTAATCAGCTTCCGGAAGTTCAGAGAAAGCCACAAACGTGAAATACTCTTTGCATTCCTTATAAAGTCTGCTGTTAGGTTCACGATCGCCGTAGCCGATATTGGTTAAAACACTCCAATTCGTGCCGTCCTTCTTAATTTCCACCCTGTCTCCAACAAATCGAATCAACACAGGTCTGTCCTCCCTTGTTCCGTCGTTCTTAACAACAGTTTCATATGCGCGCAGCGCTTGCGCGAAAGTTGTTCTTCGCTTCTCCATACGCGCCTCCTTTTCAAGCTCCTCGCGCTTTGCATCGATTGCGTCCTTAAGCTTTTCAACGTACGGAATGGTCTCCTTCACCGCATGCCACAGATGGAACATCTGTCGCAGGGTGTGCCAAGCGTAATCGTAGTCGAAGTCGGCAGGCTTCTCTGACCCGATCGCGCTCCGATTATCTCCGTGCTGCATAAGGTCGACACGGCTGATAACGCCGCTCCGCTCCAACTGTTTTAAACAGCATTCAATGTTAAGCTCGTCAGGGTTGTCCGTGAGGTTGTTCGAAATATAATCTTCGAACTCCGATGTCATCCACCTCTCCGTGACAGATCCGACATCCTGAGTTTTGTTAAGCCTGAAGATCGATTTGATCAGCTGATCGGGATAATTCGGAGAATTCATAACCATGCCGAGCGCAACGGCAGCATCGTAATCATCCTTCGCAGCTCTAAGATTCCTCTGTTCTCTGTGTTGATTTCCGTTGAAAACAAGGTTGGGAAGGTTGACCCAGTTGTGAATGCCGCTTCCACATTGCTCAATATGAATCCCGGGGAAGTCATTCCAATGAGATTCATAGATGGGTTCGTACTCCACTGTACTTTGGAAAGACAGTGCCGGCAGCCCCTGCAGCATAGTTATCATAAGCAATTCGTCATCCGACTCTGACTTGTATACCTTTACCTTTGCACTGTCGTTGTTTGCACATTTCTCGATCTCGTCGAACAGGTAAGTACACCTTTTCGGGACAGTGATAAACCTGCGGCCGCTGACTCTGTTCTCAATACCGTCCAGGGTGTTTGCCATTGCCGCACCCCTTGTGGTAAGTGTGTTATATATCTCCTTTGCAGCGCTCTTCAAAGCATCTGACGCAATCCTTTTTGCAGGTTCATTCGGGTCGGACTTCGTAGTTTCTGCCTGCGGGTCTCCGGAGAAGAACTTAACGAGGAATACCTCTATGTTCTCGTTAATTATGGTTTCGAACTTCTTCTTAATGAAGTCCCTTATCATGCCGGCGGGGTCGAACTCTGCTCTGATACCTGCATCCTTTGATGTTACGCCTGCAAGCTTCGCAAGTTTGTCCGTAAACAGGATTTCATCAATGAAAGCCTTGGTAATGTCAGCCTCTTGTCCTTCATAAATGCCGGTGATGAATTTCATCAATGCGTTTGACTCTTTCAGTGTCTTTATGCTCTGCGTCAGATTGATCGGACAGAAGTAGAGCGACCTATTGAAATTGTTTTCAAATGTGCGGACATCGGTCAGAATTCCGTTCTCTCTTTCAAGAATATCTTTGAAAGTATAAAGCACGATCTTTGACGTTTCCCAAACGGTGTTGTTAAGACCGATAAGGTGATCCTTGACCGCTGTCAGCAGGTTCATGGTATGAGCCCAACTTTCCTTGTAAAATAGACCTCTCGCTTTTTCTGCCGCATACGGAATGTATTCATTCTCCAACAGTTTCGCCGCATCCCCTGCCACGTTGATCATGGCCATGATTCCGTGCCTCCGAATAAAGTCCTTTGACTTTTGCTCAACCTTCTCGAGCAAATCGTTCTTGGGCTGTTTTTTTGATATAATAGTTTCAGCTTCAATCCCGCAGGCTTTAAGGAATCTGATTTCAGCATTCCTCCCGGGATCCTCATTCCATGCATCCCAAAGCTTTTTAAATATGTTGTGCACCACAACACTCGTCAGCAGCTCAACAGGAACCTTTACAGAGGCAAAACCTGTTGCATTGAAGCTGTAGCCTGCGTAGCGCGGGTACTTGTCAAGGGGCAGGCTCGCGATCGCTGTAGTCACATCAGTCCAGGAATTTGAATATACTGAATCAATTAGACTTACCTGTTCATCGCCTACAACATCCCTTGCAGTCATACTGCCGAGGATGGATTGAACAACAACATTTCTTGCGGTCTCTGCAGGCTTTCTAAATCCACCGAAAGCAGGCGTATTGCCGTCGACAATCATGCATGTGTCAAAGATATTCCTGTTGAACGTTACGTTTGTGATGCCGTAGTTCATTTTTATCTTTTCGCCGCGGTCGTGAAGCCTCATGAGATAGGCAATTTCCTTCATTGCCGCATAGTGATTCGCTCCCGGATGATGGTCCATGTTAATTTCGCCCTCGCATGCTGAAGGGCTGAAAATGTAGCCGAATATGCGTGTATTATTATACAAACCGGCAAAAATTGTTTCAAGCACATGCCTTGTCATATACACAAGGTCAACGATCGTTCCGCTGCCCGTTCCGCCTGCAACACTGCAAAGGAAGAAGACTTTCAATTTTGTTCCGGCGGGATGTTGCGTTCTGTCGATGACGCTGCGTATTTTATTGATAACATTAATGCCTCCGGGTGAGGTGAGCCTGACCCTGCCCGGCTGGCGCCAAGCACCGGCTCCGTCGCCTTTAAAACCTTCCTTATCTCCGGGAGCGTCCCCTCCTGTCGCGCTGTACAGGTTCCGATCAACCCAAGCATCTCTGTCAGACGTGATGCTGCTCGGGTTGATCGTTTCGTGTGCGCCTTCATAAGGAACGGTCATGACTTCGCTCTGCTCGAAGACTTTGTCATTAACAAGCTTGCGAAGCTCATTCTCCGCACAGTCAACGACAAGGTAACGAACCTGAGCATGATACTTGGGATCTATGGTCTTGTTAATCGTTTCCTTTATGCTACGAAGTGCCTTCTGGCCCGTTCCGCCGGAGCTGATAAAAAGATACAGCTCCCCCGGCAACAGTTCTTTTTTTGCTCTGCTCAAAAGACCGTTGCCTTCAGCGTAATCCAACCGTTTCAGGTTGGCTTCAACTCTGGCTTTTCTGTCTGCATCAGACAAGCCTTGGTCCTTGTATTGTTCGGTGTTGATTAGCATATTTATTCTCCTTTAATAAAATATCTCAGTAATCTCCGCGGAATTCGAATTCATATTCCGCATCAAGGCCGCACTCTTCCGGGCAATTATCATTGACCTTGAAGCTTTCCCCTTCAAGTTCACAATCCACGACATTGCCGAAACGGACTTTGTAGCGCCAATTCTTTCTTGTTATGTTGAGTTCATCGTCGGTCGTTTCCTTGAACGACTCAACATAGATCTTTACCTTTTTGAGGATGCGCTTATCACCTGTTGAAATATTGTTAAATCCTGCCTTGGCGAACAGATCGTACGCCGTGAATGAGCGCCCGCGCACACGCCAGGATGAAAGGCTTTCGCGCACACCGTCGCACTTCAGATAAAACTCGCCGTGAATCTTGTTGAAAGTCAGATACGAGACCGCAATTGCTGCCGCGACAATTGCAAGGATCGCAGCCGCAATTATGATCAGCATGGGGATATAATTCTTTGTTACGGTAACGTTATAAACGATAACGTGGTTGCCGCCGAACTTATCGGTGATCGTGTTGGTGACAACACATTTGCCTTTGCGGTTGGCATGGATGACGGCCTTGCCGTCCTGCTCGGTTACGGAAGCAATATCGCTGTTGCTGCTTGCAACAACATGCTCACTGCCGACGTCTATCCAATCGGTGTAGAAATCGGCTGCAATGTCAATTGCCTTGTCCTTTCCTACAATGATTGAAATGCTCTGTTCTTTATCGGAAACGGTTTTTGAAACGAACTCGATTTCCGTCTCGGAAGAGACCTTTTCGTTTGAATCGGAAACATACTCCTCATCCATCACGGCGGTGATCTTGTATTTGCCGGGCAAACCGACAGAGAAGGTTCCGTCGTATTTGCCGGTTGCGGAGTTAAACTGCAATCCGGAGAACTCCACACTGCGGGTATGCGCTTCTGTCTCACCGATTATCTTCAATCCGATAAGGTTAAGCAGGCTGCCGTCGGGAGATTCCGCATTGCCGTCCACAATGCGGTTTGCCGTTACGGATATGCTTCCTTCGTTTGGTTTGCCCGTGATATTTGCTGCTTCAACGGAGACTGAATACTCTTCCGTTATCTCAATCTCCTTATAATAAGCAATGTAATCAACGTTTTGGGGCAGTTGGATTGTGTATTCGCCGAGAGCGGGGGCGTACATTGTTACATAGGCGCTTCTGTCTTTTTGCGTAATTGTGAAGGTATTATCCTCATAATCGACCGCAGGGTCATAGTACTCCTCGGTCTCGGTCAATGTGACCTGTTCATTGTTGTAAAACAGCGAGACACTGTCGATATCCCGGATATCGTCCGAAGTTGCAAAGATGTTAACGATCACGATTTCGCGTTTGTCAACATTTATCACGCCTTCGTATTTATCGATCTTAACTCCGATTTTTTCGGAAATGATATCCATCAGGAACCTTTGAAGATCCTCATTGATTGCTGTTGCAATGAGGTAGTTCGCTTTGCTGAACGAAGTTTGAGTCTTGTCGCTGTTGGGTCGCTGGGCGATGCCCTCCGTACGCTGCGTTGTGTTTGCCATGCTGTAAATTGTTTTTTTCGCAACGTCGTCTATGCTTTGCCTTGAATTAAGGCCGAGAACCATAACTTCGATGTCGTATTCGCTCATTGCTTTTATTGCTTCGTCCGGCCGGTTCAAAACCGAGTTCGCATCTTTTCCGTCGGGCTTGCCGTCAGTGAACATGAAAACCATGTTCTTGCAATCAGATTTTGTTACCGGAAGAGCGGAGTAAGCAGCTCGGAGCGCGGGACCGTAGTAAGTTGCGCCCGTGTTCCTTTTTTCGAACTTAATCCCTTCAATTTTTCGTAGAATATCGGCACGATTTGATTGGTCACTGATGTCGGTCAAGTCGGAAATTTTCGTTGCTTTGTCGGAAAATGCGTATACGCCGACATTTATATCAGGCAAGTCATAGCCGAAACTCTCGGCGATACTCATCGTTTCGGATAGATATTCAACAAAATTCTTAGCTGCCGCAACTGATATTCTGTTTTTGTCGTTTCGATTCATCGAACCGGTGTTGTCGAGCAAAAGAACTATGTTTACCTCACTCGGAGAGGCCGAATCTTCTGCCGCAACGGGTAAAAAGCACGAAAGCGCGAGTATGAAAAGCATCACGCAAGAGATAATCCGTTGTGCGGCTGTTCGTCTTTTGGGGTTGTTGTACATGTTTTTACTCCTTTGGAATAACAAATTACTATATTAACCTTACAGCATCATGCGCTGCATCGGTCAACATCATTAGGGGTCGTTGGGGGGGATCCTCAAGGTTGGTAAGCATTGACGCTCACTTTATCGCTCGTTCTAAAAAGAACTGTCAAATAATCAATCATTTCCGAAGTTATTGCTATGTTTGCATGCCGCTTCGGCAATGTTTATACTAAATTGACAACATTATTATACACGATGCACAAAATTTGTCAATGTGGCAAGATATGGCTTCTTTCAATATATTTTCACATTCCATTCAGACCATGTTTCGCTCTGTGTCTCAGCTTATCGGCATGCTCTCTTTTTTGTAAATATATGTTGCGCTCTTGCATAGCGCATGGTATAATTGATTATATAAAGATATTTAATCCAGTAGAATTGTCGATTTTAAAGCGAAGTGTAAACAATATGACATAATTGCTTTGCCGGATGTCCGGACATAACAACAATAAACACCTTCCTCGGCTCATCCGCAGAAGCGTATGTATTAAATAACAAAATTTCATTCATACCACCTTAAAGGAGGCTTATTTTGAAAGAGTATAATCTGACACGTTTTTTATCAGCGCAGGAAGCCACTGTAGACGGTTATTCTCAGGCACTTGCGGAAATTCGAAGCGGGAGAAAAGTTCACCACTGGATATGGTATATTTTTCCGCAATTGCATGGACTCGGCAAGAGCTCCAATTCTGTGTTTTACGGCATTCGCGGACCTGGCGAGGCAAAAGCCTACCTGTTGCATCCGGTATTAAAATCGCGACTTCTGGAAATCAGCAAAGCATTACTTGAGTTGGAGACAAATGATCCTCGCGCCGTGATGGGAACGCCGGACAATTTGAAGCTGCGCTCATGCATGACGCTTTTCGAAGCAGTCGCAGAGGATTCGACTGTTTTCAGTCAAGTGTTGGAAAAGTATTATCACGGCAGACGGGATAGAGAAACACTCAGAATGTTGGAATCTCAATCGCGGCAAAGTTAAAACCTATAAAGTGCTTCTTGCCGCAACATCCTTCTTTAATGAAGTCGGATTAATGATTTTTCGAGAACTTTCTCGCTGCGGCAAAACAGGTTTTTACTGCCGCCGGCAACAGCCGCACTGTTTTGCATACAAAAAAGTTTAACTGATTGCGAGATTCTATTCCAACCGTGGGTAGCGTCCGTTTCTTTTGCGGTACCGTTAATATAGCTCCACAGCTTCGGCTCCGGGCTTATTTTTGCCGATTACTATTGTATCGGGTATCGGGCCTATTGCTGTTAAGCTGTTTCTTAGTTTGGCTTCGGTGTTTAATTATGTAACTTTTCGGCATAGCCGATATCAACCCAAGCATCGGGGCAGGCGAAAAAAGTTTTTCACTTCTGCTCATCCACCAGCGGAACCATTTCCGCATCCGTCAGGGCAAAGTCAAACCGGTCAAAGTTGGCCTTGATATGCTCCGGGTTCTTTGAACCGGGAATAACTATGCTGCTGCTCCGGATGTTCCGGCGGAGAATGATCTGCGGCGCGTACTTGCCGTACTTCTCACCAAGCTGAGCAAACAGCGACTCCTGAAGCAGTGCCTTGTCGCCATGTTCCAACGTGTACCACGCCTGCGGCACGATACCGTTTTCCTTCAGGAAGGCTTTCATCTCCGGTTCCTGATGATAGGGGTGCAGCTCGGTCTGCAAAACGGTGGGCTTCACTTCACAGAGGGAGAGAAGTTCCTCGATCTGCGCTTTATTGAAGTTTGACAGGCCGATAGCACGCACCTTGCCCGCCTTGTATGCCTTTTCCATCTGGCGGTAGCCCGCTGCATATTTGCCTGCGGATTGATGGATCAACAGCAGGTCAAGCAAGGCTGTTTGCATTTCAATGGTAAGAGGCGAAACGGAATTCAACCGCAAACAGAACTGCTGTATTACCACAGCAGCGACTTAATGCCTGTTGAGAACAACGCTCAAAGCAGCTTTCAATGTATTCGCAGATGCGTAACATAAGCTCCGGGTCGCAGCATATAATATTGCACATCGTACCTGTGCAATATCTTTTTTGCAGGTGTTTAAGATAAGCGAGTGCAAGCTTCATTAAAGCTGTGCCGATACATGAAATATATTTTTTGTCTGATGAAAATTTATGCATTTGCGGTGTTGACAAACATTGTCACAATTGTGTACAATAATGACGTGCGAAGAACGATTTTTCTGTTGACTACAGTCGTATTTGACGCAAAATCCGCTCACGGCGGCGTTCTCCGCATATGGTTTTCAACTAAAGCGAATGTATGATTATTATACATACGGCAGCTATGTGCAGCATCCTTTTGAACCTCAAAGAAAAGTCAGTGTGTGCTTAACACAGGGCGCGGCAATGCAGCAGTACCGACAATAAGCTTATCACTAACGCAAGTTAAAATGATTGCAGACAACGACAGATTCAAGCCGATATTCAGCAACCGAAGAATCGGGGCAGCAAAGGAAATAAACACGACCGCCAACAAAAAACAGCAAAAATTCAAAGCTCGTATTTAAAATGTTAATGCGCCGTTTTTCATGGCTGCAAATAGATTCCGGAGGAAAATATGAAAACACTTCTGAAAAAAGTATGTTCCTTGATCTTGGCACTGCTGATGGTGCTGTCCGTTGTATCGGTTCCGACATTTTCCGCAAAAGCGGAGGATGGAGAAAATCCGCCGTCAACCATGACGCTCAACGAAGCGTTGAATGTCGAAGGCGGAAATATCGAATTCACCAATTCCGGCGACTATATCGATTCCGAAAACGGCAACTATATTTGGAGAGTGGAAGATGACCACATTGCTTCACCCGAAGTCGATCGATACGAAAAAAAGGCAATCATCACTGCGGAAGTCACCGCAGCCGAGGGCGACATCGTTTCTTTTGACTTCATTTGCAATGTTTCCAACGCGTCATATGTGCACGGAGGTTTGCTTTTCAGCATCGATGACATATCACCGGAGAGCGGCAAAGGATACGGATATGCCGGCTTTTATGACTGGACGCATAAGGAGTATGCGCTCACAGCCGGAAAGCACACACTGAAATGGGTGTTTTGTCTTTCCACCGGTGCAACGGGCAGCATTGCCAAGCTTGACAATGTATTCGTTGGTGAACCCGTGCATCCTTCACAAGTTATTTTACAGGATACCGCCGAAGTTGGCGTGAATTGCCGCACGCAATTGGCCTGCGAGGTGCTTCCCGCCGAAGCGTTCAACAAGAGCGTTGCATTCTCTTCATCGGACGAAAACGTTGCCGCCGTGCTCGACGACGGAACCGTTGTCGGTATAAGCGCGGGCAGGGCTGTGATAACGGCGTCCACGGTTGACGGGGGACTTGTCGACACCTGCGAGGTCAACGTTATTGATACCGGAAAAATTTCTTCCGAGCTTTTTATTTACAACGAAACATATGTATATGACAAGAGATTCTATCACACTTCATTGCACAAATTCACAAGCAGCCTGCCGGAGCTTACAGAGCTGGTTGCAGATCTGTCGGACGATGAACTAAATGGATATACCATAACTGCCTGCGAATACGTCGGCGGAAAAATCTATGGTTATATGACAACCAACTATTATAATTACAGATACATCATTATCGATGCTGAGTCGCAAACCGTTGATTATTGGGGGCGCACAAATCTGTTAAATCCGCAAGCAATTAGGTACGATTATACAACAAATACGTTGTACGCAATTGCCTATCCTGAAACTTCGAGTGCAAAAAAAGCATTGTATACCGTTGATATCGACACCGGCGAATTAACAAAGATTGCTGGGTTCTCGAATAGTAATTTGACGGAAATGGTAATCTCCCGCGACGGAAGAATGTTTGGTTTTATTTACAGTACCGTCTATGAGATAAACAAAGCGACGGGTGAATTAACAAGATTATTTGCATTTAATGCACCCGATGGCTACACAAAATGGCCGTGGAACGCCGTCTGCGATTTTGACACGGGGCTGATATATGTACTGTATGAATCCCGAACGAACTCGAAGTGGAACATCAATCAGAACCTGTATGAGATCAATATCGATGAAATGACCGCCGAATCCTGTGGTTATATTACCCTCCTCCGTCCAGGATCGATGTTCATGAAAAAAGGTATTGAGCTGCCCGAAAGGGAAAAGACGAAATTCACAGTAACTTTTGTTGACAGCATTGACGGCGCCGTGATCGGAACCAAGCAATACGAAGTCGGAACCACTCTCGACGAAGCAACTTTCCCTGCACCGCCCGAGCATGACGGCTATGCATTTACCTGTTGGGAATATGACGAAAACTATGACGGTGAATATCTGCTTTACGATGTAACCGCAACAGCGTATTATCACGAGGCGGAAGCCCCCGCAACGCTCATCGTCAACAACAATTACGACAGCATCGGTCCGTACTATTATTGGACAACCCGGGGTTGTCAGATGCTGATTGATGCGGATGCAAATACCTATGGGGATATTATCCCGGAGCAGAGGGTATGGCTGCAAACCGTAATCAGCGATCCCGAAACCTTCTATGATAATTTTGAATATCGGCTGCCCGAAGGGGCGAGCGCCGAGTTTTCGCCGTACTCATCCATGTATCATAAAAAGCAGCTTATTAATATCCCGGCGGGCACATACGATTGGTGCTTTATTGCACCCACGGCAAACGGAAATGATATAAAGTATTATTTCATGAGCGATGACGGAAATATTGCCGCTTGCTTTAACGACTATAGATTTGAAGCCGGCTATACCTATGAGTTCAACGTGACTCATATCCTTGCTGGTTCATCGGAGAGAAACACGCATGTTGATTTAACGGTGACAAGGGGAAACACGGAGCCCGTGTATGCCGAGAGAGTCGAAATCGATCTTGAACATATTGTTGTGTACAGCGGTTACGGCGCTGAATTTAAGGTTACAGTCTACCCAGAGGATGCCTTCGACAAGCAGGTGCTCTTTACCTCTTCCGACCCTTCCGTCGGCGGCTGCACCGTGGATGTGAACCAGACGAATCCCTCGGCGACCGATTTTCAGAATTTCTCGTCAGACGCATGTTTATCGGGACGTTCCCCGGGGAACATCACCATCACAGCCACTCCGATGGATTCCCATGCGGAAGCGGTGACGCTGAGCGCCTCCGTAAGGGAAGAAATTCCGGCGGTCGACTATATCGGATACGTATCAGATTGTGCAGGTTATGCTTTAAAAGATTACGGAACAGCTCAGGCATGGTTTAAATTCAACACTATGAAGAATATGATTCGGAATCATGCGCAGGTATCGGACGATAAGTATGATGATTCTTGGAACTTCCCGTACAATGTTGCTGCTGCCGAATATGTCGGCGGAAAAATCTACGGATACCAAAGTGCGAGGAATTACGGGAAAGTACGGGCGGATTTTTTCATTATCGACTACAACAAAGATCCGAACAAGCTTGAGGATGTTTTGACCGGAGTGAATGCGGGTTTGGAGGTTGTCGACATGGCGTACAATTATTCAAACAACATTATGTACGCCATTGCATATAACCAGGAGTGCGGCGATGCAATGTCACTTTATACCGTTGATCTTGCATTGGGCACGCTGCACGAAATTGCCCCGCTGCACGGCACGGACGATGAGGGTTGCAAACTCAAAGTTGCCTGCTTCACAATTGATGAAAACGGCAAAGCTTATGCTCTCAACGAATTTGACAAGGTTATAGACGCGATGTGCAGTAAGGATTATTTGCTGAATATCGATTTGAACACAGGGGAAGTAACCGTTCAAAATGAAATTCGTAGTGCCAACGAAAACTGTTCATCGAGGACTTCCCGATCACATAGAACCGCATGTGTTGTGTATGACTTTGAAAACCATATACTAAGAGTCAACGAACCGCACGAAGATACTGCCGCCATTTTCCCTGAGACCGGCGAATTTGTTTACGGGCACGGCGGAAGCGGTGTGGCTCTTACTGCAATGATTATACCGAATGACTTCCCGGTTCCGGAGCCCGTTATGCCGAATTTTACGGTAACCTTTGTTGACGGGTTTGACGGTTCTGTAATCGAAACCCGCACGATGGCGAGCGGATGTGTGCTTGACGAAGCAACATTTCCGAATGCGGCTGAGCATGCCGGCGTTGTTTTCCGCGGCTGGGACTATTTCGGAAAGGTGCTTTCGTCCGACATTACAATACGCGCGCTGTATTCACTGCCCGATTATTCAACGGCGGTTGTAAAGCTGAACGTTATTGAAGGCGGCTTCCGAAATATGAGTTGGGAGTTACCGCCCGAAAACGGCAACGGCTATCAAATGATAATGGATGCGGATGCGGACACAGCGGACGAGGATACAATGGTCGCTTATGGCTGGCATACCGGAGTGGGCGATAGCGGAAGGCAATGGATGGACGAGTTGTACAGCCAATATGAATACAGCATTCCGCGAAACGCCAGCGGTTCGGAAAAAGACGCCGAAACCGTTTTGAACGAAACCAAGTCCGTACGCATTCCGGCGGGAACTTACGATTGGCTCATTCTGTACGATGCGGGGCAGTGCAATCGTCCTTTTGCGGACTCGTTCGGAAATATCGGCGGCAGGTTTGATGACTTTGAGTTTCTTCCCGGCTTTGTGTATGAATTCAAAGTCTATTGGATGGGAAGATGCCACGCGATAGACCTTGAAATCACCCCCATTGTTCCCGATGAAAACCCCGACGCAGGCGTATGTGTTCTTCTCGGAGAAATAGCGGGCAGTCCCGGTGAAGAAATCGAAACCGAAGTCGTTATCGAGGGCGACTATGAAGCAAACAGCTTCGACATGGCACTTGAGTACGATGCAAGCGACATTGAAGTTCTTGAGATTACTCCGGGCGAAGTAATTCAGGAAATCGTCGAAAACGGCGGAGAATTTGACCTTGAGCAGTTCGGACCCGGCAGCGGCCCCGGCGAGGGCGGTTCGGGCAACCCGGACGCAAGCACGGGCACGATAGACGCAAAAGCGGAGTCCGGCGGGATGGCGTTCAGCGGAAACGGCCAAATCATGAAGATGAAGGTCAAGATTCCCGAAGACGCCGAAGCCGGTGAAAAGAATATGGATATGACGGTCAACGACCTGTCGAAGAACAACAGCGACGGCACGGCAGAACAGGTTCCGCATTATGACGTGACAGGAAATTCCGCCGCGGGCAGCATAGGCGGAGGCGGTTCGGGCGGTTCCGGCGGCGGTTCCGGCAGCATCGGCGGCGGAGGAGGCGGCGGTGTCGTAACGGATCCCACGACGCCCATACCCACGGGAGAGCCTACGCCGACGGGAGAACCTACGCCCACTCCGACCCCCAACCCGAACGCAAGCTTCTTTGTAACCTTTGTCGATTGGGACGGACGGACAATTGCAATTAAAACCGCAAAGTACGGCGAGGCAGCGACTCCTCCGCCCAATCCGGAGAGGGAGAACTTTATCTTTGTCGGTTGGGAAGGTGACTTCTCATGCATTACGGCAAATACGGCCGTTCTCGCAAAGTACGGCCCGATTCCCAATTCCGGCGATGCCAGCGGAGACGGCGCGGTCAACGCTGTTGATGCACTTGTTGCCATGCGGTATGTTATCGGAGTTTCAACCGAGAGCCTTACGCCCGAACAGATCGCCGCTGCGGACTTCAACGGGGACGGCGCAGTGAATGCCGTTGATACCCTGCTCATCATGAGATTCTCGCTGGGATTGATCGAAGCTATCGTGAGTGACCCTGAGTAAGGCGCCTGAAAATTCAATCCGTACAAGCAGAAAATCCGAACAACGTAATTAATTAAGTTATACCGGGCGGTTTTACGCCGCCCGATATAAATAAAAAATAAGGAGACGAAAATGAAAAAACTCTTCGCAATGCTGCTCAGTGTCGCTGTCATTCTGAGCACAATCACGATCCCTGCATATGCGGAAACCGGATCGCCAACCACTGACGACGTCGTTTTCAGCATTGAAAACGTCACGGCAGCTCCCGGCACAGATGTGTCGGTAGCGTTTAATATCGAAGGCGAGTATGAATCTCACGCTCTCACGGCATTCGTGAGGTACGACACAAATATGCTTTCCGTCGTCGGTAACGGTATTGCTCAGGGGAACATCTGGCAAAACATGATCGCTGGCGGCGGCACGATTGTCGCTGATGCCGTCACGCGTCCGGGACAGGTTCCCTTCATGGCAATCATGCCGACCAATCCGTTCAGCGGAAGCGGAACCATATTTACCATGAATTTTCATGTAAATGAATCCGTAGAGCTCGGCACTGTGATTCCTCTTGAACTTGAAATAAGGGAATTCTACTATATGCCCGTGCAGCAAACTTCTCCTACCCTCATTCCGTTCACATCCGACAACGGTTCAATTACCGCTCAGGTTTACCACTCGGTCACCTTTGTTGACTACGACGGCACGGTTCTTTCCGCTCAGAGTGTTGCCCACGGTTCCGCCGCAATTGAGCCGACAGCCCCCGAACGTGAGGGTTATGCCTTCATCGGATGGGATAAGGACTTCTCAAACGTTACGGAAGACATGACCGTTACCGCTCAATACTCGGCCAACAGCTATTCGATTACCTACACCGTCAACGGTGAGGAATACACCGCTCAGACCTATGAATTCGGAGCGGTGGTTTCCGCACCCGAGTACACCGTTCCCGAGGGACACACCTTCTCAGGTTGGAATATTCCGGAAACCATGCCTGCCGAGAACCTTGTTCTTGATGCGGCACTGACTGTGAAC
>OLWO01000045.1_pt1 | contig 113676 bp, 89 predicted proteins | sample 1673751 | NCBI WGS metagenome assembly OLWO01 (sample SAMEA103958125, study PRJEB25191) | human gut metagenome
GTGTGCTCCTTTTCCCCAAAAGTACAAAGTATCTTTTGGGGTCCCCGGATTTGCGAAATCGCAATATCACACTGCGACAAATCCTTATTTTGCGACGTTTTGTCCGATATTTTTTTGTTCAGGGAAAACTGCATAAAAAAATGTCTTAGTTTCCCTTTACATTTATAATTATACTTTATAAAATATGCCTCGTCAATACTTTTTTTGAAAATATTTAAATACTATAATAGTACTATATTGTATAATAGTCCAAAAAAGTCCCATTATTGTGCAACTTTCGCCCATTCAATGCACATATTCAAATATTTTCATACGTTTTTTTAAATTTTTCCCAGCAAATACTAACATTTACCAAAATTCATACAGGGTAATCGGCGCGCTGTGCGGCTTACGCCAGGGTGTCCTGTCATCACAATGCGGTTACCTTATCTCATTCGGTACGAAGTGCTTAATGTCATTGCGAGAAGTTGCTTATTATGGAAACCGCTTCAAAAACGATTAAAGTGTTTATGTGGAATTCAAAACAAACCGAATAAACATTATACAGTATTAAAACTAATTATATTTATCCATACATTACTTAACTCCGGACACCGGAAAATTTCTCCTTAAAAAGATGGTCATCTATTTAGCAAGAGTGTCCTTTTGACAGTTTTATAAATAATCCATATTTATATGCCATTTCGTATCCCTTCCGGGAGATGCGTCGTATGCTTCGTTTTTGACCAGTCGATTGCCGCAAGCGACAATCGACTGTCTTATGCTTGCATACTCCTTTTCCCCAAAAGTACAAAGTATCTTTTGGGGTCCCCAAGTTGCTCCTCAGAATGACAGAGTACTTCGTACGGAACATAACAAGAGTTTGTTTGCTGAAAAGTAATAGCAAAATCTACATACTTTCTTTACGTTATTCTGTGCAACGCACTTTATGTCATTGCGAGGCATCGCCAACGGCGATGCCGTGGCAATCTCCCGGAAGGGTAACCTTGTTATAAAACCCAAAACTATAAACGCCATTTTATCCGCTTTAACCAACTTCCGCACCTGATCAACACCACTATTTATCAATACATCATTATTAAAATCGAATAAAAGAGAACTAATTAAAATATCAATACAATTCGTTTGTAAACTTCAATCAATTTTTTTCTATATACCAAAGTCAACCGCTCTATATTTTCACATCATATTCTCTTGTATTTATATTTATTAAAACACACCTATTATATATGATAGCAAGAGTGTCCTTTTGACAGTTTGATAAAAACCACCATTTCAAGCGCGGTTTTTGACTTACTAATCGCAAAATAAGGATTTTTTGCCCTGTATGCTCAAACATTGAAATAATTATAGTGGAGGATTAACATAAATGTTAAAACTTAGAAAAAACAAAAAGGGCTTCACGCTCGTTGAACTTATCGTCGTAATCGCAATCATGGCAGTCCTTGCAGGCACGGTCGCCGGTGTTACGGTTTCGCAATTGAATAAGAGAACAGACGATGCCAACAAAACTCAAGCAAAGAAAATTGCGGATACAATCTATGATGAACTCTTAGCGAATGTAGGAGGCGATGATATTGTTGCTGATAAACCTGCTCAGAATGCGACCGGTGCTTCAATGCAAGAAATTGTTGAAGAAGCCTTCGGTACTAGTATTATTGCATGGGCTAAGACAGGCGTAACAACCGGCACTGATTTTCCTGCCCTTAATGCTGGCAAGAACTACAGAGTTCAATATCATGAAAAAACAGATTCAACGCCCGCACATTATACTGTAGAATATAAAGGCAAACAAAGCAACAACAAAGGCGATATTAAATACACTATCACTTCAACAGATGGCGTTAAAAAAGTGGATGGCTATACGGCAAGTTAATAAAATCACTTTTTAACAACAAAACATAAAGCGAGGCAAACGCCTCGCTTTTTTTTATTAAAAAACTCTGCAAATTCTTGCAGAGTTTTGTTTTGGTTTGTTCCCTTTTATTAAATGCTGTAAATAAGGCGGTAAAACTCGGACATGGACGTCGTGCCGTTGCCGATGAGCGTGCGGATGCTGTCTTCCAAAAACGTTGCGCCGTGCTCTTTGGCGAAGTCGCGGATTTCCTCGGTTGTCCTGCCCTCGGATATCATGCGGCGAAGGTCGCTGTCGATTTCGATAATTTCGTAAATTGCGGTACGTCCCTTGTAGCCGGTGTTGCCGCAGCGGGGGCAGCCGACAGGCTCATAAATATGAGTGATTGACGGATCTTTCAGAATTGCAGCCTCTTCCGCCTTGATTTCGCGTTTTCTCTTGCATTCCGGGCAAAGTTTTTTGACAAGCCTTTGCGCGACAACGCAGTTCACGGACGACGCGACCATGTATGACGCAACGCCCATGTCGATAAGACGGACGATACTTGACGCGGCGTCGTTGGTGTGCAGCGTGGACAAAACCAAGTGGCCTGTAATAGCGGCGCGGATTGCGATTTCGGCGGTTTCGGTATCACGAATTTCACCGATCATGACGATGTCCGGGTCCTGACGCAGGATTGCGCGAAGTCCGCTTGCGAACGTTAAGCCCGCCTTTGCGTTGGTTTGCACCTGATTGACGCCGAAGATTTGCTTTTCAACAGGGTCTTCGACCGTCGTTATATTGACGTTCGGTTTGTTGAGTTCGCTAAGTACGGCGTACAACGTCGTCGACTTACCTGAACCCGTAGGCCCCGTGACAAGAATGATCCCGTTCGGCGCTTTGATGATGCGGGAGAACTGATCAAACAGTTTGTCGGGCATGCCAAGGTCGGGAAGCGTGATGAGCGCGGCGTCCTCGGTTGCAAGAAGACGCATGTTGACCTTTTCACCGTAAATCGTGGGCAGCGTGTTGACACGAAGGTCGATGTTGATGTCGCCGTTGTTGAAGTCGATACGGCCGTCCTGCGGGATTCGCTTTTCAGCAATGTTGATGCCCGCAAGGATTTTACAACGCGAAACGATACTGTTAAGCGTGGAAATGTCCAAGCGCATACATTCGACAAGCTCGCCGTCGATACGCATGCGGACAAGGATTTGCTCCTCAAACGGCTCAATATGAATATCAGACGCGCGGCGCATGTACGCCTGCGTGATAAGGCTGTTGATAAGTTTGACGACAGGCGTGTTGTCAACGCGGCTTTCGATTTCGGACAACTTTTGCTGGGTTGCCGCCGAAGTCTGCTGGACAACCTTTTGCGTCGCTTCGTCCGACACGAAGAAGTTGCCGGCGTTGGTGTAGTACTTTTCAATCGCGCTTTCGATGATACGCTGCGGTGCAAGGACAAAACCGACGTCCATACGCGTGACCATCTTTACGTCCTCGAACGCGCCGATGTCGTGCGGATCGTGCGTGGCGATGATGATCTGCCCTGCCTTCACGTCAAGCGGCATTATGCAGTGCTTTTTGACGATTTGCTCAGGTATGTTTTTCAGAATTTCGGGACGACGGACGACAAGCTCCGTATTTATATAGGTCGTGTTGAAACGCTCCGCCATTGCTGAGAGCATCTCGTCCTCGGTGATAATGCCGCGCGACAATAATATCGCGCTGATTTTTTCGTTGGGATGTGTTTTTTGCCAACGTTTTGCGTCATCCAGTTGCGCCTGCTTAATAAAGCCTTTCTCCAACAGGATGTCGCCTAAACTTGCTCCTCTTTGCATCTCTTCTCCTTATGATATATAAATATTATATTCCAAATATGTTTTTTATGCCGTCGATTATGGGCGTGCCCGCAAAAACCGTGACCACCGCACCAAGCGCGATAAACGGACCAAGCGGAAGCTCGTACCCCTTTCTGACCTTTTTCGTCAGCAATAGCGCGCCGCCGATAAGCCCCGCCGACACTATCGCGATAAACGCCGACACAAGCGTCGGGTAAAGCCCCAACACAAGCCCCAGCGCAAAATAAAGCTTTATGTCGCCGCCGCCGATGCCGCCCGTCACGAGCGCGATTACGTAAAGCGGCACGCTGATAACCACCGCGCCAACAAGACGGTGCCACCACACAACGTCCTTCGCCGTGAAAAACAGCGGGATCGACAAAATTATGATGAACACGACGATGCCGTTCGGGATTTCTTTCGTGTCGATATCTATGAACGTCATCACGATGAGCGCCGAAAACAGCGCGTCGTATATGAACGCGTTGGCGTTAAGCCCGATAAAATATGCCGACAACGTCCACAATACGGCGTTGAGCGACTCCACAATCGGGTACCTTGCGGAGATTTTTTCCTTGCAATTCCTGCACTTTCCGCCAAGAAAAATCCAACTGAAAACCGGCACCATGTCGTACCATTTCAGCGGCTGCCCGCACTTCGGACAATAACTGTGCTTTTCGGTGAAAAACGTGCCTTTGGGAATGCGGTAAATGCAAACGTTCAGAAAACTGCCGACCGCAAGCCCGAAAAACGCGGAAAATATCGTGAATAACAGATGGCCAAGTTCCATTTTATCAACCGCCTGTCACGGTTCGGAAATAAAAATTCTTGAACCCTTTCTCGTTGTTATTGTACGGCTTGTAGTTAGCGTCCAGCAGCATGTTTTTGTATTGACCGGCGGCTGCGTCGCCCGTGATTGCCCCGATATTGCCCTGCTCGAAACTGAAAATGCCTTTGAAACGTTTAGTTTCCGTCGATTGGTTGTAATCCGCCTCGATAAAGTCGATTTCAAGCCCCGGGGAGTCAAATTTTCTTTGCCCTTTGGCGTTATAGACGTCGCAGAACACCTTGACGGACGTAATCTCATTAAAGGTGTTGACAATCGCACGGAAGTAAACCTTAATCGTGAAACTGCCGTAAAACGCGCGCTTTTCGGCGTCGCTTGACGTGAAGTATTCCTGCGTGGTGTTGCCGCTGTCCGTCGAATACATAAGCCTGCCGTCTTCGGACGACGAGAACACCTTGTACTCGCCCGTCGGCGCGTTTTTCATTGTATAAGTGGTCTGATTATCGTCAATCCCGATTATGTTGGTATCTCTCGGGAGCGCGCCGTCCTGCAAATATACCTCAACCGACGACCTTGCCGCCCGCTTGATTTCGTTCTGGACGATTGTGCCAAGGTCTTTTGCGGCGGCGTTTTCTTTCTGGCGCATATAAGCCGTCGTGCCCGCCGTGACAAGCCCGCCGATAACCGTTGCGAGAATACCCATAATGGCGACGACCGCGATCGCCTCGACCAAGGTGAAGCCTTTTTTATTTTTTAAGATTTTTGCGAGTTTTCTCATTTTAATCTTTAAAGTACCTATCTACTTCGTCAAGCGTAAGAACATTACTTTTGACTTCTTCCGGATTGTTCAGGTCGTAATCGATATCGCCGTCATAAACAAAAAGTATACGTTTTGTGCCCTTGTCCGACGTCACCTGATATTTTGTGATACTGTGGATATATGGCACTTTGGGGGCGCCTACTTTTTCGACCGCAACCGCAAACGGTACCGCGCCGTAATCGGTGTCGTAATTAAGCACCACTGAGTACTGCGGCACGTTGCCTTTTGACGTGCTGATGTATGACACCTGCAAAACGCGGCTCGGATAAATGATATATCCTAGTACCTCGTCGTCTTCCTTGTACTTGAACGTGTTCAAAAGAGCCTGCTCCTGCGCCTGCGACCTTTTGGCTTCTTCCTTTTTCGCCTTGGACATATAGCGCGTCGCCGTGTTGAACATGGTGAAAGCCAGCGTGCCGACGATCGCAAACAACGCGATTGCAACGATACATTCGGCAAAGGTAAAGCCTTTTTTATTCAGTTTTAAGCGTTTCAAAACCTTTTTCATCTTAGCCGTAATAGTACCCGCCGAAATTCCATTTGGTATAAGTTATCTTTTCGTTTGATTCGATATAGTCGATATCGATATCGCTGCCCGCGCCGCCCGCGCTTGACGATACGTCAAACGCCTGGAAGACCAGGTTTCCGATATTACTGCCTTTGACCGAAATATCTTTTGCGACAATTGTTGCCTGGTTGTTGTTTGAGTATGCGTTGGGCAGAATTCCCAAAAAGCCCGTGGAGTTGTTGACGTATTTACCGTTGGGAAGATACACAAACCCGTTGATATAACCGCCACGTCCCAGAAGCAGCTGGTTGCCCATCGTCCCGATAATGCACAGATTGCCGCTTTCGACTGTGCTGACTTCTTTCGCCGCAAGTTTAAGACTGCTTTCGTTTTTTTCGTTCATTGTATAAGAACCCGAATAGGTGGTGTAGAAGCCCGAGTAGAAATGCGTGCCGAGCATCGAGTCGCTTCTGTCCGCCGAGTTATCGAAAACACCGCCGCCCGTGTTGACGCTGAGCTTATATGCGTTTGCATTGATGGAAGTGTCGCCGACAAGCATAATATAGGCGTTGTGTTTTCCCTTAACGCGCCAGCTGCATTTTCTGAACTCAATGCCCGCCTGAAGTTCGTAATCGCCCTTACCTTCGCCGACAAGCGTGTACTCGTCGCCGTTTTTCACGTATGAACCTTTCCCGCTTTCGACTTTAGTATATTTCGAAGGCGCGTTGATATAAACGTAAACGTCTTTTTCGGTTGCGTCGATTGTAATATTCATACGTTTTGTATTGTTCAGTTGGTTAATCGAGTCGATTATGCCGTTATCTTTGCTCGCGCCGAAGATGACGGGATCTTGCAACTTGGTATTTATACCGCCTGTGCCTTCTCCACCGAAGTTGAAATACGTGTCTTCGGATATGGTGTAGTCAACCTGCGTACGTATTCCGGTCAGCGAGAGATTGACAAATACACCGCCCTGATTTCCGCCAACGGGATTTCCTTCGTCGTCATAAGTACAATACAGCGGATCCAGACCAAAGGTGTTGTCACAAGTCAACGGTGTGACGTTTTTGCCTCCGTTTGTGAACCGTAAAACGCGCACGTTCTTGTCAACGCTATCGCTGTTGTAAATCGCATAGAAACGATTCTTTGAATTTAGCGCCGTTGCTTGATGCCTGGTATACGTCCATACATTGTTAGTGTTTTTGTCAATCCACCCAAGTATACCGACACTGCCTTCTATGTTTGCAAGATTGTTAATGTCATAGAAGTTAGTTATACCCCTGGGATCGATTGGCTTTTTTTCTAACATTTTATTAAGATCATCGATCGTGTACGTGGCGGTTTTTTCGTTCAGTTTCTTCAAAATAAACTCGCTCTGTTTAAGCTCCCTTAACGGGTTCAGCGACGCGTCGTCCTGTACTTCGCTTACCTGGTTGTATTCGTTGACCGTGATTTTTCCTGTGTCGATTTGATCGCGCATAAACTTTGCGGTGAGTTTGGTTGTTTTAAGTATCGCGATTTTTACAAACCCTTCATCGATAATTTCCCTGAAAACCGCTGAAACGCTTGAATTTTTGTCCGCGTTTGCATACCGCGCGTTGGATGAGCGCAGATACATCCCGTGGTCTTCGTCACTGAACGCACGCACGGATAAGAATGCGCTTTCGCCGACTTTGGTTGTCGTGTCGGCTTTTATCATCTTATCCACGTCGACGTCTTTGCCCGTTATTGCCTTGAAACTGTTCTTGTCGCTATTGCTTAAAAGCGCCAGCTGCTTGACGTCTTCGACAAAATCTTTGAGCGTGTCTTTTACGCTGTCATATTTCAAAACGGTCTCAACGGTATCGTATTCCGAAGTCGTTTTGGTCATCCTATACGTTTTATATGTCTTTTTTTCGCTCTCTTTTTGTTTTGTTTCACCAATTTTGCCATGTTTTGTCTCAAATGTAGTCGGAAAAACACTTGTGTCTGGTAATACGTAATCTTTAACGATTGTTTTAATACTACTTTCAAATGCGGCTTTGTTAAGGTCTAAAAACAGTCCGTCGCTAAATTTGGCAGCGTTGTTTTTGAATCTTTCGATGGTTGCATTATCCCATCCGAAAACTTCTTTTATCTTTTCGTCATCGACATTCTTTCCCTTTCCGTCATAGAACTTCTTGTCGTCCATAAACATAAAGTACTCTATCTCATAAGTGAATTTTATGTGGACGTTGCCGCTATCGCCTTCCTGATATCCGTATTCGGGCATAGCCGCTTTTTTAGTCCATGTTGCTGTTCTTTTTGCCCGTTCCGTACATTCATAATCCACCGTTGTGGTATAATTCACCTTGTAGCTTAAAATTATACCATTGTGCCTTATGTCTGCTAGTGGCCACGTTATGTCCTTATACTCATGATCCGTTACGCTTATCGACAAGTCGGCAACCGCATTGAAATTATCGTCAACTTTCCAGTAATCTGTTTTCAGTTTTTCAAGCGCTTGTTCCTTGTCCAAACCATAAATTTTCATAATGATGTCAAGCAGGCTCTGCTCCTGATATTCGCTTGAAATCATATCGCCAAGGGTGTCGATTTTTTTCGCTATCACGCCGGCGTCGCTTTCGTAACCGAACGCGTCGATACCGACAGCCTCGATATTGCCGCTGCCTACGTAAATCTCGTTTACGTTGAGAGTCTGATATTTTACCGTGAGCGCGGCTTTGTAAGTTACGTCGTTTACCGTGCTGACCGAGGTATTATCGAGTGTATTGTCCACGCGCGCCTCCTGCACCAGTGAAGTGCTGTTAAGTTGGCGCTGTATCTTTACTTTTTCTTCCGAGCCTTCTTTATTTTCCGTATTTTCAATAAGCGACGCATAATTCCAGTTATAGATATAAATGTTGGAAGTTTCGCTGAATTCTACGGGATGAAGCACATAATGCTCGCCGTCTCCCGTTCCCATACCGGGCAAGTAGCCGTCGCCTTTTAAGATATAGTCAGAGTTATATAATTTCCCGCTATTATTGTCCTTTTCCTTGTTAATTATGTCTTCGAAAAGATTTTTTAAGTCGGTATAGGTTTTACCGTTATTTCCTTTTAATTGCTCAATAAAAGGTTTCAAATTTTCATTCTTGAAATTTTCTGCGGTTTTGTAATATTCTCTGTTTTCAATATTTCCGTTATTGCCATATAACCTATACCCGCCGGTATAGTCATAGTTGTAGGTTTCCTTTAATTTATAATTCCATTTGTTGCCGTTGAAACCAAACACCTCTTTCAGGCGTGTAAAGAAGTCATTGCCATTGCTGTAAATCTGATTATTTATGGTATCTTTATCAAGATAACGATTGAAGTTTGAACCGTTCATTCTCGTGAATACCAAGGCTTCGTCTTTATAACCGGTGCTTTTGGACGTGAACGCAAGATTTTCGGGCGCGATAATCATACGGCCCATGCAGAATATGTCGCCTCTCATCTTGGTTTTGTTGTAAGACACGGTGGCGTTTTCAACTTTTTCACAATCATTTTTGTTTGAAGCGTCTATTGTCCCTTTGCCGTCATAAATTGCAAGGTCGTGATATTGGTATTCTGTGCTGTTGCCTAATGCTGCCGGCGCATAAACCCAGTTATATCCATAGTTTACCCTGTCAAAGATAACATCGCCGCTGCAATATACGTTGCCGCCCTTCGGATACTGCATTATCATGTCTTCGGGGTTGCATTCGGGCGTGGAATACATCGTCGCGCCGATATATTGCGCGTTATTGATGCCGCTTTTGTTATTGTATGTCGCGTCAACCGCCTGCAATTCGCCGTTAACTCTTACCCTGAGCGTTATTGTGACTTCTTCAATCGCGCCGCCGTTCTCCCAGTTTCTTGTCCAGAAAGTGTACGTTTCGGCGTTTTCGTCCGCAAGATCCATAAGGGTGTAGTGCGAGACTTCGTCATAAACCTGCAACGGCAAAAAGTCGTCGTCGCCGTTTTTCGTTTTGTATTTCAGATACATCGCCTCGTTCACTTTGCCCGAGAGTTCGCGCTCTATGTATGTGCCGGTGCCAAGGATATCGAAACCTGCAAAAGTCTTGTTGCCGATCGTGCTGTATTTGATATATTTTTTGTTGTACGTTTTTTTGTAAAGCGCGGGAAGATTTACGCCAAGGTCAAGCCCGCGTATTGTAAGGTTGCCGTCGCAATAGATATTGCCCTGAACTTTTATAACGTTGTCGGCAGCGCCGATAATAAGGTCGCCGTTGGCAAAGATACTGCCAGTAAGACCTTCAAGAATAATCGGGTTGAAGTATCGGGTGGTCATCTTCTTCACGGTTTGCCCGTCCACGACTTCTTCATCCCAACAGTTTATTGAAATATCGCCCTCGATTCTCTTGAAAACAAGGTCGTCGCGTTTTTGTTCTCCGCCCAAGTCGTTGTTGGTTACCAAGGCGTTGCCGAACGTGTCTTTGAGCGTAACGTTTTTGACTGTCGTTTCTTTGTTATAAGTGAAGCTCACCGTTCTTTCCTGCGAGCCTTTTACGCCCCTTACGTCGACAAGTACGCTGTCAAGCGACGTCTTTTCCTTTGACGCGTTGGTAAACGTGACGTAAACTTTCACACCGTTGATTATCGTGAAATCGTCAAGTTCTTCATCAAGGTCGCCGTTGTCGAATTGGAGTTTGACGGGATTATCTTGTTCAAGCTCAAAGGAATTGCTTTCGATAAGTTTGCCGAGATATGAGGAGCTTTTCAGCGTTTCGGTCATTACGAGCGCGGCGTTGTACGCGCGTTCCTGCTGGGTGTCCGCAATACTGTTCGAGAAGGAGGAAAGCGTCACAAAGAGCATAGAAGTGCCTACGACGATAATAATCGCCATAGTCATAAGTACCATAAGCATCGCGCTGCCGCGTTTTTTATTGTACCGCTTGTTAAACCTTTCTATATTTTTTAATAACGTCAGCATAATTGACCTCCTTCCGTCAATCGTACTTTTTTTATTTTTCCCGTCTTATCTTTGTGACTGCGCTTTCGCGCGTTTTCGTAACTTTTTGTTATATTTATATAATATAATATCCTTTATTTTAAGGTGCCGCTTCCGCACAAGTAATGTCGTGCTATTCGTTCAGAATGTACGTGATCGTCATCGAGAACGTGCCCGAAACGTTGTTTCCGTCCGGCGTCATCGAAAGATACGTCAGATTGTACGACTTCACGCGCGCGATCGCGTCGGTCACCTTGTAAAGCGTCTGCATGTCCGTCTTGTATGCGCTCGATATGGTGTAAACCTTTTTGGTGGACGTCGTGACGGGCCTGCCAAGGCTTATCTCAACGTTGAAACCAAGGTCGCCAAAGAATTTGTACAGCGTTTCCGCAATCGCCACAGAATCCTGATGTCCGGGCATATTGCTGGGTATAAGTTCTTCATTAAGGTTGTTGCTCGGACTGGTAAGTTGTTTCAACGCCGCCTCGTTTTGTCTGATTTCTTCAACGAGCTTGTTGTACCTTGCCGGGCTCACCGCGTCGATTTGCTTTTTGACCTTCGCGATGTCGCCTTCGACCGTCTGCAACTCTTCCTGAGCGGTTTTTTTGTCGTTGTTTTTCGGCATGATGCCAAGAGTGTACGTGCCGCCTACAAGCAGGAACAGGATAAGCACGAAAATCAATATTTTTTCTTTTCTGTTAATCGTCATTTTCCCGTCCTCCTTATTTGTCGCTGCCGCCGAAAAGTTTATCGTTCACGACGTCGAAACTTACCGAAAAATCGGTAGCGGTGTCCATCGACGGCTCAACGCTCTGAATATAGCCGCTGCCGTTTTCCTTAATCGCCGAAACGTAGTTTCGCATCGACTGGGAACCCTTGCCCGTAAGTTTTAACGTGATCCTTCCGTTGGTGAAAGTGAACTGCGTCACCTTGCACTCCGTCTTGTTCGCGCTTGTGAAGATTATGTCGAAAATCGTGCCGGTAAGGTTTATCGCGGCGTCGGCTTCTTTCGACGTTGCCTGCGCGCCCGCAAGTGCGTTTGCAACGCGCGTCGCGACTTCCGTCAACGACTCGTATTGGTAAATCGTGTTGCCGTATTTGTCGGTGCCTTTCGTCACGGGGTTGCCGTTTTTGTCAAGCACCACCGTGAAGTTTTTGAACTTGTCTTCGTTCTTGGCAAGCGTGTTTTTCTGGTTGGTGAGTTCCGTCTTGGCAGATTCAAGGTCGGACACGGCAGTGTTGTACTGCGAACGCGCCACAAGATACCACCCGACCATCGCGCATGCCACCACGACGACCGTAACGACAAGAATAAACTCAAACGAGGTGCTTTGCCCCGATTTTCCAATCGCCTTTTGCGCGGCGATAAAATCTATGTTTCTCTTTCTCTTTGCCATAATCCACCTCGTTATTTGAGCATTGTGCCGATAAGCGGTGAAAGCGCGTTGAAATCAAGCTGCTCGACGCCCGATACGCTTTCGGGTACGGGAAGCATCTTGACGTTAAGCCCCATGAAACCGTAAAGGTCGCTTTCGACCGACTGGAACCTGTCAAGGTCGCCCGTGATAAACACGTCGTCGAATTTGTAATCGGTATATTTCGAGCGGAAGAACTGAATCGCCTCGCTCACGATGCCGGAAAAGTCGTTGATGAAAAACGCCATTTCGTTCGCATAGTTTTCGTTGGGCATCGAATAAATGGGTTTCGACAGCGAGAAGACGTGCTTGTAATCCGCGAAAAGATACGACGTAATCGTCGTCATGCGATAGTCGACAAGCACAAAATATTGCGGCAGGTCTTCTTTCATAAAATCGACGAGTTTCGACAGTGCGCTTTGCGAAATATCGATTGCCGTAAGTTTCATGCCGACTTCGCGGCAGCACTTTTTCAGGTTTTCGATGACAAGGTTGTCTATGTACGTGATCATAAGACGCGCCTTTTTCGCTTTCTTTTTCTTTTCGCTCTTCTCTTCCTGTTCTTCCTCGCCCTCTTCGGGGGAGTTCAGCGCGGCTTCCTGCATCTCTTCGTCGGGATCTTCGATATTTCTGTCAATCTCGACAAAGTCGACGGTGTGACTTTCCGCAAGTTTTTTATCCGTGAAAAGTTCCGCCGAAATTATCGGATACAGAATCGACGGCTTTGCGTAAGGCAAAATCATCTCGCGGAACGGTATCTTGTTGTTTTCAAGGACGAATTTCGCCGCTTTCGACTTGATATCGTTTTTGCGGATCATATCGAGCATCGCTTCGGTAAGTTGAAGGTCGATATTGGTTGCGCTCGGGTCGTTCAGAAATTCACTGGGGAAATCCATATCGTAAAATTCTTTCACGGTAATTCTCTTTCCGCCCGCCGTCGCAAACATCGCTTTGAGTTTGTCATTGTTCAAGTAGTAGTAAATCATAATTTTGCTCCAAATCTGCCCTTTATTCGGTATCCGTGCCTATCGAGTCGTACATCGAGAACATAGGCATAAGTATTGCGATAAGTATTACGCCGATGACAACAGCCATTACAACCATAAGGGCGGGGTTTATCATTGCGGTAAGACTCTTGATTGCAGTGTCCGCTTCGTCTTCGAAATAAGCGGCAGTCTGCCCGAGAACCTCGTCCAGAGAACCGGATTCTTCACCGACGAATATCATTGTCGTAAGCAGCGGGTCGAACGAGTCGACCGTCTGCAACGCGGCGGATATCGACTCGCCGCGACGGATTGCTTCGACAGCGTCGTCGATCTGCCTTGATACGTAAGTGTTGTCCATCATCTCCGACACCATCGTCAGCGCGTCGAGAAGATGTACGCCCGAACTCGTCAGCGTGCAAAGCGAGCTTGCAAAACGCGACGTATAAATCATTTTTTGCAATTTTCCGATGCCCGGCATTTTGACTTTCATTTTGGAAACGAAAAGGTCAACCGCCTCGATTCGCTTAACGATCGGGATGAAAATAATAAGCGAGGCGACGATGCCGATAATCAGTATGTAGTCCTTCATGATGAAGTCCTTGATTTTCAGCAGGATTTTCGTGACCAGCGGCAACTTATCTTCGGACACCATCGAAATCATCTTCGGCATAATCCAGATAAGCAAAACCACAACGACGACAAGACAAATCGCCAGAACGATTTTCGGATATGACGTTGCCGATTTGATTTGCCCTTTTCTCTTTTTTTCCTTTTCGTAATAGTCCGCCATTCGGATAAGAGTCTCTTCCAGTTTACCGCTCATTTCGCCCGCCTTGACCATGCTCACGAGAAGGTTGGGGAATACGCCCGGAAGCGCACCCATCGACTCCGCAAGAGAGTTACCTTTCTGAACCTCTTCAAACAATGCGGCAAGCACGTTTTTGAGCTTCGGTTTCTCGGTGCGTTCGTAAAGCATTTCCAGCGACTTAATAAGAGGCAAGCCGGCGTTCAGCATCGACGCGAGCTGTCGGCAAAACTGCAACACCAGCGCGGTGTCGAGTTTTGAAAGTTTGCTTGCGTCGCCCTTTCCCGTGGCATGGACGTAATAGCATTTCAGACCGCGCGACGAAATGACCTGATTGAAGTCGTCTTCGCTCGTGGCGGTGATCGTGCCGCTTACGCGTTTTCCTTCCGGCGAAAGTGCCTTGTAAGAATACTTGTACATATTACCTCGCAATTATTTTGTCAAAACAAAAAATATTCTTTTGCTAATTTATTATAACATACGACTTGTTAAAATTCAAGATTAAAAAAAATTTCGGCGCAAAATATTGCAAAAACATAAAAAAATCAGGCGGAATTACGGCGGTTTAAGGTATTTTTCAAATTTTTCGGAAAATTATTTTGATTTTTTTGGCACGGGTTTTCAACACTTTCGTACGAAATTATACAGTCGTACAATAAAATTCCGCCGTGCGTTTGCTTTCCGAATTTTTCAAAAAATCGACGTATTTTCGTAAAAATTCGCCAAAAATACTCAATTTTTTACACGCAAAATAATATACTTTATCGTTCAATTTTACATTATAAAGTCGCTTTTATGTCGGTCAAAAAAAATTCCGCCGTGCAAATTCATTATTTTTTCCGACGCGACCGAAAAAGCATTGACAATATTTTTTTCCTTTATTATAATTTATGGTACAACATACAGTTTTTTGTTCAAAATTTTAAGGAGATATACTATGGCAACAAAAAAGAATGTCAATGTCGACGACGCTTTGGAAACGGCCGAAAACGTGACGGAAACCGTTACCGAAAACGTGGCAAACAGCACGACGGAAAATGCTGAAATCGCCGCGGACGAAACGCCTTCCGTAAGTCCCGAAACCGTTGACGAAACCGAAAAAGCAAAGCAGCCTCTGAGTCTCGAAGACGCCCTTGCCGCGGCTGAATTTGCGGCAGGTCAGTATGAGTCTTTCGCCGCCGAGGAAAAGGCGGAAAAAGAAAGCGTCAGCCTGTCCGAACCGGAACCTGCGGCGGACGAATTGCCCGAAATCGGCGCGGCAACCTTCGATCCTTCGATGTTCGACGAAGGCGAAATCACGATGCCGGAAACCCCTGCGGAACCCGCCGAGGAACTCCCTGTCGAAGATGCCGAAACCCCCGTCAAAACAGCCGAAATACCCGTTGAAGAAAGCGCGCCAGAAGCGGCTGAAAACATTGAATCCGAGGCAGTCTCCCTGCCCGATTTGTCAGAAGAACGCCCTGTTATGGGCGGCGAAACGCCGGTTGAAAAGGTTGAAAAAACCGAAAAACAAGCCGCGAAAAAACCGTCGAAACCGCGCGAAAAAAATGCCGCTACGGCAAAAAAAGCGGCGGAAAAATCCGAACCCGCAACCGAAGAAAAACAGGAAGAAACGCCCGCGGAAGAAACGCCCGCAGCCGTTACCGAAAATGAAGAACAGCCGGTGACGGAAGACAAAAAAGTCGTCGCGAAAAAAGGCAAACCCGACAAAAAATCGAAGGATAAAGCCGCCGACGCGGAAGCAGAAAAACCCAAAAAGGAAGAACTTACGCTCGCGCAGCGTTCCGAAAGGTTGAGAGCGAAACTTTCGCCCGAAAAGAACTTCCGTCTGCTGAAAATCCTCATCATCGTTTTGTCGGTAATTTGCGCCGCTATCTCCGCATATGTTTATATTTTCGTGATTTACGACAAGACAACGCCCTTCTCGATTGCGAAAATCGTGCCGATAATCCCGTTCATCGCGCAACTTCTGTTGCTTCTCATCACGTTACTCACGGCAGGCACGTCAAAGAGAAGACCTATCGGCGCCGCGCTGAAAGAAAATATGCAGATTAAGCAGGAAGTCAAAGAAAAGGAAAAGGACGAAAAGATTTCCAAGGAAATCAGCGATCACCTTCTTGAACCCGAAGTCGCGCTCAATACGACCAAAAGAACGGTGGAACTTTCCAGCTTCCAGATTGACAACTTCTATAAGAAAAATATCGAAGAAATCAACGGAAAATACTACATGCAGGTCGCGAAATTCGACGACAGCGTCAAAGTTTTCAACGCCTTGGGCGCAACCGATATGGAATTGTGCGCGGTGAATATGGTCGGCAGTGCGAAATTCGACGAGATTCTCAATCAGCCCCGTACGAAAACCCTGTCTTCGCAGGAACTTGCGACGTATTTCATGAGCAAACCCAACGTTTTCACCATCAAAAAACGCGGCTCGCTTGACTGGACGTTCAAATACAGCAGCAAATCTTTCGGTATTATCCGCGAAAACGACGACAGTTACAAGGTTTCCATCAAGTGCTATCCCGACGCCGCGCAACGCATCAACGACGTCTATAAAGCCCTTGAAGACAGCAACTTCCCCAGCGGTCCGTTGTGGTATTGCTTCAACGAATTGAGAAACCTGCCCCCGCGCGTATGCAAATGGCTTGTCGATACGTCCTGCCAGATTTCGCAATTCCAGCAAATCAAGACGGATAAACTCAAAGACACCATCAAAACGGCGAAAGATTACGATATCGATATCGCGGATATCCGCACGAAGTTTCAGGCGGGCGAAAAAGTGCTGAAATTCCCGAAGTTTACGATGATTTTCTCAAAGGGTAACGACGCGGATATGACGACCTATCTCACGCGCGAATGCGAAGGCGTCGACGCTTCCGCCTATACGAAGGAATACTACTACAAATTCGCGGACGGCGTAAATTCGGTCAGTATTCTCTGCCCGACGAAAGGTCTTTCCGAAGACGTCATAATCGCAATTTTCGACGAAATCGAAAAAATCGCAAAATAGTTTTTCACAACGAAAAGCGGGTTAAGTCCGACTTAACCCGCTTATTTTTTTGCCGTTTTTTTGTTTGTAATTGCCCGAAAAGCCCTTTCGGCCGCGACGGCGTAAGAAGCCCTTAAACGTACTTATTATCGACGGTTATTATGTAATAATAAGTTTTGTCGGACTTTATCTTTTCGTTCAATTCGCGCCTTATTTCGCGCGCGCCGAGCTTCACCCCGTACGGCACGACGACGTCGAACAAAACGTTTGTGTGAGTATTGCCCTTCACAAGCCTGAAATCGTGAATGGTGACATCTTCGTTCATCGAGCGGACGACGTCCTGTACTTCCTTTTTCAAAAGATCGGTTTCAGGATCGCCCACCGTAATCGGGTCCATATGTATGACGAGATGCACGTTCATATCCCGCATAAAATCCCTTTCGATATTGTCGATCTGGTCGTGCGTTTCGATAAAGTTTTTGCCACCGTCAACCTCGACGTGAACCGACGCATAAGTTATCGCCGGGCCATAACTGTGAATCATAAGGTCGTGGAAACCCAGAACCTCGTCGTACTGCCTGAGTTTTTCGGAGATTTTCGCAACAAGTTCCTTGTCGGGCACAGTGCCGAGAAGCGGATTTATCGTTTCTTTCAGAAGTTTTATGCTGAAAATAATAATGACCACCGACACGACAAGCCCCGCGTATCCGTCGATATTTACGCCCGTAACGTCGATGACAATCGTCGAAATCAGGACGGCAATCGTCGTAAACACGTCGTTTCTGCTGTCGGCGGCAGACGCCTTCAACGCCTCGGAATTGATTGTTTTGCCGAAGTTTCTGTAAATCAGCCCCTGCAAAATCTTCAAGACTATCGAAACGGCAAGCACGACGTAGGTGTACGCCGAAATATTGACGCTTTCGGGCGTAATGATTTTTTCAATGCTCTGCTTCAACAGCAACACGCCGATAAGCACGACCGCAAACGCAATGATAAACGCCGCGATGTATTCGTACCTTGCGTGTCCGAACGGGTGTTCCCTGTCGGCAGGTCTGTTGGAAAGTTTGAACCCGAAAACGGTAACGACGGATGACGCCGCGTCGGACAGGTTGTTGATTGCGTCGGCAACGATTGCGACGGAACCCGAAAATACGCCGACGAGAATTTTGAAAACGCATAATATAACGTTGGAAATAATCCCGAAAATTCCCGCGACAATACCATAACGAAAACGCACTTCCTGATCGGAAGTGTTTTCATAATCTTTGATAAAAAGTTTTTTGAATAATTTCATTTTCAGATGCTGAAATCGCCGCTGTCGTCGGACTTCTCCGCGGCGGACGAAAGGTTATCGTCGTCCTTGATTTCAGCTTGTTCCGTAGTTTTTACGGACACGGATATATCTTCTTCTGTTTCTGTTTTTTCGTCAGAAACTTCAACGATTTCTTCCTTGATAATTTCGCCGTCCGTCTCAGGCGGGACAGGCGAAACAAAATCTGTATTTTCGACAGAAATGGCGTTTACTCTGTCGTTTTCGTCCTGTAAAGTGCGTTCTTTGATGGATTCCGTAATGCTGTCGATAAACTCGTGGTCGCGCGATTTCCTGTCGTAAACGCCCAGAAGATTGTCATTTTCCTTTAAGGAATTGAACTCCTTTACGGCAAGGTACGCGACGTAAATCAGCACCAGCAGCATAAGCACGACGTACAATATCCAGCTTTTTGAAAAGTACGTCAGAAACGCGATTATCGCCGCAATTCCGAGTGCCAGCCCGAACACGAGCCACACCTGAACTTTGGGTTGCGCGCCGGGCATCATTTTGTCCATATTCGTATAAAAAACGTATCCAAGACTTACGCCCGTGAACATCGCCGAAACGACGACGCCGACGATACGCCACTCCTTTGTGCCGGCGTTTGCACAATACCCGCCGAACACAAGCGCAACGATGAACAAGAAAGCGATTATTATGTATTTTCTGACGAATTTATCGCGGGATTTTCTGCTTTCTTCCACCATGCAGTCGCGGCATTTGTTTTCAAAAACAACCCTTTCAAGGCTCGACAAAGTCTTGCCGCAGCGTTTGCAACGGGTGTTGAGCGCAATGCTTGCCTGCGCTTTTTTGAAGTCGTACGAGACGTTTGCGCGCTTTAATATTTCAGCGACTTTTTCTTCTTTCGTAAGTTCTCTCGGTTGTTCTTTTTTGTGTGCCATAACCCACCTTTTATTATATTTTATCATATAGGTCGTAAAAATACAATAAGTTTTTTAATTGCCTTGAAAATATAGTTTGAATATGGTATAATTCCGACAGAAAACATACGAGGTGTATTATGTCAAAAATTCAGATTCAGCTTTCGGACGGCAGAAACATAAACCTTGATCTTTACGAAGACGTCGCGCCGATTACGGTCAAAAACTTCAAAAAACTCATCAAAGAAAACTTCTTCGACGGGCTTTGTTTCCACCGCACGATAAAAGATTTTATGATTCAAGGCGGCGGTTTCGTCGCGGACGGTCGCGCGATTAAGGAAAAAGGCGGCGCGGACACGATAAAAGGCGAATTCTTGTCAAACGGCGTGAAAAACGACCTGCACCACGGCGAAGGCGTGATTTCGATGGCGCGCACCAACGTCAAAGACAGCGCGTCCAGTCAGTTTTTCATCTGCTCTGCCGATTGTGCGTTTCTGGACGGACAATATGCGGCCTTTGGGAAAACTTCGGACGAGGAAAGCCTTGCGGTCGTGAAAAGCATTTCAAAAGTCCCGACTCACAGTTTCTCGTGGTTTGACGATATTCCGAACGAACCTGTTGTCATAAAAACTGTTATTTTGACACAAGAATAATTTTCCCGACAATTTTTGCAAACAAAAAACCCGACGCGCCGCGTCGGGTTTTAATTTGTATTTTTTATTCTTTACGCATTTTTTGCACCGCGGCGTCAACCGCGCCCTGCATCATACGTCCGATTCGTTTTATGAAACTGTCGATTTCTTCGGTCATGCCGTGCTGCAACCATTGCACCATCAGCGCGACGTAAGTTATCGTGAAGTAGTTTGCGATAAATTCAATATCCTCGTTGTCGATGATGACGTACACGGATTTCTGGATAACCTGATCGTGAACGGCGTCGTAAATCGACTCGTAAATAAACTTTTCGATATATTCGCGCCCAAGACTGTTGAAAGCCGAAAGCGTCATCGCGCGGTTGTCGTAAAGATAACGCATGATAACGTCGATTGCGTTGGACGTCGAAAGTTTTCTTATGTCGCCGACGACTTGTTGCGTTTCAAACTTATACAGCCACTCGAACAGTTCCTTGATATCCTTGAAGTGATAATAAAAGGTCTGACGGTTATAGCCGCAGTTTGTGACGATTTTGTCGATTGTGATTTTTGAGAAAGGCATTTCCTGAATAAGTTCTTTCAGGGAGTTTGCCATCATTTTTTTCGTGTTCAACGAGTTGCCCATAATTAAGTATTTCTCCTGTTTTTCGACGCTTCGCAGCCGCAGTAATCCTGTCTGTAAAGCCCGAATTCTTTTGATATATTCACGGATTCCTGAAATCCGTTTTCTTTTTTGAAGTCGTTGACGAGATATTTCACGCCGTACGTTTTCGCAAGTTCCTCGCCGATGTCGTTGATGACGACGGCATTTTTCATCGGACTTACGGAAAGCGTGGACGCAAAGTATTCAAAGCCGTGTTCTTTTGCGTATTCGGCGGTTTTCGTCAACCTTGTTCTTATGCAGACGGCGCAGCGCGGGCCGCCTTCCGTCGTGTCGGAAAAGCCCGAGACCGCCGCAAGGTAATCTTCGTCGCGATAACCGATTTCAACGATATTAAGCCCGAGTTCCGCCTTATCGACGTAAACTTTTAGCGTTTCAAAGCGTTTCTGATATTCGCTTTCCGGAAACGTGTTGGGGTTGTAATAAAACAAAGTAACGTCAAAATCTTTCAGACGATTTATGACGGCGGTCGCGCACGGCGCGCAACAGCACTGCAACAGCATCGACGGTTTCCGACTGCCTATCGACGAAATCTCGTCCTGCATTTCTTTGTTGTAATTACGTTTATTCATAATTCAACAACAATTTTAATAAGTTAAAAAAAATTTGTCAAACGTATAAACGGTTTTTTACAATAAAAATTCAATGTAATAAAATTTCGTTACAAAATTGCTTTTTTGTATAATTTAATCGTTAATATTACTAAACAAATGTAAAAACCGGTTAAAAACAAAAAGTTTCCGCGAAAAATACGCGGAAACCTTGAAAATTCGTTACTTTTTTTCTTTTTTCTTTTTGTTGCAAGCCTCGCAATCGCCGTTGCAATAAGTTTTTGAGCCGCACGACGTCTTTCCTTTTTTACGGTTTACGACGACGTACGCAATCGAAAACACAACCCACAACGAAAGCGCGACTATTAAAATTATATCAATCGTTTTCATGTCAGCAAGCCGCCGCGATCTGATAAACTATGCACGAGCAAACCCACGCAAGCGCGCACTGATAAACGACGACGAGCGCGGTTTTCCATACGGAATCCAACTCTTTTCGCATCGTTGCGACGGTCGCGACGCACGGCGTATACAAAAGTACGAACGTCAAAAACGACAAAAACGCCGGGACCGAAGTGAACAACGCCGTCATTCCGCCGCTTCCCGCAAGCATCTCGATCGTGCTTACAACCGCTTCTTTTGCCGTAAATCCCGCAATGAGCGCGGAAACGATTTTACCGTCGTTCATACCGAGCGGCTTAAACACCGGCGCAAGGAAATTGCCGATATGTTCCAATAAACTCACGTTGTCCTCAACGCCGTCGGTGATGAAAATAATGCGGCTGTTGTACGCCTGCAAAAACCATACGACAAGCGTGGCAAGGAAGATGACCGTAAACGCGCGCGTCAGAAAGTCTTTCGACTTCTCCCACATAAGAAGAAGCACGCTTTTTGCGGACGGCAGACGATAATTCGGAAGTTCCATTACGAACGGTACGGGCTTTCCCTTGAAAATAAGTCTCCCGGACACAAACGCCGTCAGAATCCCCAAAACGATGCCGAATACGTACAGCCCGACGATAATCAGCGACTGCTGCCACCACTTAAACACGCCGCAATTTACGACCGCGTAATACACGACCGCCTTTGCCGAACAGCTGATGAACGGAATAAGTCCGATCGTCATTTTTCTGTCGCGCTCGGACGCAAGGGTACGGGTGCTCATAATCGCGGGGACGGAACAGCCGAATCCGACGATGATAGGCACGAAACTGCGCCCCGATAATCCCAATTTTCTGAGCGGTTTATCCATAATAAACGCAACGCGCGCCATATATCCGCTGTCTTCAAGGAGCGACAGGAACATAAACATAACGACTATGTACGGCAAAAGCGACACGACCGCGCCAAGCCCGCCGAACAATCCTTTGTCCAGAAAGTCGATAATTGCAGGATTCGTGCCGAATTTCGTGAGCCCTTTTACGACAACTTTGTCAAGCGCGTCGATGCCCATCTCGATGCCGAGCCCGATATATTTGCCGATAACCTGAAACGTAAGCAGGTAAATCGCCGCCATAATAAGGATAAACAGCGGTATCGCGCCGTATTTATTTGTCAGTACTTTGTCGATTTTTTCGCTTTTCAGGCGTTCTTTCGACTCGTGCGGTTTCACGACGCATTCGCGCGAGACCTTTTCGATGAAGTCGTACGTCATCGACGCCATCGCCGCGTCGCGGTCAAGCCCGGTGTCGTTTTCCATCTCGACGACGCTGTGTTCCAGAAGTTCCTTTTCGTTTTCGTCAAGGTTCAGACGTTTGTCGAAGTCGCCGCCCGTCGTGATAAGGTTCATCGCGGCAAATCTTCCCGAAATGCCCGCGCTTTTCGCGTGGTCTTCGATAAGGTGGATTGCGGAGTGCAGGCATCTGTGCACGGGACTGTCGCTTTCGCAAATATCTTTTACTTTGGGTTTGATCTGTTCTTTGGCGGTTTTGATAACGACGTCGATAAGTTCGTCAACGCCCTCGTTTTTTGCGGCGGATATCGGCACGACGGGACAGCCCATCATATCCGACATTTTCTGAATATCGACGGTGCCGCCGTTTCCGCGCACTTCGTCCATCATATTCAACGCAATGACCATAGGAATATCCATTGTCATAAGTTGCGTCGTGAGATAAAGATTTCGCTCGATCGTGGTGGCGTCGACAATGTTTATTATGCCGTCGGGTTTTTCGTTCAGAATAAAGTCGCGCGTGACGATTTCTTCCGTCGTGTACGGGCGCAACGAATAAATACCCGGAAGATCGACGATAACGCAGTCGTCGTGCTTCTTCACAACGCCCAACTTTGAATCGACCGTAACCCCCGGGAAATTGCCGACGTGCTGATTCGACCCCGTCAGTTGATTGAACAACGTGGTTTTTCCGCAATTCTGATTGCCGACAAGCGCGAATTTCATAAGGCGTTTACCTCAATCATTTTCGCGTCGTCTTTGCGGATTGTCAGTTCGTATCCGCGCAGGCGAATCTCGATAGGATCGCCCATCGGCGCATATTTAATCACCGTAACGGCGGTTTTCGGGATAAGCCCCATGTCAAGAAGACGACCGCGCAAAACGCCTTCGCCCCCGACTTTCGTTATTACCGCGCTTTGATTAACGTGTACTTCGTCAAGCGTCATTGTACAAATATCTCCCTGGAATATGAAAATAATATCACTTTCGCCTTTACGTGTCAATTTTATTTGTTTTTATTTGCATATCTTATGCCAACAGATAGTAATACGAACTTAGGTTTTCCGCCGTGTTTTTGACTAATACTGCGTTACGCTCACGGCTTATACGGTAAAGTATTAAGCCGCTCGTGTGCCTTGTCTTATCCTAAAAACACGACGGAAAACTTGTTCACAACCGAAAACGCCGAGATTCCAGATGATTTTTGGAAAAGGCGAACGCAGTTGTACTCTTCGTACTACAAGCGAGCATTTTTCATAAAAGCGTTGAAATATCGGCGTTTTGGCAACGTTCATATTATTATCTGTTGGCATTACAAAACCGACCTTAACTTTGGCGACAGCCAAAATATAACTTTGACGAAGTCAAAAACAACGGCGAAGCAAATATAACTCCTAAAACGCCCAGTTCCCTTTTTCAAAGATTTTTACGGTTTTTCCGTCGCGGGTGACCGCCTCGATTTCCAGATCTTCGCTGCCGATCATAAAGTCGACGTGAATGAGCGAGTCGTTTATGCCCTTTTCCTTGCATTCGTCAAACGAAAGATTTGCGTATCCTTCCAGACATTCGTTAAAGCCTCTGCCGAGCGCGAGATGGCAGCATGCGTTTTCGTCGAACAGCGTGTTGTAAAAAGTGATGCCCGAGTTTCTGATGGGAGAGTCGTAAGGCACGAGCGCGCATTCGCCGAGATATGCCGCGCCTTCGTCCATCGAAATCATGGAGCGCAACAAATCTTCGTTCTTTCCCGCACTGACGTCAACGACTTTTCCGTCCTTGAAAGTCACGCTGAAATTCTCGATAAGCTCCCCGCGATAAGACAGCGGTCTTGTTGCGACGACTTTTCCGTCGGCGTTGCCGCGCATGGGCGACGTGAACACTTCTTCGCTTGGAATATTCGGATTGTATTCGATTCCTTCAAGCGTGTCTTCTTTGCCGCCAAGGAAGTTACAGCCGTCGATAAGCCCCACTCTGAAATCGGTGCCGTTTGACGATTTATATTTCAGTTCTTTTATTTTCAGGGAGTTTAAGTAGTCGCAGCGTTCCTTAATGTCCTTGTTGTGCTCGTTCCACGCTTCCACAGGGTTTTCGCCGTCGGCGCGGGACGTGAACAAAATCGCCTGCCACAACTTTTCGACAGCCTTGTTTTTCGTGTCACCGGGGAACACCTTTTTTGCCCATTCGACGCCCGGCACCGCCGCTATGCACCACTGATAATGGTTGTCAAGCTGATCGCGGTACGGTTTGAACGCCATTGCCCTTGCCTGCTGCGCTTTCGCGACTTTTTCCTGATTTACGCCCTTCAACGCGTCGGGATCGTCGGACTCTATAAATATCCGTGCGGGACGGGTTTCGACAAAGTGTTTATACTTCTCTTCTTCCCACTTTTCTGTGCGGGAAAGCGCGTCGAGTTTGCAGTATTTATAGGTAGCTTTCGTCACGGGATTGTATTCCCATTCGACGGTGACCTTGCCCGCGCCCGCCTTATAACATTCTTCCACGACCATTCTCACAAAGTCGAGTTGGTCGGGACACGCTCTCACGCGGACGTCTTGTCCTTTTTGCACGTTGACGCCCTTTCTTGCGATAAGTTTCGCATATTTTTGCAGTTGACTTTTTTTCATAAATCACCTCAGCTGTTTCTTTGTATGTAATTTTACCAAATTATCTTCTAAATGTAAATTTTTATTCGCGTACTTATTTGGCAAATTATACTTTAAAATAAAAAGACAATACATATTTATCGCTTATAATTCAACCAAACAAGACAGACAGAATAGGAAAATATACGGCTGCATATTGCGTGGCATAAAGTGACAAACAAAAACAGCAACAAACTATTGCGAGAGTTTTTCCAAAAAGGACGAAACCTCTCCCGTGTGAGAGATAAAATATTAAAAAAGGATCCGGCGTTAATTAACGCCAGACCCAAAGAAAATATTAGTCCGCAAAACACCCGCATTCCTGTTTGAACAACAACCGCAAGCGTTGCGCTTAACTTTAACTAAATTTAATTATTTCTTTATGCAAAGATCATTAATATCTTAATGTAGGATTGCCGTTTTCGTCAAGATTGTCAAAATCCCACACCGAACTATCCCACACTTCTATAAAAATCTCAATAATCCTATTAATTGATTTTGTCTCGCCATATTGTATATAATTCCCATTAGATACCGTATAGTAACTGTTATTTACTGTGATATTGCCAAAACCATACACAAGTCCCGGCGCAGCACTGGAATTATAACAGTACGATATTGTAGTCTTTGCTCCAGAGTTGTTGTATCCAACAAGTCCCCATCCTTTATAACTATCACTAGCGTAGTTATAAATAACTTTTCCCTTGTTGAAACTGTTTGCAATGGATAGCACTCCATCATTTACCAAACCTATAATTCCCCCTATATTCGTGTTGCCAATATCCTTTATCGATACTTCAACCGTACCTGAATTGAAACTATTCTTAATATCACTGTTGCCTGATATGATTCCTATTAGTCCACCGGCATTCACTACTCTATAGACCGCTATTGTAACTGTTCCCAAATTGTAACTGGAGATTATTTGCGTATTGCTACCGGACGCAACAATTCCACCTGCACACGCCGTTCCGTCTTTTGTTGTTACATTAATAATACCTTCATTAAAACTTCTTTCGACAGTTATATTATCACCATAGCATACCAAACCACCTGCATATACGGAATTCGTATCGGAGGTAGTTGCAACATCTCCGTTGTTATAACTATTAGTGATAATCACAGTGCTGCCATACCCCACAAGTCCTCCGGAGCGGCCACCGGTTTTAACATTTCCCAAATTGCGACTATTATTTATTTCAACTTTTCCACCATAACCTACAAGACCTCCGGCAATATCATCCGACAAAATCTCTCCCGTATTATAGCTATTCACAATAGTGCTAACATAATCACCATACGAACAACTCCCAACAAGTCCGGCAGCTACTATTGTATTGGCAGATGATGTAAGCGACGATAATTTTGAAGTTATGGTGCCTGTATTGTAACTGTCTGTAATTGTCAACGATGACGTGCCGATTCTTGCAATCAATCCGGCTGCGACGGCATATCCATTTGTTGTGATTACAGTCACAGTTCCATCATTATGACTTAATTCTATAGTTGTATTGTCACCGTTTGCGCATCCGACAAGTCCGCCTGCAGCACTATCTGATGTAATATTGGCATTATTGTAACAATTTGTTATAGTCAGAATGCTCTGGCTATAACCAATGATACCGCCGGCACTATCGATTGCCGTCACATTTCCCCCATTATAACTGTTATATATATTAGTAAAACAGTCAGATGTACATCCCACAAGGCCACCGGCATACCCATGTGAATCGCTCGCCTCTGAAGATGCCGTCACAGTGCCGGTATTGTAGCAATCGTTTAAATCAACACGACAATAAGCGCCGCCAACTATTCCGCCGACATATCCATAAGCCTTGCTATATGTCTCCAAACTCACATCGCCGGTATTATAGCAGTTTGCAATCGAAGCAGCATCGAGGCAATGACCAATTATTCCGCCTACATGCGCATACCCGCTGGATTCAACGGCAATATTTCCGAAATTTTTGCTATTGCTTATCTCAAGCATACGGGACACATCGCCAACAAGGCCACCGATGGAAATGCTATTACAATTATTCGTGACAGTAAGATTAACATTATTTATAACATTGTCTATTGTCAAATTGCTTCCTTGCGCACATAATCCGCCAATATACGATGTATAACTTTCATTATTGTTTTTATTTACCGTGATAATCAACCTGCCGTTCAAGGTAAGGTTCTTGATAACACCGGAAGCATTATTAAACAATCCCCAATTAAAACCAGCGTTTTCAACTGTACCTGCATATGCCATATTTTTGATGGTATATCCCTGTCCATCGAGATAACCGTAAAAATCACCGGGATCTTTCCACTCAATTCCCTTCAAATCAATATCATTTGAAAGAATGTAATATCCTCTTGTGTTCATCTTGCGCAAATCTTCTGCATTGCTTATGACAATCGGCTCTTCATTTGCAACGCCGATATAGCCGGCGGTTATCCCGGACACATTTTTGTTTTTTGACAACAATTCGTTGCTATAAGAAATCTTCGACACTTCAACCGAAAAAATTCCGTCTTCTGCCAAGAATGGCACTCTTATGCAACTATCCGAATCAACTATAATCTGATCTTTCGAGTATGTTTCACTATCAATATTGTAATATTGTTTCCTGACAGATATCAAAATTTCATCTATCGAATACCCCAATTCATTTCCAAGTTCACACTTGTAGTAATACTGTTTTCCCAAAACTACTCTATCGACAGTGTTGTTTGCCGCATCTGCAACGGATATGGATTTTACATTCAATTCACCTGCAAAATAGCACTTTGTGTCATTAGTGTCATTCGGGGTTATTGTAACATGTTGGCCATTCAAAGTGCCTTGAAGTTCGGTTACTAACAATTGAACATATCCACTCGCAAATTGTGTGCCAACCTCTATGTCTACAACAATGTTATTGACGGTTGACGCTTTTGACGGTGAATAATAAGTATCATTGATTTTAACTTTATCTATTGCAATTTTTGACGGATTTTCGATGCTTGCTTCGAAATATAGTTTTTCGCCTTTGCTTACTGCACCTGTATTAACACACGCGGTTTCTCCCAAAGAAAATCGTGGCGAGAAAAATTCTGTAGTTCCTTTTTGTTCACCAAGCCCGTCACACAAATCGTATATATATGTCACCTTTATAGTATACGATTGTGAAAAATTATCAATACCGTCAAAAACAAAGTTTTCATCGGTAGACGTTGCGATAACACGATCACCGTCGCAAAGTTCAACTTTGTCTATGCCTCTGTAAGTGTTGTCTCTATCTGAAAGGTCTACACTTGAGGCAATCTTATTGCCGGCATTATTTATACAGGGCAATGATACCGACGGAACCATTCTCGAATCCGTTTTTAAATCAAATGTACGAAAAACAAACTCTTTCTCTCCGTCACCATCGTTTAAGTCATACCTGATTATCAAATTGACTTTATAATCATGGTTAGAAAGCAACCCTCTAATATATTGTTCAGAGAGAGTAATTGAATCCTGCATAAAATCTTCAATCACAACCGTTGGCGCATCGTCTGCAACACACTCGAAACGGCATGACACAAAAGAATAAGTATCACTCATTTGCGCGTCATAGACCGCACCGTCTTTTGTGGGTGCAAGACTTGTTATCCATATTGATGGTGGCATCAATCTCCAGGTCGTAAATGTTTTTTCTTCAACAAGTTCTCTTTCGCCTTTACCGTCATCCATATCATAGACATATACAAGTCGCAAAATATACTTGCTGTTATTATAAAGATTTTCAAAAACCTTTTCACCGTTTAAGAAAACAAGCGGCGCATCATCTTTTCCATCTCTTATCAACACCACTTTTGAATAGCCTACATTGTCAACATCCGTAGTTTCATAATCAAAACCTGCACAATTTCCCTTTGTTCCGTATACCATAGGATCAGACGTAATTCTCGCCGTTGGCATAGTTTTAGATTCTGTTTTTATTGTTTTTTCTGCATACAAAAGTTGAACGCCTTTCCCATCGTTCACATCATAGGAATATGTAACTCGAATTGTATAGTTGTTATCGCACAACAAGCCGGAAAACTCCCTTACATCCAAGTTTTCTGCTGTTATCGGCTCAGCGTTTTCATGCAACAGTTCGATTTTGCTAATTGCACCAACGTTGTCCGTGTCTGTTACGTTCAATTCAAACGAAATTGCCGTTTGTGTTGACTGCACGTTTGCGATTTCAACAGTAGGAACTGCTTTTGCATATGTAACAAACTCGATTGAAATAGTTTCGTCTTGGTTTTGAAGATTTTTGTAGGTTGCTTTGAGGGTGTATTCGTTGTTGGATTTCAAGCCGTCAAGGCGCGTTGCGGTGGTCTCAACGTCCTGCACCTTTGCGCCGTTTTGCCACAGCGAGATTGCGCTCATTTGCTTGTTTGCAAAAGATTCGTTCCACAAAAAGCCCCATTCTATGCTCTCTTTTCCCACTTGAACGTCCTTAAACAGCACGATTGTGTCGGTATAGACTGCTTTTTTGTATAAAGTGTTCAGTTTTGCGCCATTGCCGCTCAAATTGTCATAAAGTGCGACAACACCGTATTGATACACGGTGTTGGGTGTAAGATTGTCAAAGACGATGTTTGTCTTTTCGCCGACGTTGATGTCCTTTGTCAGCATATTCACACCGTCGTAAAGCACTGCTTTTGCATAGCCGCCGCTCTTTTCGATGAGTGAATACAAGTCCACAACTTGCGCGTCGAACGAGATGCTTGTCATCGTCTTTTGCTCGTTTGTCACGTTGACGTAGGTTTGGTCGCTTGCTCTTACGCCTGCTTTGACCGTTCTATCACCGTCCATACGCACGTCTTTGATGTCCGTGCCGTCAACGTACTTGATTGCGTCGATTGTGTATTCGACAATTCCTCCGACATCTCCCACGTTGACTTTAAGCACCAAATTCTCCATGTCTGAGCCATTCTCGAACATATAGTTGGAATACTTTTTTCCATTGAGCGTGAAAGACAAAATTTCGTAACTATCGGGGTTTGAAAGTCTGATTGTTATAAAAATATCTTGATTTTTATCCGCATAATAAATGCTTTCCGCCGAACCAACAACGTCCAAAGTGCTGTTCGCTTTGTTCTCGATGCTCGGCGCATTTGGATCTTCAAAAGGTTTGTTTTGGTCAACCTCATCGTTGCGATTATTGTGGTCACCTTTGAAATGTCCATAATGATTGCCGTTATCCTCAGCCGCTGTCGCTGCAGATGACGTTGCAAAACTACGCGAAATTGTCATGCCTTTATACACCGGGACTTGTTTTTCGCCGACTTTATCGCAAGCGGCAAAAATGCACGACAAAACGATTGCCATTACAAGAATGGCAAAAACACTACTGCTTCTTTTTTTGCTGGATTTCATTTTATCCCTCACTATACTTATTGCGGGGCATTAAAAAACAAAAATATAACAAGTTTCCCCGTCGATTCTGCCACAAATCACACATGCCAAGAAAAAAACGCGAATGTGAAAAACGACCTACCGTTTATAATAGTGTTTTAATTCTAATAAGTTTGTAGCAACTATATCATACACACATTGTGCACAAATTGTCAACCATTTGTATAATTTTATAATTATACACAACCAAACTACGACGTGCTTTATCTATGTGTTGAATTTCGTCGACACTTCGGTGTATGATAGTCGGCATCTGTTTTCTATGCACAGCAAAATCGTAAAAAAACGTATGCGACAATGCACATACGTCTTGTGTTTTGTTTAACATTCCCTTTCCCTTTCGGCAATCGCACCCTGTTCCTGAAATAAAACAAAAAAAGAACCCGACAGTGATCGGGTTCGTTTTTTTCAGCTGTGGTGGAGATGAGGGGGGTGCGTAGCAAACAACGTTTGCGTAATAGCGAAGTGAGCGAGTTTACTCGCATAAACGCAGCGTCTACGCTCAACGATTTGTTGCAAGCAACAATGCTACGCATTCGTGCGACAAATCGCACAATCGTTGGCTATGTCCGCTGCGCTCGATTTCCGCAAATGCAAGCGCTTGCTTCTCTCTTCGCTTGCGGTCAGCCAGCAGGGGTTCACGCCGCAGGCGGCACGGCATCGCCGTGCAGAGCCCCCGAAAAGAAAACGAACCCGATAGTGATCGGGTTCGTTTTTTTTTGTAAGTGGTGGGAAGCCCGTGACACAAGTTGAATAATCATTTAATTGTGCTTGCACTCCGAGTTTTACATTGCCTTTCGGCACGGCGGTTTAGCACAGAGAAAAGCCTATGTAAACGGCAAAATTATTGCTTGTTCGATATAGGCTGTTTTGTTGTAAAACGCAATAATTTATGCTGTCCGTTGACATAGGCATCTTGTAATTGTAAGTGATATGTTTTTGAGTTTTCTCGGTGCTGCGCCGTCTTGTTGCCGAAAGGCAAATAAAACTCGGAGCGTATTCCAAAATGAAAAAACATATCAAAAATTATGACGTTTTCAAAGAAACAATCTCAGAAGACAATGTTCTTGCAATAGCAGAACAGTTGGCTATGTATGAAACACGATTCCTTATCGGCTATATGGGTAGCAGAATGCAAAAGATATATGCAGACTTATGCGTTGATATAAGGCGTAAAAACGATATTAACCACACGTTTAGCGACGGTTATGATTTAGTCCAAGAATGCGTGCTATTCCTTTGTAATCATTATGGGAAACGTTTAAACGATGTTTTGGCATACGATAAAAAAGGCAAGGCAATAACTGTCAAAATTGCGTGCATTAGAGCGATATCTAAACTTATAACCCGAAAAACAAGCGATTATTACCGCTCGGTGAGTCTTGAAGCCCTGACACCCGTCAGCGAGCCGTCTTGCGAGATTGAAGAAGATATTGTCAAAGACTATACTGTCTATGATTCAATCGTTGACAGCCTCAATTTGACGGACAATATGAGAATTGCGCTCGAATGTCGGCAAAACGGATTGAGTTATCCAGAAATCGCCACCATACTTGAACGAGCGCAATCCACCGTGTTTGAGTATTTCATCAAAATGCGACAAAGATATAATGCTATTTATGGATAACACTTGCATAATTCAACCATTCATATTTGAAAATGAATTCGCAACACAAAAACCTAAATCCGTTATCGATTTAGTATTGTATATTCAAAGGTCGTAAACTGTGTCGCAGAATATAAGCGTTCTTCAATATTATGTTGTGCCAAATCATCAATAAGCTCATATGTGGGGTGTCCATAGTTATTGCCAAAGCCATATGATACGACATAATTTTCAAAACAATATTTTCTATTGCTGAGAAGATTTCCCACCGTTTTACTCCACTCTTCTTTTGCCCCATGATGCGGGATTTGCATAACCTTTGTCGAAATCTCGTCGTTGTCGGAGTATTTTTCCAATTGGGTATTAGACTCTTGCAAAACGGCACCATCGCCAGTCAACAGCGTTGCGGGCGCATGACATTTTACGGGTTTGATGTCAAGACAGCAACCATTATTTGTTTCCAACACGCAATCGGATTGTTCGACTTCAAACAACGAATCCTTGCTCGACGGATAACAATTTTGTACGTTTAGTATTTTGTTTCATATAATTTACCTCCATTTTTAATGCTTACACTATACGTATTTGGCGATCCTTTTCGATGACGCTAACCGTATTTAAATCGGGGATAAGCTTTACCTCTCCCGTCAGCGGTTTATCCGTGCGGACGTAAACCTCTTTACCGTTAAGCGAACATTTTAAAAACCTTTCGCTTGAATAATCCAACTCGCCTACAATTGTTGCGGTTATGCCGCTTTCCCCAACTGTAAAATCGTAGGGAGAAAACTCACACGTATAAGACGTATTAAAAACCTTTCTGCCGGAAAACGCCGCAAACATCTTTGCGCAGACCTCGTCAGGGCAGACACACTTTTCACCTTCTATAACAAAGGAATATAAGGCTTTCTTTTTACGCTTACCCCTTTCATCCATTTCTGCGACCTTTTCCATAATAAAGGTTGCGTCAAGAGAGTTTACGAGCGGCAAGGGCTGAACGACGTTTTCACCGCCACGGCGAAGCGTTATTTGTTTGAAGTCTATACCTATATTTGCTTCACCATTCGATTGAGCCAAATCGGAAATTGTGAACACCATCACCCCGTTTATATCGAGCGAGAGAAGATTGCTACCCGAAACCTTTTCGCAACCGATCACCTTTGCTTTCGTCTCACCATTAGCTAATGCGGTAACGGGTAAAAGCAGTTCATATTCCCCGTCGTCGCAGGATATTGCAGGGGGAATATCAAATTCCGTACCGAGCGTACGCAGCTTATTCCCACTGACCGTACAGTTGAGATAGTTGTATTCGGGAACTCTGGGCAGAATACTCTCCTCCGTCTCGCTATCAAACAGGTGAATAGCACCTATATCGAATGCAGCTTCAACCACTTCGCCCGATTCATATTCCTTGAAGCCGCCCGACTTGATTATAACCCTTGTCCCCGTATCTGTAAAATCGTCCCCGTCTAAATTTATATCGCCGTAGACGAGCGTTTCTGTACCCAGCTCTTCGGTATGGGAGACCTTAACCTTGACGACCGCTTGCGACTGTTCAACTTTTACGGGGTCGAGAGATATATCCTCCGCACGGAAGCCTATCGTAACCTTATGCTCTCCGTCAAGGTAATGAGGAATAACCTTGGTTAGTGCAGAATACGGAACAGTCAACCGTGCTTGAGAATTTGCAAAATTAATGCAAACTCTATCCCCATCCTTTAATATTGTTCCCTCAAAGAAGTTCATCTGCGGAGTGCCGATAAAGCCTGCGACAAACTTATTTGCAGGGTATTTATATAAGTTTTTGGGAGTATCGATTTGTTTAATAAATCCGTCCTTCATAACGACTATGCGAGTACCCATAGTCATAGCCTCTACCTGGTCGTGCGTGACGTATATAAACGTAGTCTGCAATTTTTTATGCAGTTTAACTATTTCGGAACGCATCTGCGTACGCAGTTTTGCGTCGAGGTTGGATAGAGGTTCGTCTAAAAGCATAACCTTGGGTTCACGCACGATTGCTCTGCCCAAAGCTACACGTTGACGCTGACCGCCCGACATCTCCTTGGGTTTCTTCTTTAAATAATCGGTTATACCGAGAATTTCAGCCGCTTCCCTAACCCGCCTGTCTATTTCGTCCTTGGGTACCTTTCTCATCTGCAAGCCGAAAGCAATATTGTCATAGATAGTCATATGCGGATAGAGAGCATAGTTTTGGAACACCATGGCGATGTCCCTGTCTTTGGGCTCTAAACCGTTTACTACCACGTCGCCTATCTTCAATTCGCCTGCGGATATCTCTTCAAGACCTGCTATCATTCTTAAAGTTGTTGATTTTCCGCAACCCGAAGGACCGACAAACACGATAAACTCCTTATCTTCAATTTGCATATTGAAGTCGTTTACCGCCTTAGTTCCGTTGGGATATACCTTATAAATATGTTTTAAACTTAAATTAGCCATAACTTTCCTCCTTTTATTATTCCTTGACTGCCCCTGCCGACATACCGTTAATCATATATTTGACAAGGCAGAAATACAGCACGATTATAGGTATGGCGATTATTATCGACCCCGCCGCAAACCGTGCAAACTCGGTTTCGCCCAAGGACATAAGCCCCACGGCAACGGTGTACAGATTTTTGTCCTGCAACAGCATTTTAGGAAGAATGAAGTCGCTCCACGGCCACGTGAAAGCAGTCAATGCCGTATAGACGAGAATAGGTTTGGACATAGGCAGAATAAACTTTACGAATACCGTGAAGTTTGAAGCTCCGTCTATTCTCGCCGCCTCGTCAATAGAATACGGCACGGTGTCGAAAAAGCCCTTCTGCACCATATAGCCCATAGGCGCCTGCGCAGAGTAAATTAAAATCAAACCCCAGTGCTGGTTAATAAGATTGAACTGCGTCATTAATAGATATACGGCAATCGTACCCATAAACGAAGGGAACATTCCCAAAACCAGCGTGGTTTTCATCATAGCTTTTCGGCTTTTAAAGCGGAAGCGAGACATACAATAAGCCGTTAATATGGTCAATAACGTACCAAGAATACAGCTCATCCCCGCAATGAAAAGCGTGTTTAAAAACCACCGAGGGTAGTTATACATAACCGTATCTGTAAACAGCGTTTTAAACGCCTCTACGCTGTATTCGGAGGGGAAGAACCCATCGAACGAATAGATAGAACCCGACTTTGAAAACGATGCTAATATAAGCCAAAGACAGGGAAAGAAAAAGATAAACGCCACTATTATGAGAATACAGTAGGTTATGAGTACGTTGAGAACTTTTTTGGATTTTGCCTTTATAACTTTACTCTTTGCCTTATTCATCTGAAGGTTTCCTCCTGTTTATACGAAGGTGAGAATACGTAGACGGCGAGCGAAATAGCTGAAGTTATGATAAAGATAATTAAGCTTATCGCCGCACCTATGGAGTAATAATTATTGTCGATAGACATATTGTACAGCCAATTTATTAAAAGGTCGGTGTCGCTTGCAAGGAAATAACCGTCTACGTACAGACCGCCACGCAGGAAATAGAATATACCGAAGTTATTGAAGTTGCCGATAAACTGCGAGATTAGCACGGGCGTGGTAGCGAACAGCACGTAGGGCAGAGTGATTTTTATAAACTGCTTCCAGGCGCTTGCACCGTCCACCCTTGCCGCTTCGTACAGGTCGGTATTTATGTTGGAGAGTATACCGGTTGCCAAAAGCATAGTCGAGGGTATACTTATCCAGGCGTTAACAGCAAGCCCCAAAAACCTTGCAGTCCATTTGGCGTTCAGTCCGAGGAAATCCACCGCCTGACCGCCGCCCTGCTGAATGTAGTAATTAATAGGTCCGCCGTATGAGAACATAAACTTAAACCCAAGCAGGGTAATAAAGCCGGGTATTGCATAGGCGAGAATGGGGAAAGCACGCCAGAATACCTTGCCCTTTACGCACTTTTTGTTGAGAAGAAGAGCAAGACCTAAACCTGCAAAGTAGTTTATAGCCGTAGACAAAACCGCCCAAAGCATATTCCAGCCGAATATCTTGAAGAACGTGGGTGCGAATTGCCCTAAAGTTAGAATCTTTCCAAAATTTTCAAAGCCCACCCAATCTACAAGCGCAGGGGGGATTATATCGCCGCCATAGTTGGTGAACGCAATGAGTATCATAAACACTATGGGCAGAATACTGAATACGCACACGCCGATAACGGGAAGTGCCAAAGCCGTTTTATAGAAAGATTTATCGAGAAGGGCTGCCGCCTCCTGTTTAAAAGTCTCCGGCTGTTTTAACGTGTCGTAGGCGCACTGCGTTTTATAGACGTCCTTTACGTTAGAAATATAGATTGCCACGTAGAGAATAATCATCAGTATGGCAAAGATACCCATAATGAGCATAACCACAGAGTTGTCGCCCTCTATTCCGTACCAGGCATTGCCTTCACGGGTGCCAAGGGTGAAAAAGCCGAACAGGTCGGTTGCGCCCGTAAGCACGAAATATGCGATGAAAGCAATTTGCAAGACGAGGAACATTATTCCCTTTGCCCACTGCTTATACAAAAGCTGACCAAGCCCCATTATGCACAGCGAGGCACAGACCTTTCCGTTACCTTGGGTTAAAATCTCCTTTGCACCTGCAAATTTGTCTTTTAGCCTTTGGGGTATGCTTTTGAAAAATGACGTTATTTTTTTGCCCAAGTCGGCAAGCTTATTGCCTTTTTCTTTCTGGTTGACCATTTTCCCTCCTTTAACCTGCAAGCGTGTGTATAGCGTCGTATATCTGTTTATCGACGTTTGCAAGTCCGTCTTTGAGCGATTGCTCGGTAATATATACGTTCTTTGAATTAAGCACGTCATCGGCAAGTATGGCGCAGAAGGTCTGCAACGGCGTCCATACCCGCGCTAATGCCCTGACGCTGGGCATAACGTAGATTACACCCTTGTCGAGATTTTCGTTAATGGTTTTATTAAGTCCACCCTTTTCCTCGGCAATATCCGAACGGGCAGGTGATATACCTAACAGCTCACAGCGTCTTCCTATCATTTTATAACCAGTTGCAAAGTTGACGAAAGCAAGTGCGGCGTTTGGCGCTTTGGTGTATGAGCTTATAGCATACCCGTTGACGCCACCCATTACGGTCATCTCCTGCATTCCCTGTGATTCGTCCTCTAAATCACCGCTTATCGGCAGTTTGGGAACGGGAACCACCTTTAAATTTTCACGGGCATACTCTTCGGTATAGCCTGCGTTTACCATTTCCTTTAAGAACAGCGTGTAAACGTCGGGCGTGGTCATGGTCGCGAAATACGTTCCCGAAGCAAGGCGTGAGTAGGAGTTTTTGGTTATGGTGTCCTCGGTACATTCAAGGTTCATTACCGAAGCGAGCTGACGGATAATCCTTGCACCCTTATAGCTTTCACCTTTAGAAAAGCCAACGTCGTAGGTATCCTTGCCATCCTCGCCACCGAACACGTAACCGCCGTAGGAGAAATAGTAGCCCGAAGCAAAATAACCATCGTTTAGCGACTTCATATATCCGTATTTACTGCCTTCGCTCTCCTGACGAATGAGTTTGGAATAGCGGTATAAATCCGCCCAGTTTTCAACCATATCGGGTACGCCGTTTTTATCGTCGTCCCAGTCGGTCTGCCAGTTTTCGGGTAGTAAATCTTCACGGTAATATAGAAGTGGTTGCTGAATATTTACGGGTACGCCGAATACATATTCCTGTCCGCTGAACGAGGCGGTATATGCGTTCCAAGCATTTTCACCGATATAGTTATAGCAATCAAGCTGTTCAACGGGCAACGGCAGAATGTGCTTACCGTCGGTATATTTCATAACTGCATCGTTAGCCTGATACAATACGTCGGGTCCGTAGCCGTATGGACCGCCCGTCTCCAAGTCGGTGTACTGATCCATATTGGCGTCTACAGCCTTTATGCCGTATTCTTTATATTCCTCGTTAAACGCATCAAGCAGTTCTTTCAAATAGCCCTGCTCCTTTGCCGTATCGTTTTCAAGTATTCTCAATGTTACGTTGCGCTCTAACTCACCCGTGAATTTTTCCGCACCGCTAGAGCTGACGCCTGCGGCAATAATACCCAGCGTTCCCAGCGTTATTATCACGGCGAGTATAACGGCAATATGCGCAATCAATGCCGATAACGTCTTTCGCATTTATCCCTCCTTAACCATTATTTTGTATTAAAACAAATCCGCCGTCTGACAGAATTTGCCCCGAATATCTATTAGAGCATACCGCATTATCTGCGGCATATTTCCGACACTTTCCGCTTTGGTTGATTGCCAGCACGTATTTTGTACGCTCTGCAATCAACAGTCCGTCCTCTTCGTAAATTTTAATTTTTGCCCCCGAAAGTCCGCCACTACTCTTTAAAGCGGTTAATGTTTTAATCAACTTCTTCAAGGGCGTATCCTCTTCCGCCTTAACCCAATCCATACACCGCCTGTTGTCGGGGTCGTAACCGCCCTCCATTGCAATTTCCGTACCGTAGTAAATACAGGGCGTTCCTACAAAAAAGTAATTGAGGGCAATTGCACTCATCAGCTTATCTTTATCGCCTTTAACCCTCGTTAAAAACCTGTCGGTATCGTGGCTGTCTAAAAGATTAAGCATCATTAAATTTACCGTATCGGTATTTCGCATTAAAATCTCGTTTAGCTTATCCGACATTTGTTTTGGGGAGAATTTGTCGAATGCGTAGAAATCGAGACAAGCCTTTGTAAAGGCGTAATTCATTATGCCGTCAAACTCGTCGCCGTGCAGATAGGCGTTGGCATCGTGCCAGTTTTCACCGATTAAAATGCAGTCGGCTTTTTCCTCTTTAACCGTCTTTCGGAAGGTTCGCCAGAAATCGTGGGAGACCTCGTCCGAAACGTCCAACCGCCAGCCGTCTATTTTAAATTGCTTTATCCAATATACCGCCACGTCCAAAAGAAATTTCTGCACTTCGGGGTTGGAGGTGTTGAACTTGGGCATATATTTGCAGGCGGCAAAGCACTCGTATTCAAGCGGATTATCGGAAGTTATTACAAACCAATCGTAGTAGGGCGATTTTCTTCCGTGTTTTAAAACGTCCTGAAACTGCAAAAGATTTTCACTGCAATGGTTGAATACTGCATCCATCACAATTTTCATACCGAGCGAATGAGCTTTATCTACAAGCTGACGAAAAACCTCCTTATCACCGAAGGCGGTGTCTATCGAATAATAATCGCTTATATCGTATTTATGGTTGGATATCGACTTGAAAACGGGCGTGAGATATACTGCGTTTATGCCTAAATCTTTTAAATATTCAAGTTTTTGACAAATCCCCTGCAAATCACCGCCGGCAAAGCTCTTTGGCGTGGGTATACCGTCCCACTCCATATTTACGTAGGATAAATCCTTTTTCCTGTTCCCTACGTTAAACCGCTCCACGAAAATCTGATAGAAACACGCCGTGTCCATCCATTTTACACGTTGCATTATGTCGGCTTTATTTATGTAAGCGTACTGAAAACAGTTGTAATAACTCAGCTCAAAATCAAATTGTTTGGTCAGTCCGTCCTCGGAATAGAAGTATTTCATACCCTTATCGCATATTTCAAAGACGTATACTAGCCGCAAATCTTCTAAAGATAACGTTATAGTGTAGTAAGCGTACAGTCTGTCCTCATAGCTCCTGTTCATAACCGCTTGCTTGCGTTCAATGGCAAATGAATACTTCCCCCCGTAAATTACCTTGACCTCTTCGGGCGTATCCTTACGGGATATTCTAAGCCTTAAACAGACTGTACTTGCGTCAACTGCGTAGCAATATTTGGATTCAGGATAGTGTAAAATTGCGCTTTCGTTCATATTAAAAACCTTATTCTTGACATTTTTTGTAAGCTTAGTTATACTTTAACTGTTATGAAAGACAGAGTTACCATTCACGACGTAGCACGTGCCGCAGGCGTTTCAGCCGCAACCGTATCCTACGTAATAAACCAGAGAGAAGACCAATCCATAAGCGAAAAGACTAAGCAAAAGATTTGGCACGTTATAAATCTTCTCAACTATAAACCGAGCGTTTTTGCAAAGAATCTGCGTGCCGAACCTCACTCAAAACTCATTGCGGTATGTACGGGGGAGCTCAATCCCCTTGCACGGGCAGAATACCTGTACATGCTTGAAAATCTTACGGCGTCTTTCCCTGGCGACTATGGTTTACTTTTCAATACCCTGCCCTGTGGTCGTCTTGAAAACGCAGACGCCATAATAGCCTATAACGTTACCAAAGAGACCTTTTACGAAATAGGTAACAAAAACTTTATCCCCCTCGTTGCCGTGGACTGCCTTGTAAACGACCCTCTGTTCTTTCAGATAACCACCGACTATGCGGCTTTGAAAAGATTAGCAGACGAACGTTTTAACCAAGATTACGCCTTTGTATGCATAACACCGTCTGACGAAAACCTTAAAAGTGAGATTAAAGTTCAGTTCCCCGACGTCGTATTTGTTGAAAGCTACGACGATTTATGCGCCATAAACGCCACTTGCGTAGTAACTTTGCACGAGATAATTGCAAGATTTTTCCGCAGCCGCAACGTCAACGTGTTTTTTGCCGACAACGCTTACTTGGCAAAATGCGATCAGACAACGAGATGTATAGAGCAGGCGTTGAGCCACGAACCCTTCAACATACACTCTTATAAAGTATAACATACGTTAATGAACAATTAAATAGCAACTGTTAATTAACCATCATAATTAAAGTAATCGGGTGTCTTGACAGGTACCCGATTACTTTTTGGGAGAAAAATTTTACAGTGCCACGGCTTTTAGCTAACTGCGTAAAAATCAACTTTTTCAGTAGCTATATCGTAGACAACCTTGTAGGTACCTGCGGTAGAGCAAGTGAAGTTAGAACCGCTTGCAGGGGTAAATACAGAGTTTGCATCACCTCTTGTACCTATAGCTGCCGCACCAATGTATGTGCCGTAGCCGGTGGTTTCACCCTTGGGATGCTTTTCCATGCCGAACTCTACAGCCTTGTCAGCCTCAACCGTAATGGTAAATTCATACTTGGTTTTGTCAGCGGAGAGGGTTAATCTCCAATCTTGTGAGAAGCCGTGCGACCAGTTGTTTATGTTTGAACCCTTGATATAGATATCCAGCGTATCAGCAGATTCAACGTGTTCGGTGATGGTTATAATCTTTGCGTAGCTGTTGAATGTTATATCGTAAGTTCCAGCGGTAACGACCTTTATGTTGTTGTTTCCACCGCCCACTACAGTAAACGCTTCACCACCGTTGTAGAGATAGGTGTAGTTGTAACTGCCAAGTCCGTTGTAACCATCCGTTCCCCATTCGCCACGTTCGGTAGAACCTGCCTTGAACGCCTGAATTATTATCTGAGAGTCGGCTTTCATAGTAACGTTCTTAATTTCGTATACGTCGGACGTTCCCACCTGTGTAAGTTTGTAATCTGCGTTGAAGCAGTAACCGCTCCAATCTGCAACGCCTTCTGCAAACGTGCCGTCAATATAGTAATCGGTAGCTGCAGGCACGGCGGTTGAATCGAACGTAGCCGTAAGCACTTTGGTAGATGCGGTATAAGTAAAGGTGTAAGTACCTGTTGCCTTTGCAATCATATTGTAGGTAGCCGTCTGGTCGATTAACGCCTTAGCTGCCTCGTCGAGGTTGCTTGCCCTGAGATATTCGGTACCAGTCGTAACGTTGGAACCTATGGTGTTTTGAGAGGTGAACATAAACTCTTCACCCTCTTTGAGATAGACGCTAAGCGTATATACGCCGTCCTTGTTGGTCATCTTGGTTGCAGAGTTATACATATCCTTCCAATCGGTTATACCTGCACCCTTGATGAAATAGTCGGTAACCACCTCCACTTCTGCGGTAACGTCACCGTTTCTTACCCAAGTAATGGTGTCCAAAGGATTAATATTGAAAGCTTCTTTATTTGCTTCCGTGTAAGAAGCGTTGGAAGTTTCGTAAGTGTCATCGTCGGGGTGAGTAGTAAGTGTAAATGTATAGTTACCTGCATACTTGCACTTTATGTTGAGACGGTACGAGGAGTTATCACCAATCGTGCTTGCACCGCTGAATGCCTCGGTTCCATCAGCAAGCGTGAGTTTATCAAGATAACCTACGCCACGCTGATTGTGCCAGCTTTCGTTAATTGCAAACTGGAACTGATCGTCCACGTATAAATCTACGGTGTAAGTGTATTCGTTCTTATCAGTAGCCTTGGTCATCTGAGTGGTTTCGTCAAATACCTTACCCCAGTTGCTTGCGGAGAGAATAGGGCTGGTTCCTGCACCGACTATATAATATGTACGGGTGTCAACCGACTGAGTAGCCGACGACCACTGCGAGAATACGGACGTATCCGCATTGATAGTTACCTCTTCAAATTTAAATTCGTGAGTAAATCCGGGGGTAGCCCACCAACCTTCAAAATTATATCCTTCCTTTTGGGGCGTCCAGTTGGTTGCCTTACCGCCCTCCTCTACGCTTTCAGTTTTTAAAACGTTGCTTCCGTCATAGTAAGTAACGGTGTAAGTCGTCGTTTGGGGCTCCGAGGGTGTGCAAGCTGCAAACAGGGCAAGCCCCATCATAGCCGCAACGACAAGAATAAGCCATCTGAGTTTTTTCATCTTTCCACCTCATAAATTTTTTACGATAGAGCAAACTGCGTAATTTTGCGTTTACTTAATCGGTTAAGTTAATTATAATCAGCCTTATGCCATTTGTCAATACCGTTTTTAAAATTTTATAATATTTTTATAAAATGTTATTTACTTTCATTATCGGCATATTGTTTTTTTAAAGCTATTGAAGAATTAATCAAATCGGGTTTCCCGATTGGGTGGCGAGAGATGGGGACGGAGCGAGCTGTCGTGGGGCAACTTGTTGCACCGCCTTTACCTGCTTAGGCATTGGCTTTTAATGCCTTTTTGCAACATTTTTATTGCACTCAAATTTTCTTAAAAATAGTCAAAAAAATTTTTCAATTATACCGTATTCTGTCATATTTAGTATGTTATAGTTTGGCTAAAAAAGCCTGTTTTTCGATGAAAAACAGGCTAGGTATTTTTAAGCGGAAATGGCTTATTTTATAGTCAAAACGAGGGTTTTTAAGCAAATATTGCGTAAAACGGCTTAAAAATAGTGTAAAGCCGTTGCGACAAATCGCAACGGCTTACAATTGAAATCCGGCAACTTTCTATCCTCCCAACACGTGATGTGTAAGTACTTTCGACGTAAACGAGCTTAACTTCTGTGTTCGGAATGGGAACAGGTGGATCCTCGTTGCTATCGTCACCGGAATGGCTCCACTTGTTGGACTGAGCCTGAAGATAGCCCGACCTCATACCTGCCTCGTAATCGGTAAGTTCCTTTCCTACTTTAGGTCCGTGCTGATGGACTTTTGCTTTGCGTTCTTCTGCGTAACCTTTCGCACGCTTGGACGGAACGCTCCAACGTCTTTCGTTGTTGTTCGCCATTGAAATTCTCCTTTTGTTTTTATAATGTTGCCCATATCGCACCTTTATAATACACACATTTTGCACAAATTGTCAATCATCTGTATAATTTAACAATTATACAACCCCTCAAACACGACGTGATTTATCTCTGTATTTAACCCCTTTGGCACTTAGGCGTATGCTTGTCTTGAACAAGTCGGCTCGGCTGCGCCTCGCCGAGACAAGCATACGCCTTGTATAAAAACAAACCGCCTAAAAAGGCAAAATCGCAGCCGTGCGGAACGGGCCGTTCGCGCTACACCGCTTGCGAATCGGGCCCGTTTTTCTCGCACATCGGCAATGCGATTTTTTTGTCCTCTTTTTCATAGGCGGATTTTTTCTTTTTTTATATCAATTTGCGAAATCTGCTTTTTTCTTTTCGGCGTCGGAATTGCCACTCGAGTATACCTTAATATGCGTTTTCCCATTCAAATTTCCACTCAACATTTACTTTTTTACCATAAATTTCCCATAAAGTTGGATTTTATGTGCTCACGCTCAAAAACGATTCTGTGCTAACTTAAATTTGTTCATAACACACAAACGGCATTGCAACGCCATTCTCAAACCATTGCGTTGTCCTGCAAAACCGAACGAAAACCATTGAAACTAAACCTACACCCATTTGTGCAAAATACGTCGGCAATGATACGCTGTCGGTAGTTCGTATCACAACAGGGTTCAAACGTTGTTCGGTCACGATTTCAAACTCGTCCTAATTGCGCACAACGATGTTCTTGTTTGGTCATTCGCCTATGTTTACGATGTGTATTGTTCACAACACGTAAATATGTAGCGAGTACAACTGAGTCTTGATAGAGTACGGGCAAGTCTTGGCAAAGTACGGCTTAGTCTTGAAATTGGGCGGAATAGTCTAGAAAGATGACTGTTTTTGTCTGTGTACAACGCCATCTCAACTGTGTTATGAATAAAATCGCAAGACCGAGAAAAAGAGGTAAAGCCTGTGTAGCAACCAAGTCCGTGAAAGTTAAATCTTCGTCTTTACTTCCTTTTCCCGTCCTTGCAAAAATACTAAAAAAGGAGGTAATGCCATTGAAGAGAAAACAAGTCCAACTCAAAGTAACAACCGTCGGTGAACCAAATCTCGAAGCAATGAGCGAGAGCGAACAAAAGGCGTTCTACGTTTCAATGCTCATGCGGATTTTGGATAAACGCCGTCAGCAATTAGAAGAGCAATCTTCCTTCAATGCGCAAAAAGATAATGCCGTTCCCCGATTGTAAAGTCTATTCGGATGGAAGCCACTTTATCGCAATACCGCATACGACAAGACCTAAACGAAAAGCGAAATCGCTTGAAGACATAAGCGGAGGTAATACGGAAAATGTAGAAGAAAAATTAGTTTGCAATGAACAACCCAAAAGCCCCAAAACATTGTTTGAAGAAGCATACAAAGAGAGCGCGAAACTACCTAAAAAGCAGCGCAAAAAATTTATACAAAATCAATTAGAACCGTATTTTGAAAACTCTCAATCCGCACAAGATTTTGTGGATGTCAACATAGAGCGAAAAAGAACAAATTCCATAGCCAGAAAAGTAAGGCTTATGCGCAAAGTGAACCTGCAAGATTGGAACTATTTTTGCACCTTCACTTATGATTCGGCTATGCATACGGAAGAAACTTTTCGCAAGAAATTAAGCAACTGTTTCAAGCATTTATCATCTCGCAAAGGTTGGAAATATATAGGCGTTTGGGAGCGTTCGCCAACAAAACAACGCTTGCACTTTCACGGCATATTTTACATACCCGAAAACGCTATGATCGGCGCACTCGAAAAAGTAAGAGATTACAGCACAAAGAACAGAAAGATGCAGTTTAGTTATATAAACTCGCACTTTAAGTCTTTGTTCGGTAGAAATGACTTTAAACCGCTTGACACGAAACAAGACGTATATTTATCCGTCGGATACATCGTGAAATACCTTGAAAAGTCCGGTGCAAAGCTGGTATATTCACGCGGATTACCGACGTATTTCAAGTCCGATATTATGGACGACGACGTTGCGTGCAGGATAGGCATCGAAGACAAAAAACTACTTCTTTTCGACAATTTCACTTGCGTTGCGGACGGTGAAATCATAGGCGAAGTGAGTCCGCAAACAATAAGTCAAATGCCAAAGGCAAACTGACAATTTACTATCGTCTTTCGCGATGGGAGCGTAAACGAAAACTGCGGTTTGTCAAGGGTAAAATGTATGCTTGAAGCACCCTTGACAAACCTATAAAACCACTATGTTTAAGACGCTATCGTTTCCGTTTATTTCCGTTCCCGTCGCAAGACGAAATAATCACAAAAAAGGAGAAAGATAACATGGAAACAAACATAAAAAAAGTATTTATAGCAGCCCTCGATGATTTCGAGAAATGCTATATCTTTGCACCGTCTATCGGCAAAAAGAAAAACATAGGTGGTAAAACCTATAACATCACAAGATATTTTAACGGAAATCGTGATTTTGAAACGTCCATGAAAGAACTTGCCACAAAGCAAGTAAACAAAAATGCGAGGTGAAAATATGAAACCGAAAAAGTATATTGCTGGATTATATTTCAGACTTTCCCAAGAGGATGAACGCCAAGGAGAATCGGCTTCAATTGACAATCAGAGAACGATGTTGCGCAAATATGCAGAAGAACATAGTTTTGAAATTCACGATGAGTATATCGACGACGGTATATCTGGAACGACATTTCAACGTCCCGAAGTGCAACGATTGTTAGACGATGCCAAAACAGGCGTAATTAACACGATTATCGTAAAAGACTTATCCCGTTTCGGAAGAAACTATATAGAAGTTGGACAGTATATCGACTACGTTTTTCCCGCATTCGGTATAAGGTTTATCGCTATTCAAGATAACGTCGATACGGAAAATCGCGACAGCGGCACAATGGAAATGATGCCAATTATGAACGTTTTTAACGAATGGCATGCGGCAAATACGAGCAAAAAAATTCGCGCGGTAAAAAGAGCACACGCAATCGAGGGAAAATTCAGCGCATCGAGAACCCCATACGGTTACTTAAAAGGCACGGACGAAAAGAAAACCTTTCAGATAGACACCGAAACCGCGCCTGTCGTAAAGCGAATTTTTGAAATGTATGCTTCGGGAATAAGTCCGGATAAAATTGCCGCGAAATTCAACGAAGAAGATATTCCAAGTGCCGGAAGAATTGCATTTTTAAGAACAGGAAGAAAATATAACAACAACGAACACCCTTACTGGGAGCAGGCAACAATCAGACCTATCTTAAAGAACATTGCTTATCTCGGACATTTGGCACAACAAAAATTTACATCGGTTTCGTATAAAAACCACAAGGTGATACGTAAAGGCCAAAGCGACTGGGTTATCGTGTATAACACGCACGAACCGATTATATCGCAAGAACTTTGGGATAAAGTGCAAGAACGAATGAAATCGAGAGCAAAAGGTCGTAGAATGCATACGGGCGTTACTCATCCTCTTTCGGGATTTCTATATTGCGCCGATTGTGGCGGAAAACTAAAAATGGGCTATGTATGGGATAAAAAGAAAAACGATTACAGATATAATTTCGACTGCGGAAGACTTAAACGATACGGGAAATCTTATTGTTTCTCACACCATATAACCGCTTCTGTGCTTGAAGAAATAGTCCTTGGCGATATACGAGATATGGCACAAAAAATCGTGCTTGACGAAGATGAAATCAAAAAAGAGTTTATTCGTCAGAATGCCGAACTTGCCGATAAGTCAATGGAGGCTTCAAAGAAAAGTTTGCAATCAAAACAAAAACGAGTTGAAGAATTAGGACGGCTTATCCAAAACGTATATGAAGATAAGGTAAACGGTAAAATGCCTGAAAAAACCTGCTTTGAGTTTATAGACAAATATTCGGCAGAAAGGGAAACATTGTTAGGCGAAATCGAAACTCTCGAAGAAAACCTAAAAGCGACTGAAAGCACAAAACAAACTGCAGATGATTTTATTAAGGCAATAAAAAAGTATCTTAACGCTCCTGCGCTTACCCGTGAAATGTGCTATGAACTGATAGACCGAGTAATCGTCGGCGGTTTACCGAAAATAACTGGCAAAGAACGCACGATAGAAATCGTTTACAAAGTTGACATTATGTCCGTTTTACGTCATAAACTCAAATAATAACAAAAAGGCGTATGTTTCAATGTGATTCATACGTTATTGCTTTGATTTATAATAGTGTCCATAAAGAGAATTAGCAGCAATATACGCTAGGTACTCTAGCAACAGCCAAACGGAGCAATCCATCGAAGGTCAACTCGACGTGTGCAATAAATACGCCAAAGACAACGATTTGCAAGTGGTTGCCACCTATATAGACAGAGCCATGACAGGCACGAACGATAACCGCCCTGATTTTCAAAGGATGCTGAAAGACAGCGAAAAATCAAGTTGGGATGCGGTGCTCGTATATGCTTTGGACAGATTCGGTCGCAACGCAGTTGAAGTTGCAGTCAACAAACAAAAACTCAAAAAGACGGGCAAAATTCTCGTATCCGCAACGCAGCGCACGTCGGACAATCTGGACGGTACAAAGAATTTGGACGGAATAATCCTTGAAAACGTGTACATAGGCATCGCCGAATACTATTCTGCCGAGTTATCTCAGAAAGTGCTTCGCGGTCTAAACGAAAACCGCAAGAAAGGATTGTTTTGCGGTGGAGGTGTCCCGTATGGATACCGTGTTGAAAACAAGCGCGTTTACATAGACGAAGATGCCGCCGAAATCGTGAGATACATATATGAAAGATACTCAATCGGAGTAACCGTGCCTCAAATCCTTAAAGAATTGAACGCGCGCAACGTTTTGTTCAAAGGCAGAGCGTTTAACAGCGGACACGTTTACAAAATATTGAGCAACGAGCGATATTCGGGAAAATATACCGTACATGGCGAAACGTACAGCAATACGTTTCCTAAAATCGTATCTGATGAGATATTTGACAGAGTTGCGCAAACATCAAAGAAAAATCTGCGCTGCAAACGAAGCGTTGAAGTCGTATATCTATTGAAAAATAAAGTGAAATGCGGATACTGCGGAATGCCGGTTACGGCAGAAACAGGAACTTCACGGCATGGCAAAACGATACACTATTACAAGTGTTCGGGACGAAAGCGAAACATAACCGACTGCGATTTGATGATAGTGCGCAAGGAAACGCTTGAAAAAATCGTGATGGATGCCATAATAAATGCCCTTTCAGAGCCAAATGCAATAAGCAAAATCGTAGACCATATATACCAAGTGCAAGAGCAGATGTTGAACGAGCAAAAAGAATTGAAATTATTACAAAGCGAAAAGCAAAAAATAGACCTTGCAATAGACAATATAATGTCTGCAATAGAAAGAGGCGTTATGTCCAACAATGCCATTAGGCGACTAAACGAACTTGAAGAACAACAACTTGAATACGAAAAGAAAATAGCGATAGAAAAAAGCAAAACGGTAGACCTTATCCCAAAAGCCGAGATCGCAAATTACTATAAATCCGCATTGAAACTTGAACCGCTATTATTGATAAACTATTTAGTTGACGAAATAATACTATATAACGACAGAATCGAGATACGATTTACAAGCCCGATAACAAAGAGTCCTGACGATTGTCAGGGCTTTTTATTATACTCAAATTCAACGAGTATTTCTTGTTACGACAAAATTACAGGCATATTCGTCAACGAGCCTTTTTATTGCATTGTGAAACTTTAATTTTCCCAAATAGCATAAAAAAAGAATACAAGTTGAGGGGTTCAACTTGTATTCTGACTGGTGGAGATGAGGGGGGTCGAACCCCTTACCTCTTGAATGCCATTCAAGCGCTCTACCAGTTGAGCTACACCCCCAAGGCGGATAACAAACGTAAATATACTATTTTTACGTCGTTTTGTCAACTGCATTTGAACAAGTGAATGAAAATGTTTTGTGCAGACGGCGCAGTGCCGAGAAAACTCAAAAACATTATCACTTCAAATCACAAGATGCCTATGTCAACGAACAGCGTCAATTTTTGCGTTTACAACAAACCAACCTATATCGAACAAGCAATAGTTTTGCCGTTGATACAGACTTTTCTCTGCACTAACCCGCCACGCCAAAAGGCAATGAAAAACTCGGAGTACAAGCGCGGTTTAACAATTATTCATCTTGTATCACGGGCTTCTGACCAAACGAAAAAGTCCGATGAACACCGGGTTACAGGCTCATCGGACTTCTTCTTTTGTCACCCAAAATCACCCTTTGACACAAGCTTTGACACAAATATTATTTGTTCCGGAACGACTTTGGATATTATTCTGTTTTTGGATGTCGATTATGCGGAAAGGACAATCCCTTTCTTTTTGCGGACGGCGCGTGCGATTGCCTTAACCAACTCTACCATCGGAATAATGGAAAAAGCGAGCGCGATGGCAATGGCGTATTCCGTCCCGTCGAGTTTTGCAAGGTCGAAGGCGTCCGCAAGCGGTCTGACCTCAACGACGAGGGTTGTGAGCAGCAACGAGAGTATGCCCGCTCCCCAGAGCCACCAGTTGCGTTTTTTGATTTTGAAAACCGAGCCGTGCAAAGAGCGCATATTAAACGCATGGAAGATTTCCGCCATCGAAAGCGTCAGAAACGCCATTGACGAGCCGAGCATTTCCGCGCTGTACGCGCCGTTTGCGATTGCTTCCGCGTGGTGCATTTTCGCAAGGACCTCCGCGCCGATGAAATAGGACGCGATTGTAATCAGGGTGATAAGTATGCCCTGATATCCGATTGCAAAGCCCATACCGTTTGCGAAGACGCCGTCTTTGCTGTTTCTGGGCGGACGGCTCATAACGTCGCTTTCTGCGGATTCCATACCGAGCGAAAGCGCCGGGAAGCAATCCGTAATGAGATTTATCCAAAGCAGATGCGCGGGCTTAAATATGGTGAACCCGGCAAGCGTTGCGATGAAAATGGACAGCACTTCCGAAAGATTGGACGCCAGCAAGAACTGAATGGATTTGCGGATATTGTCATAAATACGTCTTCCCTCGCCCACTGCCGAAACGATTGTCGCGAAGTTGTCGTCGGTGAGTATCATATCCGCGACGTTCTTTGTGACGTCGGTGCCCGTGATGCCCATACCCACACCGATGTCGGCGTTTTTGATTGACGGAGCGTCGTTGACGCCGTCACCGGTCATTGCGGTTATGTATCCTTTTGCGCGCCAGGCGTTGACGATTCTTGTTTTGTGTTCGGGCTGCACGCGGGCGTAAACCGAATATTTTTCCACGTCGTTTGCGAAATCTTCGTCGCTGATTTTGTCAAGGTCCGCGCCCGTGATTGCCTGCGACGGATCGGAGATGATCCCAAGTTGCATTGCGATGGCAACCGCAGTATCCTTATGGTCGCCCGTGATCATAACGGGACGAATACCCGCTTTTTTACACTCGTCGATTGCAGGCTTGACCTCGGGACGAACGGGATCTATCATACCCACAAGCCCCACGAAACACATATCTTTTTCGTCGTTTTCGGTGGTATATTCGCTTTTTTCAGAATCAAGACGTTTTTGAGCGACTGCAAGCACGCGAAGCGCCCTGTCCGCCATCTCTTTGTTTGCGGCAAAAATTTCATTGCGTTTCCCTTCGTCCATTTTAACCGCTTTTCCGTCTTTGAGATAAAACGAACAGCGTTTGACAATTTCGTCGGGCGCGCCTTTCGTGAATTGCAGAATATTGCCGTTTTCGTCCTTGTGGACGGTGGTCATCATCTTACGCATGGAATCGAACGGTATTTCGCCTATGCGGGGATAAATCTCTTTTTGTTTGTTTTTATCGAGTCCGAGCGTCGCCGCGTAATTGACAAGCGCGCACTCGGTAGGTTCTCCGACTGCCTCTCCTTTGTCCTTGTCGAACTCGGCGTCAGAGCAAAGCGACATTGCGTTTGCAAGCAGATTTTCGTCGCTGCCATAATGGTCGACAACCGTCATTTTATTTTGAGTAAGCGTGCCCGTTTTGTCCGTGCAGATGATTTGCGTGCATCCGAGCGTTTCGACAGCGGTGAGTTTTCTTATTATCGCGTTGCGCTTTGACATGTTGGTTACGCCTATTGAAAGCACGATCGTTACAACCGTCGCAAGACCTTCCGGAATTGCCGCAACGGCAAGCGATACCGCAACCATAAACGTGTCGAGTATCGTCGCGGCAGTGTTCGCTTTAAGCGTTCCTGTGGCGGCGGCGCGAATCATACTGACCGCAAAAATCACCGCGCAAATGCCGATTACGAGATACGTAAGCACTTTGCTGAGTTGCGAAAGTTTTTGTTGAAGGGGCGTTTTGCTTTCCTTCGCCTGAGTGAGCGCGGTCGCGATTTTACCCATTTCGGTGTCCATACCCGTTGCGACGACAACCGCCTTGCCTCTGCCGTAAACGACGGTGCTGCCCATAAATACCATGTTTTTCCTGTCGCCGAGAGGTACTTCCCCGCTTTGTGCGCTTATGGCATCCGACGTTTTAAGCACGGGAACGGACTCGCCGGTGAGCGCGGCTTCTTCGGCTTTCATACTCGCGCACTCGATAATTCGCGCGTCCGCCGGAACCGCGTCGCCCGCTTCAAGGACGATAACGTCGCCCACGACCAGGTCTTCGCTTTTTACGACGACGAGTTTTCCGTTCCTTATGACCTTTGACGTGGCGGCGGCAATTTTTTGCAACGCGTCGATGGCTTTTTCCGCCTTGCTCTCCTGCACGACGCCGAGAACCGCGTTGATGATGACGACCGCCATTATTATGATGACGTCGGACGGAAACTCTTTTTTGCCGCCGGAAGAATTGTTGACCGCAGTCAGAATACCCGAAATTATCGCGGCGACGATGAGTATCAGCGTCATCGGCTCGATAAACTGCTTCAACAAACGCAGAATAATCGGCTCTTTTTTACCCTCGGCAAGTTTGTTTTTGCCGTTTGATTCAAGACGAGATTCCGCCTCTTGCGAAGTTATGCCGTCGACGCCCGTTTTCACGTCCCGACAAACTTCGTCGATGTTTTCAAGATAGTGTTTCATAAAAACTCCTGTATCTATCGTTAAAAATTTTGTTTGTAACGTTTTTTCTTTTTCGTAAGGTCGATATCGTTTTGTTCCGGCTTTCGAAAAATAAAAAAAAGACCTATCCTTGCGGATAAGTCTCATCATTTAAAATAAAACCGGAGTTTGCGCTCGTGTTAGCGGTTTTATTACACCCCGGGTGAAGGGTGCCGATTACTCCCTTATTTGCCTGCATTTTATCATAATCGCGCGGTATCGTCAAATATTTTTAATATCGCGTACTCGAAAATCACAAAATTATTTTTACTTCTTTTCCGTGCGCGCAAACTTTGCCGTGAGCGCAAAACACGGGCGTTTTCTCACGTATCCCGCCATGGTAAGTTCGTCCCCGTTTATCGTATATTCCAAACGAACGTGCGCGCCGTATTTTATCTCGGACTTGAACTCGATTTCAAGCGACTTCATTTCGTGAGTTTCAAGGTATTCCGCGCCGAGCAAGTCTTCGGCTTCGTCGACGTATTTGCTGTTGTTCATATGTCCGTTGATGTCAACCCTGCTGTATGACGCCACGAAATTTTTCTTGTTTTTCTGAGTGCCCGGCGAAACGCCGCACGGAAGAGAAATCCCGATATCTTTTTCAAGGGACGGGATCTCAACGCCATACTCTTCGGGGAACGCCATATGCCTTGTTTTTTCGTCCATCAGGAGCCATACCGCGCTTGCTTTGACAAGCGTATTTCCGCTTTCGTCCAGCATTTCGTAATACCGCGGAAAAAGCACGCGCAAAGTCTTGCCCGCAAAGCTTTCAAGGGTAACGGTTTCGTCGTAAGAAGGGAGCCTGCTTATTTCGATTTTCATTCTTGCGACAACCCACAAAACGCCTTTGTCAAGCGTTTTCGCCCTGCCTGCGCCAAGTGCTTCGGTGTGTGCGATGGATATTTCCTGAATTAGCCTTAAAAGCACCGACGGGCGCAATTTCCGAAACATCGTAACGTCGTCGGCAAGCATCTTCTTGCGGACCGTATATATTAAATCGTTGACTTTATCCATATTTTTAGTATGATTAAGCGGCTGTTTTGCAAAATTCCGCAAAATTATTTTTTCGTTGCCATATCGTAAACTACGTCCACGACTTCGCCGACGCTGCGTAGTTTCATCCACACCTTATCGGGAATTTTTACGTTGTAGTCGCTTTCAAGCGTGCATACGATATATATGTAATTGAGCGATTCGTACCCCTTTGAATTGATGGGGGTTTCGCGCGTAATTTCTTCGTTTTGAAGAGAAGGAACGTATTGTTTCACCAACTTTGTAAGGTTGTCCTGAATTTCTTGTTTTGTGACTTGCATTTTTATACTCCTTTGTGTAGAATACGTCGTTATAAAGCCCAGCGTTTTATTTTGCCCGTCGCCGTCCTTTCAAGGGCGTGCGGCATGATGCAGACGTCCCCGATTTGTCGGTCGAAAGATTTTGTTTTGTTGAATTCGTTTACTTTGTTTTTCACGTCGTCCTTGTCGATATTGCCGTCCTTGTCGCCGACGAACAACGTCACGACGCCGTCTTTTTGCGCGAGCGCGATATCGTCGATATTCAATGCTTTTTGAAGTTCCGCCTCCCACTCGGCAAGATAAATTTTCGTGCCGTTTTCAAGGACGAGTATATCTTTTTTTCTGCCCGTGATATAAAGGTTGCCGTCTTTGTCGAATTTGCCGAGATCGCCCGTATGGAACACGCCGTTTATCAGCACTTCGTCGGTTGCGGTTTTGTTTTTATAATACCCTTTCATAATACATTCGGGGCATTTTATCAATATTTCGCCGTCGCCCGAAAGCATGATTTCGTCGTCGGGACACGGCGTCATCGCAAACGGATTTTCGCCCGTGCTTATGGCAACGCCGCTTGACGTTTCGGTCAGCCCGTAGCCAAAGCGGATTTCGACGCCCTTTGCTTTCACGGCGTCCAGCACCTGCTCGCTTGCGGGGCCCGCGCCGACAAGCACCATACGCAAATTATCGTTAAGCGCGTTGAAGTTCAAAAGGAATTTCAACACGGACGGCACGACGGATATAATCGTCGGGTTGAAATATTTCGCGTCGAACGGGAGATAACGAAGCCCCCTTGTCAACGACACGCACGCGCCCTGCGACAACGGCCACAGCATCGAACATACGAACCCGAACACGTGAGTGAGCGGAAGCACGCAAAGCAGATTGTCGTTTTCGTTGCACGGGCATCTTTCCTGTCCGTTCCAGGCGCTGGCGCAAAGGGATTTCGAGGTCAGCACCACCGCTTTTGAGGACTCCGTAGTGCCCGACGTGAAAAACAATATATCGCCTTCTCCGTCCGTCCTGTTCAGCGTATGCGGGCAAAACGTCAAAGCGGTCGCATACGGCGCGGTCAGGTTGTCGGTGAGAATAGTTTCGACGTCGGTTGCGAGAACGCATTTTTGGAGCGTCGCGGCGTCCGACATCGCATCGAGTAGCACCGTTTGCTTTCCGGCAATCACGCACGCGAACATATCGACAAGCCATTTTTCCGACGGCGCTTCGAGAATACCCACGCAGGTTTCTTTCATACTTTCAAGCGCGCGGACGCGATCTTTGACGTCGGCGTATAACTGCGCGTACGTTTTTTTGACCGTAGTTCCGCCCTCGTCGTACAAGAGCGCAACGTTGTCGGGATAATTCGTCGCACCGCTGTGTAAAAGTTGAACAAAAGACGTAAATTTCATTTTTTCACCTCTTAAATCAATCTCATTATACCACGCCGAAATTACGTTGTGAATACTTAAACGCAAACTTTCGATATTTTTCGTCAAAATTTTAACAAAAGTATTTACATTGTAAAAATAGGTGGTATAATTGTTTTATAAGAAAATAATTTGTAGGTCGCAAGACTTACTCAGTTCAAGGAGATTATTATGGCAAAGAATGAAAAGATTTGTATCATCGGCGCCGGTCCCGCGGGATTAAGCGCGGCAGTTCATCTTGAAAAGAACGGTTATACCGATTATTCGATTCTTGAAAAAGAAGACCACGTCGGCGGAAAATGCCACTCTCCGTATCATGACGGAAAGCGATTTGAAATGGGCGCGATTATGGGTTGCCCGACGTATTACGCCGTGCATGAGCTTGAATTATTCGGCGGCGTCGATCACAACGGACCGAAACTCGAACGTGCGTATCGCAAAATGAACGGAAAACCGTACGATCCGTTCAATCCGAAGAAAAACCCCCTGCTTATCCCGCATCTTTTGAAGATGAAATCACAGGTCAAAAAACTCGGCACGCTTCTTGCGACCAAGTACAAGGGATATCAATACACCGGTCACAAGGGAATTTCCGAGGGTAAATACGACGGGTACGATCCGGTCACCGGCGAACACGTTGTCGGCGAAAACCCCAACCTCAAAGATCTGTGCATGAACTTCAAGGATTTCTGCAAACTCAACAAGGTTGAACTTGCGCAGGAAATCTGGATCGGGCCTTACACCGCGTTCGGATACGGCTTCTTTGACGAAATCCCTGCGGCATACGTCATGAAATACCTTGACTTTGCAACCGCAATGTACTTCGTAAACAAAGATTTGTGGACGTGGAAAGACGGCACGCAAAGCATTTACGAAGCGGTCAACGAGAAACTGCAACACCCCGCTCGCCTCAACGTCAACATCACGAAAGTTACGCGTGAAAACGGCAAAGTTCAGGTTTATATCGGCGACGAAATGGAAGAATACGACAAAATCATCGTCACCGCTCCCCTGCAATATCTGCCGTCCTACTTCGACGCGACCGAACAGGAAAAAGCGCTTTTCGCAAAAATCGATTACGAACGCTACGACGTCACCGCAATCACCTGCAAGAAAGGCACTTATTATCCCGATATGTCGGGCTATCTCTTCGACAACATGGTTCCCGAAAGACTCGGTCACCTTATGGTGTTCTATCACAGATGGAAGGACGAACCCAATCAGGTTCTTACAACTTACGTCCTGCGCAACTACAAGGGTAAGGAACTCAAAACCTACGAAGAAGCGAAAAAGATGGCTTGGGACGATATGAAACTTTGCGGCATCGACATCGACAAATGCGTCTATGAGAGAAAGTGGTATTACTTCCCCCACGTGTTTGAGAAAGACTACGCCGACGGCTGGTACGAAAAAGTCGAAAGTATGCAAGGTCAGCTCAACACATATTACGCCGGCGAAATCATGAGCTTCGGCGATATGGAAGAAACGGTGCAATACTCCAAAGACCTTGTCGCAAGATTCTTTTAATACGGTTGTATAATACAAAGCGCGGACGTTTTGTCCGCGCTTTTATTTTTCGTTTTCTTTTGACGAATTATCGACTTTATCGTTAATTTTTTTTATCTTAAATCCGCAATATCGTAAATAAGCCTTTCGGTTTTGTCCCATCCGAGGCATGCGTCGGTGATGGATTTTCCGTAAATTTTGCCGTCCGACGGTTGCGAGCCGTCTTCGATATACGATTCAATCATCAGCCCTTTCACCATTTTCCCGATACCTTTGGAATAACGCGTGCTGTGCAACACTTCTTTTGCGATGCGCGGTTGCTCGTCGAATTTTTTTGCCGAATTCGAGTGGTTGGTATCGACGATAACGGCGGGATTTTCAAGCCCGCTTTTCGCGTACAGATCGCAAAGTTTGATAAGGTCTTCGTAATGGTAATTCGGGATTGCCTGTCCGTTTTTATCCACCGAACCGCGCAGAATCGCGTGCGCGAGCGTATTTCCCGCGCTGTTCACTTCCCACCCCGAATACACGAATGTATGCGGATGCTGCGCCGCGCGTATCGAATTCATCATAACGGACAAATCGCCGCTTGTCGGGTTTTTCATGCCGACGGGAATATCGAGCCCGCTTGCCGTGAGCCTGTGAAATTGGTTTTCGACCGACCTTGCGCCGACCGCAACGTACGACAAAACGTCGGACAGATACAGATGGTTTTCGGGATAAAGCATTTCGTCCGCGCAGGAAAATCCCGTTTCGTTAAGCGCCTTTATGTGCAACTTCCTTATGGCGATCAGCCCTTTCAGCATATTTTCGTCGGCGTTGGGATCGGGCTGGTGCAGCATTCCCTTGTAACCGTCGCCGGTCGTGCGCGGTTTGTTGGTATAAATGCGCGGCACGATGACGATTTTGTCGGCGACCTTTTCCTGCACGCGTCTGAGCCTTGAAATATAGTCGAGAACGGCGTCCTCTCTGTCGGCGGAACACGGCCCGATTACCAGAAGCAGGCGGTTATCCTTCCCCGAAAAAATGTTTTTGAGTGTGGCGTCGGTATCTTTTTTGTGCGCCGCAAGCGCGTCGTCAAGCGGATACATCGCCTTGATTTCCTGCAACGTCGGCAGTTTTCTTTTGAATTCGAGATTCATTTATTTTGTCTCCTTTGCGTCTTTGTCAAACACTTTGCGGCGCGCCGTGGATTCGCGCAGCGTTTCTCTTATTTTTTCACGATTATCGTTTTTGATATCTTCTTTCAGTTGGTTGAATTTTTCTTCAAACAGGTCCATTTGTTTTAAGAGTTCGTCCTTGTTTGCAAGGAAAAGTTCGCTCCACATATCGTCGTTGATTTTTGCGATGCGGGTAAGGTCGCGGAAGGAATCGCCCGTGTATTCGGCAAGATGGTGCGACTTTTTGGATACCATCAGCGATACGGCGATGCAATGCGTCAGATGCGACAAAAACCCCACCGTTTCGTCGTGCTCTTCGGGCGAAAGTGACGATATCCTTTCAAAACCGAGCGCGCGGCCGAGGTCTTTCACCGCCTGCACGTTTTCGTCTGTATTCCTTTTCGTGGGCGTCACGATGTAATTTGCCCCGACGAAGATTTTCGGATCGGCGTTTTCGACGCCGCTGACTTCTTTGCCTGCCATCGGATGCGCCCCCACGAATTCCAGATCGCCACGAAGAATTTTCTGCACGTTTTCGACGACGAACGACTTCACACCGGTAACGTCGGTGATAAGCGCGCCCGACTTTATTGACGATTGATATTCCTTGATCCAGTTTATGAAATCGTGCGGATACAGCGCAAAAACGATAAGGTCAAAGTCTTTTACGAAATCTTTTTTCACACTTGTCTCGCCAACCTGTATAAGCCCGTTTTTCAACGCGTACTCGACCGAACTTTTCTTTTTGTCGATTGCGCCGACGAAGTATCCTTCGTCCGACAACGCCATTGCGTAACTGCCGCCGATAAGTCCAAGCCCTACGATCAGAATTTTTGTGTTTTTATCGAATTTCATATACGTTTACTCCTGCTTTTTTTATGACGCGGAAGAAATCGGGATAACTTTTGTTCACTGCCTCCGCCCCGTCGATTTCCGCGCCAAACACTGCCGCAAGCACCGAAAGCGCCATTACGATGCGGTGGTCGTTGTGTCCGCAAAGCGGCACAATCGGCGGTTTAAGTTGCGTTTTTTCAATTTCAACGCTGTTTTCGTACACTTTAACATTTGCGCCGAATTTTTTCAATTCTTCCGCCATAACGTTTGCGCGGTCGCTTTCTTTCACCCTTAACCGCCTTGTGTTTGTGAACTTTCCGCCGTTTTTATATGCGGCGTACGCAAAAAGTATCGGCGCAAGGTCGGGACAATCTTTAAGGTCGATTTCGGCGTTTTCGCCGTCCAGCGCGTCAAATGCGACGCTTGAAAATCTGTCGCCCTGCACACTGTTTTCGTTGAGCCCCGAAACGCTTATTCGCCCCAAAAGGCGGGAAAGCGCAATTAAAAACGCGGCGTTCGACCAGTCGCCCTCAACTGTAAATTCGCCGGGCGAAAGCCGTCCTTTTCCGTTTATTTCAAAAAAGTTTTTTTCGGGTTCCGCAACGTCCGCGCCGAAGTCTTTCAAAACTTTTATCGTCATATCGACGTAAGCGCGGCTTTCGGCATTTCCCGTGATTTTAAGCGTGCTTTTGCCTGAGAGCCTCGACAATGCAAACAACATTCCGGTTGTATATTGACTGCTGACCTCGCCGCTTATTTCGTAATTCCCCGCCGAGAGTGTCCCGTTTACCTCGATTGATTTTTCGTCGGATTTTATTTTTACGTCGCTGTTTTCAAAAATTTTTTCATATTCTTTTATTCCGCGCGCAAGCAGTCTTTCGCTCCCTAAAAACGTGCAGTTTTTCGCGCCTGTCGCAAGCACTACGGGGATAAAAAACCTCAGCGTACTGCCGCTTTCTTTGCAGTCGAAAACCGCGTTTTCGATTTGCTTTTCGTTTGTCGGAATAACGGTCACGATATTTCCGTCTTTCGTTACGCTTCCGCCAAGTTGTTCGATGCACGAAAGCGTTGCCGAAATATCGTCGCTGTCCGCAATATTGTTTATCACGCACTTTCCGCGCGACAAAACGCTGCCGATAAGATATCGGTGAGCAAAACTTTTTGACGGCGGCGCCGAAACTTCGCCCGACGTTTTTGACGGCAGAATTTTAACCTTCATTATTTATAAGATGATTTTTGAGCGCGTCCATCGCGATAAGATAACCGCCAAGCCCTTGCCCTTCGACGGTGTCGATTGCGACCGCGCGGACGAAACTTATCTGTCTGTACGTTTCCCTTTCGCTGACGTACGAAATATGCACCTCGACGGTGGGTATCGACACGGCTTTCACGGCGTCGGCAAGCGCAACGCTCGTATGCGTATATCCAGCGGGATTGAACACGATGCCGTCAACTTGCGAAAAGTACGCGCGCTGGATTTCGTCGATGAGCGCGCCTTCGTGGTTCGACTGGAAAAACTCGACCTCCACGCCGATTTCTTCCGCGTGCTCTTTGACCTTTTCGACAAGAGTATCGTACGTTTCTTCTCCGTAAATTTCGGGCTCTCTTATGCCCAGCATATTGATATTCGGTCCGTTCAGAATAAGAAATTTCATAATAAAACTCCTTTTATTTTTTCGACGACGTCGGCGATTTCGCCGTCTGCGGGGATTACCGCGTCCGCGCACGACTTATAAACGTCGTATCTTTTTTCAAAAAGATTTTTGAGTTTTTCCTTGTCCTTGGACAATGGTCTGTCGGCAGTTGCGACAAGGTTTTCAAGGCTTCTGTCCAGAAACAGAATTACGCCGTTTCGTCTGAGCGCGCGTACGTTGTTTTCGTCCAGCACCGCGCCGCCGCCCGTTGCGATAACAAGTCCGTTCTCTTTTGACAATTCATCGATTGCAAGCCGCTCTTCCTTCCGAAATTCCCCTTCGCCGTACTTTTCAAAAATATCGCTTATGGATTCCTTCCGTTTTTCAACCACGACGTCGTCGGTGTCAATAAACTTTTTGCCAAAAACTTTTGCAATTTCTTTCCCGACGGTCGTTTTTCCGGAAGACGGCATACCGCAAAGCACGATATTGCGCTTTTCTTTCAATATGCGGGCGTACGTTTTGTCGATGACGCTCTCGTCCGCGGTTTTATCCAGAAACAACGCCGACGCATAAACAGCCTGCGCCACAAGCATATACAGTCCGCCGCGCCCTTTCGCGCCGATACTTTCGGCGTCAAGCACGAAATTTGTGCGAAGGGGGTTGTAAACCGCGTCGATAACACCCTGCAAATTTTTGAATTTTTTAATATCGACGGGCGTTTTGTCGGCATTTGGAAACATTCCGACGGGCGTCGTATTTATGATGACGTCCGCGCCCGAATACTTTTCGTACGCTTCGTCGTATGTCGCCGTGTCCGAAGACTTCGTTCTTGACACTTTCACGATTTCCGTCGCCCCAAGGCTTTTTGAAACCTCAACGGCGGTTTTCGACGTGCCGCCCGTGCCGAGTATCAGAACGGTTTTGTTTTCAAGGTCAAGCCCCGTGCTTTTGATGAGCGCGCGCATGCCAAAAAAGTCGGTGTTGAATCCGAAAAGTTTCCCTCCCTTTTTGACAATCGTGTTCACTGCGCCGATTTTTTTCGCCTCGTCGGATATTTCGTCCAGAAACGGAATCACCGCCTGCTTGTAAGGAATCGTAACGTTTATGCCCGAAAAATCGCGTTCTTGAAAAAAGCGCGGCAACTCGTCCTCGTCGATTTCAAAAAGACGATAATCGTAGTCCGCAATGAGTGCGTGTATTTCGCGCGAGAAACTGTGCCCGAGCGGTTTTCCGATGAGCCCGTATTTCATTTTCCGATACCTTTTGTCATGACGTCCGCGCCGTATTTTTGTTGCAGAAGATCTGCGACGGCAAGCGCTGCGACCGCGTCGATAACGGGACAAATCCTTCTTATTATCGCGGGATCGTGTCTGCCGCGAATATTGATTTCGGTCTCTTCGTTTTTCAAAAAATTGACCGTTTTCTGCGTTTTGTAAATGGACGGCGTGGGTTTTACGGCGCACTTGAAAATCACGGGCATACCGTTGGTGATGCCGCCGTTTACGCCGCCGTTGTTATTCGTAAGCGTTACGACTTTTCCGTTTTCCAAAGCGAACGCGTCGTTTGCGGCGCTTCCTCTCATTTTTGTCATTTCAAAGCCGTTGCCGAATTCCACACCCTTAATCCCGCCGATTGAAAACAGCGCGTGCGAGAGTATGCTTTCAACACTGTCGAACCACGGCTCACCGACGCCTTCGGGCAGTCCGATTATTGCGGTTTCGGTGACGCCGCCGACGCTGTCGCCGTCGGCTTTCGCTTTTTCGATTTCTTCCTGCATCTTCTTCCCTTGTGCTGTGTCGATAACGGGGAATATTGCGGATTTAACGGTTAATATCTCGTTTTTGATGTCGTTAAACGGCTTATCATGCACGTTCGCACATTCAATGACGTGCGTCGCAATGTTAATTCCGATGCTTTCCAGCGCGCTTTTTACAATCGAAGCGGCAGCAACTATCCCTGCCGTTACGCGCCCCGAAAAGTGTCCGCCGCCGCGGTAATCTTCATATCCGTGATATTTGCAAAACGCCGTGTAATCGGCGTGCGACGGCCGCGCTATACCGTAATCGTAGTCACCGCTTTTCGTATTTTCGTTTGGGACAATCACGCAAATCGGAGCGCCCGTCGTCCTGCCGCCCTTCACGCCGCTCGTTATTTTGAAATTGTCGTTTTCGCGGCGCGCGGTGTCCGTGCTTGTCGCCGGAGCGCGCCTTTTAAGGTCTTCCCTTATCTGGTTTTCGTCAACGACGATTCCCGCCGCGAGTCCGTCGATAACCGCGCCGACGCATTCGCCGTGACTTTCGCCGAATACGGTAAGCGAAATGCTGTTTCCGAACGTGTTTTTCATTTCTTTTTCTCCGATATTAAAAGTATTTCTTCCGCGGTGCGGTCGATAAACCTGAAACTTCCGATTTCGTCGACGTACACCGTCGAGATTTTTCCGCCGCTCGCTTTTTTGTCGTGCGTGATGTACGGCAGAAGTTGCGCCGCCGTTTTTTCGGTTCTGACGGGAAGTCCAAACTTTGTCATAAGGTTTTCAAGGCGTGTTTTTACGCCGTCGGAGCATGCGTACAGCATACCCGTCGCAACGCATTCGCCGTGCAACAACCTTCCCTTTTCCGCGCTTTCGATTGCGTGTCCGACGGTATGGCCAAAGTTCAGAACCTTTCTTAATCCCTCTTCTTTTTCGTCCTTTTCAACGACGGCTTTTTTGATGAGTATTGACCTTTCGATGATTTCTTTCACGTCGCGTTTCACGTCGGCGTCTTCGATAAATTCAAAAAGCGATGCGTCCGACGTCGCAGCCATTTTTATCGACTCCGCAAGCCCTGCGTAAAATTGTCTGTCGTCAAGCGTGCTTAAAACGCAAGGATCGACCACGACCGCTTTCGGCTGATAAAAGGAGCCGACAACGTTTTTCACGCCCATAAAGTCGATTGCGGTTTTCCCGCCGATTGACGAGTCCACCATCGACAAAAGGGTTGTCGGCACGTTGTAAAAATCGACGCCGCGCATATAACACGACGCGGCGAATCCGCCGATATCCCCGACAACGCCGCCGCCGACAGCCACAACGCAATCTTTCCTTGAAAACGAGTTTTCAAGCATAACGGAAAGGATATGTTTGAAGTTGTCGAAGTTTTTGCTTTCTTCGCCGTGTTTAAGTGTCACGACAACGGGGGTTTCGCATTTTTTTGCGACTTTTTCGGCGTACATTTCGGGCACTCCGTCGTCGGTCAGAACCAGAACCTTTCTGTTAAGGTTAAAGTGTTTTTCCGCGTCGTCAAGCGCGCCGTTTTCGACGATGACGTCGTATTTTTCGTCAAGATTTACGGGTATAATCATTTTTCGTATCCCTCGTCCGAGAAGTAGCTGCCGACAAGTTTCAGCTTGGCGCAAAGCGCGGACAACTCTTGCATAAGTTCTTTTCCGTTTTGCGTATTGACGTTTCCTTCCGCCTCGATGTAAAAATAGTAATTCCATTTCAGGTTTTTCATCGGACGGGAACGAAGCGCGCGCATATTGAAGTTGTGTGCGCCGATTATGTTCAACGCGCTTGCGAGCGCGCCCGATTCGTTCTGCACCGTGAACACCAGAATAAAGTTTTCGTTTTCTCTTTTCGTAAGGCAAAACGGCGTATTTTCAACCCTTGAAAACGCGGCGAATCTCGTCGTGTTGGTTTTCACGTCGTTGACGCTTTTTTCAATGATATCGAGCCCGAAAACGTTTGCGGTTTCGTCTGAGGCAATCGCGGCAATCGTTTTGTCGCCGCTGTCTTTGACGAACTTTGCGGCAAGCGCGGTGTTTGAGTACGCTTTGACCTCAAAATTGTTTTTCTTTATGAACTCCGCGCACTGCATGAGCGCCTGCGGATGGCTCACGACGGTTTTTATCGTGTCGACGCTTGCGCCGGGCAATGCCAGAAGATTGTGCGTGATCGGCACTTCGATAACCTGATTTATATGCAGATCGCCCGAAAAGGTCAAATCCATAACCTCGCCGACTTCCCCGGCGTAACTGTTTTCAAGCGGAAGCACGGCGCAGTCGTATTCGCCCTTTTCGACGCCCTCGTACGCCTCCGAAAAAGTCGCGCAGGGCTTGTACGTCGCGGTCGGGAACATTTTCTTCGCAGCGATGTGCGCAAACGCCCCCTCAACGCCGCAGTACGCGACGGTCATATTCCGAAGCAGCGTTTCCTGATACTTACAGGACACGTCGATCGTGTTTCTGATGAAGTCGACGTAATACGGTTTCAGGCTTTCGTCCGTGACGAATTTTGAATTGCGTTTTGCGACTTCCGCCTCGCGGGAAAGGTCGCGGACGGACAGACCGTTGTCCTTTTTATACACGGCAACGTCTTTCACGGCTTCCATTCTTTTCTGGAACAGCTGCGCCATTTGTTTGTCGATTTCGTTAATTTCGTTCCTTGCGTCCAAAATATCTTTCATATAAACCTCTGTCTTTTCCATTATAATCAATTTTGATTATAAAACCATCGTTTTTTCACATATTTCGCGCCGTTTTCCGCATATATTGCAAATCGGCGCGGTTTTTCGTATAAAAAAAGCGATTCCGCAAAGGAATCGCTAACTTACCTGAAAAAAAAGTGCGTCGACTTTCAGCGTCCCTTGCAGAATGAAACGTTGTTTTGAAAGTAATAGTAATAAAACTTGTTTTCGACGAAGTTTTTCATAATACGCCCTTTTATATCGATATGAAAATGATAATGCGAAATATCTTTTTTGTCAACTCATTTACGATAGCAAAATCAACCTTGTTCGTTTTCGGTTTTCTGTGCCTTTACGGCGTTGTCGGAAGGCTCCGTGAAGTCGGGGCTTAGCGTAACTTCTTCAACGGCGGCTTTTTGTTTTTTCCTGAACAGTTTTGAAAAGTCGGTTTTATCGACGACTTTCTCTGTCACCAGCAGAAGCGACGGCAGGACGAACAACACGATGATTATCGACGTCAGCGTGCCTACGCCCAGCAAAAGCCCCAGTTGCGCCACCACACCCGACGACAGCATGCTCATAACGAAGCCGGTTGCCGTAAGAATGACGCCCGACGTCAGAATTGTCGGGAACACGGCGTTTGTTGCGGCGGCCATTGCGTCGTAGCGGTCGGTGAAATCTTTCCTTATGCCGCGGTATCTGTTGGTAAGTACGATTGCGTAGTCTATTGTCGCGCCCATCTGTATCGCGCTTATTATAAGGTAGCCGATGAACGAAATCGACGTCTTGGACAAGAACGGAATCGCAAAGTTGATGAAAATTCCGCCCTGAATCGCAAGAATAAGGATTATCGGAAGCGAAATATTCCTGAACGTTATAAGCAATATAACCAGAATGAACAAATCGGTGAACAGACACACCATAAGGTTGTCTTTCATAAAGTATTCGCTCATCTCATAGCACACGACGCTTTCGCCGGTGATATATCTTTCCTCGTAAAAGTCGGACACGCCCGTCTTCAACGTTTTGACAAGTTCAAACACGTCGTCGTCTTCCACCCCGCCGTTGATGTTGAACGTAATGCGGGAATAGTTTTCGGATTCGAGATTAGCCTTTGCAAAGGAAATTTGTTTGACCTGATCGAGATAGGCTTTTATTTCTTCGTTTCCGTTCAAAAGCGGCGAAATGCTGTTCAGTTTTTCGCGGACGGCGAAGTCCAGAAGGTCGATAAGCCTGACTTTTGCGGTTTCTTTGTCGGTGCCTTCGGGCATATATTTTCCGACGTATTCGTCAAACCAGGTGTTCGCAAAGTTTTTCATCAAGGCTACCTTTTCCTTATCTTTGTCGGTTTCCGCGGGAATTTTATCGATTAAGGCAAGTATTTCCGCCTTGGACAATTCGTCGGTAAGATACAGCGTTTCCGAAGAATCCGCGTCGATGAAAGAATACACGTTGATTGTCGACAGTGCGGTCGTCTGCGATTTGTCGATAAGGTCGAAAGACTCCACATATTTCACAAGTTGGCGTTCTTTTTCGGCGTCGCCTTTCGGCACAACCACGACAAGCGAGTTAAGCGTACCGAAGCCCGTTTCTTCGATGACCTTTTTCGGCGCGACGATAAGCGAGCCGCTGTTGTAGTTGAACGAATATTTGTTGAAACCCTGCGCGACTCCCGCAAGGATTGCGATAAGCAAAAACGCCGGCACGATAACTTTCCTTGCTTTGACGATTGCACGCGCGGGCTTCGTTATGTTCGGCACGAAAGATTTATGACGGGTTTTTTGAATGGGTTTGTCGAAAATCACAAGAAGAGCCGGCATAAAGAATATGACCGTCGCCATAGAGATGACGATACCTTTTGCGAGCGACAACCCGATTTCCGAGCCGATTGACAGCGTCATCAGCATAAGCGCGGCAAGCCCCGCCACCGTCGTAAGGGAACTTGACAGAATCTCGGGCAGCCCTTTCGTGAGTGCGGTAACCGTCGCGGTTTTTGCGTCTTCGCCTTTATCCCTTTCTTCCATATAGCGGTGCAAAAGAATAATCGAGTAGTCAAGCGACAGCGCGAGTTGCAGCACGAGCGCAACCAGATTCGCAATGTAAGAAATACCGTTGACGAACAAGAAATTCGTCCCCATGTTTATCGCCATCGCCGCGCCGAAAACGAGGATAAGCACGATGAGTTCGAAATAAGTCTTCGACGTGAACAGCATAACCAGAAGAATGATCACGACGATTGCGATTCCAAGCTTCATTATGCTTTGTTCAGTTTCAAGTTTTGTGTAGTATGAAAATGCAGATTGACCGGATAAATATGCTTTTTCGTCGGATAAAGCGTCGATTACGTCTTTTACCGCGTCGAACGCACCCGCCGTCGAGTCATAGTCTTTCAGCGTTACGGTATAGAGTGCCGAGTTGTTTTTGTAGTTCATACTCTCAACGTAAGTAACCGTCGCAACGCCTTCGACTTTTTCAAGCCTCGTTTTGATTTCGCCTGCTTTTTCCGGCGTAACGTCCTTAACCATAACGTATGCCATGCCCTTGTCGTCAAACTCTTTTTTCAGGAGTTCGAGAGCGGTTGACGAATCGCAATTCGCGGGCAGATACCCCGTCAGGTCATAGTTGATTTTCGTATGCGGAATCATCACCGCGCCGAATATCGACAGCGCGACGAACAGCACGAGAAACACCCATTTGAGTTTTACGATACCTTTGGGAATTTTTTTCAGACCGTGTGAAAACTTCGATAACTTCTTTTGCATCCTCTTTACCTACACAGAAATTACTTAATGTTATTTTATATAAGATATGATAAAAAGGCAACAAAAAACAGCCTTGCAAAGGCTGCTTTTTCAAAATTATTTTCGGGAGTTTCAGAATTTGACGCGCGGATTTACGTAGCGTCCGTTTTTCAAAGACTTCTTAATCGAGATTGCGTTTTTCGGGCATCTTGACAGACACCCCAAACACATATCGCACTTTTCTTTTGTCCATACGGGCTTTCCGTTTTCGATTTTTATTGCGGACACCGGGCAAATGCTTTCGCAAAGTCCGCAATTTACGCAGTCGTCGGACGCCGAAAATTTTGTTTTTCTTCCGCCGAATTTTTCGTAAATAGGATACAAAAGCGCGGTGTTGAGTTTATAAAAACTTCCCTTTTCTGCATTGAAGTCGCCCTTTTCCTCGTTCCTGATTTTGTCCGCGATAACGGCGATTTTTTCGTCAAGCGCGTCAAGTCGTTTTTCCGTTTCTTCGGCGGATTCGATTTTGAACATCGGGCAAAAATTATCGACCGCGACAACGCCGAACACCGCGTCGGGGCGCACGTATCTTTCGCACACTCCCTGCGCGTTCCCGGTGCTTCCGCCGCATTCGAGAACTATCGCGAAATATCTTCCCGCGGTTTTCAGGGTTTTCAGAAATCCTTTCACCGATTCTGGAATACCCCAGTAGTACACGGGGCTGACAAGGACCAGCCTTCCCCCGTCCCCTTGCAAAAATTTCTCGTTATCGCGGGTATATGCCACGATGTTTTTCGTTTCGTCGCCCGTTACGTTTGCGATTTTTTCGGCAATATATTTCGCATTGCCCGTACCCGTAAAATATAAAATCATTTTTCTCACCTTCCGTTTGGAAATATTATATCCCGAAATTTTCGATAAATCAATACCCACGCGCATTTTTTGTTGTATAATCCAAGTATGATTTACAAGGGATTTCTGCCGTTCTTCGACGAAAACAGCGAAATATTGATTCTCGGAAGTTTCCCGAGCGTCATCTCGCGCGAGACGAACTTTTATTACGGCAACAAACAAAACAGATTCTGGAAAATCCTGGCAGAAGCCTTTGGCGAACCCGCGCCCGAAACGATAGGCGAAAAGCAAGCCCTGCTTAAAAACCACAAAATCGCCCTTTGGGACGTCGTTGCCGAGTGCGAAATAACGGGCAGCCTTGACAGCACTATTAAAAATTATAAGGTAGCGGACTTACAAAAAGTCCTTGACAAAGCAAACGTCAAAAAAATTATCTTAAACGGCGGAAAGGCAAAGGAAATATTCCTGAAAAATTACAAATATCTTTCGGATTCCGCCGTGTTTTTGCCGTCCACAAGCCCCTTAAACACCCGCTTTGACAAAACAATCTGGCTGAACGCATTAAAAACCGCTCTCGACGATTAGTTGCATTTTATTGACTTTTCCGCCGCCTTGGGACTATAATTTTCCCGAGGTGATTTTATGAATATCGACGATTTCAAAAAAGCAAAAATCGAAGCAATGAAGGCGCACGACAAAGATACCGTCACGGCTTTTAACGCGCTCATAAACAAACTTATGCTCTTCAATATCGAAAAACGCAGCAAAGGCGAGGAAATGTCCGACGCCGACTACGTCCAGATCCTGAAAAAAACGCAAAAGGAACTCTTTGAAGAAAAGGACGCCTTTGAAAAGGCAGGCAGAGCCGACACCGTGCTGTCTTTGAACAACCAAATCGCGGCAATCGAAAAGTACCTGCCCAAAATGATGAGCGAGGACGAAATCAAAGCCGTCATTATGACCTTGCCCGACAAATCGGTGCCAAGCGTAATGCGCCACTTCAAGGCGGAATACGCCGGTAAATGCGATATGGCGGAAGTCAACAAAGTCCTGAGAAGTTTATAATTTTTCACGCGCCCACAAAAAACGACCGTTCCCACGGTCGTTTTTTATTGTCAAGTCGTGCATACTTTGATGCAGATTTCAATAGTTCGTCAGTAATTTGTTTTTCCACTAATAGCCAACAGATAATAATACAAACGTTGCCAAACTCAAAAAGGCGCAAATATACAAGCATTAAAAACCGAGAATGCGTCGCACACTGCGCTTTTGAAATCACCTTATCGCGAACGATAACGCTTACTCTTTTGCTTGTGTGCTCCTTTTCCCCACGGGTACACAGTATCCCGCGGGGGCCCCATTTTCCACGAATTTTCAAGTTCCGCCGAAAAAGCAGAATATCGCAAATTATCGGTTTTTAATCGCGTCGACGGGTTTCTTTCGGGCGATAAAGTTTTTACGATATTTTTAATCTCAATCATAAAACCTCCGTGGCCGATGTTTTTACCGACCATAGGTATATTACGCTTTATACAACGATATACTGTAAAACGAAATAGACCTTAATTTTCGCGCCCCGCCGCGCACGTCTTTCAATTTTTCAAAAGCGCAGATTTTTCGCATTAAAAAAGCATCTCGATTTGAGATGCTTCTTCGTTTTATTTTTCGGGTTTTTCGGGCGCGATTTTAAGCGAGCCGTTTTCCGCGTCGACGACTATTACGTCGCCTTCGTCAAGGTTGCCCGAAAGTATGATTCTTGCAACCGGCGTTTCGATGTGGCTTTCGATGAAACGCTTCAACGGTCTTGCGCCGAACGTTACGTCGTAGCCGCCGTCGATAATGACGTCTTTTGCCGCATCTGTAACTTTAAGGTGCAGATTTTGCCTTTCAAGCCTTGAATTGAGTTTTTCAAGCAACAAGCCGATTATCTTCTTTACACTGTCGCGAGTAAGCGGAGTGAACGTTACGATGTCGTCCAGACGGTTCAGGAATTCGGGACGGAACGTCGATTTCAACAAGGCTGAAACCTGCTCTTTTGCCTCTGCCGAGATGTTGCCGTCTTTGTCGATGCCGTCCAGAATATACTGACTGCCCAGGTTACTGGTCATAATGATAATCGTGTTTTTGAAGTTGACCGTTCTGCCCTGACTGTCGGTAATTCTGCCGTCGTCAAGCACCTGCAAAAGCACGTTGAATACGTCGGGGTGCGCCTTTTCGATTTCGTCGAACAGAACGACGGAATAAGGTTTGCGCCTTACCGCTTCGGTAAGCTGACCGCCCTCGTCGTAGCCCACGTATCCCGGAGGCGCGCCGATAAGACGCGACACGCTGAACTTTTCCATATACTCGGTCATATCGATTCTCACGATATTTCTCTCGTCGTCGAAAAGGTAATTCGCAAGGGTTTTCGCAAGCTCGGTTTTACCGACGCCCGTCGGACCTAAGAACATGAAACTGCCGATAGGACGGTTTTCATCGGATATGCCCGCACGCGAACGCAGGATTGCGTCTGCGACTTTCGTGACCGCCTCGTCCTGACCGATAACTCTCTTATGCAACTCGTTGCCGAGATTCAAGAGTTTGGTTTTCTCGCTTTCCATAAGTTTCGTTACGGGGATACCCGTCCATTTTGCGACGATTTTCGCGATTTCGTCCGCCGTAACTTCGTCGCGGAGCAGGCTTGAATTCTCGTGTTTGCCCGCCTTGCTTTCGGCTTCTTCCAGACGTTTTTGAAGTTCGGGAAGTTTGCCGTATTGCAGTTCCGCCGCGCGCGTGAAGTCGTAAGACCTTTTCGCTTCTTCGATTTCAAGGTTCACTTTATCGATTTCGGCTTTGGTTTCCTGAACGCCGACTATCTTTTTCTTTTCGTTTTCAAGCTGGGCTTTCATCTCGTTGAACTTCGCGTTAAGTTCCGCAAGTTCCTTTTCGATGCTCGCCTTACGCTCCATCGACAGTTTGTCGCTTTCTTTTTTTAATGCGGATTCTTCGATTTCAAGTTGCATTATCTTGTGTGAAATGTCGTCCATTTCGGCAGGCATGCTGTCGATTTCGGTACGAATCATGGCGCACGCTTCGTCGACAAGGTCGATTGCCTTATCGGGCAGGAATCTGTCGGTAATGTAACGATCGGACAAGGTCGCCGCCGCAACGAGAGCCTGGTCGTGAATTCTCACGCCGTGATAGATTTCGTATCTTTCTTTCAGTCCTCTTAAAATCGCGATCGTGTCTTCGACGTCGGGCTGATCGACGGTCACCGGTTGGAAACGACGTTCAAGCGCGGGATCTTTTTCGATATACTTGCGGTATTCGTCCAAAGTCGTCGCGCCTATGCAGTGCAACTCGCCACGGGCAAGCATAGGTTTCAGGAGATTGCCTGCGTCCATGCTGCCTTCGGTCTTGCCTGCGCCGACGATCGTGTGCAATTCGTCGATGAACAAAAGCGTCCTGCCTTCCTGTTTTTTGATTTCGTTAAGGACGGCTTTCAGCCTTTCTTCAAATTCGCCGCGGTACTTCGCGCCCGCAATCAACGCACCCATATCCAGCGCGAAAACCTTTTTGTCTTTCAATCCTTCGGGGACGTCGCCGCGTACGATACGCTGTGCAAGCCCTTCAACGATTGCGGTCTTGCCGACGCCAGGATCACCGATAAGCACGGGGTTGTTTTTCGTCTTTCTGGAAAGAATCCTTATGACGTTTCTTATTTCCTCGTCACGGCCGATTACGGGGTCGAGTTTTCCGTTTCTTGCCCTTTCGACAAGGTCGTATCCGTATTTATTGAGCGCTTCGTAAGTGTCTTCCGGGTTGTCCGTGGTGTTGGGCGCGGTTTTGATTTTTTTCAAAGCGTCCAGAAACGCCGCCTTGTCCACGCCGTACGCCGAAAACAGTTTTTTTAGATTCGCCGTCTGGTTGTCGAGAATACCTTCAAAAAGATGCTCGACTCCGACGTACGCGTCGCCGTCTTTTTTGGCATACTTTTCGGCAGCGGCAACGACTTTCGCCGCTTCGTTACCGAGATACATGCTCGCGCCTTCGCCCGAAACCCTCGGGAAAGATTTAATCACGTTTTCGACCGCGCCTTTAAGACTGTCGGCGCTTACTTGCAGTCCTGTTAAAATCTTATAAATGAGTCCGTTTTCGTCGTTAAGCAAAGCGTATAAAAAATGCTCGGGCTTGATTTCCTGATTGTCGTGTTCGAGAGCTATGTTTTGCGCGCCCTGCACGGTCTCAACGGCTTTTGCGGTATATTTATTAGTATCCATATATTATTTATCCTCCTTTTTACGATAATACATACGCGAGCGTTGGCAGTCAGTGTTACGAACCGTTAGCACTCGCAACCTTTGATTGCTAATTATTGTAACACTTATTTACGATTTGTCAATACCTATATGAAAAAAAGTTAATGAAAAATACAACAAAGAAAGCACGCAAAGCATGCTTACGGCGCACACTGCACTTTTGAAATCGCATTATCGCAGGCGATAACGCTCACTCTTTTGCTTGTGTGCGCCTTTTCCCCGCGAGTACACAGTATCCCGCGGGGTCCCCAATTTGGCAATGCCTCGCAATGACATTAAGTGCGTTGCACGGAATTAAAATCACCCTAATAAAAAAGCACCCCGTTCGTGTGCTAAACATAGTTCCCAAAATCGGCAGAATTTTGATGAAAAAATCTATCCCAAAAACGGCATAAATTAGATGGATTTTTGACGTTTCTTTCGAGGTTCTGAAAATCCTAGTGTACTAATGCGTACACGGATTTTCAGGTTCTCGGAAAAACTCAAAAAGGCGCGAATTTCGTCACAAACTTCGCTTTTGACCAAACAACCTCTTTATATTCGCTTGTTTGTCTTTTGCTTGTTTGCTCCTTCTCCCCACGGGTACCCAGTATCCCGCGGGGTCCCCAAAATTAAAATCGTCAGAATTTTGATTAAAAAACTTTCCCAAAATCGTCATAATTTTGATGAGATTTTGACGTTTCTTGGCAAGTTCTTACGAGGGCGCGTACTTTGGCGTACGTAACCGAGTAAGGTTTTGCCAAAAACTCAAAAGGTCGCAAAATTATGACGATTTTGCAACGAGGGCGGCAGCACCTAAGATACCAGCCTCATTTTTAAGCGTCGCCTTAACAACCTTAATATACGGATTTCTTTTGCCGCCGTAACTGTAACGGGTGACGTACGCTTGCAGGCGTTTTATGAACCAGTCGCCCTGATTGCTTATACCGCCGCCCATAAAGATTATTTCGGGACGGATATAGTTGCCGATATTCACAAGCCCTTCTCCGACGTATCTGATATATCTTGAAACAAGGGCTTTTGCGGTTTTGTCGCCCGCGTTCATCGCGTCGAATGCCGTACGCCCCGTGACTTTCCCTTCTTTTTTGGCGATTTCGTTCATCAGACTTTCGGGGTGTTTTTCCATCGCGCGTTTGGTATCGCGGATAAGAGCAGTTGCTGACGCATACGCTTCCCAGCAACCGCGCCTACCGCAACCGCATTTTTCGCCGCCCATACGAATGACGGTGTGTCCGCCCTCGCCGCCTGCGCCTTTGAAGCCGGAAATCAAATTACCTTTGACAAGTGTACCTGTCCCTACGCCTGTGCCGAGTGTCACCATGACAGCATTTTGCACGCCTTTCATATCGCCGAACACCGATTCGCCGATGACAGCGCAGTCCGCGTCGTTGCCGATATACACGGGAAAATCGAAATATTTTTTGAATTCCGCACGGAAATCGTAATCGCGGAAGAAAATATTGCAGGTATAAAAAATTTTTGCGGTGTCGGGATCGACCGTGCCGGGGACGCCCATGCCCATTCCCGCGATCTCGTCCGTCGAAATGCCGGCGTCTTCCAAAAGTTTTGCGACAAGCCCCGCGATATCTTTTGCGTTGTCGTCGGACGGTTGCGTCGGTTTTGTAACAACGCTGTCTTTCACGATTATGTTGCCGTTTTCGTCGACGATGCCGCCTTTAATGCTCATACCGCCCACATCGATACCTATATAATACATGTTCAAATCCTTACTTTTTTTCTTAATTTTACCACAAATACACGGCGCGCGCAACGGTTGCGCCAGGACATTTTCAGGTGTCGCGCAAAATTCTTCTTGATTTATCACGTTATCGTGTGATACAATACTTCTAAGAATAATGATTATTGGGGATTTATATTATGTTGAAACCGGAAGAAATTATTGCGGCAAGGATTCTTATGAACACCAACGAGGTTTTTTTGTCCTCGGTCGGTGCCGGGGGCGGTCCACGTTCCAGCATTATCACGAAACTTCGCTCGGAAGGACACAACGTCATTTATTTCGGCGCGCCGATTAACAGCCAGAAAGTCCAGAATATCCGACAAAATCAGAACGCAAGCATTTGCTATTACAGCGGCTCGGACAGCATCACGCTTTTGGGCAGGGTTGAGTTTGTCACCGACAACACTTTAAGGAAGCAACTCTGGCACGAATGGTGCAAAAAAACCAACGCGATCGCGCTTAACGAGTACGACTTCTGCCCGATGAAGTTCACGACGACGGAAGCCACTTTCTGGATACGAAACAAGCTTTCGACCTTCACTTACGAATAATCGCGATTAAAGAATAATCAAAGTTCGTACCGAATATAAATACCGTATGAAATATACGGTAATTCGGGTTGGCTTTGGCGAGAACGCCTCATCTTTGGCAAGAAAATACAAAACGACCGAAAGGTCGCTTTTTTTATTGAACGATAATCCGCTTTTCTTTGAGGGGGAACGGCTTATCGCGGCGGAATTTCACGGGAAAACCTGCGTCGCAAGACCTTTCGACACGGCGGAAACCGTCGCAAAAAGGACGGGAACAAGAAAAGAAGAAGTGATCCGTCTGAACGGCACCGACAAATTCTTCCCCGGTCAGAACGTGATTCTTTCGGATTATGACGAATAAGAAAAGTATTTTCAAATCGGTCGCGGTCGTAACGGCATTTTCGGTCGCGACAAGACTTTTTGCGTTTTTGTTCAAAGTTTTCGTGTCGCGGCAGTTCGGCGCGAGCGTTGTCGGCGTATATCAGATGGCGTTGAGTTTTTATTTTTTCGCGTCGGCGGTTGCGCTCAGCGGACTTCCGACGGTGATAAGCCGAAAGATTGCCGAGGACGAAAAAACGGGCGGCGAAAACGTACCGTCGCTTATTTCGACCGCGCTTGTTTTATCGCTGTCGTCGGTACTTCCGATACTTTCGGTAATATATCCCATCGCTTTCCTTTTGCCGTCGGTTTTTGCAGACGAGCGGGTTTTGCCGCTTGTCGTGATTATGCTGCCCGCACTTCTGAGCACGAGTATTTACAACGTTATCCGCAGTTGGTTCTGGGGAAAAAGGTCTTTTCTTGCGTTCAGTTTCACCGAGATGCTGGAAGAAGTCCTTCGTATTACTTTCACGCTGATATTTTCGCTGGGACTTATCGCCGCCGTAACGCCGCTTAAAGGGCTTGCGGTAGGTTTTTTGGTGTCCGATATAACGTGCGCCGTCGTACTTTTCATACTGTTTTTGATAAAAAAAGGTAAATTCGGCCGTATTAAAGACGTTTCGGCGGCGTTAAAGCCCGCGCTTCCGATAACGGCGATGCGCGTTTTCGGCGGAGTCATCGGCGCGTTTACGGCAATTGTGATTCCCGTCCTGCTCATAAAATACGGCATGGAAAAAAGCGACGCGTCGGCAACTTTCGGACGCGTTACAGGAATGGCGATGCCCCTTCTTATGGCGCCGACCACTCTCACGGGCGCGCTGTCCGTCGTGCTTATCCCGGAAATCGCGACGATTAAACACGACGACAAATCCGCGATGTCCGCGCGCATTGACGGCAGTATAAACTTTGCGATAATAATCGCAGCCCTTTTCACGATTTTGTATATCCCGCTTGGAAAAGAAATCACGACTTTCGTGTTCAAAGACGAGTTTTCGGGCGTGTATCTTTCAAACGTCGCGCTTATGCTGTACCCGCTGGGGCTCAACCAGATTTCGACGTCGATATTAAACTCGATGGGGCTTGAAAAGAAATCCTTTTTCAATTACGCCGTCGGCGCGGCGATACTTATGATTCTGACGCTCGCGCTGCCGAAGTACGTCGGAATTTACGCTGTCGCGATCGGGGGCGCGGCGGGAAGCGTCATCTCGTCTTTTCTGAACCTTAACGCGCTCAATAAAAAAGCGCGGATTCTGGACAATCCCAAAAAGACCGCGCTTGCAATATTGTTGTCGTTTCCGCTTGTCGCGCTGACCTGTCTTCTGAAAAATCTGCTGTTTTCCAAAATTCCGCCGTTTTTCGCGATTGCGATTTCGGGCGGAATACCCATGCTTTTGTACCTTGCGGCGTGCGTCGCTTTCAGGATCTTCGACGTTACTCGCTTTTACAAAACGACGCGGAAAAAATCTTTGAAAAAACGGGATAAATCAAAAAAGTAAGCCCGACGTTTATCGCAGTAACGGGCGTTTGCGTAACCGCGCGCACCCCCATATAGGCAAAAAACGTCTGCCCTTTGCTGAGCCCCATAAGATACAATGCGTACGTGTTTATGAAAAGCGTGCAGACGACGTAAACCAGAATATACGATATTGCGATATTTACGTACGGCATCGCGCCGCCGAGTTTTTTGATTTTAATATACGACGTGAGCCCCGGGATAACGCCGATAAGCACCGACGCGCAAAGAATCACCGGGTTTGGCGCATACCCGCCGCCGACGAAACAGCCGATCACGTCGCCGAGTCCGCCGACAAGTCCGCCGGCAATCGGCCCGAAAAAGTACCCCGCAAGAAAACATACCGTATAAGTCAGCGTGATTTTGAGCGTGCCTAAGCGCGGCGAGAATATGCCGACAACGACGTTCAACGCCACGAATACCGCAAGGTACGCAATCTTTTGCGCCGTGAAATAACGTTTTTTTTCGGAAGACTCCCCGACGGAAACGTCGGGTTCTTGTGCAACGATTTTGTTTTTGAGCATAAAAAAACCTCCTTTAAGAGGTTCGCGTTAAAAGCCGCGCGAAAACGCGGTACTTCGCAGCGAACGCGATAAGCCACCGCAGGTTTCCCTTTCGTTTGCGGGCGACATTCCATCCCGCAACACTTAACGCGACTTATCTACTCTGCAACGCTAATAATAAACTATCCGCGCCGAAAAATCAAGCGGCGGCGCATAAATCGCGAAAACTTAAAAATAATAGCGATATGCTCAACGTTTTAATTCGCGCAATAATATTGTACTTTTTCCTGCTGGCGGCGATGCGGCTTATGGGAAAGCGGCAGTTGTCCGAGTTTCAGCCCTTCGAGTTTGCGATAACTCTCGTCGCGGCAGACCTTGCGTGCATTCCGATGTCGGACAACACCATTCCGATAATTTACGGCATAATCCCGATATTCACGCTTGTGATACTGCATAATCTCTTGACGTTTTTCGCAATCAAAAGTCACCGCTTCCGAAAACTCATCAACGGCAAGCCCGTTATCCTCATCGGCGACGGCAAAATCGACTGCGACGTGCTTAAAAAATGCGGAATGACCGCAAACGATCTTCTGGAAAGCCTGCGCGAACAAGGATATTTCAAAATCGGCGAGATAAACTACGCCGTGCTGGAAACAAACGGGAAAGTGTCCGTGCTGCAAAAGTTTGCAAACGCGCCGGTAACGAACGCCGACCTTAATATCGAAGGCGGCAGCAACAACCTTCCTTACAACGTCGTCGTCGAAGGCAGGTTTATGGGGGATACGTTCAAAAACATTACCCCTCCCCTTGAAAAGGACGTCGTCGTAAAAACGCTTGAAAAAGAGAATATGACAATCCGCGACGTGTTCTTGTTTTCCATTGACAAAGACGCGGCGTTTATACAAAGTTACGACGGGCGCGTCGTGAACACGATAATCGAAAAATGAAAAAAGCAGTTATCCTTTTTATAATATTTCTTATAATCCTGGGCGCGGGGATTGCCGAACACTTTTTCGTGCATAAAACCTTTGACGACTTCAACGAGCGCATAGAAAAAATCGAAGCCGCCCTTCAAAACGACGACGTTGTTTCCGCACTTTCTTACGCCGAAGACCTGCAAAACTTCTGGGCAAGAAAACGAAAAATCGTGGAGGCAATTTCCTACTGTCAGGACGCACGACAGGTCAACGTAATACTTGGGGAACTCACGGGAAGTTTAAGGTGCGAAGACACCGACAACGCTTTCAGCAAAATCGAAAGTCTGTATCAACTCATACAAAACGTGCGGGATATGCTGGACTTCAACGCCATTGATATAATTTAATTATTTCGACAAAAAAGCGGCTTTACGAACGTAAAACCGCTTTTTAACATTGTTTTTTTGCAATTTTTGCATTACTTCAAAATTCTTTTAAGGAACTGTCCGGTATACGACTTTTCGTTTTCCGCGATATGTTCGGGCGTGCCGACGTCAACAATCGTGCCGCCTCTGTCGCCGCCGTCGGGACCAAGGTCAACGATGTTGTCCGCAACTTTCACGACGTCAAGATTATGCTCGATAACGACGACGGTGTTGCCCGACGACACAAGCCTTTGCAGGATTGCTATAAGTTTTGCAACGTCGTGGGTATGCAGTCCCGTCGTGGGCTCGTCCAGAATATACAGCGTCTTGCCGGTGCTGCGTTTGCTGAGTTCGGTTGCGAGTTTCACGCGCTGTGCCTCGCCGCCCGAAAGCGTGGTTGCGGGTTGACCGAGTTTGATGTACCCGAGCCCCACGTCGTAAAGCGTCTTGATTTTGTTGTAAATCTTCGGAATGTTTTTGAAATATTCGCACGCTTCCTCGACGGTCATTTCAAGGACGTCGTTGATGTTTTTGCCCTTATATTTCACTTCCAAAGTTTCTCTGTTATACCGCTTCCCGTGGCACACGTCGCAGGGAACGTAAATGTCGGGCAGGAAATGCATTTCAATTTGTATTATGCCGTCGCCGCCGCAATTCTCGCACCTGCCGCCCGAAATGTTGAACGAAAATCTGCCCGCCGTATATCCCCTTGCCTTTGCGTCGGGAGTCGAGGCAAACAGTTCCCTTATCGGGGTGAAAACGCCCGTGTACGTCGCGGGATTGCTGCGCGGAGTGCGACCGATCGGCGACTGATCGATATTGATGATTTTATCAAAGTTATCGATGCCTACGATCTCGTCGTACTTCCCTTCCGTAAGGTTGCTTTTGTTCAGTTTGTTATAAACCGAGGGATAAATAATTTCGTTGACAAGGCTGCTTTTTCCGCTGCCCGAAACGCCCGTAATCGCGGTTAAAAGTCCGACGGGAATATCGACGTCGATGTTTTTCAGATTGTTTTGCCTTGCGCCGCGAACCGACAAATATCTGCCGTCGGGGCGTTTTCTTTCTTCGGGCACGTCGATTTTGAGTTCGCCCGACAAATACTTGCCCGTTATCGACTCCTTGCAGGCGATAATGTCGTCCACGCTGCCTGCCGCAACGAGTTTTCCGCCGTGTATGCCCGCGCCGGGACCGATATCCACGATGTAATCCGCCGCGCGCATCGTGTCCTCGTCGTGTTCGACAACGATAAGCGTGTTTCCGAGGTCGCGCAGTCCTTTCAGACTGCTTAATAATCTTTCGTTATCCTTCTGGTGAAGCCCGATCGACGGCTCGTCAAGGATATACAACACTCCCGTAAGTCCGCTGCCGATTTGTGTGGCAAGCCTTATCCTTTGCGATTCGCCGCCCGAAAGCGTCGAGGCGGAGCGGGAAAGCGTAAGATAATCGAGCCCGACGTTTACCAAAAATTTCAGCCTTGCGCGGATTTCTTTGATTATCCTTTCGGCAATGAGCGTTTTTTGTTTGTCAAGAACGAGCGCGCCGAAAAATTCGTCGATTTTTTTCACCGACATATCCGAAAGTTCCGCAATGTTAAGCCCGCCGACGGTAACCGCGAGCGCTTCCTTTTTCAGGCGTTTTCCGCCGCACGTTTTGCACGGCACGGACACCATATATCTTTCGATTTCGTACTTAACGCCGTCGCTTGTCGTTTCGCGATAGCGGCGCATAAGATTGTTGACGATACCTTCGTATTTCGTCATGAATTGCCCGCGGAAACTGCGTGAGTTATAATCCATCGGGATTCTTTCGTCGACGCCGTACAAAATCGCGTCAAGTTTCCACTTCGGCAAGTCTTTAATCGGAGTCGTGAGCGAAAAATCCAGCACCTTCGATAACGCTTTCATTTGCGAGCGCACGATGTCGCCACTGCCGAGATTCCACCCCGACGGCGCGGCAAGTCCGCCGTTTCCGACGCCCAGATTTTCGTCGACGATAATCTTTTTCAGGTCGATTTCGTTGCGGAAGCCCAGCCCGCCGCATTCGGGACAAGCCCCGTACGGATTATTGAAAGAAAACAGTCTGGGTTCCAGTTCTTCGATGCTGACGTCGCAATCGGGACAACTGTATTTCGTGCTGTAAATCGTCGTCTTTTTTGCGTTTTCGACGACGACAAGTCCGTTTGCGAGTTTGAGCGCGGCTTCAACGCTGTCCGTCAGACGTCTTTCCGAGCCTTCTTTTACGGCGATACGGTCGATTGTCACCGATATATCGTGTTTTACTTTTTTGTCAAGGAGGATTTCTTCGTCAAGGGTATAGTCGATGCCGTCCACACGCACGCGGACGTAGCCGGACTTTTTGAAGTCTTCAAGTTCCTTCCTGTATTCGCCCTTTCTGCCCCTGACGACGGGTGCCATGATTATGACCTTATTGTCGCCCGACTGCACGGTGCTTTCGATGATTTTGTCGGTAATCTGGTCAACCGTCTGATGTTCGATTTCCCTGCCGCACTTCGGACAATGCGGAGTGCCGATGCGGGCGTACAAAAGCCTTAAATAATCGTAAATTTCGGTAACGGTACCCACCGTCGAGCGCGGGTTTTTGGACGTCGTTTTCTGGTCGATGGAAACGGCGGGGGAAAGCCCTTCGATATATTCGACGTCGGGTTTTTCCATTTGTCCCAAAAACATACGGGCGTAGCTTGACAGACTTTCGATATAACGTCTTTGCCCTTCGGCGAAAATCGTGTCGAAAGCAAGTGACGACTTACCGCTGCCGGAAAGCCCCGTGAACACGACAAGTTTGTCGCGCGGTATTTCGACGTCGATGTTTTTAAGGTTATTCTCTTTTGCTCCTTTTACAAAAATTTTGTCCGTCATTTACGTTATCTTCCAAGTTCTTTTTTAAGTTCGGATATTCTGTCGCGAAGTTTGATTGCCGCCTCGAAATCCAGCCCTTCCGCCGCGACTTGCATAAGTCCTTTCAGACGTTCAAGTTCCGAAGCGATATCTTTACGGTCGCGTTTTGCGTCTTTATCCAGCTTTTTGGTGATTTCGATTGTATTTACGATTTCCTTTTCGACGGTGTGCGGCACGATGCCGTGCGCCGCGTTATAGTCGGATTGTATCTTTCTTCTGCGGTTTGTTTCGTCGATTGCGCGCTGCATGCTGCCCGTTATCGTATCGGCGTACATAATAACCCTTGCGTCGACGTTTCTTGCGGCGCGGCCAACGGTCTGGATAAGCGCAGTTTCGCTTCTTAAAAACCCTTCCTTATCAGCGTCGAGAATCGCAACGAGCATTACTTCGGGAAGATCGAGCCCTTCTCTTAAAAGGTTGATCCCTACAACCACGTCGACGTCGCCTTTTCTCAAAGAATTGATGATTTCGATTCGTTCCAGCGTGTCGATGTCACTGTGCATATACTTGACCTTGATCCCCTTTTCCTTCAAAAACGAAGTAAGGTTTTCCGCCATTTTTTTGGTGAGCGTCGTAACAAGTGTTCTGCCGCCCTTTTCGACGGTCAGGTTTATTTCGGAAATAAGGTCGTCGATTTGTCCTTCGACGGGGCGTATAAAAATTTCGGGATCGATAATGCCCGTAGGACGTATGAGTTGTTCCGCCACCTGGTCGGCTTCCTGCAACTCAAACGGAGCGGGAGTCGCCGACACGCACACAAGCTGATAAATCCTTTTTTCAAACTCGTCGAAACGGAGCGGACGGTTGTCGAAAGCGGCGGGCAGACGGAAACCGTATTCCACAAGGTTTTCCTTCCTGCTTCTGTCGCCGTTGTACATACCGCGGATTTGCGGGATCGTCATATGGCTTTCGTCGATGAAACAGACGAAATTTTTCGGGAAGAAGTCCAACAAAGTGTACGGCGGTTCGCCGGGTTTCCTTCCGTCAAAGTATCTGCTGTAATTTTCGATGCCGCTGCAATAGCCCATTTCGCGCATCATTTCGACGTCGTACGCGACGCGCTCGCCGATTCGTTGCGCCTCGATAAGTTTATTGCGGTCGGTGAAATATTTCACCCTTTCTTCCCTGTCTTTCGTGATGAGCGTCAGGGCGTTTTCCATACGGCTTTCGCCGACGACGTAATGGGTTGCGGGGAAAATGACTGCGTGTTCGAGCCGCGACAACGGCTTTCCCGTAAGGGCGTCGATTTCATAAAGTTTTTCGATTTCGTCACCGAAAAATTCAACCCGTATCGCGACTTCCGAATTTGACGACGGGAATATATCCACAACGTCGCCGCGCATTCTGAATGTGCTGCGCTGAAAGTCGATGTCGGCGCGCTTATATTGTATATTCACGAGTTTACGCGCCAAATCGTCACGGTCAAGCGTCATTTCGGGGCGCAAAGAGATGGACAGGTTAAAGTATTCTTCGGGCGCGCCCAGCCCGTATATGCACGATACGGAACTGACGACGATGACGTCGTTTCTTTCGCAAAGACTGCTTGTCGCGCTGTTTCTGAGTTTGTCGATTTCGTCGTTGACTTCCAGCTCCTTTTCGATGTAAGTGTCGCTTCTCGGGATATACGCTTCGGGCTGATAGTAGTCGTAATACGATACGAAAAACTCCACGCGGTTATCGGGGAAAAACTCACGAAACTCGTTGCAAAGTTGCGCCGCAAGCGTTTTGTTGTGCGCGATAACGAGCGCGGGACGTTGCACCCTTTCGATGACGTTTGCCATCGTAAAGGTTTTGCCGCTTCCCGTTACGCCCAGAAGCACCTGCGTACGAAACCCGTCGTTCAGTCCCTCGACAAGTTTTTCGATTGCCTGTTCCTGATCGCCGTTCGGTCTGAATTTCGATTTTAACTGAAAAAGATGATTTTCCATCAACGAAACTTGCCCATGATAAGCGGGGCGATGATATATCTTATGATGATTGCGATCGTGCCGGAAACGATTGCCGTGCATACCGTAATCAGCAGTTTGTTGTAAACGCTTTTGCGCCACGCCCTTTCGACGCGCGCGAACGAAAGCCCTTTCTGATGCATCGTGATGCAATACGTCAGTTCGCCGTGGTTGTCGGCGGAAATGTATTCCAGATAATCGTCGAGCGCAAGCCCTTTGAGCATAGGTTCGAGTTCTTCGGGGGTGTAGGCGTAATCGTACGGCAACGCCTCAAAAATTTCAAGCGGTTTCACCAGACAGACGCCCTCGTCGTTTTTTTCGGCAAGGTTCAAAAGGACGTGCATAAGCGCCCTTTCTTTTTTATTCAGTGCGTGTTTTTCAACTGCCATAGTCCGCCTCTTATTTCATTTTCAGGAAAACGCCGATAAGAAGAGCGATCGCGCTTGCGATGAGCCCGCCGAGGAGCGCGCCCCAGAACGCCGCTTTTCTTATCATTTTCCTTAAAGAGATGCTGTCAAGCTTGATTTCTTTCGACTTGCCTTTTTCGCCCGCGACGGGAACGTCGACGGACGCGGTAGGGTGCGAGTCGTGCGGTTCCGCCTTTTCGATGGCGCGCGCTTTTGCAAGCGTGGCAAGGCAATACTCGTCCACCGTCGAATATTTGACTTTGATATAATCGTTGTCGGACAACGTGCGGATTATCCCCGAAAGTTCCACCTTTGTGCAACGGTCGGAATCGGACAATTTCGCGATGATTTCGTCCGCGTCGATGATTTTATAGGCGCCGTCCGAAAAGTCGTTAAGGACAGTCAGCACGGCGTTTAATTGCCTGTCAAGCATATACTACCTCATTTTAGTTACCCTATTATACCACCTGCAAGGTCAAATTGCAAGCCCTGACAAAAGTCTTTCAAAAAGTCGATTGAAAATTAGTATTTCAATTTGCTTTTATTTTATAATAAAGTGTGCTATCATTGACTAAATTATAAATTTTCGAGTGAATATGAATCTTTTAAGCAAGTTTTTGAATAGAACGGATTTTTCGGACTACGACGATTTCAGAAGAAACGCGAAACTTTGCGTTCCGTCCGATTTCAACTTCGGATTTGACGTCGTGGACGAATACGCAAGGCTTTGTCCCGAAAAACGCGCCCTTGTATGGTGCAATCAGAAAGGCGAAGAAAAAGTCATCACCTTTGGCGAAATGAAAGACTTGTCGCTGAAAATGTGCAACGTCATTTCGTCGTACGGCGTGAAAAAAGGCGACTTCGTAATGAGTATGCTCAACCGTCGTTGGGAATACTGGGTACTTGTCGTGGCGTGCTGCAAAATGGGCGTCGTACTTATCCCCGCAACGCACATGCTCACCCCGAAAGACGTCGCGTACCGCGTGAACGAGGCGGGCGTGAAGTTGCTGTTTGCGACGGAAGAAGAAGACGTTGCGGAACATATCTCGCTTGCCCTTCCCGATTGCAAAAACCTGAAAGGCGTATTGTCAGTAAACGGCGAGCACTTCGACAACCTTGACGAAAAACTTGAAAACGCGCCCGCGGAATTTTCCTTTGACGCGCGCCCGAACCCCCGCGATCTGATGCTCGTATATTTCACTTCGGGCACGACGGGTATGCCCAAAATGGTCATGCACGACTTTTTGTATCCTTTGGGACACGTCTTCACCGCAAAATACTGGCAGGACGTCGTCGACGACGGCTTGCACTTCACTATGGCGGAAACGGGCTGGGCAAAATGCAGCTGGGGCAAAATCTACGGTCAGTGGATATCGGGCACGGCGGTTTTCGCCTACGACTACCACGGCAGATTTACCCCCACGGACGTCTTGCCGCTTGTGAAAAAATACGGGATAACGACTTTTTGCGCCCCGCCCACGATTTACAGATTTTTGGTGAAAGAAGACTTGTCGAGTTTCGATTTATCCTCGATAAAACATTGCTCCACCGCCGGCGAAAGTTTGAATCCCGAAGTGTTCAAACAGTTTGAAAAAGCGACCGGGCTCAAAATTTACGAAGGTTTCGGTCAGACCGAAGGCACGGTAATGCTGGGCACGTTCAAATATCTGTCCCCCGTCACGGGCAGTCTCGGAAAGCCCAGCCCCCTGTACGACGTGCGCCTTATCGACGACGACGAAAACGAGGTTAAACCCGGCGAAGAAGGCGAAATCGCCATACTGAAATCGGAAAATCAATGCGGACTCGTCGCGGGCTACTTCAAGGACGAGGCGCGCACCGCCGCCCTTAAAAACGACGTTTACTTCCACACCGGCGACCTTGCCTATCAGGACAAAGACGGCTGGTTCTGGTACGTCGGAAGAAAGGACGATATCATCAAATCGTCGGGCTACCGCATCGGACCTTTCGAGGTCGAAAGCGCGCTTATGGAACACCCCGCGGTGCTGGAATGTGCAATCACCGCCGTCCCCGACGACCTGCGCGGACAAATCGTGAAAGCGACAATCGTCCTGACCAAAAACTATCAGCCGTCGGACGCCCTTGTCAAGGAACTGCAAAACCACGTGAAAAAAGTAACCGCGCCGTATAAATACCCGCGCATCGTGGAGTTTGTGAAAGAACTTCCGAAAACGACGTCGGGCAAAATCCGCCGTGTGGAAATCCGCGAAAACGACAAGAAATAAAAATATTCATTCCGATATATCCCAAGCAAAAAACTCCGCAATCGCGGAGTTTTTTAATGCGGTTTTTGTGCGTTTTTTGTGCGGTTTTGTGCGGTTTTGCGCGGTTATTTTTTGTTGTCGCGGTCGTCTTTGCGCTTTTTCGCTTCCATTATGTTGACAAAAAAGATTATGCCCACAAGCACGACAAGCCCGACCAGAATCCACACTTTATAGGTGTCGAAAAAGATCTGCACCTTTTCCCAAAGCGTTTGTGCCTGAGCGATTTTTTCCTCAAAATTTTTGATTGTGTCGCCGATTGCGGACAGTATGATTTCTTTCATTATTCTTCAACGCGGATAAGCGCGGCGACGTTTTTCACGCCGTCAAGAGCGGTGATTTCTTTCAACGCTTTTTCAATGATTTTCTCGTGGCTCAGGTGCGTGACGAAGATAATGTCCGTCTTTGAATTGACGTTCTCTTCGTTCTGAAAAACCTTTTCGATGCCGATTTTGTTTTTGCCGAAAACGGTTGAAATTCTGCCCAGAATTCCTTCGCGGTCGGTGGCGCATATACGGACGTAATACTTGCTCTTAAAATCGGTGATAAAGTCCGTATCGCGACTTGAACCGTCGTTTTTGAACGGTAAATAGCGTGGTTTGCGCTGATGCGCCGCATAAATAATATCGCTGACGATTGCGCTGCCGGTGGGCAGATCGCCCGCGCCCCTGCCGTAAAGCATAATATCGCCGACGCTGTCGCCGACAAGATACACAGCGTTGAAACTGCCCGACACCGCCGCAAGCGGATGGCTGCTTTTAATGAACGCGGGATGCACGCGCGCCTCGATTTTTCCGTTGTTGTTTTTGCTGATTGCAAGGAGTTTCAGCGTGTAGCCGAGTTTCTTGCCCGTATTAATGTCGTCCACGGAAATCTTCGTGATGCCCTCGCGATACACCCTTTGTACGGGCACTTTTTTGTGATAGGACAGCGTGGACAGAATCGACAGTTTGTACGACGCGTCAAAGCCTTCGACGTCGGCTGTCGGATCGAATTCGGCATATCCGAGTTCCTGCGCGGATTTCAGCGCGTCTTCGTACGACGTGCCGTTTTCGCTCATCGCCGACAAAATATAGTTCGTCGTGCCGTTTATTATGCCCTTAATCGACAAAATCGTATTTGCCTGCATGCCTTCGGTAATCGTGCGGATTATGGGCACGCCGCCGACGCAACTCGCCTCGAAATACAGCCCCGCCTTGCCGCGTTTTGCCGCCGCTTCGAGTTCGTGCCAGTGTTTTGAAAACAATTCCTTATTTGCGGTGACGATGCTTTTGCCCGCTTCCAGAGCCTTGATAAGGAACGTCCTTGCGGGTTCGATACCGCCGAAAAACTCGCAAACTATCGAGATATCTTTGTTGTTTACGACGTTGTCGATGTCGGTTGAAACAATGTCGTGATTTACGCCCAATTCTTCAACCCTTTTCATGTTGCGTTCAAGCACGTGCAGGACTTCGATATCGAGCCCTTCGTACTTTTTGAACGCTTCGTGGTTTTTTTCCAGAATCTTATAAGTGCCGCCCCCGACCGTACCCAGTCCGAGCAGCGCGATGCCGACTTTTTTCATTCGTTATTACCTTCTTTATTCATATCGTACAAAATTTTAAGCCCTTTGAGAGAAAGCGAGCGGTCAACGACGTCGATAATCGACTTGTCCGCGTTGACGACAAGTTCCGACAAACCGCCCGTCGCGATGACTTTCGCGTCTTTCATAAGCGGATTTTCGCGGAATTTTCTGACAATGTAGTCAACCTGCCCCGCATATCCGTAAACCGCGCCCGACTGCATACCCTCGATCGTGGAACGGGCAATCGCGTCTTTCGGCGGAACAAGTTCGAAACGGGGAAGTTTCGCGGCGGTGTTCACAAGGCTTTCCGACGCGGTTTTGACGCCGGCGCAAATCGCGCCGCCCAAAAACGTGCCGTCTGCGGTAACCGCATTGAACGTCGTCGCGCTGCCGAAATCCACAACGATAATCGGCCCGCCGTATATGAAGTGCGCCCCGACCGCGTCGACGATCCTGTCCGCGCCGAGTTCGATGGGGTTGTTATATTTGATTTTCAAACCCGTTTTAAGCGTGGCGTCCACGAAGACGGGCTTTTTCTTCATATAGTACGTGCACATATGTTCCACCGTGTAGTTGAGCATGGGCGCAACGGACGACATGATAATACCGTCGATATCCTGAAATTCAACGCCGACGTTTTTGAACAAGTCGTACAAAATCATTCCGAGTTCGTCCGCGGTGCGCTTTGCCTCGGTTGAAAGACGCCAGCTTTTTTTCAGGACGTCGCCGTCGTACACGCCGAGTTTCATATTCGTATTTCCTACGTCGATAACAAGTAACATTTTTTAATCCTTATCGTGATTTTACGTTATTATACCAAAAGCGCGCGCATTTTACAACTATTATTTTTTAAAACATATATGGTACGCGTTATAAATATAATTTTTATATGCAAAAAGTAAAATGGCTTTACGCCGCGTTTTTCGCGCTTTCGTTTGCGCTTATCGTGGAATGGACGGGAAGTTTCACCGTGCAAAGAAACCTATCCTGGTTTTTTGGGCTAAGTCTTCCGGTGTTTTGGTTGGACGCGACGGCGTTCACGGCGTTGTTCTCGGCCGCGACGGCACTTGAAGCGTTCGTCGTGTCCGACGCGCTCGTCAAAGACGCGGTAAATCCGACATTCGGCTTGTATGCGTCGGTCAAGTTTTCGTCCGCATTGTTCCTTGCGCTGTTTTTCGCGGCAAGAAATCCTCTTTTGGGACTTGTCACAATGACTGTCACTTTGGCGTTAATGTGGATTTTTTGTATTTTTATTCTGCGATCCCGCGCGGGGAAACTTGCAAAAGCCGCCGTTCCCGTCCTGCTTTTATGGTATTCGTATCTGTGGTCGCTGTCCTACGCCGTCGCGATTATAAATTAAAAAAAGGACGGCGCCGCCCGCCGTCCCGAAAAAATGGTGCTTTTATGTATTATTTGCACCCGCCGCCACCGCCGCATCCGCAGCAGCAACACAAAATCACAAGCCACGGCCAGAAGCCGTACGCTCCGCCGCCGCATCCGCAACCGTCGTTGCACCCGCCGCCGCATCCGCCACAGCAGCAAAGAAGGATAAGAATCCATAACATACAGTCACAGCCCGAACCGCCGCCGAAAAAGTTTCCGTTCATAGCACAACCTCCCTTTCATACTCGATAACCGCAAGGATTATCTATACTTCACAATACGCAAACTTCATTTTTTTTGTTACATAAAACCCTTGCCCGTCGGCGTTTCGCTTGACTTTTTCAAAATATGTAAATAGAATATAAATAAACTTTTTTATGAGGTATGCGTTTATGGCAAATCTGACAATGGATAAACTCGTCGCGCTTGCGAAAAACCGCGGCTTCGTCTTCCCGGGAAGCGAAATTTACGGCGGTCTTGCAAACACCTGGGACTACGGTCCTTTGGGCGTCGAACTTAAAAACAATATCAAAAAAGCGTGGTGGAAAAAATTCATCACCGAAAGCGAATATAACGTAGGTCTTGACTGCGCGATTCTTATGAATCCGAAAGTCTGGGAAGCAAGCGGACATATCGGCGGTTTTTCCGACCCTCTTATGGACTGCAAAGCGTGCAAATCCCGTCATCGCGCCGACGACCTTATCGAAAACTGGAACGCCAAAAAAGGTATCACCCTTAACATCGCCGGCTGGACGAACGAACAGATGGAAGAATATATCAGGGAAAACAAAATCCCGTGCCCGATCTGCGGCAACTCCGACTTCACCGGCGTGAGAAAATTCAACCTTATGTTCAAAACTTTCCAGGGCGTCACGGAAGACACGACAAGCACCGTGTACCTTCGTCCCGAAACCGCGCAAGGTATCTTCGTAAACTTCAAAAACGTGCAGCGCACCACAAGAGCGAAAGTGCCTTTCGGCATCGGACAAATCGGCAAGTCTTTCAGAAACGAAATTACCCCCGGCAACTTCATCTTCCGCGTCCGCGAGTTTGAACAGATGGAACTTGAATTCTTCTGCAAACCCGGCACCGACCTTGAGTGGTTCGATTACTGGAAGGAACACTGCAAAAATTGGCTTTACGGCCTTGGAATCAAGGAAGAAAACCTGCGCCTGCGCGACCACGATAAGGAAGAACTTTGCTTTTACAGCCGCGCCACGACCGACTTCGAGTTCAGATTCCCGTTCGGCTGGGGCGAACTTTGGGGCGTTGCCGACCGCACCGACTACGACCTTAACTGCCATCAGCGCGTCAGCGGCGAAAATATGGACTATGTCGATCCCGTCACGAACGAAAGATATATTCCTTACGTTATCGAGCCGTCGCTGGGCGTCGAGCGTATGTTCCTTGCCGTGCTTTCAAACGCCTATGACGAGGAAGAAGTCGACGGCGATACCCGCGTTGTTTTGCATTTGCATCACGCTCTCGCGCCGTATAAGGTTGCGGTGCTTCCTTTGCAAAAGAAACAACTTGGCGACAAAGCGACGGAAATTTACCGTATGCTTCAAAAGCACTTTTCCTGCACGTACGACGAAAGCGCAAGCATCGGCAAACGTTACCGCCGTCAGGACGAAATCGGCACTCCTTTCTGCGTGACGGTTGACTTCGACACCCTTGACGACGACACCGTAACCGTGCGTGAACGCGACAGCATGGCGCAAATCAGAATGCCTGTCGATAAACTTGTCGAATATCTGGAAAAAGAACTCGCTTACTAAGATAAAATGATAAAAGGCTCGGTTTACTGAGCCTTTTTGTATGATTAAAGATGTTATTCGGTCGTTTACTTAAACAAATCAGAAAAAGAAAAGGCTATACCAGCCAGCAACTTGCCGACGCTTTGCACGTCTCCCGCAGCACTTACAGCCGCTACGAAAACGACTTAAAGGACGTGGAGCCCGACATACTTTTGAGCCTTGCGAATTTTTACGACACCACCGTTGACGACTTCCTGCTCTGGAACGCGCTTATCAAGTCGCCCGATTATCCGATGAACGTCAACAAATTAAGGCGACTTGGAAAATTAAAATAATTTTTCGACGATCATTTCTTTCAGTTTATTCACGCCGTCCCCGGTTTTTGCCGAAATCACGACGGCGTTTTTTTCGTCTGTGGAAAAGCCTGCGTTTTCGTCGGCTTTGTTATAAACCGTTATAATCGGCGTGTCGGTAACGCCCAGCGACGTAAGGACTTCTTGCACGACTTTTTCCTGTCTTTCAAGGTCCTTTGAACTGCAATCCGCAACGTGCAGAATAAGGTCGGCGTACGTTGCTTCTTCCAGCGTGCTTCTGAAAGCGTCGACGAACTCGTGCGGGAGATTGTCGATGAAACCTACGGTGTCGGTCAGAAGATATTCCTTGCCGATATCGACGAAAATCTTGCGCGTCACGGGATCGAGCGTTGCGAAAAGTTTGTCTTCCGCCTTGACTCCCGCTTTCGTCAGAAGGTTCATCAGCGTGGACTTTCCGGCGTTTGTATACCCGACGATGGCAACGGTTTTTATGCCCGATTTTTTGCGGCGTTCACGGCGCAAATCCCTTTCTTTTTTCAGAATTTCGATGCGTTCCGACAGTTCGTAAATGCTGCGACGGATACGCCGTCTGTCGGTTTCGAGTTTGGTTTCGCCGCTTCCTTTCGTCGCTGCGCCGCCGGAGCCCCCTCCGCCGATCCTCGACAATTCTTTGCCTTGTCCCAAAAGTTTCGGCAAAGTATATTTCATCATCGCGAGTTGCACTTGAAGTTTGCCCTCGTTCGAGGTTGCGTGCCGCGCGAAAATTTCAAGAATGAGCATCGGACGGTCGATGACCTTCGTGCCGACGTATTCTTCGATATTGTTCAGTTGACTTCCCGTGAGCATATTGTTGAAAATGACGAATTCCGCATTTTTCACCTGCACGAGGCGTTTGATTTCTTCAAGTTTGCCAAGCCCCGCACAATAGCCCTTGTCGGGATTTTGTTTTTGAGTAACCGCGCCTTTGACGTCAAGTCCCATCGTGTCGGCGAGTCGTTTCAGCTCCTCGATTTCGACGTCGAGGTCGCTGCCCGTGCCGACGTTTACAAGGATTGCCCCGCGCGTTTCGGGCGTATTGTCGACAACGTCGGGGATCACCGATTTTCTTTCGTATTCGGTGATTTTCGAAATCATTTCGGCGTCGTCGATTTTTGCCGCGGACTTAAAATAAAACCTGTCGATTTTTTTGCCGTTGATAAAAGCGACTTCGACGTCGTTCGCCCTTCCGTGCAACACGCCGACGGCAATCATTGCGTCAAGGCGCATCGACGTGAGCGCAGAAGTGTCCATATCCGACAGTTTTCCGCTTCCTTTCGGATGAGTATGCACGCATCTCACGCCCTGAAAACGTTTGTCGCTGCGCTTCAACGAAAAATCTTCAAGCGATACCGTGCCGCTGTCGCCCACTCCCACCGCGACGACCTGTCCGTTTCTTGCGACGAACACGCAAATCTCGCGGTTGATTTTTTCGGTAATTTCGGCAATAGTCGAAAGAACCGTCCTGTCGATAAGAAGGTTTTTGTCGTACGCCCCGATAAGAGCGTCAAGCCGCGCAAGCACGGTTTGTTTTATTCCTTTCGTATTGCCGTAAACCATAATAAAATCCGTTAAGCCCTGGTGGAGTAGTTGGGGCTTTCTTTCGTAATCGTGATGTCGTGCGGATGGCTTTCGATAAGCGACGCGTTGGAAATTCTGACGAATTCCGCCGTGGTACGCAGTTCTTCGATATTATGTTTTCCGCAGTAGCCCATACCGGAGCGGATACCGCCGACCATCTGATAAACGACGTCAGCAAGGCTTCCCCTGTAAGGTACGCGTCCCTCGACGCCTTCGGGAACGAGTTTTCTCGCGTCTTCGCTGTCCTGGAAGTATCTGTCTTTGCTGCCCGCCGCCATTGCGGAGATACTGCCCATTCCGCGGTAGACTTTAAAACTTCTTCCCTGGAACATTTCGATGTCGCCGGGGCTTTCCATAGTTCCCGCAAACAGACTTCCGATCATGACCGCCGCCGCGCCCGCACCGATTGCTTTCACGATGTCGCCGCTGAATTTGATACCGCCGTCGGCGATGACTTTCTTGCCGTATTTGTCGGCAGTTTCGGCGCAGTCCATAACCGCCGTGATTTGCGGCACGCCGATACCCGCGATGACGCGCGTCGTACAGATACTGCCGGGACCCATACCGACTTTTATGATGTCCGCGCCCGCTTCAATCAGGTCGCGCGTGGCTTCCGCCGTTGCGACGTTACCCGCGATGACGGGAAGGCAAGGGAATTTCTTTTTGATTTTTTTGACCGTTTCAATAACGATCGCATTGTGTCCGTGCGCCGTATCGACGGCGATTACGTCAACTTTGTTTCTGACGAGTTCTTCAACCCTTTCCATCGTGTTGTTCGCGATGCCGACCGCCGCTCCCGCAAGCAGTCTGCCGCCCGCGTCCTTTGCGGAGTTGGGATACTGAATGGCTTTTTCGATGTCTTTGATGGTGATAAGCCCTTTCAGATTGAAATCTGCGTCGACGATGGGCAGTTTTTCGATGCGGTGCTCCCCGAGAATTTCTTTCGCCTCTTCAAGCGTGGTGCCGACGGGTGCGGTCACAAGGTTTTTCCACGTCATTATATTGCCGATGGGCTGGTTGTAATTTGTCTCGAATTTAAGATCGCGGTTGGTAAGAATACCCACGAGTTTCCCTTCTTTCGCGATGGGAACGCCGCTGATTCTGTACTTTGCCATAAGCGCGACCGCTTCGGTAACGAGGTTGTCCGGCCCAAGGTAAAACGGATCGGTAATGACGCCGTGTTCGCTGCGCTTCACTCGGTCTACATGCGCCGCCTGTTCTTCGATTGTCAGGTTTTTGTGAATGATACCGACGCCGCCTTCTCTTGCCATCGCGATTGCCATCTGGGATTCGGTAACGGTATCCATGCCCGCGCTCAGAAGCGGAATGTTGAGTTTAAGCCCTTTTGCAAGTTCCACCGACAAATCGACGTCTTTGGGAAGCACGTCGCTGCGCTTGGGGATAAGCAAAACGTCGTCAAAAGTTAAACCTTCCTTCAAAATCTTTGCCATTTGTACACCTCGTTAAAAATTATTTTCGGAAAAATTGTAAATTTTTCTTATGTTATAATATTTGGGATTAAAAGTCAACGGATTTTTTGATTTTGCCGTCCCGTTTTTTGAAAATTACGAAAACCGATAAAACGATTACGATAAGTATGCCCATTCCCGACACGACGGGATAATAATAATCGACAATATCCTTAAAAGAGAACAACCCCTGAAACGGCAACGACAAAAGCGTGACGAAAACGACGCCCGCGGTTTTCTTTTTTTCACACGGCGCGATTATTTCCGCCGCCGTTTCAAGCGCGGATACCATCGTCGTAAATACCGAAAGAAGTATCACCGCGCCCGCCGCGTATTTAAGCCCGACCTTGTCCGCCGCGACATACACGGGCATTTCGCCGCCGCTCTTTTTCACGACAAGCGTGATAAGCGCAAGCATCGTCGCCATAACGACCGCAGTCGCGCACCCCGACGCCCAAATTGTCTTTTTCGTCGCGGTTTTTCCAAGCCTTATCATCACGCCCATCGACAACATAACGTTCATTGCGGCGTACGTTATCCCGTTGAAAAAGTTGTATGCGCCGCTTGCTTTTTCTTTGTCGGAATACGCGAAAATCACTATTGTCAGAAGAAGTATCACAGGCACCGCGACAGAGTTCAGCCCCTTCATGAACCTTAACCCGTTTGCAGCGATGAAACCCGCCGCGACAACCCACGCCACACTTGTGTATTTAATATCGAATATTTTCACAAAAAGGGTTTCAACACCCGAAAACATTGCTATAAAAGTGATATATGCACAAATGAACATACATACATCATAAAGTGCTTTTGCCTTATTCTGCAACATATGTTCATTGATTCTATCGTTGAATTTTGCGCCGATTGCCAAAAAATACGCATTGAAAAGTCCCAGTAAAATCCCCGAAAAAATCGGCACGGCAATGCTTGATCTTCCGAAATACAACAATACTTCCTGCCCCGTTGCAAACCCCGCGCCGATGACCGTCCCGATAAACACGGCGGCGCACTTCAATCCTTCTTTCATAAAATAACCCTATGCCTTGCGACACAGGGTTATGAATAAATAACATTATGAATATTCAGTTTTTCGTTTCGGCGGTTTCGGGATTTTCGCCGTTTTCCCCGATATGATTTATGTACTTGTAATACGGATCGTCCGAAAAATCTTTTTCTTCCGTCATCTCCCCGCCGAGTTCTTCGACGGCGTTTCTTATCTCGACAAATTCCACGTAATTTATATCGACCTCGCTTGCGAAACTTTTCAGAATATCGATTGCGGCGGGATCGCCGTATCTTCCGAGAAGCCCCGCGTACGTCGGCACGTCTTCGGCGCGCTGCAACATTGTAACGAGCCAGTAAAACACGTCCTTTCTCCCCTTGAAGTTTGAAAGTACCTCAACGAGGATTCCCTGATTTTTTTCGGGCACGGAGTTTATGATTTCCAATATTTTCTCGGGCACGCAGTCGTCGCCGTCGGACAGATATTCAAAAGCGACCGTTTTCACTTCGTCGGGCATTTCGTCGTTTGTAAGGACGGAAATGAAAATATCTTCGACTTCTTCGTCGTCGATTTCTTTAAGTAAAAGCGCGGCAAGAAGTTTTGCGTCCTTGTTGTTTTCGTACAAAAGCCCGTTCAGGTATTCGGTCGCGCCTTCCGCGCGCACGACCTCGTCGCAAATGGTGTCGGTAACTTCGATATTGTTTTCAAGGCATTTCGAAACGTAGTCGAAAATTTCGCCGTCTTCGCGAAGTTCCGCCGCGTACTCTTTCGGCGTTTTGCCGTCAAGGGTTTTGATCCTGACGTTTTCAAACCTGTTGAAAAGCATGCCGAGATCGTCTTCCAGCGCCTCATGCGAGGAATACTTTTCCTTATTTTTCCTTACGGCTTCCTGCACGTAAAGTTCAAACAATTTGTCAAGATTTTCAAATTTCATATTTTTCGTCAACCTCTTTTAATAATTCGACGTATCTAAGATACTTTTCGTCGATGACGGTCATGGGCGTCGAGCGTCTGACGCGATGCGTGGACAAGTCGCACAAGGCGTCTTTCATCGCAACCATACTGTCAATCGAATTCAACTCTTTCACAAGGTCTTTCGGGCTTAATTCGCTCATTAAAAACCCCGATATTCTTTTCAGTCTTTCGCTCAGCGCGTCCACGGCGGATTTCGGCTTTTGCTCACGCATAATCACCTGCGAAAAGGCAAAATACGCGGCGGCTTTCACGACATCGTTAATTCCTTTTTCCCAGCCGTAATCGCCCATTTTTACGATTTTCAGTTTTTCGTCGATATTCGCGACGGCAACCTCGCCCGGCATTGCGTCCGAAAGATAAACCGTCAGCGCAAGGGTTTTGAGATACGGCGACGCATACGGCGAAATAAGCAGTTTTTCGTACATATCGAACATTTGCTTGGAAACGTACGTGGTAAGCCCCGTCATCAGGACGTACACGTTCTGCTCGTTCTCGTTAAGTAACACGTATTCGATATTTCTGTAAGCGTCCTTGTCGTATTTCAGGTAATTCATAAACCCGATGTTGTCCTGCATCTTCATTTTGAGATCGGACAAAATCCGCACGCGTTTAAGCATCACTTCCATATCGCCGTACGGTATAAGACCGTCTTCGCCGTCGTTGATTTTGTCAAGCAACAGACGGGCTTCGAAATTGTCGGGATACAGTCGGACGATTTCCAGAAAAGTCGCGCGGGCGGGCTTGATATATCCGCAGTTGTACTGCGCTTTTCCGTACAGAATCAAAAACTGCGGCTGATACGGAAAGTCGGGCAAAACGTTTTCGACGGCGTCAAGCACTCCTTCGTGGTCGAGCGCAAGACGGCATGCGTCAAGTTTCACCATATATTCCATCGTGTTTTTGGGCTTTTCGGTTTTGATTTCCGAAAACACTTTTTCGGCGTCCGCCTTTTCGTCAAGGAGTTTTAAGGCAATGAAATAATAACACTTCAACGAAAAGTCGTCGGGCAAGCCTTTAAGCGCGGTTTCGGCGGCAATTTTCATCGACTGCAACCGGTCAAGCGCAAGATAACACATCGCCTTGTTTTTCTCGGCAATGTAATAATATTTCCCGTTTTTCTCGTTTATGTTTTTGAGAAGGTCAAGTGACTCCTGCGGTTTACCCGTCGAAAACAGTTTGAACGCGTCGGAAATAATATGCTCGCACTCCGCCGACGGACGGGGATAAACCTGCTTGAATCCGATTTCGGTACGGCGTTTTTCGGGTTTGTCGTCTTCTTCGCCGTCGTCAAAGTTCAGTAGTTTTTCCATAAGTTCCGAAAACTTCATAAAGTCGGGATTTCCGCCAAGCCCTTCCAGATCGTTTATCGTAAGGTTTTTCAGATTTTTCAGGTCTTTTTCTTTGACAAGGTTTTCGCCTCCCTTTTCCTTTCTCGATACGACAAGCCTTAGGTGTCTTTCAAACTCCTGCTCTTCTTCGTCGTCGGGGAAAAGGGTTTCGCCGTCTTCGGTCTGCACCGTCAGAAACTCCGAAAAGTCGTAATCGACGCCGTAAGTATCCTTGTAATATTTTGCAAGGCGGAACTTGCCGTTAACGAGCGCGTTCGAAATAATGCCCTTGATCGCGTCCTTCGACTTTGTTTTTGCATAGGCGGTCATATATGCGACGTTGCTTTCGTTGAAGGCGTTCATATCGGCGTAAATCCGTCCGATGAGAATGAGCGCGTCCTTGTTTTTTTCGTCGCGTTTAACGACTTCGAACAATAAGGTAAGTGCGTCGGCGAAGTTCTCGTCGGCGTAAAGATCGTTTGCGCGGTCTATCTTATATTCGATTGTGTCGTCAAACTTAATAACTTTTGCCATAGTACAAAATAACGCTTTTATGTCTTTGAAAACAACGTATCAACGTCGTTTTTGGTGAAAACGTACTTTTTGTTGCAGAATTGACAAGTAAGTTCCAACTTCCCGTTTTCACGCAGAATATCGTACGCCTCGTCGCGCCCCAAAGACACGACGACTTGTTCAAGCCGCGCCCTATTGCATGTGCATTCGTACGTCGGATACACGTCGGGAAGATAAAAAATATCGAAATGCGAAAAGTACCTGTCGATAATATCTTCGGGTGTCATTTCCTTGAACAGGTCGCTGACGCGCGTGAAATTCGTCAATATATCTTCCATCACCGTGATTGCGTTGTCGTCCGCCCCGGGAAGCGCGCTTACGAATATTCCGCCCGCCGACACGCACTCGTTATCCGCCGCAAGCACGCCAAGCGCCACCGCCGACGGCTGTTGTTCGGACACCGTGAAATAATACGCAAAATCGTTTGCTATTTCCCCGTCGACAATCGGGCATCTTCCCGAATACGGTTCTTTCAGTCCAAGGTCTTTTATGACGCTGATATAGCCGTTTTTGCCGACGCCGCCGCCCACGTCGAGTTTCCCTTTTCCATTCAGCGGAAGTTCGACCGCGGGGTTTTCGACGTAGCCCCTGACCTTCGCGCCGTAATCGGACAGCACGACGATTCTTCCAAGCGGGCCGCCGCCGTTAATCGTAATCGACAATTTTTGTTTGTCGTCTTTAAGTTCCGTCCCCATATACGCGCCGACGATAAGCGTCCTGCCGAGCGCAGCCGCCGCGGTACGGGAAAGAGAGTGAATTTTTATCGCTTTGTCGACAAGTTCCTTTGCAGAAATCACGCTGACGAGAATCGTCTTGTCGAACAGCATAAATCTTTTTATAACGTCCATTATTTTTTCGCAACGACGATAAGTCTGTTGCAACGCTCCGTAAATTTTTTGAATTTTTCGTTAAAAAACCGATAAGAAAAGCCCGCCGCCGTCAATGCGGATTCGACGTCTTTCGTTTTGTGTATATATTGCGATTCGCTTTCGTCAAAGCGGCGATACACGTCGCCGTCCCGCTCGAAAAAGGTCAGATCCATTTTTATTTTTTCGCCCTTTTTCGTGTTTTGCCAAAGGTACGTCAAGTTTTCGTCGTCCTCGTAAAAAAGGTTGTTTCCGAGCACGTTTTCAAGTTTATTGGCGGAACTCACGTCAAAAATAAAAATACCGCCGTCGTTCAACGCGGAGTAAATCTCATTAAACGCCACCGCCAGGTTTTTCCCTTTGACGTAATTGAATCCGTCGCAGACAGCCGTTACGAAATCGCACTTTTTTTCAAGGTGCAAATCGTTCAGGTCGGAAAAAACAAACGGCACGTCGAGGCGTGCTTTTCTTGCTTTTTCGGTCGCTTTTTCAAGCATTTCGGGCGAAACATCGCCGCCGACGACCTTGAACCCGTTGCGTTTAAGGCGGATTGCCATTTCGCCGCTGCCGGACGCCAGATCGTATCCGAACCCGCCCCAAACGTCTTTCAGATTTTCAAGGGCGAACTTTTCGTACGCGTCGTAGTCAAAGTCGCCCATCAGATCGTCATAATACTTTGCAAGTATCTCGTACAATTATTTTTTTCCGCCTTTTGCCTTTTTTCCGTTCCGGTTTTCCGCGGGAGTGCCGTTTGCGTTTGCGACAGGTTTTTCGCTTTCCGCCGTTACGGGCGCGGTGACCGCGTTTTGTTTTGCCTTTTTATCTTTCTTCGACGACGGTTTTTGCTGCGTCATCATATAAAGCGGGGTAAGCACGTTATCGAGCGCCCATTGCGAAAACGCCGTGAACGTAAGCCCGTACAAAGTCGTGCCGAACATCATCATCACGACAAGCCAGATTATCGAGAAGAAGCTGCTCTTGACAAAGAACAACGCAATCGGCACAAGGCATACTAGGAACAACGGCAGACCTATCGGCGCAAGTTTCACGCTGAAAAGGATTGAGTTTTTGACCTGTTTTAGGAGTGGCAAGTCGACTTCCGCAATCATCGGCAGAAGTTGCATGTTGACGTAAAGCAGCAAAAACTCAACAAGACACACGACGATTATCATCACCCAGTGTCCGGCGTTGAGCGCACCCATCACCTTCAATTTCAGGAAGAATACGAACGCGCTGCCGAGCGCAAGCACGAGAAGCGAATCGACAAGCATAACGATAAGGTATTTCCACCAATATTTTTTGACGCCTTTGAAGAAGGTCTTCGTGATTTTTTCAACCTTTTCGCCCCACATAAAGGCTTTCAGACAGTTGAACGCGCCCGCCATACCGATAAACGTAATCGTGATTGCGGGGACAAGCAGATAAAACACGATCTGCCACGCGTCGTATACGGCAATCTGCGCCTGTTGCAGGGTGTCCGCCCCGCCCGGGAACGCCATGCCGACGTTGCCCATAAAATCGAACTTCGACGTCGCAAGGCTCGTGAAATAATTACTGCACCAATAAAGCACGAAAAAGAGCGGGATCGCAAACAGCAAAAACCACGCGTTCACTCTCATAAGCGAGTTCATCTCGCCGCTCATCACCGCAAAAACCTGTTTCACGCGGCCCTTGGGATATACCCCCTTCGGCTCTTCCGCGCGGATTTCGGGCCCGAGCGAAAGTTTTTTATACAAAGGGCTTAATTCTTCCTTTTTGTTTTTATTGTTCGTTTTATTAGTTTTGTTCATTTTTTGCTCCGACATTTGTTGTCTTTCCATTTTACACTATAAAAAGAAATATATCAAGAATTTATCGCGGAGTTTTGTCGGCTTTTGACACGAATCGACGAAAAATAATACTATGTATATATCAGCATTTGACAAAGTCTCTTTCGTGTGTTACCATATTAAACTATTAAAGAGGTTATTCGAACCTTTCCGAGTTTGGAGGTATCTATGAAAAAATATAACGTGGCGGTTGTCGGCGCAACGGGTATGGTCGGCAATAAATTCCTGGAAGTTTTAGCGGAAAGAAACCTTCCCGTCGAAAACTATTATCTTTACGCAAGCGCGAAAAGCGCCGGTAAGGTGATTGATTTCATGGGAAAACCGCACACCGTTATCGAACTTACGAAAGAAAACGTCGTCAATAAAAAAATCGACATCGCGTTGTTTTCCGCGGGCGCAAGCGTTTCGAAAGAATTCGCTCCGATTTTTGCAAGTATCGGCGCAACCGTCGTCGACAACAGCAGCTGCTGGCGTATGGACGAAAACGTTCCCCTTGTCGTGCCCGAGGTCAACCCCGAAGACGTCAGATGGAACAAAGGCATCATCGCCAACCCGAATTGCAGCACGATTCAGGCTATGGTGGCATTAAAACCCCTGCACGACAAATATACTATTAAAAGAGTGGTTTACAGCACTTATCAGGCGGTTTCCGGCGCGGGCGTTCAGGGCTACAACGACCTTAAAGACGGTATAAACGGCGTCCCTCCCAAAAAGTTCAATCACCAAATCTTCGCAAACTGCCTGCCGCAAATCGACGTGTTCTGCGACAACCACTACACCAAAGAAGAAATGAAAATGGTCAACGAAACGCGCAAAATTCTGCACGCGCCCGATATGCGAATTACCGCAACCACCGTCCGCGTCCCCGTTTTCCACGGCCATTCCGAAAGCATAAATATCGAGTTTGAGAAACCTTGCGACCTTAAAGGCGTGTTCGAATGCCTTGAAAACGCCCCGGGACTCGTCGTCATCGACGATATAGAAAACTGCAAGTACCCGATGCCCGTCGATATCGAAAATACCGACCCCGTTTACGTCGGTCGTATCCGCATCGACGACAGCGTCGACAGCGGCGTCAATATCTGGTGCGTCGCCGATAACATAAGAAAAGGCGCCGCAACCAACACGGTTCAGATTGCCGAATTGCTTATAAAGGAAAATCTCGTTTAATTCACGATTTCACAAAAGTTTAATAACCCGAATCGGTAATAATCTTTTAAGAAGGTCAAGGCGAAAATGTCAATTTTCAAAGGCTGCGCTACCGCGCTTGTTACCCCGTTTTCCGATTCGGGCGTCGATTACGATTCTCTCGGGCGCCTCATCGATTTTCAGATTGAAAACGACGTGGGCGCTCTTGTTATACTCGGCACCACGGGCGAAGCCGCAACGATGTCGGAAGACGAAAAAATCGACGTCGTGAAGTTTTCGGTAAAAGCCGCGGCCGGGCGCGTCCCCGTCATCGTCGGCAGCGGCTCGAACGACACGAAATCGGCTGTAAGACTTAGCCGACTTTTCTCGTCGCTCGGAGCGGACGCCCTGCTTGTCGTTACGCCGTTTTACAACAAATGCACGCAAAACGGGCTCGTCGCGCATTACTCGGAAATCGCAAATTCCGTCGATAAACCCGTTATCGTTTACAACGTGCCGGCGCGCACCGGCGTCAACGTTCTGCCGGAAACTTTCCGAAAACTTGCAAAAATTAAAAACGTCGTCGCCATCAAAGAAGCGGCGGGGGATCTTTCGCAAATGTCCGACACGATAATGCTGTCGGGCGACGCGGACGTCTTTTCGGGCGACGACAACCTTACCGTCCCAGCAATGTGTATGGGGGCATCGGGCGTTATCTCCGTCGCGGCGAATCTGTTCCCGAAATTCGTGTCCACGATGACAAAAGCCGCCCTTCTCGGCAACTACGACAAAGCGGCGAAAATGCAGTTGAAAATCAACCCGCTGATACACGGATTATTTTCGGAAGTCAACCCCATCCCCATAAAATACGCGCTCAATAAATTCGGGCTTTGCAAGAATATTCTGCGCTTGCCGCTCACAAAAATGTCAAAAGCGAATTCTGACAAATTAGACGTTTTAATTGACGATTTTTTAAGTTAAAGTATGATAAACGTCATATTAAACGGCGCGTGCGGCAGGCTCGGCACAACGTTTCAAAAGGTTGCAAAAGAAGCAGCGGACGTAAATATCGTTGCCGGCGTCGACGTAAACCGCACGGGAATCTCAACGGGTTTTCCGCTGTATAAAAACATTAAAAACGTTGCCGTTCCCGCGGACGCAGTGGTCGATTTTTCAACGCCCGCCGCCCTTGACTACGTGCTTGATTTTTGTGTAAAAAACAATACGAAACTCCTTGTCGCAACGACGGGACACTCCGAAATCCAAAACGAAAAAATTGCGGCTGCCGCCAAAAAAATAGCCGTTTTCAAGACGGCGAATTTAAGCCACGGCGTGTACGTTTTGTCGCGCCTTGTTGCGCTCGCGGCGTCACTACTTGACGGCTTCGACGTCAACGTCACGGAAACCCACCACAAGAAAAAACTCGACGCCCCGTCCGGCACAGCCAAAATGCTCGCGGACGTTATAAAGTCGTCTTGCGTTGACGAAAACACGCCGGACGTTTCGATAAATTCGATCCGCGGCGGCACAGCAGTCGGTAAACACGAAATCTCGTTTTTCGGCAATTACGAAACCCTGACTCTCACCCACGAAGCCTGTTGCAAGGACGTTTACGCCGTCGGCGCTCTCCGCGCCCTTCGCTTCCTTATGACAAAAAAAGTCGGACTTTTTTCATCGTCCGACCTGTAAAATTTCCGTTTCCTTATCCCATTATGCTTTTCAGATAGTCGCTTCTTCACAAAGTATTTGCCGCGCATTACTTTTTTATTTCTTGCGGCTGTCGGAATTAAAGGATTTTTGCAAAATTGCCGCAATATGGTTGCCAAATCCGGCGAAATGTTGTATATTACACACGTTGGGCATTTCCCCGACGTAATCAGATTGGAGAGATATCGAAGAGGTCATAACGAGCCGCACTCGAAATGCGGTCGTCAGGAAACTGGCGCAAGGGTTCGAATCCCTTTCTCTCCGCCACCAATAACCTAATCCGAACACCACGTTCAGATTGGGTTATTTTTTTGTTTTCTTTTACTAGTTTACAGCCCTTTATAGCCAATTTTAGAAACTTTAATTGCTCGCCCGAGGTTCGTAAGCAATGGTCGTTTTCGCTCATTAAAAAACGGTTTATGCCGCGAAAGTCTATTTACGTGAGGGTGGAGTGTGTTAGGCTATTTTGCCATAAGGCACAAAAAGAAAGCCCCTACGGGGTGTCGTCTTGGCTCTCATTTACCTTTCAACACACTCTATAGAGGCTCACGTCAAGATATCGTGGAATAAATAGTCTTTATCCGTATATCTCTACTTCAAGTATCGTTTTAGCTTTTTTCAAAAAATTTAACTAATATTTTACTATTTTTGTGGATAACTCCTATTTTTCATTGTTTTTTGGCTTTTGTGAGTACTAAAAAATATTCCCTCTACTTAAAGGAAAAAATATAAGCATTTGTAACCCACATTTTTCAAAAGTCAAATAAAAATATTTTTTGGAGCTTAACATATTGAAAAATGTCTACTTTTATAGTATAATATCTTAAAATAATAAATTGTTGTGACAAAAGCATTTCATGATAAGTCTATTATGGTAAGGAATATTCATATGAGTAAAACCACAAAAACACACTGGAATCTCCTAAAAGAAAGATTGTTTGGAAAAAAATGTCCCTCTTGTAATACAAAGAATAAATACAACTCACATTACTGCTTAGAATGTGGATTTAATTTCCAAAGTTATTCGGCCAAAACAGGAATAGAAATCTTTGATAACGAAAGCGACACTATATCTATTGAACTGGATGAAAATGATTTCTTGGTTTATGCGGAAGAAGCTCCGATAACCCAAATCGTAGATAATATCAGTTCATCAACAATCAGTGATGTTTTAGTAGAAACCAAAAGTATCGAAAATCCCATGCTTAGAGAAGATGACAAATCCACCACCTGCTATTCTCATGAAGCCTCTGAAAATCCCATTAAACCAAGTCAAACCAAAGACGCTCCATATCAAGAAAATTATGAAATGAAAGTTCAAGGGGAAATTGTTACAACTTCTGGACGAATTAAACGTGTCCCGTTTGTTAATACCGATAAAAAATCAAAAATTCTTTTAGAAGAACAATTAAACTTAGAAAAGTTTTATCAAGCTGTTAATAATGTTATTTTTTCATATAAAAGAAACATTAAAGGACATACCCCCGTTGATTTCCATGATAAAGAAGCATGGGAAGACGAAATGCTTCAAAGGCGAGATAGTGAATATTTCGAAGGCAAGGTTACACGTTTAGAAAACACATTAGATAAACCCTATATTGGTAGAATGTGCGTCCACTATACAGATGAGGATGAAACTGAAGATGTATATGTCGGGAAAGAGTATATTTCTGATGGAACAGGAAAGCCCTTAGTTTGTTCATGGTATAGTCCAATTGGCAATAAAATTTATGATGACGTCAATACCTCTTGGCGAATCAACAATCAACCAGTAGAGTTGTTGCTTAAAAGAAATATTGTTATAAATAATAGGAAGGTTCAATCAGTTTTTGAATCATTCAATAAATTCAAAAAAGGAACAAACAAAGAAATTGCTGACGAATTTTTGCTAAAAGTGTTAAAAAGCAAAAGAAGTAATGCTCGTCTATCTGATATAGTAGAAACAATACAAACAAATCAAAACCAAATCATAACAGCTAGTTTTAATAAAAACTTAGTAATGCAAGGATGTGCCGGAAGCGGTAAAACCATGGTGCTCTTTCATAGGTTGAAGTATATGTTGGGTAACAATATAAATACTGACAAAAGAGTTTGCATAATAACACCAAGCGAGCGTTTCAATGGATTTGTAAAGCCTTTGCTTAAAGACCTTAGATTATCAAACATAAGACCTCTTTCTATTACAGATTATTATTCTGCTATCCTTGAAGGATATACCGCCAAAAATGACAATTCTTATAGCTGGAAAACGCTTTTACAAGACAATAATAACATAGGAATAAAGCCGTTAAAAATCGAAGATGACGACAGTCTTCCTAATGACATTGTGGATTATTTCTATTCTAATGAATTCTTTAACAACGTTAATTCATTGGCGCAACTAACCATTAAGCCTATCAACAAATCAACCTTTGAAGCAAACAAAAAAATAAAGAACCAATTGGGACAAATAGATATATTCCAAGCTCTATTAGGAAAAAATGAACTTGAAATTTTGCCCAACTATGAAAGAGTGCCGGGGATTGTTCACAAGTGCGAACTCTTTGCTCTTTGTCTTTTCTATTATAAAAGATGTGGTATATACAAATACAAAGCAAATCCATCTAAAAAAAATAAAGACGAAAATAACAATAAAAAAGAAGAGAGTGAAACTCAAAACACCCTTTTCACCTTCTTGTTTGACCTGATAATGATAGATGAAGCCCAAGATATTAGCGAATCAGAATATAAGCTACTTAAAGCCATAAACAAAACCACCATTTTCAATTTGTTCGGTGATGTTGACCAAATGATAAATCGAAACGGATTAAAAAAATGGCAAGATATAGCAACAAGCATTGGTGACTTTGAATTATACGAGTTCAATCGAAACTATAGAAATAGTACAGAGATTATCGACTATGTTAATGCTACCTGCCAAAAGAAAATGGAAAATGTAGGCTATGATAGCTTCAAAGTGTTAGACATAAATGAACAACGATTAACAAAAGCACTACTTAATGAAAAACTCCCTCGCAAAGCAATTATATGCTCGAGAGAAAACAAACTTGTTTGGAGCGACAAATACCCTATTCTTAAAAACTATATTTTTACAGTACAAGAAATCAAAGGTATGGAATTTGATTGTGCTTTTGTGAGTACCAAAAATCTAACAAGTAAAGAAGCATATGTAGCTTTAACTAGGGCATTAGATAAACTAATCATCATCAATGAAAACATATAAACGCCGTGTAATACAACAAATCAAAAATCAGTTTTACATTTAATATTTTCCGCCAAGAGCAACTCGTTTGAACTTTTTACGTTCAGACGAGTTTTCTTAAACATACTAAAACTCAATTAAGAGTTCAATGAGTGAAGCACACGCTCTGCCACAAGTGAACTGTACGCACCCTAATGATAAAAAGTTTAGGTGCGTATATTTCTTTTCTCACGAATATTTCGGGATAATTATCAACAGATGAATACACACGCAGTACATTGCCGGGCGAATAGGATCGCTCGGCTTTTATATTGCTATCTTCTATTACTCCATATTTTTGCATTTCGTCTTGGTCGTTGTAGCACAGTAAAAATAGGAAGTAAACGGACGGCTTACATCGTAATAATAGTAATACTTTTTCTTATAGGATAAAACCTCATAGCCGTATTTATTTAATGCGTCTATGTCCGTTGCAACCACTTTACGCATTACGCTGATTCCGCGTTTTGCAAGCTCTTCGCGTATCTCGTCAGAGTTCATTGCATGATTTTCGTCCGTGTTTTTACACAGAATATCCCATAGAACAAGCAATTTGATTTTATTTTTATCTTTTGTCATCTCATCCCCCTATTTTACAATTTGAGCCGCTCGGAAACCGAGCGGCTCATTGCTGTATTTGATTATTCCGCTAACGTACCGTCAACCATTACATGCGTCGTTAAAACGTTATTAAGACATTTATTGATTTTTTCTTATTGTTATCTCAGTTTGCTTTCCCCTTGCCCCGAAAGGCAAGGGGTAATTGTTTAGCACCGGTTATTTCTTCTTAAACAATGCAATCAGGTCGGCAAATTTCTTTTTCTTGATAACGAACCAGAAGAGAGAAAATCCTCCCAACCCGACTACTGCGACAGAGCCGACGGCAATACCTGCGATAGCACCACCGGAAAGCCCGGCCTTTTCAGATTCTTTATCTCCGCCCGGATTGTCGGCATTGCCCATTGCATAATCGCAAGTATCGCACTTGCCGTCATTATTTTCGTCTGCGTGAGGTGCGACGTTCGCTTTATCTCCGCATTCGCACTCGTTCCAATGGTTGTTTTCATCGGATTCCCAAGCCGTACCGTAGTCGTGAACGTGGACAGACTCGAGCTTTGCGAACTTATACGTAGCAATATCGCTTGCGCTATAATCAACAGCACTTGTGCCGTCCGCATTTGCGCCTGCGGTCATCTTATAAGCGCCAACGTAATTTGTAAGATCGGGTGCAATAGCAACGCATACATCCTCGTCATAGTTATAATAGCAGAACGCTCCGCCTGCAATTTTCGTTGATATTTCAAACGTACCGCCGCTTATCGTAGGAGGTGCGTCCTCGTCGCTTTCGTGCCAATCCGTATGCCTGCTTCATTGTTTAAATTCAAAGCGGGGGAGCGTTCAGCTCCCCCGCCTTTTTGTGGGTTAAAATAATTAAACTGTCTCTTTTACCCATATGACGATTTCGCCTTCTACGAAGTGCCAGTAGTTGCCGTCGTATGCCGTTTCATCTTCGTTTAATGCAGGCTCGGTTTCGGAGTAGTAGTATACGGTTGCACTTGTTAATTTATCATTGCCTGTACTATCTATACTGATATCAGCCCACTCTTCCGCCGTACCGCCGTAATACACGGTTGATAGCGAATTGCAGTAGTAGAACGCATTCTTGCCGATTGAGGTTACGCTGTCGGAAATGGATATGCTTTCAATATTAGGGCAGAAACTGAACGCTGAACCGCCGATTGTGGTCAATTGACTATTTGTGCCAAACGTTACGGTTTTAAGCGATTCGCACTGATCAAACGCATTATCGCCGATTGTGGTTACGCTGTCGGGTATTACTACGCTTGTAATCGAATTGTTGAATTGGAATATACCATTTCCGATTGTGGTTACGCCGTTCGGAATTACAACGTCTCCTCCGCTGCCCATATATCCCGTGATCGTACAGCTATTTTGAGTACCGCCGCCTACAACTACCGCTTTTGTCGTAAAAGTGAAGCCCGTCATTTGCGAATCGGCTTCCCAAACGGCAGTAAACGCTACGGTATCATCTGTAATCTGCCATACGGCGTCTGTGAATATTACAGGAGTTTCAACCGAGTTATCCAAAGTCCAACCCTTGAAGATATAGCCCGGTCGTTCAAGAGTAGGCAAGGTACAGCTTGCGCTATAATAATATTTTGCACTTTCCAACGTGTCGCTGTCCGCTTCGGCATTTAAATCAAAGGTTACGGTTGTATACGTCCACACTGTAGGAACATCTTCTATATAGTGCCAAAAGTTTCCTTCTTCTAAAGGTGCAGTTGCAGAGTAGTAATACCTTGTTGCATCTGTTAAATTACCGTTATACTTACCTATTGCAATTGTATTCCACTCTTCTGCCGAACCGCCATAATATACGCTTTTAAGCTTTGCGTCATAAGACTCATAATAGATTATGCCGTTGCCGATTGAAGTTACGCCGCTACCAATAATTAGGCTTTCAAGCGCATCACACTTATAGAACACACTGTTGCCGATTATGGTTACACTGTCGGGAATGGTTACGCTTGTAAGCAAAGTGCAATCCGTAAACGCAAAGGCATAGATAAGCTTTGTATCTGTGTGTATATTGCAAGTTGTTATCGACGTATCGATTGCCCTGATAAGTACTAAATAGGGGTTGGTACTATTACCAAGATACTTGGCGTTATTGTACACTGTAAAAGCACTCGAATTAAAGTCTAATGCCCTATTTTCGATTGTAGTTATGCTATCGGGAATAGATATACTTGTAATATTATTGCAACCGTTGAACGCAGCCTCACCTATAGTCGTTACACCGTCGGGGAGAGCAATGCTTTGTAAAGAAGAACTACTAAAGAACGCATACCTATCAACAGTAGTCAATTGACTGTTTGTGGCAAACGTTACGCTTGTAACACCGCAAGATGCGAATGCTTTCTCACCGATAGTTGTTACGCTTGCAGGTATTGATACACTCTTAAAAGACCTGACGTATTCAAACGCATTGGAACCTATTGCCGTTACGGGCAACCCCCTATACGTAGCAGGGATAACAAGGTCCGTATCTTCACAATACCCGATACCGACAACGGTATAACCTTTTTCATCTGTATTGAGTGAATATTTAAGCCCTACGCTATAATCACTTTCCACGCCCCAGCTTACGGGGGTTTTGCCATCCGTATCGAAGTGCCAGAAGAAGCCCTCCTCAGGTTGAGTTTGGGAGAAATAGTAAACTTTTGCGTCAATGAGATAATCGTTGCTAACCCCTATTGAAGAGCAAAGCGTTTCCCACTCCTCTTTAGTACCGTTATAATAGACGTTTATAAGCGAGCTGCAAAGGTTGAATGCCCCCTGACCGATTGAGGTTACGGCTCTATCTATGAGTACGTACGTAATATCGGTATTGCCATTGAAGGCTTTTTCGCCTATTGCGTTTACGGGCAAGCCTTCATGGGTTGAAGGTATTATTAAATCTTTATCTATACAATCACCCATACCGACAACGGTATAACCTTTACCATCTGAATTGAGTGAATACTCAAGCCCATAACTGTAATTGGGTTCATTGCCCCAACTTACGGGGGTTACGCCGTCCGTATCGAAGTGCCAGAAGTAGCCGTCTTTTTCAGGTTCGGTTTGGGAGAAATAGTATTTTCTCACACCGTTAAGGCAACCGTTGTTACCTTCTATGGAGATTGTACTCCACCCTTCCTCTGTACCACCGTAATATACGGTTGTCAAAGCGTCACAATGCAAAAACGCAGCAATAGCAATTTTGGTTACAGCACTTGGAATTATTATGCTTTTCAGACTACTACAGTTCTTGAATGCAAATTGGTCAATATAATAAACACTTTCAGGAAGTGAAACCCATTCTAAACTTTCACAACCATAGAACGTATAATATCTGATAAACGTTACACCATCAGGAATTATTATATTCTCTAACTTCTTGCACTCATAGAATGCTTTATTACCGATACTTGTAACACTATTCGGGATAGATATAGATTTTAAGTTATTGCACCCTTCAAATGCAGACTGACCGATAGACGTAACGGTTTCGGGTATGGTTATAGTCTGCATATTAGTGCAGCAGAAGAACGTTCCATCTTCAATGGTTGTTACGCCATAGGGAATTGTAAAGGTCTTTAAGTTGTTACAATGCTCAAATGCATAGGATCCGATACATAAAATGTTTTGTGTATTTTCTATGCTTTCCAAAACTCTACATTCGGAGAAGGCACTGCTCCAAATAAACTTTGTCTTATCGTCTATTGTAAAAGAAGTGATTTCTTTTGAAATTACGCTTACTAATACTAAATAGTGATTTTCGCTGTTTCCTAAATAAGATGCCGTACCGTCGTCATATGTTTGCAAGTTGCAACCATAGAACGTATTGAAACTAATACTTGTTAAACTATCGGGGAGCGATACGTTTACGAAATTAGTGCAATTATAGAACGCATTATCTCCAATACTTTTAACACCCTCTGAAATTGTTGCGCTTTCCAAAGCGGTACACTCTTTGAACGCATTATCTCCAATACTTAAAACGCTACCGGGAATGGTTATGTTTTTCAAAGCGGTACACCCTTCAAAAGCCGAATATCCAATACTTAAAACGCTGTCGGGAATGGTTATACTTTCCAAACTTTCGCACCAATTGAACGCCCCATCTCCGATACTTGTTAATTGACTATTCTCCCCGAACGTTACGCTCCTCAAACCGTAGCAATCGCTGAGCGCAAAACAGTTTAATTCGGTTATATCGTCGGGTATGGTTAATTTGGTTTCGTTGCCTGTATAGTTAATTAAAGCCTTTACCTTGCCGTCGTAATAGATTACGTATCCGTTTTCATCGGTATATACATAGCTTTCGCTTGGTTCAGTTTCCACACGCTTTGCATAATATCCTACGTAACCGTTATCTTCCGAGCCTGCAGTTATATTAAGTTTAGATAAATTCCACACTTCAACTAATCTATAGCACTCAACAAACGCCCATTCGCCGATTGACGTTACACTGGCAGGAATGGTTATACTTTCCAAACTTTCGCACCAATTGAACGCCCCATCTCCGATACTTGTTAATTGACTATTCTCCCCGAACGTTACGCTCCTCAAACCGTAGCAATAGATGAACGCATCAGAGCCGATATTTGTTACGCTTTCGGGGATTGTTATGCTTTCAAGAGAATAACAATAGTTGAACGCCCCGGGTCCGATTGAAGACAATTGGCTGTTTTTACCAAACGTTACGCTTGTAAGCGATTCGCAACCATTAAACGCATTTTCGCCGATTGAAGTTATACCATCGGGCAAAACTACGTTTGTGATTGCGGTGTTATTGAGAAATGCACTTGCTTCAACTGACACAACGGGCAAGTCATTGTAGGTTGTAGGAATTAGTATTTCGGTATCCGTGCAAGTGCCTATGCCGCTTACGGTATATTCACCTTCACTGATTAAAACCATATCCAAGCCCTCGCTTGCAGGCTGTCCGCAATTCACGCATGAATTGCCTGAAATACTGTGACCCGTCTTTTTAACCGTTACTGTCTTTACGTCGGTATACGTTTGGTTGTTGAAGGTTACGGTTGCCGTATAATCCTTTTCGCCGTCCGTTGTACAGGTTGCAGGAGTGGTCACCTTGTCTGTGACAATTGCCGTTAAGGTATTAACGTGTTCACTGTCGTTTGTACAGGTGAACGTTGCCGTTGCGTTTGTATAATCTTCGGACCAATCCCAGGAGGGTTCACCATAGCTGTGACCGAGTGCAGATACGTACGTATCCTTATAGCTGTCACCGCAACCCTTGCAGGTATGTAAAGTATAGCCCTGCTCCGTACAGTTTGGGGCAACCACTTCGGTTTCGTAGGTATGTTCGTGCGATATCTTTTTGCAGGCGGTCAACCCCGCGGCAAGCGAGCAACAAAATACTGCGGCAAGTATTACCACGATAATTTTCTTTTTCATTACGTCCTCCAAACAACTACAATATACACATATCTATATTAGTCTTTTACATTATGTTCTTAACCAACTGAAATTGTCAAATAGTTTTCACGCAAACATTAAAACGGTACGTAGACCCTGACACCGTAGAAAAGGCAGGGTTTTAGTTCCGTTTTAGTTTTGGTATGGTATGCCAACAGATAATAATACGAACGTTGCCAAAACGCCGATATTTCAACGCTTT